>OIXQ01000105.1_pt1 | contig 42166 bp, 32 predicted proteins | sample 1587791 | NCBI WGS metagenome assembly OIXQ01 (sample SAMN03283273) | human gut metagenome | biome: human-associated habitat; material: feces | host: Homo sapiens | place: Peru | collected 2012
TCCCCTGTAGAGTTTATCCGCAAATCTGTGTTGCACTTGGCTTGACAATTTGCCGAGCCGTGGGTGCTCCCGCACCAGTGCATTTGTCCTTAGTTCTCGGAATATTTCAGGGATTGTGACCGGTGGGAACCCCCGGAGGGGGTCACGCCAGTGTGCGTTACATTCAGGCTACCGGAATTACCGGGGGATTGCCACACCAGTGTGAGCACTGGTTCGCAATGACAATGGTTTCTCAGCATAGGAAAACGCCCGGAAGCGGTTGCTTCCGGGCGTGATAACCTTTTAGTCAGCGACGTAGGGCAGCAGGGCGATCTGACGGGCACGCTTGATGGCGGTGGTCAGGTCACGCTGGTGAGCGGCGCAGGTACCGGTGGTACGGCGGGGCAGAATCTTGCCGCGCTCGGACAGGTAACGGCGGAGCTTCGCGGTGTCCTTGTAGTCGATAGCGGTCACCTTATCCACGCAGAACGCGCAAACCTTCTTGCGCTTGCGGGGACGCATACGCTGTTCGTTAGCCATGGAAATTCCCTCCTTGTAAGTTTTTTGCAGAAAAGTTCGTTGTTAGAAGGGCAGCTGAGCGTCATCATCCTCCAGCATCGCAAAGTCCGATGCGGGAGCGCTTGCGGGGGCAGAATAGCTGGGCGAGGGAGCAGAATAACTGCTGCCATAATTATTATTGGCAGGGGCGCTGCCGTAATTGCCGCCATAGCTATTATTGTTATAGCTTCCGTTGGAAGCATCATCCCGCCGGGAAGAACCGAAGTAGACATTGTCTGCCACGATCTCCGCGCTGCGGCGCTTATTGCCGTCCTTATCTGTCCAGCTGCGAATTTGCAGCCGTCCGGACACCACGATCATGCTGCCCTTCTGGAAATACTTGGAGACAAACTCTCCGGTACCCCGCCAGGCCACACAGTCAATGAAGTCCGTTTCCCGTTCACCGCTCTCCTTATTGGCGATATCGCGGTCAACTGCCACCGAAAAGCTAGCCACGGCAATGCCGCTGCCGGTACGGCGCAGTTCCGGGTCACGGGTCAGGCGACCCATGATAACGATGTGGTTGAGCATATCAGGCCTCCACTGCAGTGGTCAGGCAGCGCATAACGCCTTCGGTGATCTTCATCACACGCTCCAGCTCTGCGGGGAACTCGGGCTTGCACTCCATGTCCATCAGAACATAGTAGCCTTCGTTCAGGTCATTGATTTCGTAGGCCAGGCGACGCTTGCCCCACTCGTCAACGCTCAGCAGAGTACCCTCCGCCTCCACCATTGCCTTGAACTTTTCCACAAGTGCTGCGATGCCCTCCTCACCCAGGGTAGGGTTGATGATATAGAGCACCTCATACTTACCGGTGATCTTAGCCATGTTGATTGCACCTCCTTTTGGACTTTTGACCCCCGGTCGCGCCGGGAGTAAGGATTGTCTGCGTTCGCAGACTGATTTATTTTAATGGAAGAATCCGAAAAAGTCAAGGATTTTTTTGATTTTTCAGGAAATAAAAGCAATCTCCCCAGTGCCGCGGGGCATTGACTTTTTGCTTTCTTTGGGGTATAGTAGAGATACGAAGGGTGCTACCGGCAGACGGTCAGACCCCGAGTGGTATTGTTACAAGAAGTAACCGCACTCTTTGGTCGGAGGGGCGGTTACTTCTTTTTTGTCTGTAAAAACAGGCCGATGATGCCAACGATTAAAATGCCGATCTGGATTAGGTCGGAGTATGTAACCATCCGCAGCACCCCCTCTCTCTTTTCGGAGATTCGGGGGTCAAGAAGTTACCCCCGAAAAATGGGGGCCAACCGCCTACCGTTACTGGTAGCACCATAGACACAGTAGCATATACCTCCTCATAAATCAAGCGCCCAGACAGAATTTTCCCGGTATTCCCCCGGTAAATTTTCAGGCCGCTCCGGCGGGAGCGTTTCTTTTATATTGTGTATGCCCTCCGGCAAAATGTTCAAGAATAATTCAAAAGTAACCCATTGACTTTTTTAGCACTCTGGTGTATAGTGTGCTTAGCACTCAAGAGAAAGGAGTGCTAAAGAAAAAGGAGGAGGAAACATGGAGCTGAGTGATCGGAAAAAGAAGGTTCTGCGCAGTGTCGTGGATCTTTATATCCGCACCGCCGAGCCCGTTGGCTCCAAGGCGATCACGGAGCTTCCGGATATGAAATACTCCTCCGCGACCATCCGCAACGAGATGGCAGAGCTTACCGCTCTTGGCTATCTGGAGCAGCCTCACACCAGCGCAGGTCGGATTCCCTCCGCCGCGGGCTATCGGCTGTATGTGGATGAGCTGATGATGGACTACCGGCTGAGCATCGACGAAACCAAATCTATCAACAATGCCATCGAGGAAAAGATGCAGCGTGTGGATAAAATGGTGGAGAAGGTGGCAAGGCTGGTTTCCCAGGCAACGGATCTTCCGGCCATCTCCGCCGCCTCCCGCAGCGGTCAGCTTACCGTCAAGCGGTATGATCTGATTCTGGCAGGCCCCGGCAGCGTGATTCTGGTGCTGATGCTCAGTAACGAGCAGGTGGGCAACAAGCTCATCAAGCTTCCCCTGGACGTGGGAGACGGAGACCTGAAAATCCTCAGCGCGGTGCTCAACGCTTCCCTGACGGATATCCCGCCGGAGCACATCACCGCCGAGCTTCTGGATAAGGTCATGCGTTCGGCCGGCGGAGCCGCTTCTCTGGTTCCCGTAATCGTGGATTTCGTTCAGGAAACCCTGCGAGCCAGCGAAAGCCCCAATGTTGCCGTGTTCGGTCAGTCCCGACTTCTGGGACTTCCCGAGTATCGGGACGTGGACAAGGCTCAGCGGGTCATGGCCTCCATCGATGAGGACGCCCTGGCAAACCTGCCCGCGGTGATGGAAAACACCAACGGCACCAAGGTTATCGTAGGGCCGGAGAACGTATCCGAGGAGCTGAAGGACACCTCCGTGGTGATGACAAAATTCGACATCGGCGACGGCCTGCAAGGCATGATCGGTGTGGTTGGCCCCACCCGAATGGATTACGCCAAGGTCACGGCAAGGCTCAGCTACTTTGCCGAGAGCCTTTCCAAGATGTTCGCCAAGCCCGAGCAGCCTCAGCTGCCCACCCCGGAGAAAAAAGACAGTGGAACGCCGCAGGGCGTATGATATGGAGGAATGAACGTGGCAGAAGAAAAGAAGACAACAGAAGAAGAGCTGGAGCCGGTTTCCAACGCTGAGGAAGTTCCTCAGGAGGAAGCGGCGCAGGAAGTCAAGAAGGACGAAGCAAATCCCTGGGAGGAAAAATACAACGCCGAGCGGGACGCCCACCTGCGGATCGCCGCGGAATATGACAATTTCCGCAAGCGCACCGTCAAGGAAAAGGACGCGGCCTACGGAAACGGCAAGGCCGACGCGGTGGCGAAGATTCTTCCCGTTTACGACAACCTGGAGCGGGCGCTGAACCAGCCCACCGAGGATTCCGCCTATAAAAAGGGCGTGGAGATGACCATGACCGAGCTTGTGAAGATTCTGAACGGTCTGGGCGTGGAAATCTTCGGCACGGTGGGGGAAACCTTTGACCCCAACCTGCACAACGCCGTGATGCACACGGAAGATGAAAGTCTGGGCGAGAACGTCCTGGCGCAGGTCTTCCAGAAGGGCTTCAAAATCGGCGATAAAGTCGTCCGGTTCGCAATGGTTCAAGTTGCCAATTGAGTCGGCAGGGCCGACAGCCAATGCGTGCGCCAGCCGGTCGATATTTGGTACGCCATTGGGCGTGCTCGGTATCGTTCAAGCAAACGAAAGTCGCATGTCATTGCGAGACAGTGCTCACACTGTCGTGGCAATCCCCCGGTTCTTCCGAGAACCGATAAAATAAATTTATAAATTCTTTTCATGAATATATAGGAGGATAATGATTATGGCAAAGATTATTGGTATTGACCTTGGTACTACAAATTCCTGTGTTGCTGTTCTGGAGGGCGGCGAGCCTGTTGTGATCGCCAACGCCGAAGGCAACCGCACCACCCCTTCCGTGGTGGCATTTTCCAAGACCGGCGAGCGTATGGTCGGTCAGGTGGCAAAGCGTCAGGCCGTGACCAACGCGGACCGCACCGTTGCTTCCATCAAGCGTCACATGGGTGAAAATTATCATGTGACCATCGACGGCAAGAACTACACCCCTCAGGAAATTTCCGCAATGATTCTTCAGAAGCTGAAGGCGGATGCCGAGAGCTATCTGGGGCAGCCCGTTACCGAGGCCGTCATCACCGTTCCCGCATATTTCTCTGATGCTCAGCGTCAGGCAACCAAGGACGCCGGTAAGATCGCCGGCCTGGATGTGAAGCGGATCATCAACGAGCCTACCGCCGCGGCTCTGGCCTACGGCCTGGACAAGGAGTCCGAGCAGAAGATCATGGTGTACGACCTGGGCGGCGGCACCTTCGATGTGTCCATCCTGGACATCGGCGACGGTGTCATTGAGGTTCTGGCTACCGCCGGCGACACCCATCTGGGCGGCGACGACTTCGACCAGAGAATCATGGACTACCTGGTAGACGAGTTCAAGAAGGCCGAGGGCATCAACCTGGCCGGCGACAAGGTGGCTATGCAGCGTCTGAAGGAAGCTGCCGAGAAGGCCAAGATTGAGCTGTCCGGCGTGACCTCCACCAACATCAACCTGCCCTATATCACCGCCGACGCCACCGGCCCCAAGCACCTGGACGTGACCCTGACCCGGGCAAAGTTCAATGAGCTGACCGCTGATCTGGTCGAGCGCACCATGAAGCCTGTCCGTCAGGCCATGTCCGACGCCGGCCTCAGCGCTTCCGACATTCACAAGGTGCTGCTGGTTGGCGGCTCCACCCGTATCCCCGCCGTCCAGGACGCCGTGAAGAACATCACCGGCAAGGAAGGCTTCAAGGGTATCAACCCCGATGAGTGCGTGGCTGTGGGCGCTGCCATTCAGGGCGGCGTGCTCACCGGCGATGTGAACGACATCCTGCTGCTGGACGTGACCCCTCTGTCCCTGGGCATTGAGACCATGGGCGGCGTGTTCACCAAGCTGATCGACCGGAACACCACCATTCCTACCCACAAGAGCCAGATCTTCTCCACCGCCGCTGACGGCCAGACCTCCGTTGAGGTGCACGTCCTCCAGGGTGAGCGGGAAATGGCTGCTTACAACAAGACTCTGGGTCGGTTCCAGCTGGGCGGCATCGCTCCCGCGCCCCGTGGCGTGCCTCAGATTGAGGTCACCTTCGACATCGATGCCAACGGCATTGTGAAGGTTTCCGCTAAGGATCTGGGCACCGGCAAGGAGGCCAACATCTCCATCACCGCTTCCACCAACCTGAGCCAGGAGGACATCGACAAGGCCGTGAAGGATGCCGAGCAGTACGCCGCCGAGGACAAGGCCCGGAAGGAAGAGGTGGACACCCACAACGCCGCCGACCAGACCGTCTATCAGACCGAGAAGACCCTGAACGAGCTGGGCGACAAGATCGACGCTGCCGAGAAGGCTTCCATCCAGGCTGCCATCGACAAGCTGAAGGAAGTCAACAAGGGCAATGACGTGGCCGCCATCAAGGCCGCTACCGAGGAAGTCCAGAAGGCCTTCTACGCGGTATCCGAGAAGCTGTATCAGCAGACCGGCGCTCAGGGCGCCCAGGGTGGTGCTCAGGGCGGTGCCCAGAGCAATCAGCCCGGCGACGATGGCGTGGTTGACGCGGACTACGAGTCCGTTGACTAAAGAAAACACTGCAAGGGGCGGCCCACGCCGCCCCTTGTCGGCAGTGCCGACAAACAGTGCGTGCCCGGCTGGTCTGTAATCGATATTCCATTGGGCACAGGCTCGGTATCGATACAGGATACCGAGCGGAAACGAACACCCCATGTCATTGCAAATCGTAAAATGGGTCGTGAAGCCTAGATTCTATTTTGTTTGCCGTGGCGCGGGAGCGCCCAAGCCCCCCTTGTGTAAAGGGGGGTGGCAAAAATTTCAATTTTTGCCGGGGGGATTGTTCTCGTGATCCCAGTACAATCCCTCAGTCAGCCTGACGGCTGCCAGCTCCCTTTACACAAGGGAGCCTTTGGGTGCTCCCGCACCACTACAATCACCGACTCCGTGTCGGTCCCACAACCCATATCCATTTTCGAGGTGAATATCTGTGGCTGAAAATAAACGTGATTACTATGAGGTACTGGGCGTGGACAAAAGCGCCAGTGCCGATGATATAAAGAAGGCCTACCGGAAGCTGGCCATGAAATACCATCCCGACCGGAACCCCGGGGACAAAACCGCCGAGGAGAAGTTCAAGGAGATCGGCGAAGCCTACGAGGTGCTCTCCGACGCGGACAAGAAGGCCAAGTACGACCAGTTCGGCTTTGCGGGCGTTGACCCCAACTTCGGTGCCGGTGCCGGCGGCTACGGCGGCGGCTTCGGCGGCTTCGGAGATTTCGGCGACTTAGGCGACATCTTCGGCGAATTCTTTGGCGGCGGCGGTGGCAGAACCCGTGCCAGCACCCAGAACGCCCCCCGCCGGGGCGAAAATGTAGGCGCTCGGTTGGAGCTGACCTTTGAGGAGGCCGCCTTCGGCTGTGAAAAAGAAGTGGCTACCCCCAGAATTGAAAACTGCCCCGCCTGTCATGGCTCCGGCTCTGCCGACGGCGTGATCGAGACCTGCTCCCAGTGCCACGGCACCGGTCAGGTGCGGACGGTACAGAATTTCATGGGTATGCAGATGCAGTCCTCCACCACCTGTCCCGCCTGCAACGGTCGGGGCAAGATCATCAAGACCCCCTGCACCACCTGTAAGGGCAAGGGCAAGGTTCGCCGCACCAATCGGGTGAAGGTGAAGATTCCCGCCGGTGTGGACGCCGGACAGAGCGTCCGTGTCCGGGGCGAAGGCTGCGTCGGTGCCAACGGCGGCCCCAACGGCGATCTGCTGGTGGAAATTCTCATCCGGCGGCATCCCATCTTCAGCCGTCAGGGCACGGATGTGCTGTGTGAAGTGCCTATCAGCTTCACCCAGGCGGCACTGGGCGCAAAAATTCAGGTGCCTACCCTGGACGGCAAGGTGGATTTTGACCTGCCTGAGGGTACTCAGACCGGACGGGAGTTCATCCTTCGGGAGAAGGGCATTCCCGAGGTGGGCAATTCCCGCCGCCGGGGCAACGAGCGCTTCACCGTGGTGGTGGAGACTCCCACCCATCTGACCGGGGAGCAGAAGGAGCTGCTGCGCAAGCTGGACGGCACCATCGAAGTGTCCCCCAAAAGGAAAAAGTTCATCGACAATCTGAAGAATTTTTTTGAGTAAAAATTGCGAACCGGTACTTGTTGCCGGTTCGCTTTTTTGCTATACTGGAGAAGAATTCTAGCAGGGAAGCGCACCAAAGGCTCCCTTGTGTAAAGGGAGCTGGCAGCCGCCAGGCTGACTGAGGGATTGTAAAGTATCGTTCATCGGAAATCTCAAAAAATGGAAGTTCTGATCCCCTCAGTCATGGCCTTGCGTGAGACGGCCATGACAGCATGAATTATGGTATGATTGCCACTGGCAATCATCAATATTCTAATTCGCTGCGCGGAGCACCACCCTTGGTCAGCAAGGGGAGCCTTTTGTCTGCAAGTAAAGGAGGAACCGAGTATGAAACGAGCGGATTATATCAGCTGGGACGAGTATTTCATGGGCATTGCCATGCTGGCGGCCAAACGAAGCAAGGATCCCAACACCCAGGTAGGCGCCTGCATCGTCTCCCCGGACAACATCATCATTTCCACCGGCTACAACGGAATGCCCAAGGGCTGCTCCGACGACGAATATCCCTGGGATCGGGAGGGCAGCGCCACCAAGTACCCTTACGTTGTCCACGCGGAGCTGAACGCGGTGCTCAACGCCAACGGCCGGGATCTGCGGGGAAGTCGCCTGTATGTGGCGCTGTTTCCATGCAACGAGTGCGCCAAGGCCATTATCCAGAGCGGCGTGAAGGAAGTATATTATCTTTCCGACAAGTACGCCGATTCTCTTTCCACCCTGGCTTCCAAGCGGATGATGGATTCCGCCGGGGTCAAATACATTCAGCTGCGCACCCGGCTCAAGGAGATCGTCCTGGATTTCATCCCGGAGGAGGAAAAACAGGCAGGACATGGCTGACAGCCAATGCGTGCTCGGCTGATGTATATTCGATAGACCATCGGGCACTGCTCGGTATCGATTTTGCGGAGAGTGTCAAATTGTGCATGTCATTGCGAACCAGTGGTGCTCCGCGCAGCGAATTTGAAATAACAATGACTGCCAGTGGCAGTCATACCTTAATGTAGCGCACGCTGGTGTGGCCCTTTCCAAGGATTCCCTCCGGTCACAATCCGTTCCCTTCGTCCCCCCTTGGCTCCCCCTCTGGGGGAGCTGGCGGCGAAGCCGACTGAGAGGGTAAAATTCGCCCTCTCCGCCCCCTTCCGGGGGCACCTCTCCCATAGGGAGAGGCAAGTAACCCTCATCCGCCCGCTACGGCGGGCACCTTCCCCGTGGGGGAAGGCAGGGGGAGACGGATTGCCACACCAGTCTGCGGACTGGTTCGCAATGACAATTCCTATTTCGGTGCATACCAAGAGAAAAACGGATTGTGACCGGAGGGAATCCCTGGAAGGGGCCACGCCAGTGTGAGCACTGGCTCGCAATGACATATGTTATTCCGTTCCGTTCTAAAACCAGAACGATACCGAGCGGTACCCAAAGGTATCACGATGACAGACCAGCCATGCACGCACTGGCTGTCGGCCCGGGTGGGCTTTATGGAATCCTTACAAAACCGTTCAATATTGTTTGACAAATGTGACGAAACCCGTTATAATGGAAGTGTTTGGGTGGAAAAACCAAATATCGTTATTCACCATTCTGAAAAGGAAAAGGACGGATCAGAAATGTATAAAATCGTGCGTAAGAAGGAGCTCAATGCCAACGTCACCCTGATGGACATCGAGGCCCCCTTCGTTGCCAGAAAGGCAAAGGCAGGTCAGTTCATCATCTTCCGGATCGATGAGATGGGCGAGCGTGTGCCTCTGACCATCGCCGGCTACGACCGCGAGAAGGGTACTGTCAGCATCATCTTCCAGAAGGTGGGCTTCACCACCAAGGCTCTGGGAGAACTGAACGAGGGTGACTACATCCGGGACTTCGTCGGCCCCCTGGGCAAGCCCACCGACGTGGAGGGCAAGAAGCGGGTGTGCGTCGTCGGCGGCGGCGTGGGCTGCGCCATCGCTCTGCCCGCTGCCCGTGCCTTCAAGGAGGCCGGCGCCATTGTGGACGTGATCATCGGCTTCCGGAACAAGGACATTGTCATCCTGGAAGACGAGTTCCGTGCCTGCGCGGATAACCTGTACCTGATGACCGACGACGGCTCCTACGGCGAGAAGGGCTTCGGCACCGTCAAGCTCCAGGCTCTGCTGGAATCTGGTGTACAGTACGACGAGGTGCTGGCCATCGGCCCCGTGCCCATGATGAAGTTTGTCTGCAAGACCACCGAGCCCTTCGGCGTGCACACCATGGTTTCTCTGAACCCCATCATGGTGGACGGCACCGGTATGTGCGGCGGCTGCCGTGTTACCGTGGGCGGTGAGACCAAGTTCGCCTGCGTGGACGGCCCTGAGTTCGACGGCCACAAGGTGGACTATGCCGAGCTCATGAGCCGCAACGGCACCTACCGGGAGCGGGAAGCCGAAGTTGCCAAGGATCATGTCTGCCGCATGGAAGCCATGGGCAAGGCTCTCATCAAGTAAGGAGGAACGGGAAAATGGCTAATATGTCTTTGAAGAAAGTTCCCATGCCCGAGCAGGAGCCTCTGGTTCGTGCCCGGAATTTCCAGGAAGTCACCCTGGGCTATACCGAGGAAATGGCCGTTGAGGAAGCTGGCCGCTGCCTGAACTGCAAGAACCCCAAGTGCGTGGAGGGCTGCCCCGTCAACGTGCGCATCCCTGAGTTCATCGCCAAGGTTCGTGAGCGGGATTTCAAGGCCGCTTATGAGGTCATCACCTCCACCAACGCCCTGCCGGCTCTTTCCGGCCGTGTGTGTCCCCAGGAGACTCAGTGCGAGAGCAAGTGCGTCCGGGGCATCAAGGGTGAGCCGGTGGCCATCGGCCGTCTGGAGCGGTTCGTTGCCGACTGGTATCGGGAAAACGTCAACGCCATGCCCGAGAAGGCTCCCTCCAACGGCATCAAGGTGGCCGTGGTGGGCTCCGGCCCTGCCGGCCTGACCTGCGCCAGCGATCTGGCCAAGAAGGGCTATCAGGTTTCCGTGTTTGAGGCTCTGCACACTGCCGGCGGCGTGCTGGTTTACGGCATCCCCGAATTCCGTCTGCCCAAGGCCATCGTGGCAAATGAGGTCACCAAGCTTCAGGCTCAGGGCGTGGAAGTCATGACCAACATGGTCATCGGCCGGGTTCTGACCATCGACGAGCTGTTCGAGATGGGCTACAAGGCCGTGTTCGTAGGCTCCGGCGCAGGCCTGCCCATGTTCATGCACATCCCCGGCGAGAGCCTGAAGGGTGTCATGTCCGCCAATGAGTACCTGACCCGTACCAACCTGATGAAGGCCTACAATTCCGATTCCGACACCCCCGTCATCCGCTCCAAGACGGTGGCCGTGGTTGGCGGCGGCAACGTGGCTATGGATGCCGCCCGCTGCGCCATGCGTCTGGGTGCGGATAAGGTGTACATCATCTATCGCCGCGGCGAGGCCGAGATGCCCGCCCGTAAGGAAGAGCAGCACCACGCCAAGGAAGAGGGCATCGAGTTCAAGACTCTGTGCAATCCTGTGGAGATCCTGGCCGACGAGGATGGCCGGGTCTGCGGCGTGAAGTGCGTCCGCATGGAGCTGGGCGAGCCTGACGCTTCCGGCCGCCGCCGTCCCGTGGAGATTCCCGACAGCCAGTTTACGCTGGATGTGGACACCGTGATTATGTCTCTGGGCACCAGCCCCAACCCCCTGATCCGCTCCACCACCCCCGGCCTGGATACCAACAAGAAGGGCTGTCTGATCGTCAACGAGAACGAGATGACCACCCGGGAAGGCGTGTTCGCCGGCGGCGATGCCGTTACCGGTGCCGCAACCGTCATCCTGGCTATGGGCGCCGGCAAGAAGGGCGCCGAGGCCATCGACAAGTTCCTGAGCAAGTAAGGCTTCCGGCTATCCATTCTGTCATTCCATAACGTACCCCCGGGGCACTCGCCCCGGGGGTGTTTTTATAAAGAAGATAAGCAATGTAGGGGCGGCCATTGGCAGCCAGAGGCTCCCCTTGTGTAAAGGGGCGAAAGGGGCTCCCCTTGTTGACCAAGGGTGGTGCTCCGCGCAGCGAATCAAAATTGAAATGATTGCCAGTGGCATTCATACCTTAGTGTAAGCAGACTGGTGCTGAAATCCGCATCCTAAAAGCCTTCCCCTGGGGGAAGGTGGCACGGCGTAGCCGTGACGGATGAGGGCTAAGGCTCCCCTTGCTGATCAAGGGGAGCTGTCACGAAGTGACTGAGGGGATCAGAACTCCCATCTTTTTGTGTGCCCTCATTGACGCAGCTTTACAATCCCTCAGTCAGCTGCGCTGCCAGCTCCCTTTACACAAGGGAGCCGGGGGTGCTCCCGCACCAGCGGGCCGATGAGGGCATCGGCCCCTACAAAATTCTAATTGATTTGCAATAGAAACACCCCCTGGGACAGGTCTGTCCCAGGGGGGATTATCACTTCAGCGGTTCACTTCAGCGGTGCCTGTTTGATTTTGGCGTACCGTCTGGGGTACTGCTTGGGGGTGGGGGCAATTTTGCGCAGGATAATCACCCCGTGGCTGGTGCCGTCAATGGGGAACTTGCGCACTTCCTCCAGCTTCAGTCCCAGCTTTTTGATAGCCCCGGCGCACTCGGCAAGCTCTTCCTCCGCGGCGGTACCCTTCATGGCCAGCACCGCGCCGCCCACCTTCACATAGGGAGCCGTCAGTTCCAGCAGGATGTTCAGCCGGGCAACCGCCCGGGAGGTGGCAAAATCGTACTGTTCCCGGCAGTCTGCCACCGCTTCCTCTGCTCTTGCCGTGACGCACCGGGCGGAAATTCCCAGGCCGGGCAGGACTTCCTCCAGCCATTTCATCCGCTTGCCCAGAGAATCCAGCAGCGTCACCTTTGCTTCCGGGCAGGCGATGGCCAGAGGCACACCGGGAAAGCCCGCTCCGCAGCCCACATCGATGAGCTTTTTGCCCCGCAGATCGGCGCAGCACAGCACCGTCAGGCTGTCCAGCAGATGAAGCTTCGCCACCTGGGTATCCTCGGTGATGGCCGTCAGATTCATCACTTCGTTCTGCTTGACCATGGCTCTGGCAAAGGCGCACAGCTTCTCCTGCCGCTCCTCCGGCAAATCCAGACCCAGCCGGGTCAGACCCTCTTTCAGGGTTTTCTCCATCAGCCGATGCCTCCCTTCGCGTTGACGATGCCGCTTAAATCCACCTTGGTCCTGTCGTAGGGGTCGAACCGGGTCTCCGTCTGGGTAATGGAGGGCAGCACCACGGTCTGAATATGCCAGTTTACCAGCAGGTCGCAGACCTGGGCGTAGGAAGAAATTCCCTGCTTTTCGCCGCTGGTTTTCAGGTAGGTGTCGTTCATCGTATCCGCAAGGTGGGTGGCCTTGGTGTCCTGCTTCTGGTTGAAGAAGGCGTCATAGGCGTTCCAGTCGGTGCGCAGGGTATCCCCCACGCCCTGCTTCACCCGAGCCGCCGCCGCGGCCGCCGCCTGGGTATTCACGCTGGCAAGGGCGCTGTAGCAGTAACGGAAGGCCATAAAATAGGCGGAATACTGGAAATTCGGGTCGGAATGGACGGAACAGGCCAGGAAGGCCCCAAAGTTGGCGTCCCGTTCGGAGGCGATGCACATCCGATGGGCCATTTCGTGGCACATGGTAAAGGGCAGCAGCACATCCGGAATCTGGGGATTCACGCAGGCTTCGCCGGTGATGCCGAAGGTGAAGCCGGTAATGCCCATGGAGGTGTACATGTCCGCCCAGCCCAGCTTTTTCACGGGAAGCGTACATCCGGCAAAGACAGGATAGTGCTTTTCGTAGGTCAGGGTGTGAAAGCCTTCCCCGGCCTTCTCGGCCATGGCCTCAAAGGAGTCGAATTTTACGTTGCCGCTGCCGTCCCGGCTGACCCGCTTGGCCAGAGAATTGGCCTTGTCCCGGTAATACTCGGTGGCCTCGGTGAGCTCGTCCAGGTTATAGCTGCTGACCTCCAGACGGATGTCGTCTGACAGAGAGCCGGCGTAGTAGTTCATGCCCCACATGGCCATATGCAGCAGGTAAATGCCGGAAAACACCGCCAGCACCCAGCCCAGCCACTGGATGGGGTTCCACTTGAGCACCAGCACCAGCACGAGACTTGCCAGAATCAGCATTCCCAGCACCACCGCAAGAGCCTGCCAGACCGGGTAAGTGAACTGACCCGTCCAGTTGGCCAGGTATTCCTGCAAGGTGCGCACCACATAAGGGTAGACCATGTCCACCAGGGTCGCGTAGCGCTCGCCGAACCGGGTCAGCAGCCAGGTGATCGCGGCAAAAATCCCGGCAGTCAGATAGCCGAACCAATATCGCAAAGGAATTCCTCCTTTATGTGCATAGTAGTAGATTTTTATAGTATAACACAAATAACCGGAATTGTCTTGTAAATTTTCTTAAATTTTCGCCGGGTCGGCAGGGCCGGTCTGTTATTGTTGGACTGTTGGGTGTCGCTCGGTATTGTTCTGTTATTTTGCGCGGAAACAAAAAACGTACTGGTGCAGCTCTGCTTTTTCAATAGACTCACCCATAGCAAGCCGAAAAATTCTAAAGCAGTTCGTTAGGGCGGCCGGGGGGTACTTAGGGGGGCGGCTTTTCGGCAGCGCCCCCTAAGCCGGTTTCTTATCAATTTTCTTGCCGGGACAAGAAAATTGCCCCCGGAGGGATCGGCACTGAAAGCTTTTAGAAGGCTTGGGATATAAGGGAAGCCTTGCAATTCCCGGGCCAATGAGGGCATTGCCCCCTACTTGCGCTCAATCGGTTCTCGAAATCTTTCGGGGATTGCCACACCAGGGATGCGCTATATTAAGGTATGACTGCCACCGGCAGTCATCGAGATTTTAGATTCGCTGTGCGGAGCACCACTGGTTCGCAATCATATTGTTCAAATTGGCTGTTTTCGATGAGAGAGCAGCCGCTTTTTTCTTGCCTTTCCGGGGGAAATGCCTTATAATGGAGAAAATCACCCATAGGAGGCATGTCGTATGACCCGAGGCTTTATCACCATCGCAACCGGCACTGACTGGTATTACCAGCTGGCGGAAAATCTGCTGCTGTCCTACCGGCTGCTTTGCGAAAAGCCCATGCCCTTCGCCATTCTGTGTGACCGGGAAAACGAGCACACGAAGTGCTTTGACCAGACCATTGTGTTCACTCCCACGGGAAAGCCGTTTTTCGACAAGTTCGAGCTTCTGCGGCTGGCTCCCTTTGACGAAACCATTTTCATCGATGCTGATTGCCTGGCCTATCGGGACTTAAACGAATTCTGGGACTTTTTCGCCGGAGCTGACGATGTTTCCGGAGCGGGCTACAATGTTCCGGCGGACAGCGACCGGGGACTGTACCGCTTGGCGGACATCGGCGATTATGCTCCCCGGATTACCCAAAAATCCAGTATCCACGGCGGCCTGTACTTTATCCGGAAGGGTGCGGTATGCGATGCCGTCTATGCGGACTGTCAGAAAATAATCGCAAATTACGAAAAATATCGCTGGCCGGATTTCTGTGCCCCCTGTGCCGACGAGCCGGTGCTGTGCCTTGCCATGAACGCCAACGGCTGTCATGTGCAGGAGGCCGCCCCGGAAAACTACGGCATTCCCTGGGAGGTTACCTCCCTGAAATGCGACCTATTTACAGGCCTTTGCCGCTACGCTACCGAAGGGCATCCGGAGACGGATCGGGGACGGATGATCCACTGGTCTACCCGGTATACGAAAAAGCCCCTGTACCGCTTCGAGGCGGAAAAGCTCCACCTGATGGTGAAAAACAACCTGCGCCCGTCTCCCTCCGGCGTGCCCCTGGGGCTGAAGGATACCATCCTTTACCGCTGGCGTCTGCGCTACTACTGGCTGCTGACGTGCGAGTTTACCCGCCGGGCCGTCAATAAGCTCTACCGCATCGTTACCCGCACCCCGCCCAAGGACTGATTGACCAGAAAAAAAGCTTGTATTTCAAAGCGTTTCGTGGTAGAATAACCAGCGTATTATCGAAAAAAAGAACCTATGACCCATCAGGAGGATATACATGAGCTATCATGGACGTTTTGAACAGACCAAGCAACCCAAGCAGCCCGGGAAGAAAAAGGGGCTGAAGATTTTTCTGATTGTCATTGCCGTTATTCTGGTGCTGCTGCTGATTTTGGCCGGTGCGGCCTATCTCTACCTGCAAAGCAAGCTGAAGAAGATGAACATCATCGAGCTGCCCAAGGATACCTATGCCTACACCGAGCCTACGGACGAGGTCACCCGCCCGCCGGAGACCGAAGCGGCAGAGACCACGGAGGCAACTACCGAGGCGACGGTTCCTAAGATGACCGCTGACGACATTGTCAACATTCTGTTTGTTGGCCAAGCTGCCCGAGCCGGGGAAGAGGAGACCATGGCGGACAGTACTATGCTGATTTCCATCAATACCTATACCAAGGAAGTCACCTGCATGTCCATCCTCCGGGACTCCTTCGTGAAGCTGCCGGATTATAAGGGTCATCAGTGCGGCAGAGCCAAGTTCACCGTCTGCTATAACCTGGGTTATCAGTGGGGCGGCGGCACCGCCGGCGGTATGGAGATGACCAACATCTGCCTGAAGGATAATTTCGGCATTGAGGTGGACTACAATGTGGAGGTCAGCTTCGACAGCTTCATCAAGATGATCGACTACATTGACGGCGTGGACATTGACCTGACCCAGGCTGAGGCGGACTATCTGAACAAGGACACCCTGTACGTCAAGCGTACCATTGAGCCGGGCGTTCAGCGGCTCCAAGGCATGGAGGCTCTGTCCTATGCCCGGATGCGCAAGGCCGCCGGCGATTCCGAAAGCGATATCAAGCGTACCGAGCGTCAGCGCAAGGTGGTGGAGGCCCTGCTGGAGAAGTTCCGCTATCGTTCCATTGCCGATCTGAACAAGTGGATCGATATCCTGCTGCCTATGGTCAGCACGACTATGACACCCACCGATGTGACCAAGCTGGCAGCCAGAGTGCTTCCTATTTTCTCCGAGCTGAAGATCAAGGGAGCTACCGTGCCCATGGAGGGCTGGGGCGATATGGTGGATATCTATAATGACGGCCAGATCCACAGCGTCATGCGCTTCGACACCGCCAAGGAGAAGAAGCTCATCCGCGCCATCACCGAAGCGGAAGTTTCCGATTAAACTGTATAGTTTTACCCCCTGGGTTCGCCATTGCGCCCCAGGGGGTTGCTTTTGCATGTAGTTACGTTATTGCGAGAACCGATTCGGAATTTGTAGGGGGCGATGCCCTCATCGCCCCGTTTTTGGAGATTGATGGTATTGCTCAATGACTGCCGGTGGCAGTCATACCTTAATATAGCGCAACGCTGGTGTGACCCCTTCTGGGGATTCCCTCCGGTCACAATCCGTCCCCCTTGGCTCCCACTCTGGGGGAGCTGTCACGAAGTGACTGAGAGGGAAAAAGTACACCCTCTCCGCCCCTTCCAGGGGCACCTCTCCCATAGGGAGAGGCAAGTAGCCCTCATCCGTCTCGCGCTTGCGGAAGACGCGCGAGCCACCTTCCCCCAGGGGAAGGCAACCGCCGCCGGGGTGAACCGGCGGCGGTTTGCTAATTTCTTATGATTCGTGAATCGGAATCTCCAGAGGCCCGATGTCCACAGCCCGGAGGCCACCGTCGATCCCCTCCGCCGGAACGTAAGCTTGCAGGCTCACGGACAAATCCTGGATTTCCTCCAGTGTTTTCTCCTCTTCCAGGTTCATGTACATCCGGCCGATGGCCTTGGTGTGAGCCGGGATCTCCACATACAGGGAAAGTCCGGACTCCTCCTGACCGTTGACCGTGCACGCAGCGGTGCAGACACTGATTTCGTTGTCGGTGGTATTTTCCAGACAGAATACCAGGTTGTTCAGGGAATCCCCGTCGTAGGCATCCGGCGTAAAACCAAGGTAGGAGATCATCAGCCCGTCCCGGTCATAGAGAAGCTCCGCAGAGTCTGCCTCCGCTGAAGGCGCAACGGACACTTCCTCCGCCTCCGCCTCCATGGGGCCAATCTCAAATACCTCCGTATAGTCGTTGGCGTCGCAGAACATCAGGGAGAAGGTCATATTTTCCACCGTGTCGGAACCGGTGTATTTCAGGTACTGGGAGTCCAGATATAGGGTGCTGACAGAGGTACTGTGTTTGGGCAGATCGCAGTAAAAGCCAGCGTCAGGCAGCAGATAGCCGTTGACCAGCAGCTCCTGAGTGTATACCACCAGATCCTGATCGGTGTCGTTGCGAATCGCCAGGGACATTCCGTCCCCCGGAGCCCGAAGCTCGCTGTCCAGGGCGGTGATGGTGACATCCTCATCGGAAAAGAGAACGGTGTCATAGCCACCCGGGGCTTCCTCTGGCTGGCGGGAGCTGCCGGACAAAATCCCCCGGGCCGCGAAGCTGCCGAATAGACCCAGCGCCACATTGGTCAAAACGATAATGGCAATGACCATTCCGAGAACCTTGCCAACCGGGTTCTTTTTCGCCTGTCGGCTTTTTCGATCCTGCCGATGAGACTGGGGCCATCGGTCACAGCCGAAGGGGTCCTTGACAGGAATGGGCTTCCGTTTGGTTCCTTCAATGACCAGGGGCTCTCCTTCATGGGTATGGAACCCGTGGGCGATTTCTTCCGTAAAGTGCTCGTACAGGCAGTTGCCGCATTTTTTTCCGTTGTAGGGCTTTCCGCAGCTGGGGCATAGCTGTTTTGCCATAGGGGTCGCCTCCTTTCTTCTTCCTCATTATATCAATTCCCCAGGGGGGCTGTCAATCCAAAAGAACCCGGTTTCAGGGATATTTGACCAATAGAGGATATGTTTAGTCCCCATTTTTTCGGGGATACTTTGAACAAACTGCCAAAAATAGAAAAATTGTTCTATCTTTGATGGGTTTTACTTGACAAAGCGGAAAAATACCAGTATTCTATACTGGTGCGGAATGAATGGAAACGTTTCCGTCTTGAATGAACAGGTACGGTTTCCCCTTCTGCAAAGTTTGACAGCAACCGCGTGGCGGTTTGAAAAACAGGCGGATTTCCCGCCGATATGATGGAGGCATAGCCAATGACTAACCTGAATTGCAGGAATATTCTCAAGTGGACGGAAGCCCAGCTGAAGTACAATTTTGACGTAGCCCTGAAGGACGCCACCCCCCAGGAACTCCATGAGGCACTGGGTCAGGCGGTGATGATGGCCATCTCCGACAACTGGAGCAGTGCCAAGAAGACCCGTCTGCATGAGCGCAAGGCCTACTATTTCTCTGCCGAGTATCTGATTGGTCGGCTGGTTTACAGCAACCTGTTCAACCTGGGCATCCTGGACGAGATGAAGAAGCTCTTTGCCGACCGGGGTGTTGATCTGGCGGTGCTGGAGGACATCGAGGACGATGCCCTGGGCAACGGCGGCCTGGGCCGTCTGGCTGCCTGCTTCCTGGACAGCGCCGCAACCTGCGACATTCCTCTGTCCGGCTACGGCCTGCGCTACAAGTTTGGCCTCTTTAAGCAGAGCTTTGACGGCAACGGCAACCAGGTGGAGAAGGCCGACGACTGGACCAAGTTCGGCGATCCCTGGTCCTACCGCCGGTATAACCACACCGTAAAGATTCGCTTCCCCGATCATACCGTCCTGGCGGTGCCCTACGACGTACCCGTCATCGGCTACGGCACCCAGAATGTGGGCACGCTCCGCCTGTGGCAGTGCGAGGCCGAGGAGGAGCTGAACTTCGACGCTTTCAACAGCCAGGACTACCTCCGGGCGCTGGACGCCAAGAACAAGGCCGAGGACATTACCCGGGTGCTGTATCCCAACGACTCCACCTGGGACGGCAAGCGTCTGCGCATCAAGCAGCAGTACGTTCTGTCCTCCGCTTCCCTGCAGGATATGCTGCGCATCTACAAGATTGCCCACGGCAACGATCTGAGCCGGTTCGGCGAGTTCTATGCCGTGCAGCTGAATGATACCCACCCGGCCATGTCCATTCCGGAGCTGATTCGCCTGCTGGAGCAGGAGGGCATGAGCTTTGACGAGGCCTTTGCCGTGGCGCAGAAGACCTTCTCCTACACCAACCACACCGTTATGGGCGAGGCTCTGGAAAAGTGGCCTCTGGATTTGCTGCGCTCCGTGGTGCCTGACATTGTGGACATCATCTGCCAGATCGATGCCAAGCTGAAGAGCGAGCATCCGAATCTCTTCATTGTCCGGGACAATGTGGCCCATATGGCGTTCCTGTCCGTATATGTGGGCAGCTATGTCAATGGCGTTGCCGAGATTCACTCCCAGATTCTGAAGGACGACCTGTTTAAGGATTGGTATCAGGTCTATCCTGAGCGGTTCCAGAACAAGACCAACGGCATTACCCCCCGCCGGTGGCTGGGTCTGTGCAACCCGGAGCTTACCGAGCTGATTCATCAGCATGTGGACGGCGACTTCCTGAAGAATCTGGATCTGATTGACGGCATGAAAGCCCAGATTACCGATGAGACCGTGGCGCAGTTCAATGCCATCAAGCGCAAGAAGAAGGAGCAGCTGTGCAGCGTCATTGCCAAGCACGAGGGCGTGATGCTGAACCCGGACTTCATGTTCGACGTGCAGGTCAAGCGTCTGCATCTGTACAAGCGGCAGCTGATGAACATCCTGTCCGTTGTGGACATCTACTTCCGGCTGAAGGAGGGCCGCCTGCCCGACTTCCATCCCACCGCCTTCATCTTCGGCGCCAAGTCCGCTCCCGGCTATATGGACGCCAAGTCTGTCATCCGGTATATCAACCGGGTGGCCCGGATGATCAACAACGATCCGGCCGTGGCAGACAAGATGCGTGTGGTCTTCGTTCAGAACTACAACTGCTCCTATGCCGAGCATATTATCCCCGCCGCCGATGTGTCCGAACAGATCTCTCCTGCCGGCACCGAGGCTTCCGGCACCGGCAACATGAAGCTGATGCTCAACGGCGCGGTGACTCTGGGCACCCTGGACGGCGCCAATGTGGAAATCGCCCAGGAAGCCGGTATGGAAAACGAGTATATCTTCGGTCATACCGTGGAGCAGATCAACGAGGGCAGAAGCTCCTACTATCCCCGGGGCATCTATGATGCCAATGCCGATCTGCGCCGTGCCATCAACACCCTGGTGGACGGCACCGTGCCCACCGATGACGGCCTGCGCAACCTCTTCCACGCTCTGCTGGACTGGGGTCAGAATTCCGACCAGTACCGGCTGCTGCTGGACTATGATTCCTATGTGGAAGCCAAGCTCCGTGCCAACCGGGACTATGCCGACCGGATGGCTTTCGGCAGAAAGTGCCTGGAGAACGTGGCCTCCGCTGCCAAGTTCTCCTCCGACCGTACCATTCGTCAGTACGCCGAGGAAATCTGGCACATTAAGCCTGTTCAGTATTGATCCTTGTAAAATCAGCCCCGGCCAACCGGCCGGGGCTGATTCGTTATAGCATGTCATTGCGAACCAGTCCGCAGACTGGTGTGGCCACTTCCAGGGACTCCCTCCGGTCACAATCCGTTTCTAAAGCCTTCCCCTCTGGGGTAGTGCTCCGCGCAGCGAATCAAAATCTAACAATTGCCAGTGGCAATTGCTCCATAATGTATAGGTGGCTCGCGCGTCTCACGCAAGCGCAAGACGGATGAGGGCTAAGGCTTGACAATTTGCCGAGCCGGGGGAAACGGATTGCCACACCAGCGTGCGCACTGGTTCGCAATGACATGCGTTGTACGATGGTCTCCGGACAACCGGGGGATTGCCACACCAGTGACATCGGTCACTGGTTCGCAATGACAATGTAACCTTCGGATTCTGCTAAATACCTAGAAAAACGCCCCGATTTCCGAGATTTTCTCCGGAAATCGGGGCGATCTGTCATTTTAATCCTGCTTTTTGGACTTTTCCACAATGCCGCAGATGATGTCCACGCACTGATCGATGCCCAGGGTGCCGGAATCCAGGCAGACGTCATAGTTCTGAGCCTGACCCCAGGTGCGGCCGGTATAGTGCTGGTAGTTTACCTTGCGTCGCTTGTCCTTCTCGTTCAGCCGAGCCTCGGGACTCTTGTCGGACTCGCCGTAGCGATGGACGATCCGGTCCGCCCGGAAGGCCATGTCCGCACAGATGAAGGTGTGCAGCGCGTCAGGCCGATCCTTCAGAATGTAGTCCGCATTCCGGCCTACGATGACACAGGGACCCTTCTCCGCCAGCTGCAAGATCACGCTGCACTGAATGTTCCACAGGAAATCCGCGGTGGACAGGCCGTTCATAACTCCCGGAATCCCCTGAGGGGCAAAGGCATAGGAGAACAGACTGCTGCCGGGGGAGTGCTCGCCGTTTTCTTCCACGAACTTCGGCGCAAAGCCGGACTCCATGGCAATCTGGTCAACCAGCTCCTTGTCATAGAAGGGGATGCCCAGCCGCTCTGCCACCATGTGACCTACGGAGCGTCCGCCGGAACCGAACTCACGGCTGATGGTGATGATCTTTTTTTCCATAATGCTTACCTCCTGGTACAGTTCTCGTACCTATATTATAGTCAAGCTGACGGCATCTGTCAATCTTTCTTTGTGACCCTTCGTGCAATTTGCCTCACAGAGGCGGACGGCCTTCGTATTCTCTGCGAATTTGAGCCAGCACGTTCACGTCCGCCGGGCAGAATTCGTAGCTCGGAATTTCCTCCGGCCGGATCCAGCGCAGAGCCTTGTGCTCCAGCAGCTGGGGCACTCCGGAGGCAATGGTGCAGTGAAACAGGGTCAGGCGAATCAGCATATCCGGATAGTCGTGGAATTCCTGAAAGAACCGACTGCCCACGTCCACCTGGATGGCCAGCTCCTCGGCGCACTCCCGGGTCAGAGCCTGGGCAGGGGTTTCTCCCGGCTCGACTTTGCCGCCAACAAATTCCCAGAGCAGCCCCCGGGTTTTGTGGGCAGGCCGCTGGCAAATCAGAAATCTGTCCTTCTCCCAGATCAGGGCGGCTACCACATCCACCGGCTTTTTTTGGGTGAGCACCGTGGCGGAGCAGGGAAGGGCGGTGACCTGCCCCTGTGCGGTGAACAGAGGGACGGTTCCGGCAACACCGTCGTGGATGTTCACATCCCAGGTTCCATCCGGTAAGGTCATGGTCAGGGGTTGGTCATCGGCGTTGAAAATGGCAAGAATGCTGTGATACCGATCCTCAACCCGGTAGCACACCGCTTTGGGATTTCCGGTTTCCACCGGGAAAACGCTGGCCTGAACCGCCTCCCGCCCGGTCTGGCGCAGGCCTTCGTGCGCCTTCCGGAAGGCAATGAGACCTTTGTAATAAGCCAGGGTCTCCTGATATTCCGAGCATTCCAGAGTATCCCAGCGGATGGCGTTCACCCGATCCGGGGAGCGGTAGCTGTTCTCGTCGAATTTCCCCCGGCCTTTTGGCTTGGTGCGGAGGATTTCCTCCCCGGCCTGGAGGAAGGGCACGCCCTGGGACAAAAACACAAAGGCCGCCGCCAGCCGGTTCTGACGAATCAGCGTCTGCCGAGGGGCGTCGGGATTTACCAGGGCGAGCCGGTCGAAAAGGGAGTAGTCGTCGTGGCAGGAGACATAGTTTACGCTCTGCTCCGGCTGGCAGGCCCAGTGGGGAAGTCCCAGGAAGCAGGCGTTCAGCGTATTTTTGTCGCAGATTGCCCCGGAGACAAAGCCGGGAGCCCGGCTGTCAAAGATGGAGCCCCGAAGCAAATCCCGGCAGGTGTCGGAGAAGAAGGAAACCCCCGGGGTCAGGGAGGAATGATACTGGGTAGCCAGCTCCGTGCCGGGACGGACAGGACTGGTGTTCATCTGCCAGCCCTCGCCGTAGAAGATCACATGGGGATGGCGGCTTTTCACCGTCTGAACGATTTGATTGACGGTGGCGATGTCCAGCAATCCCATCAGGTCAAACCGGAAGCCGTCAATGTGATATTCGTCCGCCCAGTAGTTTACGGAATCCACAATATATTTTCGTACCATGCTCTGCTCGGAGGCGGTATCGTTGCCGCAGCAGGAGCCGTTGCTGGTGCCCCGGCTGAAATATCCCGGGACGATTTGATTGAAGCAGAAGCCGTCCCGGTCGTAGACGTGATTGTACACCACGTCCATGACTACGCTCAGCCCGGCGTCGTGGATGGCCTTCACCGTCTGCTTCAGTTCCCGCACCCGACAGGCTCCGTCAAAGGGGTTCGTGGCGTAGGAGCCTTCGGGGACGTTGAAATTCACCGGGTCGTAGCCCCAGTTGTATTGGGGCTGAGGGCTGCTTTCATCCGTAAAGCCGAAGTCAAACACAGGCAGCAGATGGATATGGGTCACGCCCAGCTGCCGGATGTGATCCAGACCCGTGGCATGGCCGCTCCGTGTGTGGGTGCCGGTTTCTGCCAGACCCAGGTACTTCCCCTTATTTTGGATGTGAGAGGAGCGGTGCATGGAAAGATCCCGGATGTGCAGCTCATAGAGCACCGCGTCCGTGATGCCTTTGCCCCGGAAAGGGGAGAGGTCTTCCGTCCAGCCTGTCGGATTGGTTTCCTGCAAGTCGATGACCATAGCCCGCTGGCCGTTGACCCCGACAGCCTTGGCGTAAGGATCGCAGGCCTCTTTGGCTTGGCCGTCCACATTCACCAGGTAGGTGTAGTACAGACCCTTGAGGTTGCCCATCCGCCGGGCAATCCAGGTGCCGTTTTTCTCCGGGTGGAGCTGCTGACTGGTCAGGGGTTCGCCTCCCAGACCATCCCGGTATAGAAGCAGAGTCACCTCCCGGGCGGTGGGTGCCCAGAGACGGAAGACGGTCTGGCTTTCCGTCCAGAAGGCTCCCAGATCGTGCCCCAAATAGGTATTGGTGTTTTCAAATTCTTCGGTATCGTAAAGATTGCGCATGGGCGGTACTCTCCTTTTCGTTTGGGAAAATTATAACACGACACCGGACAGAATGTAAAGGAAATTCCTTCCGGGGATTGACGGCACTGGAGAAAAATGGTAAACTGTCAGCAATTAGGGCCTATCTGAAAGCCGTCAACACGCCCAAGCAGTGGATTTTTTCACCCGTTGGTCATATTTCCGGCTTTCAGACGGACCCTGGGAAAGGTTCCAGCCTATGAAAAAAGTCATTTCCGCCGCTCTCTGTCTTGCGCTGCTGCTGATCTGTGTGCTTCCGGCCTCTGCCGAAACCCAGCAGGCGGGTTTTCACAAAAGCCTTCGCGCCTGGATTACGGACAAGGCCAGCCGGGTCTATGTGGAGCGGATGCTCGACTACCATGTGCGTACCAATCAGGCGGTGATCGATGCTCTGGACGGCGGCTACTGCGCAGTGTTCCTCTTCGACGGCTGCTCGGACAATATGAACGACCCGGTGCTGTCAGATCTGTCCTATTACCGGGTGTCTGCCGTGTGCGTGGTATTGCGCCGCGACGGGAACGGGCAGCTGAAGCTTGCCTACATCAACAGTAACGCCAGCACCTTGCCGGACAGACCCCTGGAATACGGTGCCTGGACGCTGCCCAAAATCGGCGACGTAGGCCCTGCCACCATTCTGGACGGCACCTATCAGCTCTATTCCGTTTTTCATAAGGGCGAATACGAGGCGCTGCACATGCGAAGCGCCTATGACGACGGCACCATTCCCGCCATATACATGACCCCGGAGGGCTATACCGCCCATCCGGCAGACTCCATCAACATCCACACCCGCACCAGCAACCATACCAGTGGCAGCAAATATATGTGGTCGGCAGGCTGTCCGCTGATCGGCGGCGGGTCTGCCTGGGAGTTCTGGAAGCTATTGCAGGCTACCTATTACGACAGCTATGACAGCTATAACGGCTTTGCCCCGGATCGGTTTGTGGGAACCATTACCATCGACCGGCAGGCTCTGCGCACGGAGATGTACACCCTTTATAAAAATCCCGATGCGGTGGATGCCATGCTGGCCAACACCCACAGCAGCCGTCTGGATTCCTATCTGGCTCTGTGCGGCAAGCAGGAGCATTATTCCGAGGGCAAGCTGGTGCAGGTTCAGCGTCAGACCCAGCTGATGAGTATGCCCTGCAGCGGCCAGACCGACGAGTGGTCCAAGGAGCTGGCGGTGCTGGAGCCGGGGCAGACCCTGCGGGTCTACGGAAGCCTCTTCAACACCCGGGGCAATCTCTGGTACGAGACCAGCCGGGAGGGCCAGCGGTGCTTCCTGTACGCCGGACATGTGAAGCTTCTGGAGCCGGAGCCTGTACGCAGCTGGTGGCAGCGGCTGCTGGGAATCGGAGATTAAGATACCGGGACTACCGCAAAAATATGCGGCAGTCCCGGTTTTCCGGTTGGTTGACCAAAATGAACAGCCTCCCGCAAGGGAGGCTGTTCTGCGTGTTAATCAACCGATGGGCTCAAAGTCTGCGGCACCGTGCTTGCACAGGGGGCACACGATGTCGTCGGGCAGGGTGTCGCCCTCATAGACCCAGCCGCAGACCTTGCACACGAAGCCCTTCTTGCCCTCGGTTTCGGGCTTGGGCTTCACATTGTCCTGGTAGTAGGTGTAGCTCATGGTCTGCCGGTCGGACATGACCCGAGCCTCGGTGACGGAGCAGATGAACATGCCGTGGGTGTCCAGATCCACAACGGATTCCACCTTCAGGCTCATAAAGGAGTTGACATACCGGGGCAGGAACCGCAGGCCGTTGTCCGAGCGCAGCTCCTCAATGCCCTCGAACTTGTCCGCCGTCCGGCCGCTGCGGAAGCCGAAGTTCTGGAACACGGAGAAGGGGGCGGAAACATCCAGGCAGTTCACGTTCAGAATGCCGGTCTGCTGGATGATGTGATAGGAGTAATTGGCCTTGTTGATGGTGACGGCCACCCGGTTGGGGGTGTTGGTGACCTGGGAGACGGTGTTGACGATGAGGCCGTTGTCCCGGGTACCGTCGTTGGAGGTGACCACATACAGGCCGTAGCCGATGTTGAAGAGGGCATTCAGATCGTTCTTGTTGGCGGTGGCATCCTGCTGCGCCAGATAGTCCTGGCACAGCTCATTGGCCATGGCCTCAATCTGGGCCTTGCTGTCCTCATTCAGGGCGGACAGAATCCGGACGGTGGTATCGGTGAAGGTCAGGTTCTTGCAGCCTTCGAACATTTTCGTCATCACCTTGGCGGCCAGAGGTGCCCAGGTGCCGTTTTCCACCAGGCCGATGGTGCGGTTCCGGTAGTTCCGCTCGGTCAGGTGATGGATGAATTCCTTCATGAAGGGGAAGACGTCGGCGTTGTAAGTGGTGGTAGCCAGCACCAGCTTGCCATACCGGAAGGCATCCTCCACGGCCTTCGCCATATCGCACCGAGCCAGATCGTGAACCACCACCTTGGGGCAGCCCTTCTCCCGGAGCTTCTGAGCCAGCAGCTCTACCGCTGCCTTGGTGTGGCCGTAGACGGAGGTGTAGGCCACCACAATTCCCTCGCTTTCCACCCGGTAGGAAGACCAGATGTCATAGAGGTTGATATAGTAGCCCAGATTCTCGGTGAGCACCGGGCCATGGAGAGGGCAGATGATGGAAATGTCCAGTCCGGCGGCCTTTTTCAGCAGTGCCTGCACCTGGGGGCCGTACTTGCCTACGATGCCGATGTAGTACCGGCGAGCCTCGTCTGCCCAGTCTTCGGAAATATCCAGCGCGCCGAACTTGCCGAAGCCGTCGGCGGAGAAGAGCACCTTGTCGCAGGTGTCGTAGGTCACGATGACTTCCGGCCAGTGAACCATGGGTGCGGCCACGAAGGCCAGGGTGTGCTTGCCCAGGGCCAGGGTATCGCCCTCGCCGACCACAATCCGGCGGCCCTCAAAATCGTCGCCGAAGAACTGCTTCATCATGGTGAAGGCCTTGGCGGAGGAAACCACCGTGGCCTCGGGATAGACCTTCAGGAAGTTCATAATGTTGGCCGAATGATCCGGCTCCATGTGCTGAATGACCAGATAGTCGGGCTTCCGGCCGTCCAGAACGGTTTGCAGATTGTCCAGCCACTGGTGCGTGAAATTCCGATCCACGGTGTCCATAACGGCCACCTTCTCGTCCAGAATCACATAAGAATTGTAAGACATGCCGTTGGGAACCACATACTGTCCCTCAAACAGGTCTACCTGATGGTCGTTAACGCCCACATAGCGGATATCCTTGGTAATTGTCATAGGTATTCTCCTTTGTATAGATTTGCGGATGTTCTTGCCTGCGTTCAGTATATCCGAAAAGGGAGCCTGTGTCAATGGAATACCGGCGGCAGTCTTGACATTTTCCGCCGGTTCGATATAATGTTAGAGAAACAATAGAAATGGGAGAAACCTGCTATGAATCGTGAAAATAAGCGCAGACAGTACGAAAAAGGTTACTATAAGACCCATGCCTGCGAGGAGAGCTTCACCTGCAAAAATTGTGGCCGACTGGTGGTTCCGGCGGGAGCCGGAAGCGATCATCGGAACCACTGCCCCAATTGCCTTTGCTCCCTGCATGTGGACATTGAGCCCGGCGACCGGGAGTCCGACTGCGGCGGCATCATGGAGCCTGTCGCGGTGTGGGTTCGGGGAAAAGGGGAGTGGGCCATCATCCACCGGTGCAAGCGGTGCGGAGAGCTTAGCTCCAATCGGGTGCTGGCAGACGACAATCCCATGAAGCTTATGTCCATCGCCATGCGGCCTCTTGCCAACCCGCCCTTCCCGGTGGAGCGCATCGAGGAAATGACCGCTATGATGGGCGGCGAGGGAAGCTTACCGGAGATGTATCGGAAGCCTAAGGACGAGGAGCAGGAATAAGGACAGTTATCCGAAAAGATAAATGCCAAATGTTCACAAACCAGTCATAAATTGTTCCCCCGGTGTTCATCATTTGTTATTATTTTATTGACCAAGGAGTGGTTACTGTGAGTCTCATACTGTCCCTAGCTTACCTGTTTTTTGTAGGCTCCTGCCTTGGCTGGCTGCTGGAGCTGTGGTTCCGCAACATTGTCAAGCATCCGGATAAGCTGGTTAACCCGGGTTTCTGCACCGGCCCCTATCTTCCTATTTACGGCTTTGGCCTGTGTGTGCTGTATCTGCTGGCGTCGTTGGAGAAATTCAGCCTGATTTCCGATCCCCTCTGGAATAAGGTGGTGCTCTTCATCGCCATGGCCATCGGCATGACCCTTGTGGAGTATGTGGCGGGTCTGTTCTGCCTGAAATTTCTGAAGGTTCGGCTGTGGGATTACTCTGATCTCTGGGGCAACATTCAGGGCATTATCTGCCCGCTGTTCTCCTTTTTCTGGGCAATTCTGGGGGCTCTCTACTATTTCCTGATCCACCCCTACATCCTGGATGGCCTGGATTGGCTGTCCCGGAATCTGGCCTTCTCCTTCTTCATCGGCATGTTCTTTGGCGTCTTTATCATTGACGTGGTGAATTCTGCCCAGCTGGTGGTGAAGCTGAAGAAGTTCGCCGAGGACAACGACGTGATTGTGCGCTACGAGGCACTGAAAACCCACATCCGGCAGCAGCGGGAGGAACGCTCTCTCAAGTATCATTTCTTCCGCCCCTTCCGCACGGAGCGTCCTCTGGCGGAGTCCCTGCGGGAAATGCAGGCGGAGCTGGAAACCCGGATTCGCCGGAAGTAATTTTAGGGAAACTTTGTATCAATCCCCTTCGGCTGAGTAGCGGATTGAATCAGAGCTTCCCTACCAAAGGAGTATTCCCCCATGCACTTTCCAACGCCTGAGACGGATCTGCGCGGCTTCCGCCTGAGCCGAATCAACGAGCCGCAGTTCCGCCACCTGTGGTGGCTGCTGTTCTGGCCGGTCTACCTGCTTCGCTATTTTCTGGTGGAGCACTGGAACCCGGCCCAGACCTATCATGTGATGCACTGCTTCCTGGACGACTGGATTCCCTTTCAGGAGGGCTTCATTGTCTTCTACGCAAGCTGGTATTTTCTCATCGTGGGGGTGCACCTGTATACCCTCCTGTACGACCGGGATACTTTCCGCCGGTACAGCAAATTCCTGTGCATCGGCATGTCCATCTCCACGGTGATTTTCCTGGTCTATCCCAGCTGCCAGCAGCTGCGCCCGGCGGTGTTCCCCAGAGACAACCTGTTCAGCCAAATCGTGGGACTGATTTATGCGGTGGACACGCCTACCAACGTGTTTCCCTCGGAACATGTGCTGGCGGCCTTTGCGGCGGTGGCGGCCGCCGCCCATACCGAGAGACTGAAAAAGCCCCTTCCTTTGACGCTGTTGACGGTGCTGGCGGTGCTCATCTGCGCCTCCACCATGTTCCTCAAGCAGCATTCCGCCTGTGATGTTCTGGGCGCGTTACTTTTGTGCCCATTTGTTTATTTCCTATGCTACAGAAAAGAGAGGTAAATCATGAATACCTATCGCGCCGGTATTGATATCGGTTCTACCACTGTAAAGCTTGTGATTCTGGATGACGACGGTACGCTCCTGTTTGGACAGTACCGCCGTCATCATGCCCATACCCAGGAAACCCTGAAATCCCTTCTGATGGAGGCAAAGCGGCAGCTGGGCGACTGCTGTCTGCGTCTGCGCATCACCGGTTCCGGTGCCATCAATCTGGGAAAAGCCCTGGATATCGGCTTTGTCCAGGAGGTGGTGGCGGTGGCCACTGCCCTGAAAGCCGCAGCCCCTCAGACGGACGTGGCCATTGAGCTGGGCGGCGAGGATGCCAAGATCATCTATTTCAAGGGAGGACTGGAGGAACGGATGAACGGCGTCTGCGCCGGCGGCACCGGTTCCTTCATCGACCAGATGGCCTCGCTTCTGCAAACCGATGCCACTGGCTTGAATGAGGCGGCGAAGCATTACCAGCGGGTGTATCCCATCGCCGCCCGATGCGGCGTGTTCGCCAAAACCGACATCCAGCCTCTCATCAACGAGGGTGCCACCCAAGCTGATCTGGCGGTTTCCATTTTCCAGGCGGTGGTGAATCAGACCATTTCCGGCCTTGCCTGCGGCAAGCCCATCCGGGGCACCGTGGCCTTTTTGGGCGGCCCCCTGCACTTCCTGACGGAATTGAAGGCAGCCTTTATCCGCACCCTGAAGCTGACCCCGGAGACCACCGTGGATCCGGAGAACTCCCATCTGTTCGCCGCCATGGGTGCAGCGCTGGAGGCCAAGGACGGAGAAGCCGCGGTACTGTCCGAGCTGGTGAGCCGACTGGAAAAGGGCGTGGCCGTCAGCTTCGAAATGCCCCGGCTGGAGCCTCTATTCCGGGATCAGGCGGATTTTGACGCTTTCCAGGCTCGGCACGCCCAGGCCGTTGTGGGTAAGGGCGATCTGGCTTCCTACGAAGGCAGGTGCTTTTTGGGCATCGACGCCGGCTCCACCACCACCAAGCTGGCGGTGATCGGCGAAGACGGCCAGCTTCTCTATCACTTCTACCGGGGCAATCAGGGCAATCCCATTTCCACGGCTCAGTTTGCGGTGTCGGAATTAAAGCGGCTGCTGCCGGAAAAGGCGAAAATCGTTCGCGCCTGCTCCACCGGCTACGGCGAGGCTCTGCTGAAAGCCGCATTCTCCCTGGACGAGGGCGTGGTGGAGACCATTGCTCACACCACCGCCGCGGCCTTCTTTGACCCGGAGGTGGACTGCGTGCTGGACATCGGCGGTCAGGACATGAAGTGCATCAAGCTGAAAAACGGCACGGTGGACACCATCCTCCTGAACGAGGCCTGTTCCTCCGGGTGCGGCTCTTTTATTGAGAACTTCGCTACCTCTCTGGGTTTTACCGCCGAGGGCTTTGCCAAGGAGGCGCTCTTTGCCAAGGCTCCTGTAGACCTGGGTACCCGGTGCACGGTGTTCATGAATTCCAACGTCAAGCAAGCCCAGAAGGAGGGAGCCTCCGTCTCCGATATCTCCGCAGGCCTTGCCTACTCCGTCATCAAAAATGCCCTGTACAAGGTCATCAAGCTGGCATCCCCGGAGGATCTGGGTCGGCACATTGTTGTCCAGGGCGGCACCTTCCATAACCAGGCGGTGCTTCGAGCCTTTGAGAAAATCTCCGGGGTGGACGCCACCTGCCCGGATATCTCCGGCCTGATGGGTGCTTTCGGCGCGGCTCTGGTTGCCAGAAGCCACTACACCGGCCAGGAAAGCACCATGTTGCCCCTGGATGATATTCTGAACCTGTCTTATACCTCCACCTCTGTGCGCTGCGGCGGCTGCTCCAATAACTGTATGCTCACCGTGAATAAGTTCCCCGGTGGTCGGAAGCACATCAGCGGCAACCGGTGCGAGAAGGGTGCCGGCGGCGGGGATAAGAAGGAGAAGGCTCCCAACCTGGTGCTCTACAAGCGTCAGCGGCTCTTCGATTATCCGCCTCTGTCCGAAGAAGAGGCCAAGCGGGGCGTCATCGGCATTCCCAGAGTGCTGAATATGTACGAAAATTACCCCTTCTGGGCTACCTTCTTCCGGGAGCTGGGCTTCCGGGTGGTGCTGTCTCCCTTCTCCACCCGGAAGATTTACGAGCTGGGCATGGAGTCCATTCCTTCGGAATCCGAGTGCTACCCGGCAAAGCTCTCCCACGGTCATGTCCAGTGGCTCATTGACCAGGGCATCAAGACCATTTTCCACCCCTGCGTGTTCTATGAGCACCAGGAGACGAAGCAGGCTCAGAACCACTATAACTGCCCCATTGTGGTCTCCTACGCGGAGAACCTGAAAAACAATGTGGAGGCCATCAGCGACGGGGACGTGCATTATATCCGTCCCTTCATTGCCTTTACCAGTGAAAAGACCGCCGCCGACCGGCTGGTGAAAACCGCCGCCGAGGAGTGGGGCATTCCCGCGAAAGAAGTCCGGGTCGCAGTCCATAAGGCCTGGGAAGAGCAGCTGAATGCCAAGGCGGACATCCGGGTGGAGGGCCTGAAGCGGCTGACGGAAATGGAAAAAGCCGGAGGCCGAGGCGTTGTCCTGGCAGGACGACCCTATCACATTGACCCGGAAATCAACCACGGCATTCCGGAGCTGATTTCCTCCTACGGCCTGACGGTGTTCACCGAGGACAGCCTGCCCATTGACTTTGAGCCGGAGCGGCCCATCCGGGTGGTTGACCAGTGGGTCTATCATTCCCGGCTGTACAGCGCGGCTCAGTTTGTGGCAAAGCGAAACGATCTGGAGCTGATCCAGCTCAATTCCTTCGGCTGCGGCCTGGATGCGGTGACTACCGACCAGGTTTCCGAAATTCTGGAAAAAAGCAACAAGCTCTATACCCTGTTGAAAATCGACGAGGTGAACAATCTGGGTGCCGTCCGCATTCGGATTCGCTCTTTGCTTGCCGCCATGGATATGCGCCGGGAGAAGCACATCGAGGCGGTCCCCGCACCCATTGCCTATGAGCGCCGGGAGTTTACCAAGGAGATGAATAAGGAGGGCTACACTATTCTGGCTCCCCAGATGAGTCCCATCCACTTCGACATCATGGGGCCGGTGTTCCGCAAGCACGGCTACAATATCGTTCTGCTGGATAACGACAATCGGCAGGCCATCGACATGGGCCTGAAATTCGTCAACAACGACGCCTGTTTCCCCTCCATTACGGTGGTGGGGCAGATCATGCAGGCCATCCTCTCCGGCAAATATGACACCGATCACCTGGCCGTCATGATGACCCAGACCGGCGGCTGCTGCCGGGCCAGCAACTATGTGGCTTTCATCCGCCGGGCTCTGGAAAAGGCGGGTCTCAGCCACATTCCCGTGATTTCGCTCAACGCCAACGGCATGGAGAAAAACGAGGGCTTCCATCTGTCTCCCAGCCTCATCAAGGATCTGGTAAAGGGCTGCGTCTACGGCGACCTGCTCATGCGCTGCCTGTACCGGGTGCGGCCTTATGAGAAAACCCCCGGCTCCGCCAATGCGCTCCACGCCAAGTGGCGGGACATCTGCATCGCCGAGCTCACCGGTGCCGACAGCACCTGGAATTACAAGACGATCTGCGCCCAGATCGTGTCGGATTTTGACAATTTCCCCATTGACGAGACTCTGAAAAAGCCCAGGGTGGGCGTGGTCGGCGAAATTCTCGTCAAGTACATGCCTCTGGCAAACAACCATCTGGTGAAGCTGCTGGAGCGGGAGGGAGCCGAGGCGGTGGTTCCCGATCTGATGGACTTTATGAACTACAGCTTCTATAACGGCAAGTACAAGTCCGAGTTCCTGGGAGCCAAGAAATCCGGCGATCTGATTGCGGATACTGCGGTGAAGTTCATCCGCCAGATCCGAAAGCCCGCTCTGGAGGCTTTGGAGGCCAGCAAGCGGTTTGAAGCGCCCATGCCCATCGAGGCCATTGCCGAGCAGACCAAGCCCTTCCTGTCCATCGGCAATCAGTACGGCGAAGGCTGGTTCCTCACCGGTGAGATGATCGAGCTGATTAAGACCGGCGTGCCCAACATCGTGTGCATCCAGCCCTTTGCCTGTCTTCCCAACCATGTGGTGGGCAAGGGAGTCATCAAGGCGTTGAAGAAGGCCTATCCCCAGGCCAACATTGCCGCCGTGGATTACGACCCGGGTGCCAGCGAGGTCAATCAGCTGAACCGGATTAAGCTGATGCTGTCCACCGCCCGGGAAAATCTGGGCAAAGAGACTCCCAATCCTGTGGCCGGCTATTGACAAACCGGGAAAAATAGAGTATGCTAACGCCATGAGAATACGCTGGAGTGCCGGGGTCATCCCTTCCGGGAGCCTCGGAGAATAGTGAATCCGGTGAGAATCCGGAACGGTGCCGCCACTGTATGCGCGGAGACCCGTCACATGGCGAAAGCCGGTCATTGGGAGCAGTCCTGAGAAGGCCGGGGCGGGTTGGGGATGCGTAAGTCAGGAGACCTGCTCTGTGCGTGAATCATACGTTTGCCTCCGTGATTAGGGGCAGGCGGATGTTGTGAGTCAGCGGAAAAACGGCCGCGGCGAATCCATGCTGGGTTCGCCGCGGCTTTTTGGATGCTGGGCCGGAAGAGCGCCGTTCCTCCCCTTTGGCGGCATTCCCGGCTTCAAGCGGTTGATTGCCCAAGAACCGCCGGAACACAACCACCGGGTGTCGGCCTTGCCCAGCCGACACCCGGCTTATATTCTAAGGAAGCTCTGATTAAATCGGCAAGAGCTGGTAGCGAGAGATTTTGTTCTCAGGCAAGGTTTGGAAAATGGAGGAATACTGTATGTATTTCCCATTTTTCAAACCGCAGACTGGGGGCAAAAGATCCGCTACCCAGCCGCAGACGATTTATTCAGAGTTTCCCTAGATAGAAGTTGTCATTGCAAGCCAGTGAATCCGTACCCCAGCCTTCCCTTGGGGAAGGTGCCGGTCGGGCGGATGAGGGTCTTGCCTCTCCCTATGGGAGAGGTGCCCAGTGCCGCAGCACTGGGCGGAGAGGGCTTTTTCACCCTCTCAGTCACTTCGTGACAGCTCCCCCGCAAGCGCGAGACTGAGGGATTGTAAAACCGCATCTATGGGAGCGCCCGAAAAAGGGCGCAGTGCCGAAGCACCGCGCCCTTTCCGCAAATTCCGTTATACTTCCTTGCTCTTGCTTGCGATTTCCGCCAGGCACTTGGTCAGGAAGGCATCGGCAGTCATGGCACCCAGATCCTCGCCCTTGCGGGTACGGACGGATACGGTGCCGTTCTCCATATCCCGGTCGCCCACCACCAGCATATAGGGAACCTTCTGCATCTGGGCTTCCCGGATCTTGTAGCCCAGCTTCTCGCTGCGCAGATCGCTCTCCACCCGGACGCCGGCTTCCTCCAGCTTGGCGGCAACCTGAGCCGCATACTCGTGAGCACGCTCGGTGACAGGCAGCACCTTCACCTGCACAGGAGTCAGCCACAGGGGGAAGGCACCGGCAAAATGCTCGGTAATCACACCGATAAACCGTTCGATGGAGCCGAAGACCACCCGGTGAATCATGACAGGGCGATGCTTCAGGCCGTCCTCGCCTACATATTCCAGGTGGAACCGCTCAGGCAGCTGGGAATCCAGCTGGATGGTGCCGCACTGCCAGGTACGACCCAGGCAGTCCTCAATGTGGAAGTCCAGCTTGGGGCCATAGAAGGCGCCGTCGCCCTCGTTGATGACAAAGTCCTTGCCCATGGCGGTGATGGCGTTTTTCAGGATGTTCTGGTTGAACTCCCACTCCTCCACGGTGCCGATGTGATCCTCCGGCATGGTGGAAAGCTCAATGGTGTACTTCAGCCCGAACACGGAGTAAACCTCGTCAAAGAGCTTTACCACGTTCTGAATCTCCGTCTCCATCTGCTCCTTGGTCATGAAGATGTGGGCATCGTCCTGGGTGAAGCAGCGAACCCGGAACAGGCCGTGGAGGGCGCCGGACAGCTCATGCCGGTGCACCAGACCCAGCTCGCCCACCCGCAGGGGCAGATCCCGGTAGGAGTGGGGCTCGGCGGCGTACACCAGCATACCGCCGGGGCAGTTCATGGGCTTGATGGCGTAGTCCTGGTCGTCGATGACGGTGGTATACATATTGTTCTTGTAGTGATCCCAGTGACCGGACTGCTCCCAGAGAGTACGGTTCAGAATCATGGGAGTGGAAACCTCCACATAGCCGTACTTCTTGTGCACCTGACGCCAGTAGTCGATCAGGGTGTTGCGCAGCACCATGCCCTTGGGCAGGAAGAAGGGGAAGCCGGGGCCGTAGTCGGTGAGCATGAACAGACCAAGCTCTTTACCCAGCTTCCGGTGGTCACGCTTCTTTGCCTCTTCAATCCGGGCAAGGTAAGCATCCAGCTCATCCTTCGTGGGGAAGGCAATGCCGTAGACACGCTGAAGCATCTTCCGCTTGCTGTCGCCCCGCCAATAAGCGCCGCAGGTGCTCAGCAGCTTGAAGCCGTTGTGCTTGACCCGGCCGGTGTGATCCAGGTGAGGGCCGGCGCACAGGTCGGTGAACTCGCCCTGGGTATAGAAGGAGATGACGGCGTCGGCGGGCAGGTCTTCGATGAGCTCCACCTTGTAGGGCTCGTCCTGCTCGCGCATATAGGCGATGGCCTCTTCCCGGGGCTTCTCGCTGCGGACAATGGACAGCCGCTCCTTGCAGATCTTCTTCATCTCGCCCTCGATCTGGGTCAGATGCTCGGGGGTGAAGGCGAAGGGCGCGTCAAAGTCATAGTACCAGCCCTCGTCAATGGCGGGGCCGATGGCCAGCTTCACCTCGGGCCACAGACGCTTCACCGCCTGAGCCATAATGTGAGAGCAGCTGTGCCAGTAGGTTTTCCGGTACTCGGGGTTTTCAAAGGTGTACAGATTTTCTTCGGACATTGGGATTTACCTCCTATTCATTCTCGGGGAGGGTATAAAAAAGCCCACCCCCTGAAAAATCAGGGGTGGGATACAGTAACATGCAGTATTCCACGGTTCCACCCTGGTTGCCTTCCAAAGGAAAGCCACTCATTGACGCCATAACGGGCGCACCCGGCAGAGCATTTCCGCTCTGCGGCTCGGAAGTGGTTGCGCACACAGCAGGGGTACGGCTGTCTTTCACCAAGGCGGCAGCCTCTCTGGGAATCTTACCGGCGCGCGTGTCTTCGTCGTTGCCTTTGGCTGAAATCTAGCACAATTCCCGCCGGTTGTCAATCCCCCGGCAGTGAAATTTCCAAACATTTTTCAAAATCGCCTGTTTTCGCCCCAGGCCGCCGCCTGTAATCTTCCCCCGACGGCAACTTCCTAAAGGTTACAGCGTTCGACATGTTGTGTTACTATTTGTAATTATTTGACAGCCGTTTTCGGGAAAAGCCGACATCAAGCGACTGTCTTCCTCCATTTCCTTTACATAATATCTCAACTTTTACAGTATAAATTGTTGGCTATTTCAATTGAATTTCAATATTTACTTGACAATTTTACAAATTTTGCTATAATAAGCCCAAGCAAATCGCAAGTCGGTACGACCTGTAATTATTTGTTATGTTTTGCGTTTTCGGGAGGGGTTTTCCATGGCGAAGTCCGTTTCCAGGGTTCTGCGCAGGAAAGTTTTCCTGATTCGCCTGTACATCGTGCTGCTGAGTCTGATCCTGGTGCTGGCTCTGCTGGCGCTGATCTCCCAGGCGGCTCTGGCTAAGACCTATGTGGTCACCGACGGCGACCGGGTGGTAACATACACCGCCTTCACCGAGGATCCCCAGGAGGTTCTGACCCAGTTGGGTCTTTCCTTAAATCAAAATGATACCTACACCACCCAAGCGGTGGAGGGCGCGGCGGCCATTACCGTCCGCCGGGCCCAGAAAATTACCGTCCATTACCATGGGCAGACCACGCTGGTCACCGGCTTTGGCGAGACCGCAGGGGAGCTGCTGTCCCGTCTGGGGCTGGAAGTTACCGGAGAGGACGTGGTCTCCCATGGTTTGGAAGAAGAAACCTACGACGGGATGGAATTGCGGGTAGACCGGCCGGAAATCCTCCGGCAGGTCTACACCGCCGCCATCCCCCACCCGGTGAGCCGGTGCAGCGACCCCACTCTGCCTGCGGGCACCGAGGCGGTGCTCACCCCCGGTTCCGACGGAGAAATGCGCTGCACCGCGGAAATCACCTACCTAGGCGGCGAGGAAGCCAACCGCCAGGTACTTACGGAAACCGTCACCCGACAGCCGGTTGCCGAGATTATCGCTGTAGGCACTGGCTCCGCCCCGGCCGTCTCCGAAAAGCCCGTCATTGCCGACGGGCGCATTACCCTTCCCACTGGCGAGGTGCTGACCTATACCCGGAAGGACACCGTCCGAGCCACCGCCTACACCCATACCGACCGGGGCTGTGACACCGTCACCGCCACCGGCACCCGTGTCCACCAGGGCACCGCCGCGGTAGACCCCCGGTTCATCCCCTATGGCACCCGGATGTTCATCGTGTCCAGCGACGGCTCCTACGTCTACGGCATTGCCGCGGCGGAGGACTGCGGTGGGGACATCAAGGGCGACCGGATGGATTTGTACCTGCCCACCCATGCCCAATGCACCGCTTTCGGCCGCCGGGTCTGCACCGTTTACTTTCTCGGATGATTCAACCCTTCCCCTGGGAGGGGAAGGCAGCACGGCGCAGCCGTGACGGATGAGGGTCATTTGCCTCTCCCTCTGGGAGAGGTGCCGGAGGCGGAGAGGGTGCAATTGCCCTCTCAGTCACTTCGTGACAGCTCCCCCAAAGTGGGAGCCGAGAAGCGCGTGCCCTTCCGGATTTCCCAAAACAAATACAGCACTTGAAACTCCGCCTTTTTTCTGGTATGATAGCCGGAAGAAAGGCGGGTTTTGCCATGATAAATGTTTGCGATATTCAGGTGATGAAGCCATTGCTTTCCCAGCACGGCTTTCACTTTTCCAAGGCCAAGGGTCAGAATTTTCTCATCGCCCCCTGGGTACCCCAGTCCATCGCCGAACAGGCCGGAGTGGACGAAACCGCCGGTGTGCTGGAAATCGGCCCGGGCATCGGCCCGCTGACCCAGCAGCTGTGCCTGCGGGCGAAAAAAGTCTGTGCCGTGGAGCTGGACGAGCGCTTAGCGCCCATTCTTGAGCTGACCGTAGGCGAATTTGACAACCTGGAAATCATCTGGAATGACGTGCTCCGGCTGGATCTTCCCGCCCTGGTCAAGGGCGAATTTGATGGGCTTCGCCCCATGGCCTGCGCCAACCTGCCCTACTACATCACCTCCCCCATCCTCACCGCCCTGCTGGAAGCGGACTGCTTCGATTCCGTCACCGTCATGGTGCAAAAGGAAGTAGCCCAGCGGATTGCCGCCGCCCCGGGAAGCGAGGATTACAGTGCCTTTTCCGTGTTCTGTCAGTATTATGCCCAGCCCGAACTTCTCTTCGAGGTGCCCGCCCACTGCTTCCTGCCTCAGCCCAAGGTGACCTCCGCCGTCATTCAGCTGAAAGTTCGTCAGAACCGGGACTGGGGGCTTGCGGACGAAAGCATCTTCTTCCGAACCGTCCGGGCCAGCTTCGCCATGCGCCGGAAGAAGCTGAGCAACGGCCTGGCCTCCGGCTTTCCGGAACTGAGCAAGGCCGGCGCCGCCCAGGTGATCGCCGCCGCGGGCTTTGACCCCAACGTCCGGGGTGAGACGCTGAGCATCCCGGAATTTGTAAGACTAGCCAACGAAATCGTCAAATGGAGAGAAACATGATCGAATTTTTACTGCTGGACCTGGATGACACCATTCTGGATTTCCACAAGGCCGAGCGAATCGCCCTGAGCAAAACCATCCGTTCCTTCGGAATTGCGCCTACGGAGGCCATTCTGAACCGCTACCATGAAATCAACAAATGGCACTGGGAACAGCTGGAAAAAGGAAAGCTCACAAGGCCTCAGGTGCTGGAGGGTCGGTTTGTCCAGCTCTTCCGGGAGCTGGGGCAGGAGGTCAGCGTCGCCGACTGTATGAAGTCCTACGAGCACAATCTGTCCATCGGCCACTATTTTCTCCCCGGAGCGGAGGAAGCCGTGAAGCGGCTCCACGAAAAATACCGGCTGTTCCTGGTGAGCAACGGCACCGCCGTGGTTCAGCAGGGCAGGCTCACCAGTGCCAATCTGTACCCCTGGTTTGAGAAGGTGTTTATCTCCCAGGAAATCGGCTTCAACAAGCCGGACAAAGCCTTCTTCGACCGGTGCTTTGCTCAAATTCCCGACTTCGACCCAAGCAAGGCTCTGATGGTGGGCGACAGCCTGACCTCGGACATTCAGGGCGGCATCAATGCGGGGCTTCGAACCGTCTGGATCAATCCTGCTCACAAGCCCGCCGACAAAATCCACCCGGATTACGAAATCGAGGGGCTTTCCCAGCTGGAAACCCTTCTGGAGGAACTGTAATGGAATACGAACTGGTGCATGAAATTCAGAACCTCTGCCGGAACAACCAGATGCGCGACGTTTTCTTTGAGGAAGTGGAATGCGACGACCCTGAGGAATATCTGCGCCGACGGCTGTCCGGTCATAAAATCGAGCTGTCCGCCGACCCTGGCTCAAACGGTGCCGTCACCATCCACGCCGTGGTGGACGGCCTGATGGAAAAATACGTCTTCACCCCAATCTAACCAAGCCTTCCCTTGGGGGAAGGTGGCTCGCACGTCCCCCGCAAGTGCGAGACGGATGAGGGCAAAAACTCGTACTTTTCATAAAACTCTCATAAAAACGCGTAAGGGTCAATGCCCTAACCGACCCGCACCCCCGCATATCTAAAAATTTGGAGAACATCATGAAACATTTTCACCTGCTGCCCTGGGTCATCGTTGCCCTGCTGATTCTGGCGGCCTTTATCCTGCGCTTTGTCCTCTGGGGCTACAGCTTTTCCGCCCTGGTCTGCTGCTGCCTTGCCGGCATCATCGCCTTCTATGAGATCACCGGAATGCTTCTTCCTGTCTATCCCGCTGTCGTCCCCATTCTCCGCCGGATTTTCACCGGCTGTCTTGCCGTTGGCATCGCCGTTGTCACCGTCACCGAGGGCATCATCATTAAGGCCAGCTTCGGCTCTCCGGAGGAGCCCATCGAATATCTGGTGGTGCTGGGAGCCAAGGTGCGCACCACCGGCCCCTCCGCCTCCCTGTGGGATCGGATTTACGGAGCCCACGACTATCTGACCGAGCACCCGGATGTAATTGCCGTGGTGTCCGGCGGCAAGGGCGAGGACGAGCCCATGGCCGAGGCCACCGCCATGTGGGAAAAGCTGGTGGAGCTGGGCATTGCCCCGGATCGGATCTGGATTGAGGACAAGGCCACCTCCACCTGGGAAAATCTTCATTTGTCCCTTGACCTGATCGAGGAAAAAACCGGCAGCCGTCCGACAAAAATCGGCGTTCTGTCCAGCGAATACCACCTGTACCGGGCCAGCCTGTTCACCAAGGCCTGCGGCGTGGAATTCGTGGGCATTCCTGCGAAAACCAGCAACGTTTCCCAGCTCATCAACCACTTCATGCGGGAGGTCGCCGGTGTGTGGCACTACTGGCTCCTGGGGAATCAGTACAAGTCGTTGTGACAACGTTCCGCAAATACGCCGAAGCACCGGCTCTCCTTGAGAGCCGGTGCTTCTTTTCTTTATCCGCTTACTTATGCAGTGCCTTGCGCAGCACAGGGATCATCAGCATTGCCACGCCGCCGCCAATGAGGGCGGTGATCAGCTGGGGCAGGGAGAACATGGTGGGCAGCATCTTCAGCATCGGCTCCTTCAGGGTGCCGCTTGCCAGCAAGCCGGGCGCCATCACACCGCAGATCAGCTTCACCACCAGCAGATACAAGGTGGCGAACTTGGCAATCGCCGCCACCAGCCAGGCCGCCACCCGCTTGCCCACGGAAGCGCAATCCCCGGCGATAAAATACAGCAGCACCACCAGCACGGCGTTGCCCACCATGATGGCGGGAACCGTCACCAGCTGGGGAGCCACGCCCAGCAAGTAGGCCAGCACAGGAGACAGCACCGCCACGGTAATGCCGCTGCCAAGGCCTGCCAGCAGCACGCTCACCGCCAGCACGGCGTTGACGCAGGAGCCGGTGACCAGCTGTCCTGCGGGCTTGGTCAGTGCCTGCAAGGTGACAAGCAGTGCCAGCATGACGGCGGTTTCCGTAATCCAACGAACCTTTTTACTCATGAAAAATACCTCTTTTCGTCAGTCTTTTCCGGTTACACCGGAATAAGCGGTTTTGACACTGACACCGGACAGGCCGCCCAGCTTTCCGGAGAGGCTGGAAATGGTATTCTGAGGCGCGTCCATGGCAACGGTGATAATGCTCACCCCCCGCTTGGGGTAGGGGATGCCCATTCTGCCGATGATGAACGGACTGTACTCGTGCAGAAGGCCGTTGAGAATCTCCACCGACGCGGGATTCTCCACGATCATGCTGATGACTGCCACTCTGGTTTCCATTTCCTTTCCTCCTAATACTATTTCCTGATTAAAATCTTAATTTTAATCAGGAAGGCATCGCCTGAA
>OIXQ01000106.1_pt1 | contig 41684 bp, 56 predicted proteins | sample 1587791 | NCBI WGS metagenome assembly OIXQ01 (sample SAMN03283273) | human gut metagenome | biome: human-associated habitat; material: feces | host: Homo sapiens | place: Peru | collected 2012
TTTGCGCCGGGCTTCGGCACGCGCCGTATTGACTTGCCACTGCTTTCATCGCAGCGTCCCGCCGGATATATTCGTCAGCCATTCTTTCGCGCCTCCATCGCCCGCTCGGCTTCGGCGCGCGTCAAAAATATGCTCTTCCCGATTGCATTTTTATCGAAAGCCGGACCGCCTGCCGTCTCGTAGATGACCTCGCGCACCGTGTGCTCATACACCCTCGCCCCGTCAGTCTCGTACACCTTGCACGGCAGCACCACGACGCGCCCGTCCTTGTCAGCCGCAGCCAGCTCCCGCAGGCGCTCCGGCGTAGTCCCCAGCGCCTGCGCCGCCAGCTTGATAAGCGCGTCCGGCGTAAATGCGCTTTTGATTGCCTCCTGGCTAAATTCCTTGTCCTCGTAGGCAGCGAGCTTATCCACGGCTTCGCCCGCTCTCCAACAGGTAGTACATATCCCATCACATTCATTTTCCCTCAGATCTACGCAAGCCAGATAAGCCTCGCCGTCATCAATTCGCCTTTTTGTCAGTCGTTCCATTACGTTTCTCCTTCCTCCGGCACTTCCGGCAGCGGCATCCAGTGCGTGACGGTGTGTCCTGTCGCGTCGTGCCAGAGCCTGTAATCATCATATCTTCGCCACGAATCCGCGCTTGTGCGGTAAGCCTCGCCGACAAACACGCCATCCGTAGCAATAACGCGCTTCCCTGCCGGAGCTCGTCTATCCGCGTCCTTCACGCTGATCCACTGCGCCACCTTCTCCCGCAGCGCCGCATTCTCCGCCAGCAGCCGCTCGATCGCATCCGCTGCATCAGAAATGATCTGGTACACCTTGCACGATGCCCACCCGCGCAGCTTTTGCCATTCTTCAAGATTCTCCGTTGCCCAATACGAGCATTTCTTACATCCTTCGTTCACGGCTTTCTCATGTCTAGCCCGACACCGCAGCGCCTGCACGATCTCTTTTTCCGTCATAACATTCCCTCCTCGCAAATATCCACGATATGCTCGCACAATGCCGCAGGAATTATGGAGCGTTCTTTGCTTCCGCGAAGCCCTTGCGTTCCTGTCTTTGCACCTCTTGGGGCTGGCGTATGACACGGGTCTCCATTGTGGCACATCGGCTTAAATTTAGGATCAGGATGATTCGTCCAGATGTCCGTTGGTTTCATCCTGTTGTCTCCATACTGACAATAAGTCACCGTGTATCGTGGCAAATCTTGCATCCATTCCATTTTGCGCATCCCGCCACGCGGATTTTCGATAAACCAGTATCTCGGATGCAGCTCACGAATAAGCCCTAAGACGTGCTGATCTACCTTGTCACAGAATTTCGCGTAGTCGCTTACCGCATCTAGATTCCCCGTTTTCGGATTCTTGCGCCTATGATGAGAAATGGCGGCGATAGAAAACGTTGTACAATCTGGGCTTGCCCAGATGACATCCGGCTTCCCGAATCGTTTTAAAACATCCTCCGCTGTTACCGTCAATACATCGGCATACAAATCTATTCTCCGTCCCGTCCGTGAATAAATTCCTCCGCCGCTGCGTCAAAGATATTACCCAGCCGCCACGCATAAATGCAGTTTCCTCAAAGTGCTTATCCCACTCCACAGAGAACACTTTGTGCCCTCGCGCAGCAAATGCCTTGCCGATGCTTCTTGTTCCCGCAAACAGTTCGAGTACCTTGAGTTTTTTCTCGTTGTTCACCGTATCCTCCCCACCTTCCGCATTTTATCCCGCTCCCGCACCCGCCGCTCCTGCGCGGGCGTCGTGCCGGTGTTGTTGCTGTGCACCGCATTGCGCGCATATTCCGCCATCTTGTGCTCCGCATATTCCAGATACGGCTCGCAGTCAAGCCGGCACGTCTCGCTGCGCCTCTCGCAGCTCTTCTTGCATGGGCATTTCATCGTCCGTTCCCTCCCAATATAGGCACACCGGGATCGTCTCCCGGTGCTCCGCCGCCAGATGGCAGAATGCCCCGACGCCGCGCTGCGCGCAGTTGCGGCAGCCGTCGTACCCGTCCGGCACGAGCCACCCGTTCACGTCCTTCATGCTCTGCACCGCCTCGCCGTGCACGCGCCGTAGCTGTCTACCCTGCTCCAGTCCAGTCCCCAGTGCTCCAGCGCCGCCTTGATCGCCGCCTGCGGGCTGGGGGCGCGAACGCGCAGGACTGTGTTCCCGCGCGTCACCCACCATTCTGCCTTGCCCTTGTACTCCCCGGCGCAGACGGTGTCCTCCTGCCGGCGGAAGCCGCCCGCCTGATACCCGGCGATCATTCCGTCCACCATACCGTCGCCTCCCGTGCGCCCAGCTTCAGCGCCTCCTCGTGCGTCGCAACAGCCAGATCGACGTGCCCGCCCAGCACGGCGCTGCCCGTATCCTCCGCGATGTAGCTGTGCAGGATACCGTCCCCATAATCGACATAAATCTCCGCCCCCAGCGGGATCACGTTGGGATCGACCGCCGCCGACCGCCCCGCCGTCACGTCCGTGCCCGTCGCGGTCTTTCCCGTCCCGCCGCCGCAGATGTGCGGACGCTTTTCGCAGCAGTAATATGTAATGGTGCAGTTATGGACCACGCCGTCAAACCCGCGCAGCTCGTCCAGATCGTTCCGCCCCGTCTCCGGGTATTCATTTTCCAGCGGCACGATCTCATACTCCAGCTCCCGCGCGCCCCCGCCCGCTCCTGTAGGGGCGGACGCCTCTGTCCGCCCGTCGGCTTCCCCCTTGAGGGGGAAGCTGTCAGCCGTAGGCTGACTGATGAGGGTGGCGTTCTCGTCTCTGAGCTGCTTCGCGTTTGCCGCCGCCCGCGCCGTCCCCAGCACCAGCAGCTCAAGCACCGCCAGCGCCAGCACCACCATCAGCACAAACTCGCCGACCACCCGCAGCGTCTCACGTCTCTTTCCCATCGTTCTCTCCTTTACTCCACGATCGCCAGCAGCAGCCTCCGCAGCTCGTCCGTCCCCGTCTCCGGGGCGATCAGCCCCACCAGCATAAACCCCGCCTTCGCCGCGATCATCTCCCGGCATCCCGCCGGAGCGCGCAGCGTCAGCTCCACGTTTTCATATTCCGCAAGGATCGGCGCGAGCAGCGCCCTGTCTGCCCAGCGTACCCCGACGCCCGGCACGACCAGCGGCATTAGCTCCCGACCCATGTAGTTCACGCTCACGCTCTGCCGCACAGCAGCTTTTTCTCCGTCTGCCGTATCCAAAAAGCAGATAGAGGGCGGCGCTTCCCGCTCCCGAATGCGCATGGCGTCCTTCTGCTTGTCGTTCAGCTCCAGCAGGCTCGGCAGATTCTCCGCCCGCAAATGCGGCAGCCCATCCACCGGGTACAGCGCCCGCCCGTCCGTGATCCACTGCTGCACGCACCCGGAGCGATCTGTGTAGTTCACCAGCTCTGCCCAGCCCTCCTGCTTGCAGAGCTGCGCGATCTTCTTGATCTTCATTCCTCTCCGCGCTCCTTCCGCAGTGTCCCGACGTCGATCGCCACCGCCGTCGAAGCCGCCACGATCTGATCCGCGATCTCGCACCCCTTCTCCCCGATCACCGGGCGCATCGCCTGCGCGATCATCTGCATCGCCGCCACAAAGATCGGCAGATCGTCCCACATCGTCGCGTTGACCATCGCATTCAGAAATGCTCCATAGTGCGCAAGCCCCGCCTGCATCGCTTTGGCGGCAGCTTCGCGATCCTTCGCCTTGCAAATTCTCTCCGCGTAACTCATCATGTTTTCTCCTTTCACCACGGGTAGCTGATCGCATCCCGTACACTTTCAATGGGTACAGACAGATTCCGCAGCAGCCTCAGCGCCTTGTCCATGTACGCCGTCGGCTTGTCGAATACGCGGTAAAGCGTCTGCTGGCAGCACCCGGCGTATTCACACGCCTTGCTGATCGGCACGTTCTGCGCCGCGATCTCCCCGCGTATCATGCACCGCAGCTTGTAGTCCGTCCCGCGCTCCACGCGCTGCTTCGGCATTTCCGTCTCTCCCCCCCCCTCACCAATTCACACACAATTCAAAGTCCGTGACCTCGAACCCATCCGCACCATCCCCGGCTTCCCGCCCATAGGCTTCCCCCTTGAGGGGGAAGCTGTCAGCCGCAGGCTGACTGATGAGGGTGGAGTTCTCGTCTCCGAGCTGCCCCGCGTTTCCGCCCTCGTCCAGATAGTTCCTCCCGAACTCCCGCACAAAGTCCGCAGTGCTCCATCCCATCCTCTCCATCGCCATCCGCTGCCCGTATTCGTGCAGCGCCTGCGCCGTTTCGCGGCAGCGGTGTGCCGCCCGCTTACCGCTGATGTGGCAGCTCCCGTGGCAAAGATCCACCACCAGCCCGAGCTTTTCGCTCTTCCGCCGGTTCGCCCCGCCAAAAATGTGGTGACGATCCAACGGCTCATCCGTCCCGTTCTTCCCGCACAGCCAGCACGTCCGCATTCATCTCACTCCTTCTTCTCGCCCGCCATGGCGACCATGCCCTGCGCAAAGATCAAAACCTTCTCCCGCGCGTCCTGCGGCAGCTTGTCCAGCTCCCGCGTCAGGCTCTCCGCCTGCTTCTTCTGTTCCTCTGACATCCTTTTCACCTCGTTTGCCTTTCGTAGCTCAGAACTTTTTTGTTATTCATTTCATCCCTCGGCTATACGTTATCATAACTCAGCATCGTTGTCAAGCACATTTTTATTTCTAGGCTATACTTTTTGTTGACTTTCATCGCCTCGCGTGTTAATGTAGTGCCAGAAAGGTGGTGATCCCGATGGGCACGATCAGTGAGCGCATCGCATTTCTTATTAAAGACCAGCATGAAACGCGTACCTCGTTCGCGGAGAAAATCAACTTGAGCCAGCCGTTTGTTTCCGGCTTGTGCTCTGGCGCGAAGCAGCCCAGCGACCGCACGATCTCGGACATCTGCCGTGTGTTCGGTGTCTCGGTTGCTTGGCTTACAGATGGCGTCGGCGAGATGTATGTCCGCCGCAGCGCCAATGAAGAGCTGGCGATCCTCGTCAACGATCTCATGTCCGATGCCGACGAATCCTTCCGCAAGCGGTTCGTTTCCCTCCTGCTTGCTCTCCCGCCGGAAAGCTGGGCAGCGATCGAGGATTTTGCGAAAAAATTGCAAAAAAACACCGTGGACGATTAACTCGTCCACGGTGTTTCTCTTTTCACCAAAATTCCGTAGCAAAATTTGTTTACTTTTATGCTCCCCGTTATCTGCTCCCCGTGGTAAACTTTTTATATACTTTTTTAATGAGGTTTCACCATGGATTTTTTGACAGATTTCCTTCTGTATTTTTTTATCTCGTTTTGTTGCTACTTACTCGGTGCATTGTCACGTGAGCTTGGCACATTATGCCGCCGCGCATTCTTTGTTTCTCTGTATGACTGTTTATCCATCGCCTTTCTATTTCTCGGCTTTATCGTCTCTGTTCCCGTGTATCTCCTAACTTCCTGTGAATGCCGACGCGCTTCTGCCCAGGCTGAAAAGCGTTCGCAAGCGGAGGTGCATCGTTTGCAGGCAGAAGCGCAGCACACCAAAGACCGCTTGGATGAATATGCCCGTACCGAAAAATCCACCCGCGACAAAATTTTCACTGAAGCCTACAAAATCGGCTATGATGATGGGCATAGCAGTGTCGAAGAATATGAAGTAAAAGGTGCATATCGCAACGGTTACCAAGACGGTCACTGTGAATGCTTGTACCGCTGCCGAATGCAGGCGCAGCACTACATTGCGCACTTCCAGTCTACGCCCGCCTTCGATGCCGTAAAATCCTACGACTTTTCTGCAAACCCCCGGCTCTATTCCGCCGCCTCTGAACCGATCCGCTACGCAGCCCCGTTTTCTCTTGCTGTCAAAACCTATGGGGAAGGCGGCATCGTCTACGACACCACGCTGTATTCCTGCACCTGTCCCGATTATCAGTTCCGAAAAGTCCCTTGCAAGCATATGTTTTACCTTGCTCTTGATTTTGGTCTGCTGGACACATTGGATCATGACGATCTGCGCGACGCGCTCGTAAAAATGCAGACGCAATTTTCCAAACTTCGCAAGCAGCAGGAGAAAACGACCCGCTCCATCCAGCGTCTCCATGATCTTCAGCAGAACGTCGCCAGCATCTCCGCCCCTGGCAGCTCTGCCATCGAAGTTCCCCGCAACACTGAGCTGCCTGTGCTCACCGCCAGCCAAGACCGAAAGCGCTGCAAAATGCTGTCCGATTATGAGTATAGTTCCTTGCCTCCTGCCGCACGCTATCAGCTCGCATTGGAATACGAGCTTGAGCGCAAGAAGAATCGCCCCGAAATTGGCAAAGCATTTGAGCGCTACATCGGATATTGCTGCGAGCAGCGGCAGTATGCCGTCGTATATAACGGTGCAACGGAGAAAAAGCACGACCTCGGACGCGATCTGATTGCCATCAGCCCCGACCGAAAGACCGTCTATGTGATCCAGTGCAAATACTACGCAGCCGATAAAGAAGTCCACGAGAACGCCGTTATGCAGCTTTTCGGCAGCGTTTCCATGTTTGCCGCCACATACCCCGGCGTCTCCGTTTTTGGTGTCCTGGTCTCCTCCTGCCCGCTCTCAGTAGATGCAAAAAACTGCATTGGTCACTTCAACGCCCTTCGGTATTTTGAGAACATCCACGCCGACCTGCGTCACTACCCCGTTGTGAAGTGTGCTACCTCTTCCTCTGGTGCAAAACATTTCTATTTGCCGTTTGATTCCTGCTATGATACCGTCGTCGCCGATCACTACGAATTGACCGTTTCCGCCGCAATTTCAAAAGGCTTCATTCGTGCATTGAAGCCCGCAAAACCTGCTACGTCGAATCGGCATATTTAACAAAAGCACCGCCTGTCTTTTGTGAATTTGGTGGCGTCACCGAAATGCTACCTCTGGTCTAAAGAAAACCGCCGGAGCGCTGACCTGCTCCGGCGTTCCCTTTACTTCGTCAGATTCTGTATGAACCTCCACACGATCCATACCGTATCTGCCCGCATTGTCTCCACCAGCTCCACGATCTCACGCTTCTTCTGCTCCATTGTTTTCTCCTCTCCGTATGACCCGCACTTATATGTTAGAACATACGTTCTGTATTTGCAATTGTGAATCTCTCCAAATCTCTGCGGCGGATTTTTACCCCTCCAAAAATCCGCCGCGTTTTTTGTGCATCCTGCCACTTTCGCGCTTCCAGATATTGTGTTACCCTAGGATAAAGGGGTTTCCTTGCGCTTCGTCTGTGCGCCCATCGCGCACGCAACGCTCACCCAAACTGGCGAGCCGGAGATGTATTCGATCTTAAAGCCCTGCACATTCTGTATCTCCTGCCCGTCCAGCATCACGCGCACCCGTTCGCCCTCTGCTTCCACCGTGATCCTTCTCATCTGCATATCCTCCCCGTCAGCCCGGTCTCCCGCGGCTGTTTTTTGTTCTCGTTTCCTGTACCTATATCGTACCAGCATCTTCCTGCAAATGTCCATACTCCAAATTGCGAATCGCTACCCTGATTTTGAAATACCGTAACCTGAATTGCAAATTTCTTATCCTGTTTTTAAAAACCTGTTTTGGAGGCGTATATTTTGACATCCACGGAGAAGTTGCAGCCCTATTTTGAATCGTATTCACAGAAGATCAAGCAGCGGCGAAATGAACTTGGTATGTCCTCGAAAGCGCTCGCCGCAAAGTCCGGCGTCCCGTACTCAAACATCTGCCGCGTCGATACCGGCGCGCAGGCGAACCCGCTGCTCTATAACGCCGCCGCCACGGCTGACGTTCTGGGTCTCTCGCTGGACGAGCTGTGCGGTCTTACCGTCCCCGAAAAAAATACCGATGAGCTCAAATCCCGCTGCCGAAAGCTGGAGCTCGAAAACGCCCGCCTTGCAGCCACAAGAGCCGCGCAGCAGGAGCAGATCAAGGCTGTGCATTCCCTCTGCTACGTTCTGGTCTTTTTCTGCGTGCTGCTCGCGCTGTCTCTTGTCTCCTATCTGCTCATCGATTCGCAGGTCACCGACGCCGGGATCATTCGCGGCGGTAAGCTTTCCGTCGCTGCATGGCTTTTTATTTCCCTGATCGCCGCCTCCGTCATTTCCATCGGCATCGTGATCCTGCTCATCATCCGCAAAGAACGCAGAAATTCCCCATCGTAATTCTGTTATCAATTCCCGGAGGTATCCCATGAAAGTCCCCGAACCCCGTAAGCTCCCCAGCGGTACATACTTCATCCAGCTCCGCCTCGGCGGGCAGAGCGTCCCCATCTCCGCCCCCACCCGCCGTGAGTGCATCCAGCAGGCGCAGCTCAAAAAAGCAGAGCACCGCGCCGGTCTCCGCACCACCGCGCCTAAAACTGACCAGACGCTTCGTCAGATCATGCAGGCATACATTGATGCGCTTCCGCCCGATACATCCCCTTCGACGGTGCGCGGCTACTACATCATTATGGACAATCGTTTCCCATCTGTAATCGATACGCCCGTCTCACGCATTGACTGGTCGTCTGTGATGGAGGCGCTGACCGCCAAATATTCGCACAAAACCCTCAAAAACACATGGGGTTTTCTCACCTCCTGCCTTCGTTCCGCCGGTGTCCCTACCCCAGATGCCAACGTCCCCAAGCAGAAAAAGCAATCCCCTATGCCGCACTTTCTTGAACCCGAACAGATTTTGCAAGTGCTTCCGCTCCTGCGCGGAAAAAAATACGAGATTCCCGCGCTGCTTGCCCTGCACTCTCTCCGTCGGTCCGAGATCATGGCGCTCGACTATTCCGACATTGATCTCAAAAAGAATACGATAACCGTCCACGGCGCGCTCGTACCTGATAAAAACAATGACCTCGTATACCGGGACGAAAACAAGACGCTGTCCAGCCAGCGTGTCATTCCCATTATGATCCCACGTCTCGTGGAGGCGATCCGCGAGACCGGGCAAACCTCCGGGCGCATTTGGTCTAAAACCCCCCACGCTCTGTATCATACTATGGAAAGAGTTTGTGCAGAGCTGGGCATTCCAAACGTAGGCGTCCATGGCTTGCGTCACAGCTTTGCATCCCTTGCCTATCATCTTCATTTTTCCGAATTGGAGACAATGGAGATCGGCGGGTGGTCGGATCATAACACCATGCGCAAAATCTACACGCACCTTGCGCAGGCGGACCGCCTGAAAGCGCAAAACCGCATGGCGCAGTTTTATGAAAATGCTAACGAAAATGCTAACGAAAAATAAATCCCCTGTATTTTCAACGTGTTTACGGCTGCTCAATCAGGGTTCGAATCCCTCATCCCCTGCCATAGCACGAAAAACCAGCAATCCGTTGCGATTGCTGGTTTTTCCTTATATGTCAATGTTTTCCCAGCTTTTTAGCATTATGTTTTCTCATAAAATACTCTGCATTCGCACCCGCAAAAATGCTAACGCAGAATACAAAATGCTAACGAAAATGCTAACGCCCAGCAGCCACGCACCGATAATATGCCGCGATTTTCTTCTCCGCACCGCCGCCGTCGCAATCCATCAAAAACGCCTTTGCCATCTTTGCGTAATAGTCCGGGCGATCCACGCCGTACTCGCGCGCGACCGCGCAATAGTCCGAGTAGATCATGTTCATCGCCGCGTACCACGCCGACGTGCCCAGCGCCTGCGCATCCACGCCGACGCTCCGCGCCGCCGCTGTCGTCTGCTCCTGCGTCCAGTGCTCGCCCGTGCTGCCGTCCTCGTTTTCCATTTCGGATACCCACGCCCGCGCGTCCGCCTCCGTAAAGGTCTCCGAGTGCTCGCTGTGCAGCGCGTCCAAGCTGCACAGCAGCCCCGCGATGACGCCTGCCTCCTCGATATGTCCGAGCGTCATCGGCTCGTCGATGAGCTTGTGCAGCCGCTCGTGGAGCTTGCGCTTGTACTCGCATTTTTCCATCACATTTCCTCCTGCACCATGCTGTACAGCCTGTCCAAGTCGTTCACGTCAAACCGCAGCTCCCCAATAATGGGGATGTTGACCGGCAGCTTCTTGCCGTCCAGCTTCGGACGTGCGACGCTGTACAGCTTTTCCACGTCCACGTTGCCGCTCTCATCCATCACGCCCATCATCTGCACCACGGGATGCTCCCGCAGCGCAAGGAGCTTGTCCCTGCCGCCCTCCATCACAAGTGCCAGCATGATTCCCGCTCCGATGCCCTTGCCGGTCGGCAGGCGGGGTAAAATCTCATTGTCCGCAAAGCGCGTCACCGCGCTCATGATCTGGTCGATCGTCGCCATACTCTACCTCCGTTTCGTGCGGGGCGGCTTGTGCCGCCCCTTTTGTGTGTCAGTTGCCGCAGCACCCGCCGCACTTGGGAAGCGGGTTGTAGAGCGACTGCGCCGTTGTGCCCGTGCCGGTGGTAACGTCTGCGACCATCTTCGGGTAAAACGTCGCGTTTGCATAGGTGACAATGCTGTTGTCAGCGCAGCAGCGGCGCTCTGCCTCCATCTTGATCTTCTCGTTCAGACGCTCCTCCACGCAGGCGATGTCCTGCCGCGCCAGCGTGAAGCTGTCCTCGGTCTTCTGGTTGTGCACCGCCTGTGCCGCCAGCCCATTGCGCACGTCCTTGAGCTGCCCGTCGATGTACGCATACACCTCCAGCATCTTCTGATCGTTGTAGGTGTTGGCTTTCAGCAGCGCGATCTCGCTGTCCTTCGCCGCCAGCTTCCCTTCCCGGTCCAGCTCGTACCGTGTCACCGGCGTGTTCTCGCTGCAGCCACCGTTCTGCCAGCCGCCAAACAGATTGCCAAGACCCCCGTTCAGAACACCCAGCCCCGTGCCGATTGCGCCCAGCGTGACGCCCAGGTTGCCCTTGCCATTGCTTGCATACTCCATTGCTCATACCTCCTTTTGTGTAGTAAGCCGTTCGGCTTCTACCGTCAGTATGCGCTTTTCCTTTTTTCGATGTGCCTCACTTGTGCATCACCTCCGCTCAAAAAAAGACCGTGCATTTCTGCACGGTCTTTTCTCTGTTCAGTTCAGCAGTCTCGACGTTCTCTGCATCCTTCTCAAGATGTCCGGCAGCCGCCTTTGCACCGTCGCGCGCCCCAGATACAGTTCCGTCGCCACATCCACCTGCGGCAGCTTGTCCACATAATAGAGCCTTGCGATCTGCGTATCCTCTCTGCCAAGATTCGCCTCGCGGATCACGGTCTCCATGCCCTGCCGGGTCATGCGCTCCAGCTCCGGCGGCATCGTAATTCTGGCGCGTGGCGACATCCCATCACTTCCTTTTCAGCGTCGCAATATTCCCCTGAAAGCCGACCTCCAGATCCAACGCCTTTGCAACGTCTCGAATCTTCACATAGTTCGTGCCGTTCTTGAGGATGCGGTTGACCTCGACCTTCTTTCCATCGACGATCATATAGCTCTTTTCGACCACCTCGCCCACCTCCTCTACCTGTCTGCGGAATTTTGCCAGCCCGTCATTCCCGACCCAGTACGCCGGGCACTTCTTGCCCATCACATCATAGTGCCGGATGATGTGGTCATACGGGATGCCGTACTGCTTGCAAAGCTGGTACACCAGCTCCGCCGCGTTTGCGATGGTCTTGTCTGTCGCCATCACGCGCCCGTCCCGCTTCGCGTCGCACAGCTCCACGCCGATAGAATTTGCATTCCGGCAATAGGGATGCTTATACGTCCGCGCCCCGCAGTGATAGGCAACGTAGTCATCCGGCACGCTGCGCGTGATGGAATCGTCGTCCACAAAATAGTGCGCCGATGCGACGGGATTCAGCGGGTTTTGAAAATACCGAGCATTGCTCTCGTCAGAATCCCCATCGTTGGCGGTGTAGTGCATGACGATCCACTCGATCGTCTGCGTGCGCTTCCCGCCGTAATTGCTGCGGTGCGCGAGCTGCGTTTTGATCTGCACCATAGCCTCACCCCCGCATCAGGAGAAACAGCATCGCACAGGCTGCGGCAAAGCACGCGATCCCCAGCCACATCATGTCTGCGTCCCTCCGTCCTTGTCCACGGCGTCCTGCATCTTCTGGCTCTGCGTGCCGAAGTAGAACGCGATGATGACCGCATAGATGGTCATGAAGTCTTGCGAGATCTTCCCGACGATCGCCATGTACGCAAACACACCCGTCAGCACCAGCGTCACCATCGACTTGACGCTCAGAAGATTCCCGATCCGCTTTTTGATCTGTTCCATTTAATTTTCCTCCTCTACATCCTGTTTTTTTGCAAAAATGCGCTTAAACGCCAGCGAGATCAGCTCCACGCCAAACGCGCCGCCTGCGTAGACGAGCACGTCGCTGACATCCGTCGCGCCCCATTTGATGATTGCATACGTTTTTGCAGCGACCGCCCAGATGAGCACCAGCGTCAGCACCCGCAGGCAGTACAGCACGATCGTGCGCGCCATCTCCCCCTTGCGCCAGCGGCGCTTGTTGCGGATCACGTCACGACCTCCCACTCGTCCACCTCGTGCTTGATCTTGTCGATGAAGCTGTTGCCGCCCAGCGCCTTATATGCATTATACAGGTGCATGAAATTCTCCAGCTCGTACTGCCGGATTTTATTTTCATCCTTGTGCTTGTAGTATGTGTGCAGCATATCCGATCGGAGCAGACACCGCACGCCTGCCTTGGAAGCCGTCACACCAAGCACTCGCTCTCGCAGCGGCTTGATGAGCGCCACCAGCAGCGCCACCACCGCCATCACGCGCGTGCAAATGTCGGCGATCACCTTTAGCGTTTCCATCTCATTCCTCCTCTCTTACTCGATCAATGTAAAATACAGCCCCGCCATCTCATGCGGCAGATACTCCAGCATGACCGTCCCTGTGCTCTCCTGTCCCGTCGCACCGCAGAGGTACAGCCCACCGTCCTCCGGGTCGATGTAGTACTGCCCGTAAACATACTCCATGCCGCGCTCGGCAGGTATCTGCTCAACGCTGCTCACATCCGGCTTGTCCGTCTCCGTGTAGGTATACGTCGCGTCCGCAACATCAATTGCCTCGGAGTATTCCGCGCCGGTCTCCACCTGCCGGATGAGGTAGCCCGCATCCGAATACGTCCGCCACAGCTCCACGCCGTCACTGCGCGTTTTGTAGTGTTCTCTGATTATCATTTAATTTGCACTCCCTCCACCTTGCGCGATACCCACAATATGATCCGCATATGTCGCCCAGTTGGTCGCCGCTTTCCATTCATCCACAAGCCTAGCCGGAACTTGGATTTCACAATTTGCATTGATGTTTGTGAACGCGTTGGCGTTCGCCAATGTCGGCACAGCGGCGCAGTGGGTGAAGTTGTACCAAAGAACGCCTTGACAGTTTGCAAAGGCGCTTGCACCAACGCTCGTGATGCCTGCCGGAAAGTCTATCCTGATGAGGGAATAGCAGGTCGAGGCGAAGTTGTTCGGAATTGTCGTGATTCCGTTTCCGATAACAAGTTTTTGTGCCGTCATGCAGGTATCGAAGGTATAGTCGGATAGGCTCGTCACCGCATCGGGGATGATGATCTCGTCGATGCTCTGGCAATTTGTCATCGCATATCTTAAGATTTCGGTGACACTGCTCGGGAAGGTGATATGCGGCAGTGAGTTGCTGTTGCGGAGCAAAAATCCGCCGATCTTTGTTACCCCGTTAGGGATGGAGATCGTCCGCAAACTATAGTTTGCGTAAAAGGACGACGCCTCGCTGATCGTGCAGCCCTTCGGCACGATGAATGCCTTGAGCGAACCACATGATTCAAACGTATTTGCGCCGACACTGGTCACGCTAGTCGGAACGGTAATCGTTCTAAGCTGCCCGCACTGGATGAAACCATATGTGCCGAGCCTGCTGACGTTCTTTCCAATCTCCACTCGTTTGAGTACGCTCATGACGGCGCGCTTTGCCGTACCATACGGGCCGAGCACATTGCGTACAGATGCGTTTCTGCCGAGCGTCAGCGTGCAGCCGTCTGCCACCGCAAGCGTGATGATGTGATCGCCTGCCGTAAACTGGTGCGTGGTCTGAATCTCGCCCGTACCGGCAAAGGTCTGTGGCGCGCTGCCGTCCCCCCAATCCACGGTCACGCCGTTTGCAACGGTCTGCAAAAAGCAAAGCGGAATAGTCCCTGTGCTCACCACGTCCGGGATGGTGATGTACAGCCTTGTTTTTCCGTCATCCGTGATGTAGTTCAGCCCGACTTGCACCTTGCGATTGAGCGATTTGATCTCCGCAAGCGTCCAGTTCCAGCCCTGACAGGTCAGCCCCGTGCGTGTCGGCAGGTCCGGCAGCGCCGTCTTGCCCGCCAGCTCGTCCAAAGACCACGCATATAGTAATGTCCCGTCATAATCGTAAAAGTTGATGTCCGCCTCCGCAGGCGGCTCAGATGGCGTGCCGCCAGTCTGAATGTTCTCGATCGCCGCCACAAACCCGTCAGGGTAGATAAGTTGCTCGGATGTGCCGCCCTTCGCGCGAATGGCATTTGCGACCTTTGTCAGGTCAGTGTTGTCGGTCAGATATTCAATGATGGGGGAAGGTTCAGGTGCTGCCATCAGAATGCACCTCCATTCGCATTATCGACCGCAGCCGCCGCCCACGCGCCGCTTACCACCCGCAGGAATTTCCCGTTGTCGGCGGCGGTCACATCCGGCAGAAACGGCACATCTGCCGCAAGGTCGGCTTTGGCGACCTTGGACTTAAATGCCAGGCTGCCGAGGTCGGCGAGCCACTTTGCGATTTTCCCGAACAGCACCGAGAGTTTTTCGCCCGTCGCGATATTCGTCCGTGAATCCGCCGCCGTGAATGCCGCCGTCACGTTCGACCCGTTGCCGGTGGGCGATAGTTTTTTGCTTGCTGTCAAAACCGCACTTCTTGCATACTTCTCCGCCGCCGCCGCTGTCGACGCCGCAGCAGTTGCCGCATCCATCGCCGCGCCCGCCTGTTCGTCCGCATACGCAAAAATGTCCTGCGCCTTGCCCTGCGGGTCGTACACCGCAGCGGTCATATCACCGCCGCTGCCAGCGCCGCCATCCTCACCGTCCAGAATCTCAAAGCTGTGCTCGCCTGTCGCGTCCGTCACCGTCACGGTCGTCACCTTGCCGCTCTTGGACGTCGTGATCGTCGGGGACACGCCGTTTTCTCCTGGCGCACCGTCCGCGCCGGGGTCGCCTTTATCACCCTTCGCGCCGGGGTCACCCTTTGCGCCGGGGTCGCCTTTATCGCCCTTTTCTCCGGGATCACCCTTTGAACCGGGGTCGCCGGTGTCGCCTTTGTCACCCTTTGCGCCCGGCGCACCGTCCGCGCCGTTGGTTACCTCAAAATCAGCCGTCGTGCCGTCCGTAAAAGTGATCGTGTAGGTATCCGTCGTGCCCGCCGCGTGCGTGCCGCTCTTGAGCGTGATGGACGTGATCCCGCGCCCGTCTGCGCCCTTGTCACCCTTGCTCCCCTTGATGTTGCACACTCTGACCCATTCCGGCACGCCGGTGCTCGCGTTTGCACGAAATTGCCACACATCCGCCGTGGACGTATCGAGATACAAATCGGTCTCGTCCGCTGCGACAACGCCTTGCGGTCTCCCGCTCCCGACGTGCCACACGCTGCCGTGCTCACCGACCATCGAACAGATACGCGACCATGACGCGACCCCGTCGGACACCTCTGTGCAGATCGCCACGTCTCCCGGATAAAACGGACCGTTGCGGTACTTGACGATCCAGAGGTCATTGACCAGTACCGTATTGCCCATCTGATCCGGCATCCTATCCGTGTACCAGATACGATTCCCTCGCTCGCCGGCGTCGCCTTTGTCACCCTTCGCGCCCGGCGCACCAGTCTCGCCCTGAGCGCCCGTGTCGCCCTTGTCTCCCTTTTCTCCCGGAGGTCCTACCGCGCTGCCAAGATCCAGCACAGTATTGTCCGTCAGCGTCAGCAGCAGGTGTCCGTTCTCGTCGATCTCCGCCGCCTTCACCCCGCGCGAAACATACCCGTTGAGCAGCGGCTTGAGCGCCCCGTTTTCCACATTCCCCGCGAGCGTCGGCGTCAGCTCTCCGTTCTGGATATACCCGTTGAGCTTCAGCACCACCTCCGGCGGAAATTCATATCTCACGCCCCATCACTCCCCTCACTGTACCAGGCACTTATTCCCCTTTGCCAGCGTCGTTTTCCTCGCGCCAGCCTCGTCCGTGTATTCATACTCCACGTCGTAGGTATAGTCCCCCTCCGGGAACAGTGCCGTGGTCGCCTTGTCAAACGCCAGCGTGATCGTGTCCCCGCTGATCGTCGGTGAAAACTCCTTCACAAGCACCATCTTTGCATCATAAAATCGTACCGTCACCGCATCGCCGGTTTTCAAATGCACCTGCTCGCCGTCCTGATCCATCAGTCCGATCTCCAAGACAATGCGAAATACATTTCCCTCATACCAGCACAGCGTCCCAAACTCAAATCGGGGCGACGGCTTTGCCGCCGGAATATCCATACTCATCACCTCCTCCCTATTGTATCAGCCTCCGGCGGCAAATCTCTAGTGCACTACTGTGCCCATTCGTCGATTTTTTCCAGAGCCTTTTTGCGATCCTTTCCCAGCATTGCATACACCGTCGCCAGATGTGCCCGCAGATCAATGCGCTCCCGCTCGCTCGCCTCCCGGAAGTCCTGCCGGCACAGTGCCGTGATCGCCTGGCTGATCTCGCCGTTTGTGTAGCCTGCCTTCTTCAGCTCCCGCACCACCTGTGTCACATTCTTCCCGGTCATCGCCGCCTCGCGCAGGCTCTTACCCTGCTCCGTCCACGGCTCAAAGCCCGTCAGCTTGTAGCTTTCTCCGGCAATGGCGTCCTTCTGCTCCGGCGTAAAGTCGTAGCTGTCCAATAAATCGTACAGCTCCGACTTTTTGCTCCCGCTCACCGTGTTCCCCTCTGCGTCCTTCCAGCCGTCCGCGCCCGGCAGCGCCTGCCGGTACTCCAGATACGCGCCCACGTCCGCGTTCTCGTTCAGAAGCCTTTGGAGCATTGCCTGCTCCTTTTCGCTCGCGATCACATTGTAGTAATACATCGCCTTTGCCTCGTCTGCGATGTCGTATGCGTTCAGCGCCGCCAGCTTCGCTTCCCTCTCGCTTGCGCCCTCCGGCACGTCCACGTCCTTCATCGCCTGGATGAGCTTCCACGCCTCGCGCTGCTTCACGTCTGCCGCGCTCATCGCGAGGTACGCGTTCGTCTCCTTCATATTCAGATTTGAAAAATCGTTGTCCACCCACTTCTTTGCCTCGCTCGTCGCGGTCTTCCCGGCGATGCTTACCTTGATCGTGTTGAGGATCTTGTCTCCCGTCGTTTCGTTGAACACCGGGTACTGCATGAGCAGCTCGCCGTCCTTGTTTTTCTTAAAGCTCCCGCCCTGCACCACGGCGTAAATGCCCTGCGCCGTTTTCTTTACCGCACCGCCGCCAAGCGGAGCAAACAGATACGTTACGGGCTTTGCTACCTCTGCCCCGATCTTCTCCCACCGAACGTCGTTTGCCATGTCCTTGTCCGTTGCAGCGTTGATGATGGTCAGAACATTCGGGATAGCCTGCGTCACGGGCAGCCGTCCGCCGTCCAGATCGTCTGTAACGAGTGCCAGCACCTGCGTCCCCGGCACATCGTCCAGTATCGCCTCGCCCAGCCCCGTCAGCGCAGCACTCAGCCGCTTCTTGTTGGTCGTCTCGATCCACTCTCCGTCCCGTCCGTGAATAAATTCCTCCGTCGCTGCGTCAAAGATATTACCCAGCCGCTTCCCGGTCGTATCACCCACAAAGTCGTTTGCCATGTTGATCGGGTCTGGCAGCACACGCCCGCCGAATATGCTCTCGAACGCTTCATTGAACAGCCACGCATAAATGCAGTATTTCAGCAGCCTCCATGCGTATTCCGCCACAAATCTGCTATTGCTCCAGTCTGGATGATCCTTGCTCATGTAATAGGCTGTGTCCTTGAACACGTTGCGCGGCAGGTTGTTCACCTCAAGCTGGAACTGCGTCAGCATCTTTGTAAACGGGTTCTTTGATTCGTAGCGCGTCGGCATTTCGCCCTTGCTGCGTGCCGCCATCACGTCCGCCGCGTACTGGTCCGCCTCGTCCATCGCATCGACCTCGTTCAGCCCCCGCCGCAGGTTGTCGTTATAGCGCACGCGCACGACTGCCTCAGCCGTGAAGTTGTCCACAACGTTCATTACCGCCCCGGCTGCGTCGCTGATTTTCCCCATGCGTCCATTTACAAGCGGATCGCTGCCCCGTCGGTTCGTCAGGAACGCGCTGCGCTCCACGATCCCGTCCCGGTCTCTCACGTTTCGGACTGTCTGCCACATCGCCGCGAACGTCTGCAAGCCGCCGTGCTGCATTGCTGTCTGCACCAGCGGTGCAAAGTTCGTCGCCGCTGACCTCAGGTTGAGCGCGACCATATTCGCGCCGACCCGACCGATGGTTTTCTGCATCACATTGTAGATTTTTCGTCCGTGGTCTCGCTCCATGTCCCGGTCTGTCCGGCTCTTCTTGCCCGCCAAAAGGTTTGTGTACTCCTCCAGTTCGTTCACATACCCGCTCAGTTGGAACTTTGCCTTCTCCAGAATTTCCTCGACCTTCTTGTCCCGCTCATACTGGCTCAACTCCGTGTCGGCTCGTATTGCATCGACCTGCTGCTGAACGCCCTCCGATGACGCCATATAGCGTATCTCCGATGCCAGCGCCCGCAGTCTCTGGATATTGTCCGTCTGATAGATCACGCTCGCCGCGCCCTCTATGTATCGGTCAAAGCCTTCCACCGCGTCATACGCTGTGTTGAAGCCCAGGCGTTCCTCTGCGTTGCCGAAATACTTGATGCCCGGTCGGAACATATACGTCCTGCCCGCGATCGTAGTCGGCAGCTCCGTCACATCCCCGTTCACACCCAAAGCGTTTGCCACCATTGCCAGAATGCCGTCCGTCTGCCCCGGCTGGAAGTGCGGGAAGTATCCGCTTCTTCTCGGCACTGGCTCGTAGCCGTTTTCAATGCGCTTTCGGTTCATGGCTTCCAGCGTTTCGTCGTAGATTTTTCGGAACTCCGCCACGGCGCTTTCGATCTTCGTCTTGTCAAGGCTCGGACTTGTTTTCCACAGCTCGCGTACCACGGCTTCCCACTCGGCAAGCGTCTTTCCATCCCGCTTTGCATCCATCGGCTTCTTCTTGAGCATTTCGATGTTGTTCATCGCCTCGCCGTAGAGCTGCACCGCGTGCGCCTCGCTCACAAGGTCGCCCGTCCGCTTCTCGCGGCTCATATTCATTGCCTTCACGCGCCCGCGCATCTCGTTCTTAAACCGCGTCGCCTTCGCCTCGTCCCGGCGTACCTGTGCAAAGTAGTCGTTGTTGATACGCTCCGCATCCTCCCGTGCGAACACATCCCGCGTGTTGCGCGTCATCGTTTCCCGCTGCAGGAAGAAGCCCTTCTTGTCCTTCGTGCTCTCGATATTCGTCAGGTGCTCACGGGCATACTCGCGGTTCTTCTCCCGCGCGCTTCTCCGCCAGCGCTCCATCGGCACACGCAGTGCGTCGTAGTCCGACTTTGCCTGATATACATCCAGAATGCTTCGCGCGTTGTCCATATCCTGCACAGCCTCCGGCGCAATCTCGCCGCGCAGCAGCCGCCACACGACCCTCTCGTCCTCGTCGGTCAGCAGGTTTCTGTTCTTCACCCGCTCGTAGTTCTTCCGCGCCTTGCGCAGGTCCTCTCCCAGCTTCAGCGCTTCCTCTTCGCTCTGCGGGGTGTACTGCATCACCTTTCTGCGCTCCGCCGCCTCAACGTATCGGCGCACCGTCCGCATCACCGACGTCATATTCTCTACTGAACGTTCAAAGTCATTCTTCGCCCACCGCTTATAGTCCCCGCCGTCGCCCTTGTGCGCCTCGTCCAGCGTCTGCTTCGTGATCTGGATCTTGTTCGCCACCTCGATCATGCGCATCAGCTGATCCGCCGGGTTCATGATTGCCTCCGGGAACAGCCCCGGCGCTTCGTCGTGGAGTTCTCCGTACAGCGTGTCGATGCCGATGCCCTCGTTGTTGAGTAATATCCTCCCGCGCACCGCCCGCCGGAACTGCTCAAGGTCTGCAAACTCCGCCCGCACCTCCGGCGTCACCCGGATGCCCGTCTTGAGCAGCTTGACCTTGATATGCTTGAACGTGTCGTAGAACTCGCGGTCCTCCTCAATGCCAGCGTCGTAGGCGTCCTCAAAGCTCTCGTTGATCGTCTCCTGCGCGATCTTGCCGGTTTTCAGGAACTCGTTCATCATGCCCTGCACGGCAGGCTTCAGCACCTCGCGCTTTGCCTTGCCCGGAATGCTCATCGCGTTCGCCGCCTGCCGCACCGCGCTGTTCACCGCCTGATCCACAAACGCCCGCGCCTTCCCCGGCAGCTTGTCGTAGCTGTACACCTTCGGCTTCTCTCCCGTCTCCGAAGCCTCCCCTTGGTGACCAAGGGGAGGTGGCGCGGAGCGACGGAGGGGATCAGAGCTTCCCCCGTTCTGCTCTTCCGCCACGTTTGCTTCCGCGTTTGCATCCCGCGTCTCCGGCGAATATTTCCCCTTGACATTTTCCTCTACACTCTGTACAATGTCCCCAAGTCGATAGTTTTCTGCGCGCCCGGCCTTGTAGCCAAAACCGTTCAGAAAGCTGTCGGCTTTTTTGTCGTCGTAGATCCGCAGTTCCTTTCCCTCTTTGATCTGATTCGCGATCCACTCTTTCGGATTGTCCAGACCGTAAATGCTCTTGATACGCGTTACCGTTTCACCGTCAAGCTCTGCGTCTTTCAGTACACCCACCAGCAGCGGCTTTCCGTCCCCGTCGATCTCATCGGTCAGCACCCCTACAGAGTTTCCGATCTCAAAGCTCAAGACCGGCTGCTGCATGATGGATTCCAGATTGTTGAACACACGCTGCGGCACATTGTGCTTTTCGCTCTTTGACTTCTTGTAGGTCGTCTGCGACATCACGAGCGGCTGCCCGGTGATACCGAGCGCATCATATTCCCTCGCCAGTGTTCCGAAATAGAACTCGTCATGCTTGGTCAGTCCATTCGCGCGATACTGCTTGAATTGCTCCTTTACGCTTTCTCCGCGTGTATTGTTGATACTGTACGCCTCCGGCGGACCTCTGGTCTGTGCCGGTTTTTTTGTGCGCTGGCTCGCCGCGCGGTCTGCTTCTGTGCGCACGCGCTCCTGGAGCTTGTCCGCGCCCAAGCCCATGCGGTTGATCCCCGCGTAGGCGTCGCACACGATCTCGTCCAGATACGCGCTCATGTCCTCGCCTGTGTAGCAGCCCTCGTATGCCTCGCAGTATTTCCGCGCCAGCTTATCCCGCTGCTCCCGCGAAAGCCCCAGCGCGTCGATCAGGCGCTCCCGCAGCCCCGGTTCTGCTTCCAGCCGCAGGTGCATCGCCTCGTGCTCGGCGGTCTTGATAACGCCGTCCTTCGCGTCGATGGTGAGCCATACGGTCGTTCCCTGTGTAACGCCCTGTACGCTCATCTCTCTGCCGCCTGCGGTCCTGATCCTGATCGACCCGCTCACAAGACGCACGTCGTCCGCGCCCGCATCGGTAAGGATTTGCTTCGCCTGCTTGAGGGCGGGATATTCCTGCACCGTCTCCTCCGGCACGCGGTAGAACATTTTCTGATCCGAGCCGTTTTCGATCCCGTCCGCCTTTGGGCTTAACCGTTCCGCTTTCGCAGTGCCGAGGACACTTTGGATTCTAAGGCTTTCCTTGACGCCGAATCCGCCTGCGGATTCTTTCTCTGCTCCTCCTGCGCCTCTGCCCACGCGTCCAGACGGCTCATCGGAATCCATACCTGCATCCCGTTCGCCGCCGTTACCAATACCCGCTGTTCCATTTTCTTCTCCTTTCCGCCTGCCTTCCTTGTAGGCTTCCTGCAATACCTCGTCCGCAATGCCCCTCTGAGAATCCTCCCGCTTGAATTTCCAGCCGAACCGTCCCTTCCCGTAGGCGACACGCACCGCCTCTGCATACGTCGGGATGTCCATCTGCACGCGGTCGTTTGCATCAAAATACCCGGAGATAAAGTATTGCGTCATCGCAAAGCCGTATTCGCGCTGCTTTGCGATCCGCTCCAGCTCCGCCGCGTCCTGCTCCTCTGCCGCTCTCCTTGCCGCAAGCTCGGCGGCGCTCTCCTGCGCCTGTGCGGACTGCTCTGTCTCGCGCAGCTCCTTGTCGGATAGGGTCTGCGTCTCGCGTCCCATCTCCTTCTGCTGCCGCTCGTTCTCCAGCCGCGCCCGCGCAACGTTCGCCACGTCCTGCATATCCCGCTCCTTCGCTTCCAGATATGCCTCGTCCTGCGCGATCTGCTCCCGCAGCTCCTGCACCCGCGCATTTATGGCTTCCCCTTTGGGGGAAGCTGTCGGCGCAGCCGACTGATGAGGGGCAGCGTTGTCGGCTGCAGCCGTTACCGCGTTTGCTTCCAGCCCCCGCAGCTCCGCCGTCCGCGCATCGTACTCCTTTAGCCGAGCCTTATACTCGCGCAGCGTGTCCCCGACCTTGCCGAGCAGCTTGTCGCCCTTCACGCGCCCGCGTACATCCTCCTGCCCCGCCTGCCGCAAGACCGTCCGCACCTCCGGCTCGTTGTTTGCACTCTCCAAAGCCTCCCCTTGGTGACCAAGGGGAGGTGGCGCGGAGCGCCGGAAGGGATCAGAACTACCCCCGTTCTGAGCTGCCGCCACGTCTGCCTCCAGCTCCATATTGTCCGGCAGCCCGTCCCCGTCCTCGTCGATCACGTCCATATTGGACGGAATGTCGTCCTCCACGTCCATATTCTCCGGCACGTCGCTCTCGCTTGCTTCCCGCTGTACCTCCTCCACGGTCCTCTCCGCCGCGTCGCTCTCTCCGGCTTTGTCCAGCGCGTCGATCAAGCGCCCGAAATCCTGCATATCCGGCGCGCGTCCGTATGCCAGCTTGTCGCTGATCGTATCGCGCGCCGCCTGGACGTCCGCGTTTGTGCTGCCGTCCGTCTCCCGGATCAGGATCTTCGCGTACTGCTTCATGTATCGGTCCTGCCGTGCCTGTGACAGCCCGCTCACCATCCCGGCAGCATCGCCCAGCACGCCGACGAATACGCCGCCGAGGAATGACATCCCAAGGTCCTCCGCCGTCACTGACCCCTCCAGCGTCCCGTCCAGCACTAGGCTCTGGAACGTCGGCTCAAGCAGCTCCGCCACGACCTCCTCCAGACCCTCCGATACCAGCCCGAACGCCTTGCTGTCCAGCACCCGCAGGAGCGTCTTATTTTTCAGCTTCGCCGCCGCCCGGTTGATAAGACCCACGTCCTCGTCATACACCGGGTTTCCGCCGAACAGCTTTTCGGAGAATACTTCCACGGCGGCGTTCTCCAAGCCGATCAAAATCGCCTCGCCGTCCGTCGCCCCTGCATTCTTCGCATCCACCGCCGCGTTGCCGCCCGCTCTGGACGCCATGGACGTCAGGGTGGATAGATTCGTCGTCTCCTTCATCGGATTCACGCCGCTCATCCCGGCAAGCCCCGCGTCCAAAAGCATCGACCCGACCGACGGCAGGTTCTCCACCACGAACTTCCCGACGTCGCTTCTGTCCTTCGTCGCCCGCTCCATAATGCGGCTGTACTCGTCCTGCCATGCCTGCGCGCCCGACCAGTCGATGTCTGTCGCCAGCTTGTCCGCCAGAGCGTTCAGGCTGTCCCGGTACGCCTGCCCGAAAATGCCGCCCAGCACCTTGCTCTTTGCAAGGTCACGCAGCGCCCACGCCGCCGCCTTGTTGATTCCTGCTTCCGCGACCGCGTGCGTCGCCTCCTGACCGCCCAGCCACGACGCCGAGCTGCCGCTGATGAACGCATCCGCCGCCGCCTCGCCAAAGCCCACATAGTCCCCCGTGAGCTTTGGATTTTTCAGCAGCGCCCGGAAGTCCGAAAGGTCCTTGCCGGTCACGCCCATCTCGTCGAACCTCTGCCGCAGCGCGTCCTTTTCCTCCCGGTCCTCGTCAGCGTCCAGTTCAAAATAGCGCGCCACGTCCTCCCGAATGCCCAGATTGTCCAGTCTGGCGTTCTGTGCCTGATAGCGCGTCTGCTCGTCTGTGGTGGTCGTTACGCCGTTCAGATAGTTTTGATACGTCCCGTATTTCTTCTGCATGGCAGTGGAGCGGTTGAACTCCTGCTCCGTTACCTTGCCTTCCCGCTGCGCCTGTTCCTGCTTCGCTCGGCGCGCATTTTCCATCGCCTCGTCGTACCCGGCGTACACGCCGCGCAAATAGTTCTGGTAGCTGCCGTATTTCTGCTGCATCGCCGTGGAGCGGTTAAATTCCTGTTCCGATACCTTGTCCGAGGAAAACCTGCCTCGCGGCGTTGTGTCCTGCTTCTGCCCCAGCTCTGCCCGGTACTGCTCCTCCGTCGTCCCGCGCATCGCCCTGTACCGCTGCTGCGTGATGCTGTCCACCGCCGCCTTGTACTGCTCAAACGTCACCCCGCCCTGCGCCTTGTAGCGCGAGAGCGTCGGGCTGTATGTCCCCCGTGCAGCGCTTGGCTCTCCCTCTGGGATAGCTGTCCGCCCGCCGGATGTGTACGTTTTGACCCACGGCGTGCTTGTGCCCCGCCCATCCTGTTCCTTGGCGGTTTTCATGATGGCGGTCCAGTCAAAGCGCCCCGCCTGCTCTGTCTGCTGCTGTCGCTGGGTATACGGCTCTACCGCCCGGCTGCCGGAGCTGTTGCCGTAAAGCGCCTGATTGTCGCTTCTGCGCGCCCGCTCCATCACCTGCTTCCAGTTGATATTGCTTTCTGTTTTCTTCGCCATGGTATCCTCCCGTTACGAAATGATCCCGTACCGGCGCAGGAACGTCTCCGCCTGTGCCTCCGTGATCTTCCCTTCGTCCAGTGCGTCCTTGATGAGCTGCGCGCGTCCCGCGTTGCTGCGGTTCATGGAAAGCGTCTGCTGGAATCCCCGAAGCTGGTTCTCCGTGTACTGCGTGCCCACGTCCTGGAAGCGATAGCTGTTCTGCCCGGTTTTCGACATCTTGTAATAGTCCGAGGTATAGGTCTTGCCCTTGCCGGAGCTTCCAGACCCGCCCCCCGATCCGCTCGCCGCCTTCTGCGCTGCTGCATAATAGTTCTGCTCATCCTGCTGCTTTTGCAGCCAGTAGCTCCGCTCCGCCGCCCAGCGGTTGTAATCGTCCTGCGCCGCCGCCTGCGCCGCAGACTGTGCCAGCGACAGCTCGTTAAAGTAATCGCTCATCTGGTCGCGGTACTTGTTGTAATTCTGCTGCTCGCGGTCGTTAAGAAGCCCCCACTGGTCAAGCATCCTTGCGCCCTCGTCGCTGTACTGCTGATACGCCTGCCCGTACAGCTCCGGCACAACGTCATTGAGGCTCTGGAGATACGCGTCATACGTCTGCTGCCCCACGCTCTGCCCGTAGCTCGATCCGTACCCGCCCGTCAGGGCGGCAGCCTGCCCCATCGTGTCCATCATCGCCGTCCTGCCGAGATTCTGATACTGCATCTTGTACTGCTGATACATCGGGTCATCGTACACGTCGTACTTGAATTTCTCGCGGTTTGTGATCTTGTCATACAGTGCGTCCAGCTCCGCGCCCCACTTCGATTCATACGCCCCCGGCTTGCTGCCCTGCACGCCCGCGAGATAGCTCTGCGCCGCCCGCACCGCCGACGACGGCGTGTACCCGCTCTCCAATCTGGATAGCCTTTCCGTCGTCTGTGAGCTTGCGCCCGGAATGCCGCTTCTGGTGTCGTACCCGCCGCCGTAGTTGTGGATCGTCTGCTGCTTGTTTACGAGCCTCGACGTGTACCTCCCGTTCTCTCCCACGCCTGTGATCTCATAGGTGCCGCCCCCGGTCACAACACGGTCGCCTGTCGTCAGTCCCGCCGGCGCTTGCCCGCCCTTCTCAACCCTGTAAATGCCCATCCGCTTCTTCCTCCTTTTCCGCTTCCTCCCGCAGCTCCCGCTCCATTGCCTGCAATACCTGCCCGCGCACCTCGCGCAGCGCCGCGTCCGCCATCACTGGCGGCAGCTCCGCCCGGTTGATCGCCTCCACGATCTGATTTTTCAGTTCAAAATACCGTCTCGTCGTATTCATGTTGTCCCCTCCAATGCCGCAATTCTGGTTTTCAGTTTTTGTATCTGGTCGATGCAGAGCGCGATAAATTCGCCGTACCGCAAAAAATAGCTGTAGCCGCCCTCGTCCTTCGCCGCCTTGCAGATGCCCGCGAACTCCTGCCCCGTCAGCCCCACGGCGGTCATCGCTTCCTCCACGTCCTGCGCGATCATGCCGACGTGTACGCGCCCGCTCGTTCCGGCGTTCAACTTGTAGTGCGCCGGCTTCAATCGGTCAAACAGCGCCGCATACCGCTCCATGTCGTAGCTGATGCTGTTTTTCTCATTCAGGTCGGATGTCTGGATCACGTCGTCTACCGCCCACACGCTGTTCCATAGACGCTTTCCCGTTCCCAATCTCACATCTCCGCTTGAGCTTGGTCCAAAGTAGAGCACGCTCACTTTCGTTGAATCATCCTCGATCGAAACGTCTCTCGTTTCCCGCAATTCCACGCCGCAATCTGTTGTGTATATCCGCGCGCTCGTTGGGGTGATTCGCATTCCTCCGCTCTCTGCATCCGCGCTTCCCTGTGCGAGAAACAGCACTCGACCGTCCGAAACGCTGACCATGGATTCGTTTGGCGAGCGCAAACTGATCTGCTTATTCGTTTCACCTTCATACGTTTCCACATACACGCCCAAATACCCCACCAGCGTCTCCGCACTGGACGCCTCATAGACCGGCAGATTGCCGCGCAGCTTGAACTTCTCCAGATACAGCCCGCTGATCTCCGCGTTCTCCGAAATGGTCAGCTTCGTCGCTGTGATCTCGCCGCTGATCTTCGCGCCCAGCGCCTCCAGCGTCCCGGCTGGGAAGTGCAGCTTCTTTCCCGACAGATACGCCACCTTTAAGCCCTGCTGCCAGAAGGCGATTTCCCCCGGCGTCACAGTCACGACCTCGCCCTGCTTCTCGTCGATGACCTCGCCGTTCAGCTCCGTCTTTGTGGATATGTTCCCCACGCCTACGCCGTACACCGGCTGCGCGTTCTCGTCGTGGAATAAAAGCCCCGTCTTGACGTACTGCCGCGCCGTCACGCCGTACCGCTCATCCTTGCTGTTGATGCCCGCCGTGTAGTCAAAAAGCTGTGTAATGCCCTTGCTGTTGATCTCGATGGTCGCGCTCGTCGCCTCCGCGTACTCGCCGAACGTGGACTTTGCCACATACCCGCCCTGTAACGTCTTGGTGAACTGCTCGGAGTTCTCCATCGAAAAGTCCGCCGTCTTGATAATGAGCTGCTTGAGCGAGGCAAACGCGCTCTGTTTCTTTTCCTTCTCGGTCCTCAGTGCCGCGTCCTCGTTGATGCCTGTGGAAATTTCCTGCAAGATCGCCTCCGCCGACCAGTCCGCGAGATTCAGTTGGTCAATGATGTCCCGCATCGACCGCTGTAATGCCGCGAGCTGCTCCTGCACCGACCCCTCTGTCCGCTTCGGATACGCTAAATTCAGGCTTCCCATCACGCATCACTCCCCGCCTCCAGCACGCGCGACAGCGAAAGCAGCCGGAAGTCCCCCGTGCCGGATATTTTGAATTGCAGGTGGTCGCACCGCCGTGGGCGGATCGGGAGCAGGAACGACCGAATGCCCCGCCCCTCCATGTGCCCGCAGTGCCGCCACTGCTTGTCAGAATCATATTGCACCCAAAAATCGCACCGCGACTCCCTCGGAAGCTGCATCCGCAGATTCAGCCGCGAGATGTATTTCTTGCCCACTAAGCCGTAGGTCATGATGCCGGTCTCCGCCCACCACGAAACAGGCGCTTCCGGCGTGCCCTCCTGCCCCATCAGGTCTAGAACCGTCACGCTCCCGCTCTGATCCTTCGCCGCGTAGAGCGTGTCCCTGCCGCTCGTGAGCGCTGTGAGCGCTTCTGCGCCGCTTTCCGCGTGCCATAGCCCCCGCATCGTGTCGTACACAAAAAGCCGCTGTGCGCCGTCCGGCGCGCTCATGGCGATGTAATACTTGCCCCGTGCGGTCGCCGCCATCGCGTTTTTGTAGAGGATGCCGCCCAACGCGTCCGAAATTCTGCTCGGAGCGCCCCCGTCGTAGCGGTACACGCCCAGCCGGGACTTGTAGTACAAAACGTTGTCGACCACGCACAGGCTCTTGCCCGACCCGTCCTGCACGCCCTCGCACGTGAGCTGCACCACCTGATGTGCGCCCTTGCTGGACGGATACACCCTGTGGATAAAATCTTCCTTAAAAAACATCGGGCTGTCGTTATACGTCGCCGCGCCCGTCCACTTCCCGTCCGTGCCGACGCTCGCCCGGTACGAATCGGTCGAAATGCCCATGTAGCACTCCCAGTTCTTGAAGTCTCCCAGCTTGCAGCAGTAAATTTCGTTCAGCATATCGCCGTCCTGCCCCACGCCGTAATAGCAGCCCCAAAGCCGGTTTCCGCACTCCGTCACATAGTCCAGCTCCGGCAGGCGGCGGTTCGTGATAATTTCCCCGCTCGTCTGCTCTGCTGTGGTATCCAGAATGCCGGTGATGATGATATAGTCGTCCGCCGCGCCGTATAAAACGTGCGACCCGTTCAGCACCTTCGCCTGCTCCGTCCCCTCGATGCCGCTCAAAATGATCCCGTCGTACTGTTTCATCCCCACGCCGATGCCGCCGAGCGATAATTTCACATACGTCGTCGCCACCTGCACCCACTGTGCCGAGCTTGCCGACCACTGCTTGAGCGCGTGCGGCTCAGAGCCTGTGTCCACCCAATACATCCCGTTCGTGCGGTCTGTCGGCTCTGTGTCCGTCGCCGAGGCTGTAATGCCCGCCCCATCCGGCGTGCAGAGCGTGATCGTCAGCTTCGCCGCGCTCGTCGGCGTCACGGTGTTCTTGCGCGCCATGTACCCGGCGTCCGTTGGTTTCAGCGTGTTGTAGTAAATGCCGTCCGGGAATATGCAGAGGTAAGCGCCCATGCTCACGAGCTGCTTTTCCCCCGCCGTGAGCGTCACGCCCTGCGGCAGCTCCTGCAAAATGCCCCCGCAGTAAAGCCCCGGCAGCGTTGCTCCCTGCCACACATACCACAGAACGCCGTCCCGCGCCGTCCAGCCCAGGAGCGACCCTTCGCCCAGCGCTTTCATCGTGCTCCGCCGCATACGCGGCGCAAGCATCGGGAAGTAGTCTCCCGTTAAATTCTCAAGGTCGTAGAACGCCCCGTCCTGTATCTGGAGGTTGTGGTCGTAGCCGTAAAAGACCTCCGTCACCGCCTGCTCCTTGGCAGGCGTATTTTTCTGCACAAATAGCATCCCCTCACCTCACAGCCTGAAATGCGTCGCCCGCTCGCGGGGCATATAGCTGCGGTTGATGTAATTCTGCCACGCGGTAAAGTACTGATTGTAGCTCCCCGCAGCGGCGTTGTAACGGTCGGTCTCGCCATTTGCCTCCGCGATCTTCATGTCCAAGTACCACCGATAAATTTCGTCGTAAGGCGCTCCGATCAAAAGCACCGTCCTGTCCAGATCCTGCTCCGGGCGGTACTGTTGAAATTCTTCCGGCACGTCCATCTCGTGCGTCCGCAGCACCTCTCTGTGCGCGATCCCGTCCAGCTCCGCCAGCCATCTGATCTTGTCCTCCATGTCGTACTGATTCGGCGTCAGCCGGTCTACGATCTCCAAAGCCTGCGTAATGGTCATCCTGTCCCCTCCTTTGGAAAAAGGGGCGCTTGCGCGCCCCCTCTGTCTTATTAGGTCTGTGCGCGCACGCTGCGCTCATACGCTGCTGCGGCGGCGGTCGCTCTGCGCGCCTCCCGCAGCGCCTCGTATACCGGCAGCGGCACGTCTACCTCCACGCCCTTCGGCACTTGGTAGCGCTTGCCGTTCACGCACACAAACTGCATTTTCTCCTCATTCGACTGTGCCGGCGGGAGCAATACCGTTCTGGTCTCTTTCCAGATGTCCACCGTCTTTGCCATCTCAGTTCTCCTCGTCCACGTCCGAATACTCGCCGCAGCTCTCGATGCGGACCATGCGATCCTCATACAGGATGAGGCTCGCGTTCTCGAACTTGTAGCCAAGCGTCGAGAACTGATCCAGCGGACCGCCTGCGGTGGCTTTGTCCTTGATGATCATCTGGAGGTTGCCGCCCTCCGGGTCGATCATGCCGTAGGCGTCCTTGCCGAGCACCATCGTCGCATACACTGCAAGTCCCCCTGCGCCGCCCTCGCCCGGCGCGATCACAGTGCCCGCCTCGATGTTGTTGACGTTCTCCTTCACGGTGATGCTGGACGCGGTGTTGCTCGCCACCTCGCACAGCACGTCGCCCACAAGGATCAGCCTGCCCTTGAGCGCGTCCGTCTCCACCGTGCCGCCCTCGAACGCGATGCTCTTGCCCGCCGAGGAAATGGCGGTCTTGACCTTGAGCGTCCGGCTGTCCGAGGCAAGGTCTGCGCCTGCGAAGATCTTCGCCTCGGTCGTCTCCACGAAGCGCACGCCGTGCAGCTCGCCGATCTCGCCGGTGAAAATTTCCGTGGTCGCCGCGTACTTGTGCGCCTCGATCCACTCCGCACTGCTGCGCAGGTCATACGCGACGGACGGATGGATGATGGCGATGTACTTGCCATTGATGGTCGGCGTCTTGAGCTTCTTGAGCGTGGTCACCGCCTTGTTGATCTCGTCCGGGGTCAGCCGGGCGGTCTTGTCAAGCCCCGCTCGCGTAGCGACCTTCGTGTGTACGCCGTTTACCACCTTGTCGCAGAGCTGCTTGTTCGTACCGGCGACCATGCTGTTTCGCACGAGCTTGTCCTGCGTCGTGCCCGCCGACGCGCCAAGCTCCGTGGTCGCGCCCAGGATCACGTCGTCGATCGCGTGCAGCTCCAAAATGTCGGTGACCGCCGTGTATGTTCCGTGCTGCGTCAGCGCCTTGGAAATGCTCGTAGAGCCGAGCTTCTGCGCCGCCGGGATCACGCCCTCCTGCAGCTCGCCCGCGTCCTCCAGCGTGTTCCACTTGCGGAACTCGATGATCCTGCCGCGATTCTTCGGCAGCCCCTGCTTCTTGGCAAACTGGCTGTGCACCAGATTTGCCCGGGCATTTTCCAGCAGCTCCGTGTCGTAGTACTCCTTCATCTGCACGCTCAGATCGTTCTTCCCGCTGAAGGATTCCTGCGCGCCGGTGTAGGCGTTCACATAGCCGCCAGTCGCGTTCACCAGCGTCCCGGCGTCCGCCAAGAGCTGGATGTTGAGTTTCCATGCTTCCATATTTGCTCCTTTCCGGGAGCGTCAGAATGTAATGCGCTCCCCTCGTGCGACCCGCTTTCTGATCTCCTCCCGCTGCTGCGGGGTGAGCTTGCGCGGATCGATTTTTGTTACCTGTCCTGCCGGAGAGCCGAGCGCCCCCTCCTGGGGTCTCATGCCGTTTGCCTGCACCTGCGCAACGGTCCGCTGCATCCCATACTGCATCGCCGCCTGCTGGAGGTCTCGGTAGTGCGCCGCCTCGTATGCCTGCATCGGGTCAAAGCCCGCCGTAAGCAGCGACATAAACGCGCGGTTTCCCAGCTCCGCCGAAAGGTCTGCCTGCGGATACCGCTGTTGGACCTCCGCAAAGCTCTCCTGCAATGCCGCGAACCGCTGCCTCTGCTCCTCCTCGGCGCGCATCTGCGCGCTTTCCTGCTTGAGCCGCGCGTTTTCGCGTTCGGCGTTTTTGATCCGCCGCATCGCGTCCACCGGCAAGCCTGCCTGCGCCGCCTCCTGCTCATACCAGCGGTTGTCCTGCGATAGCTTTTCGCCCAGCGCATCCAGATCCACCTTGCTCATGTCCGAGGTGTCCATGCCGTATATCTGTCCGATCCACGACACGATCGGCAGCAGCTTCTCCATCTGCTGCTTCTGCGCCTCCGCGCCTCTGAGCCTGCCGCGCACCGCCTTCTGCAAGGCTGCGTTGTACTCCTTCTCGTACCTGCCGCCCTTGCCGGTCAGTGCCTCAAACGTCTCTCCCTGCTGTACCTGTTCGGCGGGTACTTGTGCGCTCTGCCCCTGCGCCTGCGCGTCCGCAGTTGCCGGAGCTGCCGCACCGCCGGATGTGGCGGGCATCTCTACGCCGTCAGCCAAAAGCTGAATGTTGAGCCTTTCCATAAAGCCCTCCCGTAAAAATCCTGTGTTGGTAAGGCGGTCTCGCGTCCGCCGCCTGTGTTTTTACCGGGGTGATCGCGTCCCCGCTTTGTCCCGCCTGCCCGTCATGCCGGTCAGCCGGTCATATTGCTTTGTAAGCTATCACCGCACCCACGGCTTCCCCCTTGAGGGGGAAGCTGTCCGCGCAGCGCCCGCACCATCTCTTGCCTTCCCCTTGGGGGGAAGGTGGCGCGAAGCGCCGGATGAGGGGAAGGGTTGCTGTCTCTGCCCTGCCCCGCGTTTGCTACTCCCTCGCAAACCGCACATTCTGTGGATACTCATGCGCCACCATCTGCATCCCCAGCAGTGCCGTGTCCCACATCGCCCGCACCACCCGCTCATGCTTCGGCGCGCACGCAATGGTGATGTCTCCGGGCTGCATATCCACCACCGGCTCTGCCCGCAGCAGCCCCTCGCTTTCCGCTCTCAGGATCATCCCACCCAGCGCGTAGGAGAGGATCGTCACCGCCGCGCAGACAATGTCCTGCCCCGCCGGAGCGTATCCCGCGTGCCCTGTGATCCGCAGGCTGTAGCCTTTACACTGGATGCTTATCATGCTCCCCCCTCCGGCTGTGACGCCTGCTGCGCCCTCTGCCGCGCGTTCGCGGTCACGCTGCTCTCCTTCTCCCCGGTCTCAAGGCTCACATCCGCATTTCCCTGCGGCACAGTCTGCCCCGCCCCGGAGAGGATCGCCTGCGCCAGCCCGTCCGCCTTTTCCGGCGCGTACTGCTGTACGAGTTGCAAGGCGAATTGCTGCCACTGCGCGAGCTGCTGCTGCAGATCTCCGTTTGCCCGGATCTTCTGCATCACCTCGTACTTGTCCTCAAAATCCATCATGTCCAGGCACGCCATCGCCTGCGGCGCGAGCTGCGGGTTGAAGAATCCCAGGTTGTAAAACTGCAAAGCCAATTCGTTTTGCGCGAGCTTTGTGTATTCCGTCTGCTTCTGCGCCGAAACGATGATGTCAAATACCGGCTTCCGCCCGCCTGCCTTTAGCCCCTCGTTGGAATACGTCACATACTCGTCCGCCCCCAGCGCCCCTGTGATGCGGAATCTGCGCGGCAGATCATAAAACTGCCGGATGCGCTCGATCACCATCCCGATCATCCGCCGGTACGCGCGGTACGCGCTCTTCGTCGCGTCCTTGCTGCTCCTGCCGGAGGCTTCCTGCAAGGCTGCGATCGCCGACGCAGCGGTCACGCCGCCGCCCGCCGAGCCGTTGTTGACGTCCGTGTTGCCCGTCACCCACTTGAGCTCCTCGATCTTGCTCGCCCGCATCTCAAGATAATTCCCGCTCAGAGGATTCACCACGATCTGCGCCAGCGAATCTTGCCCCAGATTCCCGTCGGTGTGTACAAACGGCTTTGTCCAGTCGGCAAATTCCTTCTCGTTGATCGCGGCGTCGCTTCGCGCGAACCATCGCGGGCTCGCCGCCATGATCGTATTTTTGACGATCGCCTGATCCATGCGGTCGATCTGCTCCTGCGCGCTCTTGCCGATGTCGATATACCCGTACCCGCAGATGCTCCCCTTCACCGGGAACAGCGCGTCGAATACGAACGGATACTCGCCGTCGGTGTAAAACCCGACCTCGGCAGGCGCTTGCGCAATGGGCACGTCCAGCACCGTCCCGTCCGCCTGCGGCATCTGCATCACGGGCGGCTGCGTGTCGTTTTCCGACGCGTATAAAACCTCGTCGCCGCAGAACCGGCAGTAGTGCAAAAGCGTTTTTCCGCCCACGCGCTTTTTGTAATACCACTCCACCACCAGCGCCTGCTCGCCTCTCTGCTGGTCGTCGTCTGTTTTATACTGCGCCAGCGTCAGCGCGCTCCCCTTGAGCTTGCCCTCCAGTTGCGGATACCGGCTCACCAGATCGCTCTTGTCATACGCCCGCACAAAAAACACGTTTTGCGAATCCTGAATGTCTTTAATGCCCGGCTGCCAGAAGATGTTGAGCACGTCCACGCCGCAGATCGCCACGTCGCCCAAGCCGCCCAGCTTGCTGCTGTCCCATAAAACGGACCAAATGAGCGTCCCCGACTGCACCTTGTCCCACAGCGTATCGCTGTATACCTGCTCAAAATCGTTGTGCTCCAAAATGCACGGCACGATCTGACTGAGCATCCGCGCCTCCAGCGCGTCCGTCCGCTCGCGCGGTCGTAGGTTTGCCTCCGGGTATGCCTGGATGCCGTCCGCGTGCTTACCCATCAGGACGTTAAACAGCCACCCGCTCGCAGGTCGGTCGTCGCGGGGATTGCCCTTTTCGTCAAACTGCCCCCACTGCCGCAGCTTCCACCACTCGTTGTTGGCGATCACGCGGTTTTCAAGCTGCGCCTTGCCGTTTTTGTACTGGATCAGCGTCTGCATCGCCGTGCGCACCTGCTCCGCCCCGATCGGCTGCACCTGCGTCTCCCGCAAAACCTCCTCCACCTGCGTTACCTGTTCGTTCTCTCCCATTTCATCCTCCATGCTTTTCCGCCCCATATCTCCCCGTGTGGGGAGCTATCGCCGCACCCCTTGCCTTCCCCTCGGGGGGAAGGTGGCGCGAAGCGCCGGATGAGGGGAAGCGTCGTTGTTTCTGATCTGTTCCGCGTTTGCTATCCCCCAAACTGATCCAGCGGGTCATTCAGCAGCACCCGCCGCGCCACCGGGCGCATCGCCTTGATCGGTCGGCTCATGCAAAAATACCGTACCTCGTCGCACGCATGATCCTCCATCGTCGTATCCAGATCCTCGACGTGCGTCTTGGAGTACATCATCATCGGCATCGTGCGGATAATGGCGTCGCAGCCTTTGAAAAAATACATCCGCGCGTAGCCGCCCTCGTCAAATTGCAGCCGGTAATGCACTTGCATCCAGCCAGGTATCCGGGCGTTGTCGCCCTTGGAAAAGTACACCCCGTACCGCGCCGCCGTCTGCGCGATGCTCTCGCCGTGCGATGCGTCCCAGATCGCGGGGTCAGCCACGCCCTGTATCTCCTTGCCCCGCAGCCACGGGTGTTCCCGCTCTGTTCTGCGTATCTCTTCAAACTGCCGGTCCGGCGACCACTTTACGCCCTCGTTCGGCTCGCCTGTCCAGCCGTAAAGCTCCAGAACGCGGTACAGCACGCCGTCGTAATCCACCGCCCACCAGGCGCAGGAAAACGGCTTTCCGTAGCCGAAATCGTAGCTCCTGTAGATTCTCCATCCCGCGTCCGGCACAAACGGCGCGATGACGTGCGTAAATCTCCTGTCCTCGTAGTGCGCCGGGTCGTCGCGGAACTCCTCGAAGAACTGCCCCTCGAATACGTCCCAGCGCCCTTCCAGCCACGCCGCCCGCTGCGCCGGCGGCAGGCTCTTTAGGTTGCTCACATACTCCGGCTGCGCCTGCATGAGCGCCTTGTTGTCCGTCACGAGTGCCTGGATAAAGCTGTAATCCTCCGGCTTCTCCTCGCCCTCGAAGCGGCGGTCGATGAAAAGGCGCTTGAAATACCCGTGGCTCGGACCGCCGGGGTTGAGCGTGTAGTACGTCCGCTTCGGGAAATTGTTCACGCCGCGCACCGTGGCGTTGATAAGCCTGATCCACTGCTCCTGGAGCTGCCCCGCCTCGTCGAAGAAGATCACGTCGTATTCCTGCCCCTGATACTGCGCCACATCGCCGTCATTGCGGCAGTACCCAAGCATTATTCGCGACCCATTGCCAAATGTGAACACTTTGCTCGTCTGGTTGTATTGCGCCACGCCGTGCAAAAGCTGCATCAGCGGCAGCACATGGTTGTTATACAGCTCCGGGTACGTCTTGCGCACAATGAGCACCTTGATCCCCGCCCATGCACCGCAGAGTAAAAACGCCTTGATGCGCACCGCCCAGCTCTTCCCACCGCCGCGCGCGCCGCCGTATGCCACATGGCGGTGCGTGTCCGTCAAAAATTGCCGCTGCTTGTCGCTGGGATTGATCTTGATCGTCCTCATCTCGCCATATCCTGCATCGCGTTCTCAAATTCCACCCGCGCACCGTTCTCCTTCGGTGCTGCATCGTTCCACCCGAATTTGCAGCCCAGCGCGTATTTTGCGCCGCTGGCTCTGCTCGTGGCGAGCTGCCGGATGTGGAACGCCTCGATCCGCTGCTCTGCTCTCATGCAGATCAGCTCATAGCCCGCCTGCTGCCGCAGCTCCAGCCAGTCTGCATCGCTCATGCCCAGCGCCAGCAGCAGCCCCGGCAGGCTCGGCGGCTCGATCCACTGCGTCGCCATCGCCTGTCGCTTGCCGTGCATCACCGCCTCTAGCCTGTACAGGGGATGTCCGTAGCCGTCCAGCGCCTGCACGGTGATCGTCTCGCCGCCGATCACCTGCTCCTGCGTCACCGGCACGCGCCGGTATACCGGCTCGTCGTAGCTGATCCCGGCAAAATACCGCCGCACCGCAGAGCCAAGCCTTGCAGGGCTGTCCAGCCGCTTCATCCGCGCACCCCCTTTTTCTTCCTGCTAAGAGTATAGCAGAGCCGACGCGAAAATCTCTAGTGCACCTTCGCGTCGGCTGAAACCGTTGGTATGACTGGCTTTGCGCCATTTCTTCCAAATTCCAGAAAACGCAGATACGCCGACCGGCGGCGCTGAAGCTCTCAGCGTCGCCCCCTTTTTGCCCGCTCACTCCGCGTCGTACAGCATCGTCAGCATACGGTTTATCTCGCACTTTTCCCAATTCCGGCAGCAGTACTCCCGTACCTGCCGCTTCTTTTCCGCCATGCGCTCATAACGCAGGACGATCTTTGATCGGTTTTCCAGCCCCTCGCACTGGATCTCCCACTTGTTGTCCGCCTTGTAAAACGGGCAGCCCACGTCCGGGTTTTGCCATCCCTGCATCCTGCTCAACCTCCCACAGCTTGACGTAGCGTATGTACTGCGGCTCGATGCGGCTGTTCTCCGCCCGCTCCAACAGCGAGCACCCCGCCGGCACGCGCAGCTCGGCGTCGGAATGCACCGTGCGCTCATAGTCCGGCACTGGATGGATGAGATTGCGGCTCGGCTTGTAGCGCTTTTCGTCCTTCCCCGCCCGCACCTGGCGCAGGAGATATGCCACTAGGTCGTTGTGATCCGGCTCATTCCAAAGCCGCTTGGCGCGCACCTCTCCGCAGCGCCACTTGTCCGCGCACGCCTGCGCGCTGTCCGGGTCTACGATCACATGGTGGTGCAGGCGCGCAGGCTCGCCCGTCTTGCCGTTGCGGTCTGACGTGATCGCGAAATATCGCGCGCACGCGCCCCCCTTCGCGCGCGCGCGACGAACTCTGCGTGTCCACAGCTCCAGCTCCCGCTCCGCCTGATCTCTGAGCGTGTCCTCCGTCAGCTCCTGCCCAAGTGCGCGCACCCGGTCTGCGAGCTTGCCGATCGCCTCGTCCGTGTAGGTCAGCTCCAGCAGCACGCCGTCTGTGCGGTAAAAGCTCGCGTTTACCATTCGGCATACCGCCCGCATTCCCTGTCCGGCTTTCCGCTCCTGCCGCGCGATCTCCCGTCTCGTTTTTTCCCGGTTTTGTGCAATGGCATCCGGCACGCGGAATTTGATCTTCTCCACCGTCTGTCCGACGGTGTAGCATCTCACCTTCCACGTCCCTTCCTGCCGCACCGGCAGCCACCGTCTTTCCATCGCCCCGTCCCCTTTTTATATAAAATGGTCGTAAACCTTCGCGCCTAGCAAGTTCCGCTACGCGCCCGCGCGCGTATATATAATGTATGTCCGCCAATCCCGGCGTCTCGATCCAGCGCGGCAAAACCGCGCTCGACCCAACCGCCCGAAAAAAAATCTGATTTTTTGTAAATTACCCCTTGACATTTGCGCTCATTGAGCGTATAATGTGACCATAAGATAAATCAAGCCGCAAGGCAAGGAGGATACAAAAATGAAAATGACCATCACGGAAGCCCTGGAAAAGCTCGGCATAGAATTTATCGGCGACACCAACCGCATGACCACCGACGAGGTCCTCCGCTTTTTCGACCTCACCGTTGACGACGACGGCGAGATCATCGACGCCGCCGGAAAAGCGACCGGCATCTGGTACGAGGAGATCATCTAAAGGTCTGAACACCGCCGCAGGAAGAATGCTAAATAAGGAGGAAACATCATGCAAAATATCAATATCCGCTCCGCGTGGGGTGTGCCTACAAACGATGGTTTTAACCCAGAAACGTCCGGGAATGGCGGCGGCTACTGGCAGTATGCTGGCGGCATCGTCGCCAAGGTCGGCGAGAAGTTCGTCGTCGCGGAGGTTGACGACGCCTCTTGCGGCGACTTTGGTAGCCGCATTTACGTATCCATCGCGTGCGACGGATACGAATGGCGCGTCAACATCGGCACGATGGACGACGCCTGTATCGACTCCCCGGAGGAGGCGGACGCAATTTTTGCGTCGATCTCCGGCGTCCTCGGCATCGATGCCGATACTCTGATCGCTGCCGCTGAGGACGCGGCAAATCTCTGCGCGTGGCGCACGCAGCAAGACTATAAGGAGGATAAATCATGACTAACCAGCTCCGCCACACGCTCTACACGGAGGCTCACAACTACACCGACCCCGACGCCTACGTCTCCGCTCTCGCCCTGTCCTCTATGTGGGGCGACGCCGAGGACGCCGACTTCCCCGCCGATCGCATCGCGCTCCTGCGCCGCATCTGGGACGATGCGCACTGTACCGTCCGGGAGCTGATCGAGCGCTGCGGGCTGACGCAGAGCGCCTTTGCCCGACATTTTAACATCCCGCTCCGTACGGTACAGGGCTGGTGTCTTGGCGAGCGTGACTGCCCTCCGTACCTCATCACGATGGCAGCCGAGCTCCTGGCGCTGTATAGCGCATAATGCGTTCGGTTTTCCCGCCCGCCCCATAAGGGACGGGCATTTTTATGCCCCTCGGAAGCTCTCCCGAACCTCCCCGCCGCGCGTCCGAAACGCCACAACGTGGAATCTCCCCGCCGGGTGCACATACGTCACCCGGCATCTTTGCGGCTTGTTTTTGATATTCGGCTTCTTGTCGTCGTCCTCGATCGTCTCCGGCGCTCTGCTCACGATGTCCCCGACCTTTAGCATACACGTTCCTCCTCCGTTTTCTCTAGTGCACCACTGTCTGGGATTTTCTCCCCACCGACCCGCTTGCCGCGCAGCCCGTTCGGCAGCTCCTCCAGCGGCAGCTCCCGCCTGCGCTTAAATTCTCCCGCATCAAAGCCGCAGCGCCTGCATTCCGCCCCGTTGGGCGATACATACGCGCACCCGCCCTTCAAGCAGTTCCCGCGTGCCCGCTCTTCAACGCCGCCCATCTCGTCCTCCTGTAAAAGGCTTTTTCAGCCCCGGCTCTGTCCATTCCGCCGTTTCCTTCCCGATGTACTCGCAGTACGCACGTTCGATCTGTGCGCCCGCGCTGTCGCCCTTCGAAATTTCGCCTGATACCCCTGATTGCCCGTGATCTTCCCGGCAATGTAAATCTTCACGGCTTCTCCTCCAAATCGCCCAGCAGTTCCACCGTGACCACAACGCGCCCCGCGAAGCCCCCGTTCCAGTCCTTTTTCGGCTTGAGCTTTTCCACTCCATCCATGACCGTTTTGATAATGTCCTGCGAGTTGCAGCTCAGGCAATCCTCCGTGTAAGACAGAACACCGCTCATTTCAATTCCCACGCGGGGACGCTGCTGATAAAGCCCCATCATATAGTTCTTTTCATCCATCCCGTTTACCTCCGTCATTTTTACATGGAGAACAGAACAATCTATCAATCCAAGATACTTTCCCACTACCACCAGTAGCACATTTCTTCGACTGGCAAGTCTTATTCTCTTTGTTGTAGTAGATGCAGTCCTTACACGGATTTCGCATCATTTCCACCTCCATTCAACCCCAGCGGTCATCTTTCCAAATCAAAAACGCGCTATTCTGCTGGTATACGGCATATACCCAGAAAACGCCGCCCGATAAAAGCTCAATCTCAAACATTGTCGTTGCCTTCTATCCACCCGTCACGAATTAGCCGTTCATGCAGACGATCAACCTTTTTCCACCGCCAAGTTGCAACATCGTAATGCAATTCGTAGAGTATCATCATCTGCTCCAGCATGATCTGCACGTCCGCGATCTCCTCGGCAATGTGCTGCCTGTCTGTTTGACCTCTCAGGCTTTTGCACAGCTCTTTTTGCAGCTCGCTCAGTTCTTCGATTGCAATAACTCTTTGAATTTCACTGCCGCAGCACCCGCAGGAACGTTCTGTATTCCATCACATCCCGCAGCGGATCGTAGGATTCCTTGATCTCAATCAAATTGCGGATCTCCTCGGCATAAAACTGATACGCCGCCTGCCTTGCTACCATCTGCCACGCCGCTGCGCCCTTAAAATTTGCAAGCTCCTCTCTTGTGAAGTGGAAATCTTTGTTCAGCGTGACTACTTCTCTGTGCTCTGTGCTGCGCTTTGTGCAGCTCTCGCTCCACTGCTCCAGTATCTTCTCGTTTTCCTTTTCCGTTTCTCTCCTTCGCCTGTCGCAACCCCCGCGCACCACCCATCCGATCGCACCGCACACCAGCAGCGCGAGCACAAAAATCACCCAGTGCATCTCAATCATTTTTCTGTCCCTCCATCCATCTTCGCACCGCAGTTGGGGCAGTAGAAAAAGCTGCTCCAGATCTCTGCTTTCAAAATCCGTTCCGCCTGCCACTTGGTCAGATGCGGCGCTCGCTTCTTCGGCGGCAGCTCGCCTTTTTCCGCCGCAATAGCGGTCGGGTTGTGCTTATGTTGCCCCATCGGTTACCCTCCTGTTCCATGCCTCGGCGGCTTCATTTTTACAACTTTCAATGTTTGCCAATGTGCGATTTTCTTCGCTAATGTTTGGACAATATCCAACAGTCCTTGCATCACAACTGCTGTCTTTGCACTGACACCAGATAGTAAAGCCACAGCTTTTATAAATTGCTTTAATTACCGCCTCCCCGCCGCAAAACGGGCACGGTTTCAGTTTAGCCATCCTTCTTGCCCTCCTCATCCTTGAGAATAACCATCGCGGAGTAATAATGTTCGTAGTATCTGCCATCAATCGCAGAGCTGTACTTAATATCCACCACGCGTTCCGGCGGGAAGTTCTCGATAGCATCGTTGAGTAACGTCTCAAGGCTGCCGATGCGGTCGCTCTCGATCAGAATTACCTTCACGCCTTGTCCTCCATTTCCTGCATCGCCCGCTCCGCCTCCTCGCGGGTCAAAAAAGTGTTCTTTCCGAATCTATCCGGGCTAAACGTGCGCTCATTCGTATGCCCTGTTTTATCGACGTGCTCACTGTGAACCCATGAGATACCTGTGTCATCCACCGCGTACCCTACCACCGCAAATTCTAGAATCTGCTTGGCGTTTACGAAATAAACCGTATCCCCCACCTTGCACGGCAGCGCCACCTCCGCAACGTCGGCGGCAGGCATCCGCCTGATTTTATTTCTGATCTCGTCGAGCAGCCGGTTTTGCGCCGGGCTTCGGCACGCGCCGTATTGACTTGCCACTGCTTTCATCGCAGC
>OIXQ01000107.1_pt1 | contig 41681 bp, 34 predicted proteins | sample 1587791 | NCBI WGS metagenome assembly OIXQ01 (sample SAMN03283273) | human gut metagenome | biome: human-associated habitat; material: feces | host: Homo sapiens | place: Peru | collected 2012
AATCTGGCTTTTTTTTTCAGGCCTTAAAATTGGAGACCTTTTTCAGTGGCCTCCGAAATTCTCGGTAGGTGTTTTTATGGAAAAGAAGAAGTCGATTTATTTTACGCTTGTTGCTATTTCGGTCGCGCTTTCGGTTGTGGTTTCAGTCTGCGTTTCGCTTGTGCTTTATAATATGATTTCGGGCGAAATTACCGGAATGAAAAAAATGGAGCTCAGGGCAAGCTCGGACAGAATGCACGTTCTGTTCACCGCGCGGCAGAAAAATCTTGAGAAAAAACTTTCCGTGATTCTGGATAAAATTGACTGGAACAGCATTTCCTCGCAGGATGAAATTTTCAGCCGGCTTTCGGAAGTTCAGGAAGAGGCGGAGCTTTACAGCGTGATTCTTGCCAAAAATTCAGGCGAGACAATTTTTTCAGCCGGGAAGAACAGTTCAGCTTCACTTGCCTCCGAAAAAAAGGCGCTTTCAAATGCTGCGGGCGGAAAACTGAATTCGTGCGTCTCGCTCAAAAATGACGAGGTTCTTGCAACGGCAGCCGCAAGATTTCCGGCGATAAGCGGAAGTGTTCTTGTGATTCAGCAGGAAATTTCAGACCACGGATGGCTTTCGGAATACGGCTCCACGCTCGGATGCAGCATGAATATTTTTATAGAAGACACTTGCGTTGAAAGCTCGGACATCGGTGAAAACGGCAAGCCAAAGACCGGCGGAAAAATGGGAAGTCCGTTCATCATCGGCGAAGTCTACAAAAGCCGTCATGTCCTTGAGCTGATTGACCGCTACAAGGGAAACGTCTCGGCTACGGTTTTCAGCCCGATTGACAGCGATGACGGAAACGCGATGCTTTATCTCGGAATAAATTTAAAGGAACTTGAAAAAAGCTCTTCGCGGCTTATAAAACTCGCGCTTCCTGTCGTGGTTGCGGCGATTCTTTTGAGCCTTGGAATAATTCTCTTTATAATCCTTCAGATTGTGACAAAACCTTTGAAGAGAACTTCCGCGGCATTCAAAAAACTGAACGGAGAATCCGGAACTTCAGACCTGACGATAAAAATAGACGCCAAAAATGAAAACGAAATCGGCGAGATGATAGATTCCGTGAACCATTTTATCGGCACTTTGCGCGGACTTCTTGCAGACGTGAATTCGGCGGAATCCCAGCTTGAGTCAATCGGAACAAGTTTGGCTTCAACTTCGCAGGAATCGGCAAGCGCGGTCTCGCAGATTATGTCGAACATCCTTAGCGTAAAAAATCAGATTGAAAAGCAGAATAAGACGCTTGATGAAGTTCAGGGAATTCTTGACAGCTCAAGCCACGGAATTGAGTCGCTTGAAAAGAACATCGAGGACCAGTCCGCAAAAATCACCGAATCGTCATCGTTCATCGAAAAAATGGTGGCAGACATCGCGGAAATGTCGGAATCCGTCGCGAATCTTGCGGGCGAATACAAGGAGCTTATCCGTATTACTGATTCCGGAAAAACACGTCAGAACGAGATGGCGGATGAAATCAAGAACATGGCGGAGCAGTCAAAGAATCTTGCCGACGCGAACTCCGTAATTTCGCAGATTGCCTCGCAGACAAACCTCCTTGCCATGAACGCCGCGATTGAAGCAGCCCACGCGGGAGAAGCCGGAAAAGGATTCAGCGTTGTTGCGGATGAAATCAGAAAGCTTGCCGAGAATTCCGCCGCGCAGTCAAATTCAATCAAGAAGGAGCTTGAGACAATCGGCCAGGTGATTGCAAAGGTTGTCGAGACATCCGAGATTTCCGTAAAGGAATTTGAAAAGATAACTGAAAAAGTCAGCTCCACCGAATCGCTTGTTCAGAATGTGGACAGCACAATGTCGCGCCAGCATGAGTCCTCAAAGCAGGTTCTGGCGAATCTGCAGGACGTGGACGATACGACTTCGACAGTTCTCAAGACCGCAAAGGAAATGTCCGCCGCAATTGAAAACGTCGCTACTGCCGCAGGAAACCTCGATATGCTGGCCCAGCAGGTTGAAGGAAGCATGGACGAAATGTCCGAAGGCGTAAAGGAAATAAACACCTCCGCTCAGAACATTTCCGAAATGGCGCAGACAACCCACGACAGCATAAAGGTCATGGACAGCGTCCTGTCGAAATTCAAAATCTAGCGCTGAGGAAACATTTTTGCTATTGACCCCAATGTAAAATTTCAGATATAATATCTGACATTCGGGCCATTAGCTCAGTCGGTTAGAGCAGGGGACTCATAATCCCTTGGTCCTAGGTTCAAGTCCTAGATGGCCCAAAAAAATTATAAAGGATACTTTGTAATGAAGTGTCCTTTTTTCATTTTAAAGCAATCAACAAAAGTTCTGGGACTTGAAGCGTAATGAACACCAACCTACGGGAGGAAAGGCAGTGAATGAAAGACAAGTCCTAGATGATCCATGGAAATATTAAGGACTGTCTTTTAAGTTGTCAAAACTTCTTAAAAGACAACTTTTTTTTTCAGTTTTTATCGTCTTGTTTTTTTCTTTAGGCATTCATTAATCGAACCGGCTGCTTGAAATCATATCCAGTCATCAGCAATCCACATTCAGTCCCGGCTTTTACTACCTATTTAGCCTGAAATTCGAGTTTTCATGCTAATTGAGAGCTGAAAAAGTTATCATAGTAATTCAAGTTCCGGTTAAGCATGTAGGCAACAATGTCATTAACCTAAGCACTATTTAAAAATTTCTTTTTCTGATAGAATTTCAAATATAGACAAATATAGAGATGTCATTCTTGGCACGGATTCAAGAAGCGTTTGAATGTCTCCCTGTATGAATTCTGTCATACCTTCCATTCATCTTTAAAAACTGCCGTTGTAAATATTGATTTTTTAATGTATTCTATAAAGTATGGCTTACGAAGTTACGGCGACACGGCGTCGTCCACAGAATTTTGACAATCTTATTGGTCAGGAATTCGTTGCGGAAACTCTCAAGAATTCAATCCAGTCAAAAAAAATAGCTCACGCATATTTATTTTCAGGTCCGAGAGGATGTGGAAAAACATCAACCGCAAGAATTCTTGCAAAAGCCCTGAACTGCCAGAAAGGACCTACAGCTTTTCCATGCGGAGAATGCGCAGCGTGCAAAGAAATAACAGCAGGATCTTCGCTCGACGTAATTGAAATAGACGGAGCTTCAAATACAAGCGTTAACGATGTCCGCCAAATAAAAGACGAGGTTTTGTTTCCGCCGAATTCATGCAGATACAAAATCTACATAATCGATGAAGTGCACATGCTTTCAACCTCGGCATTCAACGCGCTTTTAAAGACAATTGAAGAACCGCCGCCATACTGCATTTTTATTTTTGCAACTACGGAAATCCAAAAAGTTCCAGCCACAATAAAATCAAGATGCCAGCAGTTCAACTTTAGGCTTGTTCCAATTGAAAAAGTAAAACAGCAGCTTGCAGAAGCCGCCAACGAACTTGGAATAAAGGCAGAAGACGAAGCACTTTACTGGATTGCAAGAGAATCGACAGGCTCAATGAGAGACTCGTATACGCTCTTTGATCAGGTTGCGGCTTTTTCCGGCGGAGAAATCACTTACGAAAAAATCCGCGACAAACTTGGACTTGTTGGAGTTGACCGTCTGAATGAAATTTTCGGTTTCTGTGTAAAAAAAGATTCTGAAAACGCGCTTTTAAAGCTTGATGAATATTTGCAGAACGGAGTAAGCATTGAGCAGCTTATTTCAAACTGCGCGGATTATTTGCGCTCAATTCTTCTTATAAAAAGCGGCGTAAAAAAAGAATCATTGCTTGGACAAAGCGCAGACCGTTTTTCCAAGGAAGTGCTGGATTCATGGAATTCCATGCAGACAGAAAGAGCACTTGGAATTTTCATGCAGCTTTACAGAGATGTTCGCTACTCGCTAAGTCCAAGATACGAATTTGAACTTGCAGTTTCAAGGCTTTGCTGGCTCAAGGATTATATTTCCGCGGCGGAAGTAAAAAAAGCAATTGACGCTGTAAAACCGATTTTGGCAAACTCAAGCTCACAAAGAAAAATTCCCGCTGAAAAAAAAAATGAACCGGTAAATATAAATGCGCCAAGGAATTCGTTTTTATCTGTTCCTGCTCCAATTCCCACATTCAGCGCACTGGAAGAAGACGAAGATTCTTTTTATGATGGCGGAGCTGAACCGCCTGAAAAATTTTCAGCAGAGGCAGAAACCAAGCCTTTAGAGCAAAATCAAGATATTCCGCAGCAAAAAGAATCCGTTGCAAAAAACGTGGACACTTCGGACATAGAAAAAGTAAAAGATGCAATGATTTCCGATTTTTCCATAGACGATGCTTTGCTTGCCAGCAGTTTAATGCAGACAAAAGAATGGAAGCTTGAAGAAAACAAAGCAAACGCGATAAGTGAAAATCAGTTTGAGCAGATGCAGATTCAGCAGCAGGCTTTTAAAATTTCAGAATATCTTTCTAAAATTTACGGACGGACAATAAGCTTTGAAATTCAGTTTGTTCCGAAAAAAGTTGAAGAAAAAAAACAGGAAATTCCAACAGAAGTAAAAATTCTCCGGGATGTCTTTAAAGGAACTATAACCGTAGGAGCATAAAATGAAAAAAACATTCGCTTTGTTTTTATGCGTCGGCTTGTTTTTTAGCTGCGGACAAAAATCTCCTGAAATGACACTTGAAGAAATCGCGGAATACAAAAAAAATTCAGGCTCGCTTCTTCTTGAAAAAACGCTATACAGACCATGGAAAGGCGGCGGTTTTGCAGACGGAACAGAAGGAGGCGAATGGTTTTCTTCAATAAGCGCAGATCCAAAAACTTTCAACCAGTATATTGCAGAACGCGATGCAGAAAGCGCAGGAATTATAAACCAGACTTTGGATTCGCTTGTGGACTATGACAATGCTGAAAAAAAATGGTTTCCAAAAGCGGCATTCTTTGAAGTAGAAACCAACAAGAAAAAAAACACGCTAACCGTCCATTACACTTTGCGTGAAAATCTTTACTGGACTTGGTACGGCTCAGACAAAAAAGTTCCTGTAACTTCTGATGATGTTGTTTTCTGGTACAACGAAATTGCAGGAGACCCGGCATTCCAAAGCTCAGGCTATAGCGGACAGTTTGTTTCTATGCCAGACGGAACTTCCGCACGCATTGAATGTGTAAAAATAAACAACAGGCAGTTTGACTTTGTCTTTCCGCGGATTATAGCAGATCCGCTTCTTGCCACAAACATGAGTTTCTGTCCGTCTTTTATCTATAAAAAAGCAAAAGAAGAAAAAGGCGCAGAAGGTGTAAAAGACTTATTCAAGGCTTCGTGCAATGTCCGTGAAATTCCTTCAATGGGAAGATGGTATATAGCTGAATATATTCCGGGCCAGAGAATCGTGTACAAAAAAAATCCGTACTACTGGGAAAAAGACTCGCAAGGAAAAACCACAACTTACATAGACACAAAAACAGTTCAAATTGTAGGAAATCCGCGGACTGAATATCTTTTATTCAAGCAGGGAAAAATGGAATCCTATTCGCCAGTTCCGGAAGAAGTTGACGCTGTGATAAACGGACAAAAAGATTCTTACAAAGTCTTCCGCTCGGAAGGTTCAATCGGAACTGCAATGTGGACGTTCAATCAGAATCCAAAAAACAGAGGAAAAAATTTCTACAGCTGGTTTACAAAAAAAGAATTCCGCCAGGCAATGAGTTGCCTTTTAAATCGTGAAAGAATAATTGCACAGACTTACCGCGGACTTGCCGAACCAAAATACAATTTTTTTCCAAGCGTGAATCCGTACTACAACGAAGAAATCACGCTGAAATACAGATTCGACAAGGAAATGTCTTTACGACTTTTGTCAAAAATCGGAATAAACCAAGATTCAAACGGCACAATGCGCGATGTCTTTGGAAACGAAATTTCATTTGACCTTGCAATTCCTTCATCCAGCGCAACCTCAAATGACATGGCGCAAATTGTAGCGGACGAATGTTCAAGTGTAGGAATAACCGTGAATGTGCGTCAGGTTGATTTTCAAAAACTGATTGAGCTTTTGACTTCAACTTATGACTGGCAGTCGGTGTTCATCGGTCTTGGCGCAAATATTTTTCCAACGCAAGGAAGCAATGTCTGGCCTTCAAGCGGAAATTTGCATCTTTGGTATCCAGAGCAAAAAACTCCGGCAACTGAATGGGAAGCTAGAATCGACCACCTTTACAACGAAGGCTCTTTTACAAACGATTTCAATCAGGCAAAAAAAATTTGGGACGAATATCAGTCCATTATTCTTGAGCAATGCCCGATAATTTATCTTGTAAGCATGAAAACTTTTTTTGCGCTTCAAGGCAAATGGGATATTTCAAATTTTTTTTATGACAACATGAACGGAGCAATGACGGAACGGATTTTCTTGTCGCAGATTCAGTAAGGGAAAAAATATGGCAGCATTTTTAAAAAAACTTTGGGAAACAATTTCTTTTCCTTGGAACTACTTAAAAAAGCAAAGGCCCCTCGCATCTTTTATAACTGGAAGAATTGCAACAATGGCGGCTCTTCTTTTTATTTTGGGGCTTGCAATGTTCGCGCTCATGGAACTTGCTCCCGGAGACATAGTTGACCAGATGATGACGCAGCAAATCGCATCTTCCATGAATTCAACTTCGGTTTCATCATCGCAGATTTCAAAGGACAACAGCTTTACAACAGACCAAGGTCAGCAGCTTAGAAAAGAACTGGGACTGGACAAACCGTTTTATTCTCAATATATGGACTGGCTAAAAAGAGTTTTTGTAAATCACGATCTTGGAATCAGTCTGATTTCCAGAACACCGGTAAGCTTTTTGATTTTATCGCGGCTTAAAAATTCAATAGTTTTGAATTTGATTTCGCTTGTTTTTATCACATCGTTTTCTTTTTTGCTCGGAGTTTATTTTTCTAGCAAAGCCGGAACAAGAACTGACGTGGCGGCAACTTTTTTCGCGCTTTTTTTTCATGCTTTCCCGGGAATTTTGCTTTTGATTCTTTTGCAGCTTTTTGCATCTATAACAGGACTTTTTCCAGTAACAGGCTATCCGAATTTTCCATTCTCTGAAAATCCTATGAAATTTTCATTCAGCTATGTTCATCATATTTTTCTTCCGTTGCTTGCCTCTTTTCTTGGAGGAGTTGGAGGAACTATGAGAATGATCCGCTCAACGATGCTAGACCAGATGGGACTTCCTTACATAATGGCTCTTCGTTCACGCGGAATTTGCGAGCGCAGAATTTACTTGAACCATGCTTTTAAAAACACGCTCAATCCGTATATAACAGGCAGCGCAAATCTTCTTGCAAGCCTTTTCAGCGGAAGCTTGATCTTGGAAATAATTTTTTCGTATCCGGGAATAGGCCGGCTGATGTACGAAGCTGTAACCCAGCAGGATGTAAATCTTGTTCTGGCAAACAGCATGTTTGTTTCCGCGCTGGTTCTTGCCGGAATGATTATTTCAGACATCACACTTGCAATTGTAGATCCTAGAATCAGATATAAATAATTTTTTGGAGTGCTTTATGAAAAAACTTTTAGTTACCATTGCAGCAAGCGCACTGCTTGCTTTTGTTCAGATTTCCTGCTCAACGAACAAGATTCCCACGGAAATTCCAAAGCCGTCGGTTTCATTCAATTCAATTTCATTTGTTTCGCTCGATTTGGAAGGAATAACTTTAAAGTGCGACTATGCAATCAAAAACCCTTACCCGGTTTCACTTTCACTTGCAAAACTTGCGGCGGACATAACTTGCAACGGTGAAGCTTTTACAACTTTGACCGCGGACGAAGGAATTTCACTTTCAGCAAAATCCACAAAAGAAAATTCGTTCAACTTTAAAATTCCTTACGATTCAATTTTGAACTTTGCAAAAACTTTCAAGTCTGAAAAAACACTTCCATTCAAGATAGCGGGAAATGCGACAATCGACAACATTCCGCTGATTTCTTCAATAACATTGCCGTTTTCAAAAGACTTTGACGTTCCTGTATTCAAGCCAAGCTTTTCATTTTCAAGTCCAAAAGTTGTTCTGCCGACTGCAAAAGAAATTATTTCATCTTTTACAAAAAGCGGAATTTCGGCGGTAAAAGCAGCAAGCGCGGCAACTTCACTGGCTTCAGGAAAACCGATCGCAGAAAATTTGCTCGACAACGTGAACATGGACGTAAAAATAAATTTCAACTTGAATGTAAAAAATGAAGGCGGCGCAGACTGGAAGTACATTTTAAATTCATGCAAAATCAGTTCAGGTGGAAAAGAACTTACAGAGCTTGACGTTGCCCAAAACGAAATAAATTCCGCAGATGGAACAATCCCGCTCACAGCCACAATCAACACAATTACAGCCGGAAAATTTATTACTCAGATTATAAACAAGTCCGGAACAAATCCGACATTCGCGCTTAAAAGCGGCATTTCATTTCCGCAGTTAAAATCAGTAACTTTGCCTTTGTCTTGCTCAAAAGAAATTCCGCTAAGCAAATTTGCCATTGGAAAATAAAAAAAAATGAAGCAGCTTTTTAAATATATTACAGGACGACCAGTTGCGCTTGCCTCTTTAATCGTGATTGCCATGATTTACATTGTCATGATTTTTGCTGAATTTTTTGCTCCGTATTCAGCAACTGCATCTTTTTCGGAAGATACTTTTCATCCTGCAAATATTGAGCTGACTTCCAAAGGTTTAAAAGTCCGTGAATTCAGAGTTCTGGAAAGCACAACTTGGCATTACGCAAAGGTAAAGGATTTGCGGCACAACCTAAAATTTTTTGTGCATGGACATAAATACAAAGTCCTTGGAATTATTCCGTGCGACCTTCATCTTTTTGGAACAGAGCCTGATTCAAATGGAAACCAATATCCGGTATTCTTAATCGGAGCAGACAATTTAGGACGAGACCTTTTTTCAAGAATCGTATACGGAAGCAGAATTTCACTTACGATTGGATTTATTGCAAGCGCAGTTTCATTAGTTCTTGCAATAATTTTCGGCGGACTCGCAGGATTTTACGGCGGCTCAACTGACTGGTTCATAATGCGGTTCAGCGAATTTTTTATGCTCATTCCTAGCCTTTACCTGATTCTTTTTTTACGCTCGCTTTTAAACACAAACATGGATTCTGGAACTTCCTACATGGTCATCACTGTAATTCTTTCTCTTGTAGGTTGGCCGGGAAGCGCGCGGACTTTACGCGGAATGATCCATTCAATTAAACGCGAAGAATTTATTCAGAACGCAGTCCTTGAAGAAACTCCATCGCTTGTAATAATTTTCAAATATATAATTCCGCAGATTGCAAGCCTTCTTATTGTAAGCACAACGCTTTCGATTCCGGGCTTTATTATGAGCGAAACAACACTTTCGTATCTTGGGCTTGGAATAAATGATCCTGCGGTAAGTTGGGGCTCGCTTATAAACCGCGACATTTCCACGTTGAACAATCTCAAAAATTTCCCGTGGCTCTTAACTCCTGTTTGGATATTGCTTGCCGTAACGCTTGCATTCAACTTTTTGGGCGACAGTTTGCGCGATTTTTATGATCCGTTTCATTCAGTCTTTCCAACTTGGAAAAAAAGGCGGTTTGAAAAGAAAATCAAGACGCATCCTGCTCAATGCGAATTTTCAATGGCGGAACTTCAGCGTTCATTTTTAACCGTGCAAAATCTTTTTGTAACTTTTGATATTACAACAGGAAACAAAAATATTCAGATTCAGGCTGTACGCGGCGTAACTTTTTCAATGAAGCGCGGAGAAATTCTTGGAATTGTCGGAGAAAGCGGCTCAGGAAAATCAGTTTCCACAACGGCGATTTCAGGACTTTTGCCGGGAAACGCTTTTGTTGAAGGCAGAATTTTCTTTAAAGGCATCGAGCTTACTTCACTTTCGCAAAATCAGTTCAGGGAATTGCGCGGAAGAAAAATCGGCTGCATCTTTCAAGAACCCGGACGCTCGTTTGATCCGCTCCAAAGCATAGGAAATGTTTTTGCGGAAACTTTCAGGAATTCAGAGCCAGAACTTTCAAAAGAAGAATGCAAAAAACGCGCTGTAGAGCTTTTAAATGAAGTCGGACTTCCAGACGCAGAAAAACGCCTAAAGAATTTTCCTCACCAGTTTTCAGGAGGACAGCTTCAAAGAATCAGTATTGCGCTTTCTTTGGCTCAAGGCTGCGACCTTCTTATTGCGGACGAGCCTACAACTGCGCTCGATGTTACAATTCAGGCGCAAATTGTGGAACTTTTGGCAGACTTAAGAAACAAGCGCGGACTTTCAATAATTTTTATAAGCCACAACATTGACCTTGTAGCTTCACTTTGCGACAATATAATCGTAATGTACGGCGGGCTAATCATGGAAAAAGGAACTTCCGCCCAAATCATAAAAAATCCGCGGCATCCATACACAAAGGCGCTTTTAGCTTCCACGCCAAAATTCGGAAGCCACTACACAGAACAAGAACTTTCTTCTATTCCAGGAAGAGTTACAGATCCGGCTTCACCTGTACCCGGATGTCCGTTTGCTCCAAGATGCGGCTTTAAAAAAGATGAATGCGAAAAAGAAAACTTCAGATGCTACAAAATGATATAAAAAGGACTGATTTTATATGAAAAAAGATATAATATTATATACTGAAAACTTGCAGAAACACTTTGGGCTTGACGCAGGATTCTTTGCAAAAAAAAACAAGCAAGTCTATGCGGTAAACGGAGTTTCATTTGAAATCGAGCGCGGAAAAACCTACGGACTTGTAGGCGAAAGCGGCTGTGGAAAAACAACAACAGCCCGGCTTTTAGTAAGAATGTACAATGCCGATTCCGGAAAAATTTATTTTAATCCGCAGGAAAAAACAGAACCTATTGAAGTCGCAAATCTGGACAAAAAAGCTCTTTCCGCATATAGGGAAAAAGTAAAATACATTTTTCAAGACCCTTCACGCTCACTGAATCCACGCATGACAATTGCAAGCATTTTATCATCGCCTTTAAAATATTCATCGCATTGGCAGGGAAAAGAGCAGGCACGTGAAAAAGCCACCGAGTTGCTCGAAGAAATCGGGCTAGACAAAGCGGATTTGGACAGACGGCCGCAGGAATTTTCAGGCGGACAAAGGCAGCGCATTTCAATTGCACGCGGGCTGATTCTTGAGCCGGAACTTCTGATTTGCGATGAAGTTGTAAGCGCACTGGATGTTTCTGTTCAGGCGCAAATTCTGAATCTTTTGCAGGATTTAAGGAAAAAACGCGGACTTTCATTTTTGTTTATTGCCCACGATTTAAAAGTTTCCTGCTATTTTTGCGACACAATCGGTGTAATGTACCGCGGAATGATTGTAGAAGAAGCCGAGGCAAAAGACCTTTACAAGGAAGCCTTGCATCCGTACACGCAGACACTTTTTGCCGGAGCAGGCGGAAAATTTCAAGTTGAAAAAACAGGCGAAATGAAAACATTGCTGGAAAACCTTTCTGGCTGCCCGTTTGCCCACAGATGCCCAAGAGCGCAAGAAAAATGCCGTTCTGAAATTCCGCCTTTAAAGCAGCTTTCAGAAAACCATAAAGTGCGCTGTTTTTTTATAGAATAGACTCTAAAAACGCCTTAATACTATAAAAGTATGATAATTCAACTGATTATGCGGAATTTTTGGAATTATTTTCGTTTTTGTACCCTTATTTTTAAAGATTTTCCCTTAATTCCGCAGTTAAAAAAATCAAAAAAAATCTGCCCCCAAGAATCACGCATAAACCGCCTGCTTATAGAATTCTTAAATTTATACAAAAAGCTCTTTTTATTGACTGAAAACACTACTGCTAGTATACTAAAGGCAGTTGTAACACCATATATAGACAAGGGTGCTAAAAAAAAAGAGGGAAAAGCATGAAAATCATCAAAAGAAGTGGTGCGGAAGTTATTTACGACCGCAATAAAATTTCAACGGCAATAAGAAAGGCAAACGTGCAGGTAAGAGAATCACATCGCCTTAAAGAAAGCCAGATTGAATCCATTGTTGATGATATTGAAATCGAATGCCATAATTCAGGACATGCGCTTAATGTTGAAGATATTCAAGACCTCGTTGAAAACGGAATTATGCAAAACGGTGCTTACGAAGTTGCCAAGCTTTACATAACCTACCGCTACCGCCATCAGCTTTTGCGCAAGGAAAATACAACCGACCAGCAAATAATGAGCCTCCTTGAAGAAAACAACGAAGAAGTCAAGCAGGAAAATTCAAATAAAAATCCGACTGTAGTTTCTGTCCAGCGCGACTATATGGCTGGAGAAGTCAGCAAGGACATTACACGCCGTTTTCTTTTGGATCCGGATATTTGCAAAGCCCATGACGAAGGAATCATACATTTTCATGATGCGGACTATTTTGCACAGCACATGCACAACTGCGACCTTGTAAACCTTGAGGATATGTTACAAAACGGAACTGTAATCAGCGGAACAAAAATCGACCGTCCGCATTCTTTTTCAACAGCCTGCAATATAGCCACACAGATTATAGCGCAAGTCGCCAGCTGTCAGTACGGCGGACAAAGTATTACGCTCACTCATCTTGCTCCGTTTGTAGACGTAAGCCGCAAAAAAATCATGGCGGAAACAACAGAACTCATAAAAGCCACAGGACTTCAGGTTTCTTCAGAGCAGTTTGATTATATGGTTGAACAGCGTGTAAAGGACGAAATCAAGCGCGGAGTCCAGACAATTCAGTATCAAGTTATAACCCTTATGACAACAAACGGCCAGGCTCCTTTTGTAACGGTTTTCATGTACTTGAACGAAGCGAAAAACGAGCAGGAAAAAGCCGACCTTGCGCTTATTATAGAAGAAGTTCTCAAGCAGCGTTATCAGGGAGTAAAAAACGAAAAAGGCGCCTGGATTACTCCTGCGTTCCCAAAACTTATTTATGTTCTTGAAAATGACAACGTGGAACAAGGCTCGCCATACTATTATCTTTCTGAACTTGCCGCAAAATGCACCGCGCGCAGAATGGTTCCAGACTACATAAGCGAAAAGAAAATGCTGGAGCTAAAAATCGACGCAAAAGGAAACGGAAACTGCTATCCTTGCATGGGCTGCCGTTCATTTTTAACGCCTTACCTGGACTTGACTGGAAAGCCAAAATACTACGGAAGATTCAATCAGGGAGTTGTAACGCTGAACCTTGTTGATGTAGCCTGCTCTTCTGGCGGAGATATGATGAAATTCAATCAGCTTCTTCAGGAACGCCTTGAACTTTGCCACAGAGCGCTTAGAATCCGCCACGAACGCCTTCTTGGAACAAAATCTGATGCCGCACCAATTCTATGGCAAAACGGAGCTTTGGCAAGATTAAAGAAAGGCGAAGTTATCGACAAACTTTTGTACAACGGATATTCAACAATTTCCCTTGGATATGCTGGACTTTGTGAATGCGTTCGCTACATGACTGGAAAATCACACACAGATCCAGATGCAAAGCCTTTTGCGCTCAATGTAATGAAAGCCTTAAACGAAGCCTGCAAAAAATGGAAGGAAGCCGAGCATATCGACTATTCCGTCTATGGAACTCCACTTGAAAGCACAACTTACAAATTTGCAAAGTGCCTCAAAAAAAGATTCGGAATAATTGAAGGCGTTACAGACAAAAACTACATCACAAACAGCTACCACGTAAATGTAACAGAAAAAATCGACGCATTTACAAAGCTTTCGTTTGAATCTGAATTCCAAAGACTTTCGCCGGGTGGAGCTGTAAGCTATGTTGAAGTTCCGAACATGGAAAACAACATTCCGGCTGTAATGGCTCTCTTAAAGCACATTTACAACAACATAATGTATGCCGAGCTGAACACAAAAAGCGACTTCTGCCAGAAATGCGGCTACACAGGCGAAATTCAAATTGCAACAGACGGCGACGGAAAATTAATCTGGGAATGTCCAAACTGCAAAAATCACGATCAGGCCACAATGAACGTTGCAAGAAGAACCTGCGGTTACATCGGAACACAATACTGGAATCAGGGACGCACACAGGAAATAAAAGAGCGTGTGCTGCATTTGTAAATGTACTACGGAGAAATTAAAAAATTCGACATTTCAAACGGAGAAGGTGTTAGAGTTTCCATCTTTGTTTCAGGATGCAGAGTTCATTGTCCTGGCTGCTTTAACAAATGCACTTGGGATTTTCAGTACGGAAAACTTTTTACAGAAGAAACAGAAAACGAAATAACCGAAGCTCTTTCAAAGGAATTTATTTCGGGACTTACAGTTCTTGGAGGAGAGCCTTTCGAACCTGAAAACCAGGAAGTTCTTGCGCCGTTTTTATCAAAAGTAAAAAAAATGTTTCCCAAGAAAACAATCTGGTGCTACACAGGCTATGTTTACGACAAGGACATTCTTCCTTCCGACGGAAAAAAACACTGCGCCTTTACAGAGCAATTTTTAAGCTGCATTGACGTTCTTGTAGACGGGCCTTTTATAGAAGAACTCAAGGACATTTCACTGCAATTCCGCGGCTCAAGAAATCAGCGGATTCTTCATTTAAAATAAATTCAGCTACAAGCTCATAACTGCCAGAATCCATTCGCTTCTGCTTTTTACGCCGAATTTTTCATATATGTGCTGAATGTGAGTTGCAACCGTGCTGGTGGCAATAAAAAGCTCCTTTGCAATCTGCTTGTTAGTCTGATTCTTTAGCAAAAGCTCAGCAATTTCAATTTCCCTTGACGACAAGCCGAATTTTTTATAGGCACAAATTCTGTTTTCTTTTGAATCAGCGGCAGAAGCAAACGGCAAGTCTGAATTCAATTTGCTTCCAGAAGAAATTTCCGCCGACCTGTTTATAAAATCCGTGATTGTCCTTGCAAAATCTTTTTTAACATTTACTTTTAATGACAAAATCGAATAGACTTTTAAAAGCAGTTCCGTTTGCGAAAAAGGCTTGAAAATATAATCCACCGCTCCTTCCTCAATTGAAATGCGCCGAAGTTTGGAATCCTGCACGCCCGTTAAAAACAAAAATGGAATTGTTTTTAGCTGTTCGTCCCTGCGGCAAATTTCAAAAAAAGCCTTTCCATCCATAACCGGCATAACCATATCCGAAATTATCAAATCGGGAATTTCTTCCTTTATTTTTTCAAGAGCATCCTTTCCATTGCAAGCGGCAAAAAACGTGCAGTAAGGCTTGAACATATTTTGAATATTTTCCAAAAGTGAAAGATTGTCTTCCACGCAAAGAATTTTTACGCCTTGCATTATCTGCAAAAAGTCATAATTTTGAAGCGCGGAAATATTTAGCTCCTGCTCATTTTCATAAAAAAGCCGCTCCGTTTTTTGAACGCAATTTTCATCAGTGCCGGAAACAATTTCAAGAGGCAGACGGGCTTCAAAAACAACTTTGTGCAAATTTTTTCCGTCCTTAAAAGCAGGAACACAAACCGCATTGCAGTTTCCGTTATAAAGCCTGCAAATCCGCCGCACAAGATTAAGCCCGATCCCCATTCCCGCAATATTTTCTGGAATATTTTTTCCACGGAAGCCAAACGCAAAAAGCTGCTCAATGTTCTGCTCGGAAATATTTTCAGAAAAATTTGAGACTCTATAAACCAGCATTTTGCTCGAACTGTCCCATTCAATGTTCACGCCAATTTGAGTTTTTTCCGCGGAATATTTTATCGCATTGTCAATCAGATTTATAAAAACAGTTTCCAAAAACAAAGGAAAGACCAAAACGCAAAGTTCTTCGCCGCATGAATAAGTCCAAGAAATTTCAATTCCTTTTAACTGCGCATAAGAAATAAAATTGTCCAGACACTGCCGGAACAAATTCATAACAAGAACCGCGGATTTCATTCTTGCAGCTTCCTGAATATTTTGTTCCTGCCGTTCAAGCGAGTTTACCATGAGCGTAATATTTTTTATTCTTTGTATATTTCCATTCGCGCTTTTTACACAGGCAGAAAAATTCTTTAAAGCTCCCCCCCCCACGGAAATCATTTTGCTTGTAAAATTCATTTGCAATGTTTTCCATTTCTTCAACTGAATTCTGAATAATTGTAACCGGAGCAAGAAGCTCATGCGCTGAAGATTTTAAGAAATACGAAGATTCCCTAAGTAGATTGAATTCTTTTTGCCTTTGCCTGACTTTTATAAAAATGCTCGCCCCGTAAATAAGAATGTGCGAAACAAAACAAATGTCGTAGCCAAAATAATAATCGTTGTCAAAAACAGAAAGCAAACTCACATTGAATTTTAGACGCAAAAGATGCAATGACTGCCTGAAAATTATATAGACAAAAAGCGGAACCCAGGAAAAAATCAAAAGCGCCGGAATATTTTTTCTTTTAAAAAATGAATGCACAAGAAGCACGCTGCAAAAAGCACAGCCAAAAATCAAAAAGCAGATTGTTGCAATGTATGGAATTTTTACATCATCGCAAAATCCGTACAGAAAAACAGAAATCAGGCAGACAAATAAAATCAAGCCAAGAATTTTTTTGCACAAAATATTTTTTTCAATTGAAAGATTTTCCAAAAATAAAATCTGCGAAAAGCAAAGTCCAACGGCGCAAACAATGTAGCCGAATCTTACAAAAAACAGTTTCTGGCAAAAAGCGTTCCAAATGTACGTGCAGCCAAATCCTTTCATTGCAATTTGATAAAGAAAAAATGCAAAAGTCATAATGCCCATATACAAAAAAAGTTTTTCCTTTAGGCTTGCAAACAAAACAAAAAGAGCCGCCGCCGTAACAAGCATAACGACAAAAAATATTATATGCACAAACGAAAATCGCTCTGTTTGCTCAAAAAATTGCTTTATTGAAAAAAATCGGAACGTGCACGAAGTTGAATCTGAATTTTTAATTTTTAAAATGTAGCATTCGTCAAAGAAATGACCTTTTGGAATTTCAAGAAAAACTCTCCAGGATTTTATTGATTTTTGTGAATTGAAAATTTTCCTTCCTGCAACGCCACTTTTTTTCCAGCTGCCATTTTCAAAAACATAAAGCTCCGCGGAATCTACAATTTCAGGGCCAAGATTAAGAATTTGCGCAGGAAATTCTTGAGGACTTTTGCGGTAAACGGCGCACCAAAGACTGCCTTTTATAAATCCGGGCGAAAAACGAAATCCGCTTTTTTTACAATCAGAAGGAATTGAAAAGTCAGAAGAAAGCTCGTTGTCCGCATTCTGCCAATAATAAACCTGCACTGAATTTTCCTGTGCAAAGAAAAATCCGCCGCAAACAAAAAACAAGACTGATAAAACCCAACAATTCTTTTTCATCAAGAAAGCAAACATAGCAAAACCCACAAGAATTTTTTAGCAATCTTTGTTATTTTAGTGGATATGGAATTTTTTTTAAATAAATATTATTTTCAATCAAATCCTCTAGGGTATCCCATTTTTATAAGAGTAAGCTGAACATCCATAGGAAGTGAACGGCAACCTCCAAAACTTGCCGCATTTACGTCATCGCCAGCCCAAGAAATTTTATGAACTGGATAGGAAAAATAAATCTGTGAAAGTGATCTGCAATCATAAAACGCCGCAGTCCAAACTATTTGCAAACTGCTTGGAAAATTTATTGTCCTTAATGAACGGCGATTTGAAAATGCACCAAACCCAATCCATTCTATTGTTTCAGGAAGATGAACTTCAACAACTTCTGCAACATTTGTACCGCTGAATGCATTTCTGCCAATTCCCTTTACAGGAAGGTCATTGTAGTACGGCTGAATATAAACAACAGTATCTGTTCCTGTGTATTTGTCAATATAAATTCCGCTTCCGTCATCTGTTAGTCTAAATCTAAAAGTCGTATCAGCAAAAGCAAAACCAAGAAGACAAAATAAAATTGATATAAAGATTTGTTTCAATTCAAACTCCTTGTAAATTGAGGCAAATAGCAATGAAAAACTGTAGCTCTATCTATAGAAACATAATAACTATCAGGCGGACTTTCATATATAATGCCAAGATTATGAGCTTGCAGTATTTTTGAAAATTCTTGCTTTCCTGATAAGTCCAAATTCCGAACAGAAACATCTTGAGCCTTTCCACCTACATGAGCAAAACCATTAGGCTTTCCTGCTTGAGCCATAATTTCTCTTTCCCACCATGAAAGCATTTCTCCTGTCATTTCTGATGGAGCTGCTGGCAATTTTTTTCTAAAACGCTTTGAAAATCTGTTTTGTATATTCGGATATTTTCCGGGTCTAGAAAGAATGAACTCCATTTGTTTTTCCCAAGTTCTTTCCCCATTACCGCCAGTCATATAGACTTTACCAGAATATTTAGGAAAAGATTCTTCAAATTCTTTAATTGCATTATATACAACAGAATTCGCTTTTTGAGAAAATATTGGAAATACCGAAAATAAAAATACAATGTGAAATATTAGTAATTTTTTCATATATTTAACCGCAAAAATTTTAGACTATCCTAAAATATATGGATAGCCTATTTTCCTTTACAAATTGTCCTAATAATCCCACTGATTCATACAACTAGCATAATCCTCATCATTGTTAGTTTTATCATTACAATATTTAGTAGCTTCATCATATCTCTTAGCAGCAGCCGCCCATTCTTTTGCCTTACAAGAGCTGCATTTTCCTTCACTAGAAATTTCTGTTCCGCATTCTGAACACTTATAAGTTATTTTTTGGACCGTTTTTTTTCCAGCCGCAAATCCCATTCCAATAACTGCTGCTAATACAAACAGTCCCATAATAATCTTCTTTTTCATAGAAGACCTCCTTTTTTTTGTCTTTAAAAATTTATTTTCAATTCCATACGGAAGTGAATTACCCGCAAAAATATCCCATTCCGTTGCAAGAACGGCAATCTATTCGTCCAGTTCCATCGCATCTTGTGCAGTTTCTTTTTCCACTGCCAGAACAAAATGTGCAGACTTCTTTTTCGCCTGTAAGAATGTTTGTATATTTATATCCAAATCCTGCACATGAATTGCAGCCTGTTTTTCCAATGCCCCAGCCGCTATTTAAACACTGATTGCACTGAATATTTCCGCGACCATTGCAAACCATGCATACACGATGTGCGTTTTCAGATTCTTTCTCTTCTACATAGCTCCAGCCATTGCCACCACAAGCCGAACAATTGGTTCTTCCGTTGCCATGGCAGTTTCCGCAGACTCTCGACTGAATCGCCCGTTTCTTCCTTCTCGTCTAACGCTTCCTTTTCCGCCGCAAGTCTTGCATAAAACTGAACCAGTCCCAGAACATATTCTGCAGCGTTCCCGGACAACTTCGGAATGAATGTGAAAAGCAAAAATTGCCAGCAATAAAAAAGTACAGAACGCTGTTTTAAAATATATATCTTCCCTAAACATCATCATTTACAACTTCTTCATATAAAGAGCTTCTGTATTGCAACATATAAAAAGAATTAGTGCCTGTTATCACATTGTATAAACCAAAAGAAATATATAAATCTTTTGAATTCAAAACTTCATAATAAAAATCTTGGAGTGTATCGGGATGATTAATATTAACTCCATATTTTTTGTTAAGGCTATTAGTAAGTGTAGAAAAATATTGTTTATTAGTATGAGCCATTAAATAATTTGCTTTAACTGGATCATTTTTTCCTATCTCAACTATAGTATCTCTTATACTTTTATTTTGCATCGTTATCGCAACACCCTGCCATGCAATACTAGCCTCTGTCATTCCTTTAGTTTTAGAAATTATTATCCTAATAACATTAGGTTTTGTCTCTGCAAATTTCCCTGTTCCATCATTTTTATAAATACACTCCAAAACATCTGAGCTTTTTTCTGTTTTTTCATCTAAATAAAATCCTTTTGAAATCATCTTGTCATTTACTATAGAAAAATCAGAACCAAAAGGAATTCCCCAAAAAGTTTCTTTCATTTGCTCCGCATTGATAAAGAAAGAAAAACAACTAAATATAACAAACAGAAAATATTTTTTCACAATCAAATTCCTCTTTCTAAAATTATTTTCCACATAATAATCCCAGCCAAATAAAAACTTTTATCGTTTAAACTTGGATTTGGGTATAGACTTTGTTCTATATTTGTTTATTTAGACAGACTCAATGAAAGGCTATGAATTTAAATTACGGCAGAAACGATTTCTTCTACGGTTGGAACGCGAGGGCTGTGGATGTCGTAAACGCCCGGACCAACCTGCGTGCGGAAATTGTTTTCCTATGGATGAAACGCCGCTCGAGGTTATGAGGGTGAACGAGCAGGAAGTCAGAGAGGAATACCGGGACGAAGACCGTCACCGCAAAAAAGAGACAGAAAAAACAGAAACGCAAAAAAAGTGCTGCATGTGGGTAGTACGCGGCGGGAAAGAAATGCATCCCGTCCATCTTTACAATTTTAAATGGACTCGAAGTGGTAAAAACGTACTGGAGCTTTTAGACGGCTTTGAAGGCTGCGTCTTGCAGTCTGACGGATACTCCGGGTATGATTCTGCCGTTGATTCCTGGAACGAAAATCATCCTGAGCATAAACTTACCCACTCAAATTGTCATTATTGGGCTTGCCCCCTGCGATGTTTCTGAAAGAAACTCGGTTGATAATCCGTTGTGATAGATTCCCGCATCAAGTGTGGGAATGACAAAAAAATTCTAGTGCAGAAATGTCAGGGAAGCTTGAACTGGATAATAATTCTTAAACGGCTGTTTTTACAAAAATTCAACGCTTAACTGAAGGAATACTTCCTAAGAGGCTAAGTGAGTATTCCTAAAGCCCTAAGTAAGTATTCCTAAGGCCTGAAGTAAGTATTCCTAAGAGCCTTAGAGAGTATTCCTTAGGGTCTTAGGAAGTATTACTTAGCCTCTTAGGAAGTATCGCTACGGCTCTTAGGAAGTATTCCTTCAGTTTTGAATTATTCAGCAGAAAACCAGTCTTCTGTGCGCAAAAAAGAACGTTCTGTGGCTTCAGCAAAATCTGTTGTATTGTGAGTTACAAGAACCATTCCGTTTGCAATTGCGGTTGCGGCAATCTGTGTGTCATAATATGGAAGAGATTTTCCTTCTTTTGGGCATTTTCCTAAAAGCTGACCGCATATTCCTGCTGCAAAATCGTCGTAGGGAATTATCTCGATGTTGTTTTTAAGATTTTCAGTAAAGTTTACGATTGAATTTTTGCGTTTTCCCTCTGGCATTTTCTCAACTCCGTAAATAAGTTCCTGCCAGGTTACGGCGGAAATTGCGCAGAAATTTTTCCTTGCCTCATATAAATCAATCACGTTTTGGTTTGGACAATCCTTTGAGAATTCGGACACGATGTTTGTATCAAGAAGATATATTTTTTTCATTTTTCCTCCATAAGTGATTCTTATTATATTTGCTTGTAAACAAATCTTCGGTACTTATTTATTTCTCGAAAATCACTCTGTTAGGGTCAGCATAAACTTTTGGTCCGAGAGGAATTCCTTCATCGCTTAGAACATCCTTGTATTCTTCGCGCCATTCTGAAAGCCAGCTTGTTTTATTTTTGGGCGATTCTTTTTCATACTCCTCGTAGCTGATAATCACCGCAACCGGCTTGTCGTACCTTGTAAGCTCAACAGGTTCACCGCTTTCCGCAATCTTTACGAAATTTGAAAGATTGTTCCGCGCGTCATAAATTGAAGCTCTACACATAGTTTCCTCCTGCGATATAATGAAATGTCATCTTTGCTCTTGACCCGAAAATCTAAAGTAATATTTTGCCAAATGAGTTTTTTAGAAACACAACGGAGCAGTTCTGGCAATGACAGTTTGTAAGTAAAATAATAACATTGCTCTGCTTTATAGTCAACATTGAAAATTATAGCCAACATTTTTTTGAGGTGAGATATTTGAAAACATATTAATTGCAATTTTATATTTTTTTGTATTACATTTGTAGTACAAAAATATTTTTGAGGTTGTTATATGGCAATGACAGTTCTTCAAACCAGAGTTGATTCAGAAACAAAACTTGCAGTTGAAAATCTTTTTAGTTCATTGGGACTTGATATTACAACTGCAATCCGTTTATTTTTACGTTGTTGAAGTTGCTTTCCATTGACTTTAAAAAGCCCGTATTTTATTTTGACTCTATGAAAAAACTCATTTTGCTGTTAATTTCATTTTTAGTATTGAGTTCCTGTAATATAGCCCGCAGTAAAAATAAAGCTAAAGTTTCATCCGGTGATTTAGAAGCATCAACAACTGCTGAAAAATATTATGTTTCCAGCAGCTATCATTTTATGTTGAATTATCCTGATTTTATAGGCAAAGCCATGAATTATGCCTGGCAGGAATATTCCGGGGTTACCGTTCCTGCACTAGTTTATCCATCAAATTATTGTTTAAAAAAAGGCAAGTATTCTTCTCCGTATTTGGAATTCGCCAATATTTCTGCAAAAAAAATCACGCAGGCGGAAATATTTTTTTTCAGCACAGGAAATCCTGATTATACAAGTTTGCTTGTCAAGCTCGATTTGATTCCTGGCGGTTGTTCTGAGGTCAGTCTGACAGACTCATTTTTAGGAGAGAATGAATACCGATTGGATAAAATTGATTTTTACTTTCAGGATGAAACCATGCGCTCATTTTCTGCGGCTGATTTTTTTCATTTTCATTATCCGGAGCTTGCGGCTTTTGACTTGTCTGGCTCAGGAACCTTTTTTCTAAAAGGAAATGAGGGATATTTTTACTTGATAATAAAAAACCGCAAATCAGACGATGAAAACGCAGGATTTTTCAGGCTGAGCATTACAAAAGAAAATGGCGAAGAAACAATTGTTGAAAATGAAATTTCCTACAACAGTGAGGACAATACTTATTCATATAGACTATGGGATGACATGGCAATTGAAGATTTTTGCTTTGCAAAAAAAGTTAATGTTGAATTCCGCTCTACAGATGGCAAAATAATATCAGAGGAAATTACAGATTCAGAACAGTTGGAAAAAATAAGCTTATGGGTAGCCGCGTTCTGTTATTTTGGTTTGAGATAAGGGAGAATGGTGTGTGATAGAACATCATAACAAGAATTCTTCTTATCTAAGAAATATTTTTTATATTCCGGAAACTAAACCTCTTTATAATACGGGCAGATGTCCTCAAAATGGCCGTCTTTCATCTTGAATCCGCCTTTTATTGTGCCGAGCTGGATAAAGCCGAGCCTCTCGTATAAGTGCCGCGCGTGGACGTTTGTTGCCACAACCGCATTGAACTGCAAAATTCTGAAATTTGTGGCGCGTGCCTGCAAAAGGCAGTCTTTTACAAGAAGCTCCCCGATGTGAAGTCCGCGTAGACTTTTGCTTATAGCGTAGCTCGCGTTTGCAATATGACCGCAGCGGCCGACGTTGTTCGGATGCAAAATGTAAAGCCCTGCGATTTTTTTGCTTTCAGTTTCTTCGGCGACTGCGCAGTAAGTCTGGGACGCGAAGAAATCAGAGCCAGTCTTTCCATTCAAAGCCTCTTCTTGCGGAAAAGCGACGCCGTCTTCCACAACCTCGTTCCAGATTCCGCACATCGCAGGAACATCTTTTTCCGTGTATTTTCTGATTACGATTTTTTCCATGATATTTCCTCTAGTTTTTTCTCAACGCGGAAAATTATAGCGAACACGAAACGAGCGGGCAAGGAGAGTTGTCTTTAGATTTTTTTAATTGCACTTTTTCTGTGTTGCCTGATTTTTTGATAACTCTTTTTGGAAATGCAAAAGTTTAAAGAGATTCAAATGTCTTTACCTCCCCAGTTTCTGATTTTTTTGCGCGGCTGTTTTTCGCTTTTACTTCTTCCGGGTAAAGGTCATTGTACATATCAAGAAATTTTTTTGCATGGCTTTTTATCTCTTCGTCGGATGAAGTCAGGTCGTTTTCAAGAATGTCCTTAAAAGTGTCTAAAGATGTTGTTGAACACGCTGATTTTACATTTTGCGTTTCTGCCACATTTGGCTCTTTTAGAATTTTTTCAACACCATAATAAAACTTTTGCTGATAAAGCCAAGTTGTTATTGGAATGTGCGTCTGAGTTATGTTAAGTTCGCTATTTAAATTTGAAAAAAAGTAGTCAAACAATTTTTCTTTATATTCAAAATCTTTTTTTATGCCGTTTGCGCCGCCTGCAATTGAATACACGAAAACTTCTGCTCTGTAAGTTTGACTGAATCCTGTTGCAAAGTTTATTACGGAAAGAATTTTCTCTAATTCCTGCCAGCTAAGATTTTTTCTTATGAATTCAGAGCTTAAAATCATTTTCCATGGTTCATTTTCGTCGCTGCCTTTAAAGCCAAAAGTTATTCTGTATAGATTTTTGTATTTTGTGTAATTTTCAAAAAGAAAATTCATGATTTCAAGATAATCTTTGTTTTTAGTCGAATTCAATCTTGCGATTGTGTATGGAATAATTTGCTCGGATTCAACTTGTGCTGTGCTGCTTGAAATTCCGCAGTCAAGAAGATATTTCAAAACCTCAATTTTTTCTTGAAGAGGTCTTTCTGTGTCTGCAGCCTGCAAAAGAACATCTTTTTCTTGATTCTGATTGACGCTCGCGCCTGAAATGTGAAGTCCAAGCTGCTTTTTTACTTCCTTTAAATCATAGACAGTGCAGTTTTTATCGCATACTTTATTGTAAAACTCTGAAAACAGTTTTCTTGTTTCTTCATCATAAAGAAGAGGACTTCCAGCAAAACCGCTTTCTTGCCAAAGAACACGGTTATTGTATATTGATTGAAATTTATTCGGGTCGCCTTGTTTTGACAGAAGCGATGCTGAAGAACTTTCTATTGAGAATGTTTTAGAATCCATTCTTTTGTGTCCGCCGTTTTCTGCCTTGTCTGGAGTCGTACAATTTATGTTCAATTCTCGCTGAGTCATAAGAAAATGGAACATTTCGATATTCCTGTTTTCAAACGCCATATATAAAGGAAAATAGCCGTTGTTCGAGCCTTCATTTAGAACTGTCTTTGTTTCATCAATAGAAAGCAGGAGGCTTGCGGCTTCCACATTCCCTTTTGCCACAGCGTGGAAAAAAGGCGTGCAGCCGTTCTTGTCTTTTTTTAGCGACATTTGCAGAAGCAGATTTTTTCCTCTTTGAGATTTTAGGTTTTGCTCTATAAAATTTTGTATGGCTTGCGGAGAATTTGATTTTGCAAGTTTGTGGAGAATGTTTTCTCCGTTGCTGTCTTCCCGTCCATAAAATTCTGCGCCTTTTTCCATAAGGTAATTCATTATTTCAGCATCGCCTTTGTATGCGGCGCAGAAAAGCGCGTTGTAATTGTAAAGCGAAAGCCAGTTTATTTTTGCTTCCGGACTTTTCTTGAACCACAAGACTTTGTTTTGCCATTCGCACAGAAGCTTTACCATCTGAAAATTTCCGTTCCAGCAGGCATACATCAATGCTGTCTGACCGAGCAGGTCGTAGACTCCCGCGCTTGCTTTTTTTTCAAGACATTCCTTTGCAAGATTGTAGTTGTTGTTGCGCACAGCTTCCAAAAGCGTTTTGTTCCATTCGTTTTGATGAAAAAACTCTGGAGCCACATCAAAATCATTCTCTGGAATGTATGTTGTCTGGCAGCCTGCAAGAAAAATGACTGCCACGAGGATTTTTGCTGATGTCCTAAAAAATTTTAACTTCATATTTTTGCTGTTCCATTATTTTTTAATTAAGTTTTTCTTTTTGCGGTTCGCTTTTTGAAAAGTCATCATAAAGAACTTCCTCAAAATTATTTTCAGAGTCATCTTCGCCTTGAATTTCGTTTTTCCATGAAATGCTGAAACTGCAACGCCGGTTAAGGAAATTTTTTTCTTTGTTGTCAGGAGAAGCAATCCATTCAAGTCCGCCTTCTCCAATCGCCTGAATTTTGTCTTTTGGAATTCCGCTGAGATGAAGAATTTCCGCGACATATTCTGCCCTCTGTAGCGAAAGCGGAATAAGCTCGTTCTCATTTTCTGCCGCAAGAATTTTTGGATTTCTGAAATCGGAAGTCGGATTCGCAAACGCGTGAATCTTAATTTTTTCGATTTTTTCTTTGAACATTTGCCAGATTTTTACAATAGAGTGAAGCGATTCCCAGTTTTTCTCATAAAAGTCTTTGTCGCCGACAAAATTTTCACGTCCTGCCGGAAAAAGAATATCTGGAATATTGAGATAGGAATTTTCATCTGAGTGTTTTCTAAGTTCAAGACCGTTTGGAAAACTGAGCGTTTTTGAAACTCCGTTGTCAAACAAAAGCTCTGCTGTAAGAATTCCAGCGTCTGAAATTCCGCTTTTTGATGAGTCGAAAATGCCAGCATAATTTTCGCCAAGAGAAAAATTCTCGTTGCTAGCGATTGTCTCGCTTTTATCGCCTTTTTCATTTTTCACAATGACTTTCCAGCCTACAGAATTTTCTTTTTCCAAAAAAGAAGAGAACGCGAATTCCGCTTTTGCATTTAGCCGGTTTTCTTCAAAATCCGTGGAATAATTTTTTATGTAGAACTCAACGTTCGGAAAAATTCCAAGCAAAAACGCAGAGCATGCGTATTGAAGCGGAATATTTTCCATTGAAACGTAAACTTTATATGAATCGTCTTTTTTTATATCTGACGGAAATGTGAAAGAAATTTTTCCTGTTGTGCTGTCGATTTTCAAAGGAATTTGCAAATTTTCGCTTTTTTCTGGCGGATTTGAATTTTTAGGAATCAAAACAAGATTCGCTTTGTAGATTTGCGAGTAAGTCTTTAAGATTTCTGCCGTGTCTGTATTTTCTGTGAGAAATTCAATTTTTTCCTCTTTGCTGAAAGTTTTTCCGTCGAGATGCTCAAAAACTGCGCGCACGGCGGCATTCTGAAATGAAAATTTATCGTGGGCTGAAAGAAAATTTCCCGATGGAATTGCTTTGTAAGGAATTTGTTTTTTGATTTTCTTGCAGTTTCCGATTTCGTCATAAGCCACGACCGTTATCTCATCTCCTGGCAAAGCGGAAAGCTGATATGGAAGAAGCCGACTTTTTTTTGACGCGTCAAAATCGCCTGATAAAAGAGCATCGTTGTTTCCCTGAACATGAATCATTTCTGGATTTTCGTTTCCGCTGGATTTTGATAAATAAAAAATCTGCCACAAAACGGCTGTCTCATCATTATTTTCTGTTTTGCCTTTGAGATTTTCGTTTTTTTCAGAATAAATCAGAAACGAGTATTTTGAGCGGGCAAAGTCGTTGCAGACTGTTTTTAATGCAATGTCGAAATTTGGCGCGCTTCTGTCAACAATGATTGTGTATTTTTGCGTGTCCGCGCCGACAATTCCGCCGTTTTCATTGTTTTCACTGCTGTTTATAAGCTCCACTAAAAGAGAATAAACGCCGTCTGGAACATAATTTCCGTTTGCAGCTCCTTCAAAACGCCTGTTTTCTTTTGCCCTTGAATCGGCATTGTAAAAAGTTCCGTTCCATACGAATTCTGGAATTTCCAGCTGGTAAAGCGAGTCTTTTGTAAGAAAAAGCTCGAACTGGTTCTGCACAGCGGAATTTATCCTGTTCTGATAGACGACAATTCCTGAATCTGTGCTGATTTTAAAATTGACATCAGTGTAAATGACTCCGTTTCGCGGAGAAATTCTTGTCTTGTACAAAACTTTGCTGAACGAGCAGGTTCTGTGCTGCTCGTATTTTGATTCAGGATTTATCTTTACAGACGGAATCGGCGAAATTTTTTCAGGATTCCAGTTTTTCAGAGCGTCTTCGCAAAAAAGACAAAATGCGGAAAGACAAAAAATCAGAGCAAAAAAAAGTTTTTTCATTTTATGAGATTCTCTTTATTGATTTCTTTGCGCCAAAAGATTTTTTATGCTGTCTTTTTCTGCAAGCTCTAATGCGGTTTTTCCTGCGGAATTTCTGTGCGACATATCGATGTTCGGAAGATTCTTCAAAAGCATGCTGACCATCTGATAGTCGCCGTTTATGACTGCCTGCTGCAAAATGTTGTTTCCGCCTTCATACATAAAAGATGTTGACGCTCCGTGCTGAACAAGTCTTTTTGCCACGGAAACGTTTCTGTTCATCACTGCGATTGAAAGCGCTGTGTTTCCGGCTGTGTCGCGCGCGTTCACGTTTGGAGAATTCTGCATTATCATGCTTAGAGTCATTTCATTTTTGAGAGAAGCCATCAGCGGAGTCTGCCCGTAGATATTAGGAACGTTCACCCACTGCCTTGACGAAAGCAAAAGTTCCCTTAAAAGCTGGTGGCTATTTAAGACGGTCGCGTACATCAATGGACTGTTTCCAAGACTGTCTTTTTCTTCAAGGCATTTGTTTTTATCAGAGCGGAGAAAAGATTGCACTTGTAAAAAATCTTGGGATAAAATCGCAAGAATAAGCTTGCAGTTTGAATGTTCGCCGAAAATTATCTCATAGTTTTTAGGATTAAGCTCAACGTCCTGAGTTGTCTGCGTTGTTGGAGCTGTGAAAACTTGATTTTCATTTTTTGTTCCTAAAGTCGGCTCGCTTTTAGTTTTTGATGACAGAGAAAACTCCTCGTCAAGATAATCGCGGTAAGTCTTTCCGTTTTTGTCTTTAAGATTTCTGTTTGCACCGGCTTTCTGCAAAATCGATATGATTTCAAGATTTTTCTTTGCTGCCGCGAGAATAAGAGGAGTTTTTCCGTCGCGGTCGGCTGTATTCAAGCTGCAGTTTGTTTTTGAAATAATTATTTGAACTAGACTTTCGTTGTTTGAAAGAACGGCAAGGTGAAGCGGAGTGAATCCATCTTTATTTTTTGTATCTGGTTCTATTTCGCTTTCAGCGACAATGGAAAGAATTTCCTCGTTTCCGTTTTTTACCGCGAGATGAAGCGCGTTGTCGCCGTTTTTATTTGTAAAATCAATATATCGTCGGCTGTCAAAATATTCTTCTTTTGCAATTTCACTTTTGACTGCGTTTGTCCTGTTTGCCGAAATAAAACGCATTAGCGGCGTGTTTCCGTCAGAGTCGATGTCAATTTCAGATTTTTCCGATGCCAGATTTTGTTTGCCGGATTCAGAAAACGTTTCATTTTCTATTTTTGGAGACGAAGCGCAGCCGACAATAAAAGCCAGCACAAAAGCGATAGAAATCAGTTTTATTTTTTTCATTGCTATATATCTCATTTTTGAAAAAGAACGGCTCTACCGAAAGAATAGAGCCGAAAAGAATTAGTTTGAATACGCGTCAAATATGTCTTGATACTTGTCTTCAGAATGATTTTGACGCATTATATCGATTGCATTTTTCCCGTTTCTGACCTTTGGACGAATCTTTCTCCAGTTGCCTCTGTAATTTTGTATAACAATGTCTACAATACTTGGACTCCATTCATTTTCAATTGCATGGCAAAGAAGCGGAATTCCGTCTTTGTCTTCTAGTTCTGCCAACATTCTATTGTTTTTAGATAGTTCGCGGAAAAAGCTGAGTACATTTTGTAAATCATCGTTTTCGGCTATAAGAAAAACACCATTGTCAGACGTTACTCCCTCTGGAAAGTTAAAATTATTAAGGCTGAAAATTTGTTTTTTCATTGCCATTGTAACAACTCTGACATTAAGACTCTTTGCATTGTAGGTTGTTGTAATATAGCGCGTAATTGGTGTATAGCCGTCATTATCTTTTACATTAAAAAGTTTGCTTGCTTGTCTTGAGTTCAGAAGAAGAATCATTAACTCTGAGTTTCCACTTGCAGCTGCTATGTGCAATGGAGTCCAGCCGTTTACATCTGCTATAGAGAGATCGCAAAGCCCTGACGAAAGCAATTCTGCTATAGTATTAATATCGACATTTCCTCGCATAGTGTCAAAATTGCCACCTGCAACTGCATAATGTAGCAAAGTTCTTTTGTTATTGTCTTGCCAATTCCAAGAAAAATTGGCACCTGCTTTTCTTATTAAAAAGTTCATAAGGTTTGATGCGTGTCCACTTTGATTCATGAGAATGAAAACTGAAACCGGTTGATTTTCATAGAGTGCGTTTACATCAGCATTAGAGTCAATCAAGAGTTCCATCATAGCCAAATTATCTTTTCTTGCAGCAATAAACAGCGGAGGCTCGTCTTTTCCATCTGTGTTTACATCAGCATTTCCGTCAACAATAAGACTTCTTGCAATTTGCGTGCTATTATTTTCAACAGCAAGCTGAAAAGCAGTCATAGCCTTTCCGCCGCCATATTCAAAACGCTGGTTCGCATTTGCGTAAATATATTGGTTCACTTTCGCAAGATTTTTTGCTTTTACAGCATTGAAAAGCGCGATGTCTGCATCGCTTGCTGCAAACCCCAGCGTGCAAATCATCAGTGCAAAGAAAGACAAAAAACATTTTCTTTTCATTTTTAAGCTCCTATTGTGATTATTTTCTTAACGGTAACTTAAAATTAAAAATAAATCAACAGTAATAACTATAATTATAGTTAAAAGTGTCTGTGAAAATTTAGCAATAACTGTTTAATAAAGCTATGGCTGTTGATTTTTTTACGGTTGGTCAGAGAATTCAAAAGAGACGAAAAATGCTTCATAAAACGCAGGAGCAGATGGCGGAGGCTCTTTCGGTTACGGTGGGATATATCAGCCAGATTGAACGCGGCGTTACAAAAATCAGCCTTGACACGCTTTCTGAGATAACGGAATATCTGGACTGCAATTTTTCACAGCTGCTCGACGGCTCGACAATGCAGTCTGACTTGTACTTAAAAGACGAGATAAAATTGCAGGAAAGCAGGCTTTCACCTGTGAACAAAAGAATTCTTTCTGAAATAGCCGATGTTCTTGAAAAAAATCAAGCAGAGTAAATGTGTTTTTTGTGTTCAAGAAAAGGACGCAGACAAGTTTTTTCTTGTTCTTCAAGGTCGAGAAAATGAATGGACTGGTGGCACTGTTTTTGATGAGCTTTGCTGATATTTCGTGATACGATTATTCAAGAAGATTTTTACTATGAAAAAACTGATTTCACTTTTTACTTTGCTGTTTATTTGTTTTATATTATTTTCTTGTGCAAGTGGAACGGCTTTTGTTACTGGCAAAAAGAGGCCTTATGTAAATCCTGACAGGATTTCTATATATACAGAGCCTCCAGAAGATTATGAAGTCATTGGAATTGTTTCTGCTTCTAGTGATTCAGGTTTTACAGATCAGGGCAGTTTGAATTATGCGATTGCGGAACTGAAAAAACAGGCTGGAAAAATTGGAGCCAATGGAATTATTCTGGAAAGCATTTCTAAATCAAATTCAGGAGGCTCATTTGTCGGCAATGTCTTTGTTGCTGATTCTGCACAGAATGTTACTGGAAAAGCAATTTATATTCTAAAATAAACTGTTTAGTTTTATTTTGACAATTCACTATGCTGGTGGTATAATATTCGCACTTTATCAGAAGGAGTAAATATGAAATTATCAAGAAAATCAAAGGTCGTATTGGTTTTGCTTATGGTTGCGGCCTCTGCTTGTTTTGCTCAGAAATGGAAAAGTCTTGTAAAAGGCATTGAAGGAAGAGTGGGCGGAAAGAACAATTCACAGCAGACAACTGAATCAGCTGGAAAAGAAGATATGCCTAACTTGCCTGGTTTTAATACTAATGTTGACACAGGTCCACGCAATATAAAGAACTATAAATCAAAAAGACCAGCCAAAATTCCAAATGAGCCTTATCTTCAGGAAATGGCGAAAAAGAATGATAATGCAGAAAAGGCTCTAAAGAAAGAAGATTTTAAAAGAGCGTATGAGCTTTTTAATACACCTATTAAAGCTAAAGCCACAGAAAAAATATATGATGATTATGATGGCTACATGGCAATGATGGACTGGGAAAGAGATCTTTCAAGTTGGATTCATTCCTTTTATGAAGATCCAAATTATCAGGGAGAAAAATAATCTCATTTGGCTTTTTCATAAAAATCTAAAAATAAATGCCGTGCTGGAAAATGCGTTTAAATGCAAAATCCGGCACGTTTTTTTTTCTGTAAAAACTTTCACGGAAATAATATTCTATTCCAGCAGTCTTCCTGCCTTGTAGGATTCTTCAAGATAACTTGGGTTTTGATAGTAAAGGTCTGTGTTGAAGTTTGAAATTTGGTCGCTTATAAACGAATTGAACAGCTTGATTAAAGTTTCTTCTTCTGTTCCTGGAGCGGCAAGGTCTTCTATCATTATGCAGTAAAGTTTTCCTATGTCCTGAAATCCGGGCAGCGTGTACTTGCAGTTTTTTACAGTTTCAAAGTCGCCATCTGGAATTTTGTAATCCCTGATTATTTCATCGCTTACTTGCTCAAACGAGAGGCAGTGATTTACAGGTGCGGCATAGAGCTGCTTGTGAACACCTTTTTTTCCAAGAGCATTGACAACAGTTCCGCGGCGGTTCTTTGTTTTTCTGGCAATAAATTCAATCAGCGCACAAACATAAAAAAAATCATTCCTCTGTTCTTCGGTCATATACAATCTCGCTTTTTTTGAAATTAAGGCAGTTTAATGCCGACAATGTATGGAAGCTTATTTGGTGCGTAGGATGCTTGAATTCTGCAAGCACCCAAAACTGTTTTTTTGTAATTGTGCCTTTTATAAAATCGTTAACGTAATTCCAAACTGTGTCGTTTGCCATCGGTCCTTCTACAATATCGTAATTGTGAGTTTTTCCGCTTCGGCAATGGGCAATGAATTCAAGCCATTCATCATTCATTTCATCGAATTTTAAAATTGAAAGAGATTCATCGGCAGTATAATCAAAAAAATTTATTACAGGCTTTTCATTGTTTCTGTTTGCCCAGCGAACGGCTTGCTTCCAGTTGTTTGTGCAATAAAATCCCCATGAAAAATCTTTTGTGTATAAACTTTTTCGGATTTCTGGAAACTGCACAATTTCTTTGCCTGCATGATATAAGATGCTTTTATTCATTGCTAGATATTTTTCCTCGTTTTACTTTTTGGGTTGTGGTCATTTCGAGCGGCTGTTCTAGCATTGTGATTTTTGAGATGCGGGCGTAAGGCTGAAGCTCCTTGTTTACTTTTGAGATTATTTTTTCAATTTCTGATTTTACTGATTCGTCTAGCGGAGAAGCTTCTCTGTTTATATTCAGTCTTGCAAAAAGGTCGTCGCTGGCATAGACAAGGGCTTCGATTTGCTCGCTTTTTGTTGCTTTGTCTGCAATGTAGCCGCGCACTGTGATTTGTGCTATGTCTGTAAAAAGCTGGAATGCGTTTTCAATTTCTTCCGGATAAACGTTTTTGCCGCCTTCTGTAACAATCATGTTTTTTACGCGTCCTGCAAGAATAAGGTAGCCTTCGCTGTCTAGATTTCCAAGATCGCCGGTTTTAAAGAATCCGTCTGGAGTAAAAACTTTTGCGGTTTCTTCTTCCATGTTGTAGTAGCCTTTAAAAACCATCGGACCTTTTACCGCTACTTCTCCGATTCCATCCGCAGAAGGCTCAAGAATTTTCATTTCCATGTACGGAAAGAAATACTGACCGACACTTTCAATTTTAAAGCGGCTTATCGGGTTCAATGCGATAATCGGGCTTGTTTCTGTAAGTCCGTAGCCTTGCACAAAGTCGATACCCATTTCGTTGTAGATTTTGAACACGCTTGAAGCAAGAGGTCCGCCGCCACAGATTGCAATTCTTAGCGACTGAATATTTGCTTGTTTTAGCACGCTTTTAAAAAGTGTCTTGCCGGGATTTACTTTGAAAACTTTTTTTATTATGTAGGAAATCCACATCATGACATGGATTGCGCCGTTTACAAGCGGGCCTTTCGCCTTGATTCCTTTCATTATTCCTGAGAGCAGCTTATTGAACAAAAGCGGAACACCAAGCAGCATTGTGATTTGTCCTTCGCGAAGTTCTTTCATTAGCCGGGAAATAGCCATGCTTTTTCCGAATACGATTTCAGCTCCTACGGAAAGGCTTTCTATGAAAACCGCCTGCATTGTGTAAGCGTGATGAATCGGAAGGAGCGCGTAAAAAACATCAGTTGAAAAAATGTCCATGCGGGTCTGCGCGATATATGCATCGCTTACAAGATTTTTGTGGGTGAGCATTACGCCTTTTGGATTTCCTGTTGTTCCGCTTGTAAAAAGAATTGCCGCAAGATCATCTTCTTTTGCGCTTCGGAAATCATGTTCAATTGAATTGGGCTTTAAGCTGTAAACGTATTTTTCTGGAAACTTAGGGCTGAGCGAATAAACTTTGTATTCAGCATTTTGTGCGTCAAAGGTTGGAAACTTTTCTTCATCAACAAAAAAGAATTTTGGCTTGGCTGTGTTCAAAAGATTTTTGATTTCCTCTTCATGGAGAGCGTAATCTATAGGACAGATTGTAGCTCCGGCGGCAAGAGATGCGAGGAATACAAGTCCCCATTGTGGAGAGTTTTTTCCGCTTACTGCGATTCTGTCTCCTTTTTGAATTCCTTTTTCTGTAAGCCAGGAAGCAAGTTCCTTGACTTTTTGTTCTACCTGTGAATATGAAAGAGTGTTTTTTGAGCCGCCTTCGCCTTCAAAATCTGTAAAGCAAGGTCTTTCTGGAAATCGCTTTGTTGTTATAAAAAACATTTCGGGAACTGTTGGCCATTCTCCTGAAAAGTCGCTGTCTTTGTATTTGCTTAAAAAATCCCAAGGTGTCTTTGTGGTTGTCTGCATAGTCTATTCTCCAGAAAATAAGAGTAATTTATAATGATATATTCTATCACGAAATATGGTTTATTTAAAACAAAAAACGGCCGCAACCGTTTATTGGTCGCAGCCGCATTTCTAGCTTTAAAGTTTGGAATTGCTATTAGTACATTCCGCCCATTCCATCCATGCCCGCCTGTGGAGCAACTGGTGCTGGAGGTTCAGGAATATCTGTGATAGCGCATTCTGTTGTGAGCAGCATTCCAGCTACAGAAGCAGCATTCTGGAGAGCGCATCTTGTAACTTTTGCCGGGTCGATGATTCCAGCTTCCATCATGTTTACCCATTCGCCTGTAGCGGCATTGTAGCCAACACCTTTCTTTTCTGCCTTTGCCTTGTCAGCAATTACAGCTCCGTCTACACCTGCGTTTTCTGCAATCTGGCGAATAGGCTCTTCCAAGGCTCTCTTTATAATCTGGAAACCAACTTTTTCATCTCCAGTAAGATTTTCTTTTTCCGCGTCAAGAACTTTGCTTGCTTCGATGAGTGCAAGTCCTCCGCCTGAAACAATTCCTTCTTCCAAGGCCGCTCTTGTTGCTGCGAGAGTATCTTCAACACGGAATTTCTTTTCCTTCATTTCTGTTTCTGTGATTGCACCGATGTTGATTACAGCTACACCGCCAGAAAGTTTTGCAAGGCGTTCCTTGAGTTTTTCCTTGTCGTAGTCAGAAGTTGACTTTTCAATCTGATTCTTGATTTCTGCAACACGGTCAGCGATTGCCTTTTTGTCTCCAGCGCCGTCAACCAAAGTTGTGTTGTCCTTGTCGATTTTTACAGATTTAACCTGTCCAAGGTCTGCAAGTTCTGTTGATTCAAGCTTAAGTCCAAGGTCTTTTGTGATTACTTTTCCGCCTGTGAGGATTGCGATGTCCTGAAGCATTTCCTTTCTTCTGTCGCCGAATCCTGGAGCTTTTACAGCGCAGCATTTGAGAGTTCCGCGGATTGAGTTTACAACCAAAGTTGCAAGAGCTTCACCGTCAAGGTCTTCAGAAATAATGATTAAAGGCTTTCCTGTCTGGGCAACTTTTTCAAGAACAGGAAGAAGATCTTTCATTGTGCTGATTTTTTCGTCATAAATAAGGACGTAAGCGTCGTTGTAGTTTACTTCCATGCGCTCGCGGTCATTTACAAAGTAAGAAGAAATATATCCACGGTCGAACTGCATTCCTTCTACAGTTTTTACAGTTGTATCCATGTTCTTGGATTCTTCAACTGTGATGACGCCGTCTTTTCCGACTTTTTCAATTGCGTCTGCAAGGATTTTACCAATTTCAGGGTCGTTGTTTGCAGAAATTGTGGCTACGTGAGTAATATCTTCGTTGCCTTTTACTGCGCGGCTGTTCTTTTTTACTTCTTCAACTGCGATTGCTGTCGCTTTGTCGATTCCGCGTTTGATTTCAATTGGTGTCATTCCTGCTGAAACTGCCTTGAGTCCTTCGCGTACAATTGCATAGGCAAGAACTGTTGCTGTTGTTGTTCCGTCTCCTGCTACATCGTTTGTCTTTGAGGAAACTTCGCGTACAAGCTGTGCTCCCATGTTTTCAAATGGATCTTTAAGCTCGATTTCTTTTGCAACTGAAACACCGTCTTTTGTGATTGTTGGTGCGCCGTATTTTTTGTCAAGCATAACCAAGCGTCCGCAAGGTCCTAATGTTACTTTTACTGCGCGGGCAATCTGCTCAACTCCGCTCAGCATTTTTTTGCGTGCATCTTCGCTGTAAACTAACTGTTTAGCCATGATTCTAACTCCTATTTTTATTGACTGTCTTGAAAAATCTAAAGACAGCTTAAAAATTTTATTTTATTGTAAATAAAGATACTAAAAATTATAAAAATCGACAATATTTTTTTTATTAAAACTTTTCTAATTTTGTTTATTTATCCTTATAATATAGAAGAAAGTTGGTGTTTTTTAGAATAATTTATATTTTTTTTGTAAATCACTTGATATTTTTTATAATTGTATTATAATCATAATTGTAATAATTACAAATTATTAAATCGGGAATTGGACTGTCATTTTTGGCAATTGCATAAAAAAAAGCAATGGTCTATAATGCTTCCAGTTATTATAGTTGAATTTTTCAATGCAAAGAGGTTTTGAAATGAACATGAGAGCTGAATGGGAAGGTTTTAACCCAAAAGGTTTGTGGACAAGCGAAGTCAATGTTCGCGATTTTATTCAGGCTAACTATACTCAGTATAGCGGAGATGAGTCATTCTTGGCTGGACCTACAGCTGCCACAAGCAAGTTGTTCGATGAGCTCCAGAAGTTACAGAAAGCTGAGCATAATAAGAAATGTGTTGGTCTTGACGGAAAGGAAAGATCAGGCGTTCTTGATTTGGATACAGACGTTGTTACTAGCCTTACAGCTCATCAGGCTGGATATATTTGCCCGGAAGGAAAAGAACTTGAGCAGGTTGTAGGTCTTCAGACAGACAAGCCTCTTAAGAGAGCGTTTATGCCTTATGGCGGAATCAGAATGGCTGAGCAGTGTCTTGAAATGTACGGTTACAAGCCAAATCCTGAGCTCCACAGAGTTTTCACAGAATATCATAAAACTCACTCAGACGCTGTATTTGAAGTTTATACTCCAGAAATCAGAAAAGCCCGCAAGGCTCACATTCTTACCGGTTTGCCTGATACTTATGGTCGCGGACGCATTGTAGGAGACTACCGCCGTGTTGCTCTTTACGGTATTGATTATCTCATCCAGTGCAAGGAGCAGGACAAGGCTAACTGCGGAAACGGCACAATGACAGATGATGTTATCCGTCTCCGTGAAGAAATTTCTGAGCAAATTAAGGCTCTCAAGGGAATCAAGGCAATGGCTGCGATTTACGGATATGATATTTCAAATCCTGCAAAGAATGCAAAAGAAGCTTTCCAGTGGCTTTATTTTGGCTACCTTGCCGCAATCAAGACACAGAACGGTGCTGCAATGTCTGTAGGACGCATTTCTACATTCCTTGACTGCTACATTGAGCGCGACTTGAAGAAAGGAATCCTTACAGAAGAAAAAGCACAGGAACTTGTTGACCATATTGTTATGAAGTTCCGCATGGTTCGCTTTGCACGTATTGAATCTTACAACCAGCTTTTCTCTGGCGACCCGATTTGGGCTACATTGGAAGTTGCGGGTCTCGGTCAGGACGGACGCGACATGGTTACAAAGAACGACTACCGCTTCCTCCACACATTGGAGAACATGGGACCAAGCCCGGAGCCAAACATGACAGTTCTCTATTCAAAGAGACTTCCAGAAAACTTCCGCCGCTATGCCGCAAAGATTTCTATTGACACATCTTCAATTCAGTATGAAAACGACGATGTAATGCGCCCAATCTGGGGAGATGACTACTCAATCTGCTGTTGTGTTTCTGCAACTCAGACAGGAAAAGAAATGCAGTTCTTTGGTGCGCGCGCAAACCTTGCAAAAGCACTTCTTTATGCAATCAACGGCGGAAAAGACGAGCCTGCAGGTCTTACACCTGGAGTTCAGGTTGCTCCGGAATTCGCTCCAATCACTTCTGATTATCTTGATTATGATGAAGTTATGCGCAAGTACGATGCTATGCTTGAATGGCTTGCAAGTCTTTATGTAAATACATTGAACGCAATCCATTATATGCACGACAAGTACTACTATGAGGCTGCCGAGCTTTCTCTTGAAGACACAAATCTTAAGAGAACATTTGCAACTGGAATCGCAGGATTCAGCCACGTAGTTGACTCACTTTCTGCAATCAAGTATGCAAAGGTAAAAGTAATCCGTGATGAAAGCGGACTTGCAAAGGACTTTGAAATTGAAGGCGACTTCCCACGCTACGGACAGGATGATGACCGCGCGGACGAAATTGCAACATGGCTTCTTAAAACTTTCATGTCAAAGATTGAAAAGAACCACACATACCGCGATGCTGAGCCTACAACTTCTATTCTTACAATTACTTCAAACGTTGTATACGGAAAGGCAACAGGCGCACTTCCAGACGGACGCAAAGCCGGCGAGCCATTCTCTCCTGGAGCTAACCCTTCTTACGGAGCTGAAACAAAAGGTCTTATCAAGTCTTTGAACTCTGTTGCAAAAGTTCCTTACAAATATGCTTTGGACGGAATTTCAAATACGCAGACAATCAACCCGAATGCTCTTGGACACGATGAGAATGAGCGCATTTCTAACCTTGTAAACGTTTTGGACGGATACTTTGATCAGGGAGCACACCACTTGAACGTTAACGTGTTTGGAGTTGAAAAACTCAAGGACTGCCAGGCTCATCCTGATAAGCCAGAATATGCAAACTTCACAGTTCGTGTTTCTGGTTATGCAGTTCGCTTTATCAACCTTACAAAGGAACAGCAGGACGATGTTATTGCCCGCACTTGCCACGCAAGCCTCTAATGCTGACTTTTAAGACTGTATAAAAACGGCCGCTTTTGGTTTTCCAAAGGCGGCTTTTTTGTTATATAATGCTTTTTATTTTTTCTTCAAAAACATTTACCAGTTTTCAATCGCATTTCTTGGAACACGGACTTTTATATATGCTTTGCATGCTGAAGTGTCATAAAACTCATTTACTATTTCGTAAGGAAGTTGCGAGTTTGTTGCAGTGTCTGTATGCTGCGTAATATTTTTTATATGCTTGCTTTTTTCATCTGACTGCGATGCCTGTGCAGAAGCAATTGTCTTTGAAGAAATTTCTAAAGACGAAATTGAAGAGAGCTCGCTTAATGCGTAAATTTTTGCAAGCTGAACGGCAGTTTCTTTGTCGCCCTTTTGTTTCGTTCCGCAGGCATAATAATAATCATTGTCTTTTTTTATTCCAAACTCATACCATTCGGGGATGTTTTTATCTGGATAATATATTTCATATCCTGTTTTTGCAGGTTTCCAAAGCACTGACTGTGCGGTTTCTGTATGAGCTGAAATAGAATTTACAGTGGAGAATATATTCTGATTTTGGCTGCTTCCGTATCCGCTGCCTGTTGTCGTTAAGGTTTTCAGGTCAAGTCCTCCTCCAGGTGAAAAAACACCTCTTGATTCAGATTCTATCGATGTGTTTGAACTTACCATTTGTCCCATGGAAATTTTTATTGTCTGGCTGTATCCGTTATAGAATGTTCCGTCGGCGTTTATAACTCCCGTGCCCCCTCCTTTGTAAACACCTTTTGCAACTTCTATTTCTATTTCGCTTCCCGATTTGTCTTTAAGCTTGTATTTTCCATCATAGGAACTGAATAGGGATTCCGCTCCTGTTCCGTGCCAAAGAAGAACGCAATGTTGTGTCAATAGATATGTTGTACTGTTTTCTTCAATTAGCATGCGGAAGTGCATTCTTCCGTCTTTTTCTGCATATCCATTTAGCGAAGGATTGTCTGGGCTTGATAGAGTCAAGTCGTCATTTACTTGTATGATAAAATTTAGTTCAGGCTCAAAGAACTGTGATTCCTTTACGAATACAGCTTGTCCATATCCTTTTCTGTCTATGTTTATGCTGTATTCTATTTCCGGCGAAATGAAGTCGTAGCTTTCCATTGTGCGCTCATAAGTATAGTAATATATTCCGTCCTTAAAAGAATGGTTTAAGGACTGCTCAAGATTATTTGGGATTGATGTGCATGAAACAAGAAATGTCGCTAAAAAAATAAAACTGAATTTTTTCATAATATTTTCCTTTATTAATATTAAAATTCCATGTCCAGCTCGACCGGGCAGTGGTCGCTTCCGGGAATCTCCGTGTGGATTTTCGCGCCGGTCATCTTGTCCTTTATGCTGTCGGAAACGAGGAAATAGTCGATCCGCCAGCCTGTGTTCTTTTCGCGGGCGTGGAATCTGTACGACCACCAGCTGTAGACTCCGGCGGTGTCGGGGTAGAAGTGGCGGAAGCTGTCCGTGAATCCTGACGAAAGCAGCTCTGTCATTTTTCCGCGCTCCTCGTCCGTGAATCCGGCGTTTCGGCGGTTCGTCTTGGGATTCTTGATGTCGATTTCCTCGTGGGCGACGTTCATGTCTCCGCAGACAATCACGCCTTTTTTAAGGGCGAGCGTTTTTAGATACGCGCGGAAGTCGTCCTCCCATTTCATTCTGTATTCAAGGCGGCGAAGCTCGTCCTGTGAATTCGGCGTGTAGACCGTCACAAGAAAAAATTTCTCGTATTCAAGGGTGATTACGCGGCCTTCCGTGTCGTGCTCTGCGATTCCGATTCCGCAGCCTGCGGAAATAGGCTCGTGCTTTGTGAAAACCGCTGTTCCTGAGTAGCCTTTTTTTTCGGCGTAGTTCCAGAACTGATGATAGCCCGGGAGCTCCATCTGAATCTGCCCGGTCTGGAGCTTTGTCTCCTGCAAGCAGAAAAAATCCGCGTCGAGCGAGCCGAACGCCTCCATAAAGTTTTTTCCCATCACGGCGCGAAGTCCGTTCACGTTCCACGAGATGAATTTCATATTCTGTTCCTTTTTTATTTTTTGTAGAATCCGTTTTCACATTTTGAGAATGCGTATCCGCAGATGATTACTTCCGCGTTGTCTGCCAGTTCCTTGATTTTTTCAGTATTCAATTTTCACTTCCTTTATCGGGGCTAGAAATTCTTTTTCATTAAAATGCAAATCTTTCAGAATTGGAATCAGGTCGATGTATTCTTCTGTGAGACCGAGTTTTTTGTAGTCCGCGGTTACAACCAGATAGCCTGAATCCCATTTTTTGACTTCTGTGTATTTTTTCAGCGCGGCTGAGGTTCTGAATCTTATGCTGTGGTTCTTAAAAGTAAATGATGTGTATTTTCCGCAGCTGCTCAGAACCGCATAATCCGGCGTTTTTGGTGCTTCCATGGTTTCATAATACTACATCGTTTTTTTTCAGTCTATAAAGCGGGGAGGGCATGGAAAAATGGGCTAAATGAAAAAAAATTAACAAAAATTTATAAAAGTACTTGACAAATCCCGGGGGGGGGTACAATAGAGACTGCTGAATTTTTTCAGCGTAATCTATTTTTTAAGGAGTGAACTTATGAGAAAGTTTGCTAAAATTTCAGCTGTATTGGCAGCTAT
>OIXQ01000111.1_pt1 | contig 40391 bp, 35 predicted proteins | sample 1587791 | NCBI WGS metagenome assembly OIXQ01 (sample SAMN03283273) | human gut metagenome | biome: human-associated habitat; material: feces | host: Homo sapiens | place: Peru | collected 2012
TCCTTTAGCTAAATTACAACAAATATACCACATTAGCAATCAATAAGTTGTGAACTTTCAAAGTATTTTGCGACTATCCCTACTTAGTCATAGCCGCAACGGAGAAAGCGAAGGAAAGCGTAGTGACTAAAATAATGGTGATAAAATAATTGGTTTAATTACAAAAAGATATTACATTTGCTCGCTCAAACAATTAAATCTGAAAACATGAAATACGACGTAGCAATTATCGGTGGTGGGCCTGCTGGTTATACAGCTGCAGAAAGCGCAGCCAAGAAAGGTTTATCTACTATCTTATTCGAGAAAAACGCATTAGGCGGTGTATGCTTGAACGAAGGTTGTGTGCCAACAAAGACATTACTTTATTCGGCTAAGACATACGATTCCATTAAACATGCTTCCAAGTATGCGGTTTCTGCAGAAAATGCATCTTTTGATTATCCGAAAATTATTGCCAGAAAGAATAAAGTGGTAAAGAAATTGACTGCTGGCATCCGGATGAAGATGAAAGAAGCGGGGGTTGAAATGGTGACAGGTGAAGCTTTTATCCAAAAAAGAGATGCAGACGGGACAATTACCATCACAGTGGGAGAAACTCCGTATGAAGCTGCCAACCTGTTAATCTGCACTGGTTCTGAAACAGTTATTCCTCCAATTCCCGGGTTAAGTGAAACTGAATATTGGACAAGCCGTGAAGCTTTGTTGAATAAGGAATTACCTGCCTCTTTGGTTATCATCGGTGGCGGTGTAATCGGTATGGAATTTGCTTCTTTCTTCAACAGCATGGGTGTTGAAGTGCAAGTAGTGGAAATGTTAGACAAAATATTAGGCCCGATGGACCGCGAACTTTCCGATATGCTTCAAGCGGAATATAGCAAACGTGGCGTGAAGTATTATTTGGGATATAAAGTGACTGGCGTACACGGAACAGAAATCACTATCGAAAAAGATGGAGAAATTTCAACCCTCCATGGCGACAAAGTATTATTGAGCGTCGGCAGACGTCCTGTCACCAAAGGATTCGGCTTGGAAAACCTTCAGGTGGAACCATTCCGCAACGGCGTGAAAGTAAATGAGTTCATGCAGACCTCTTTACCAAATGTCTATGCTTGTGGTGATATTACCGCTTTCTCCCTTTTAGCACACACCGCAGTTAGTGAAGCGGAAGTTGCCATTGACCATATTGCAGGCCTACCTCATCCGATGAGTTACAAAGCTATTCCGGGTGTTGTTTATACCAATCCTGAAATTGCCGGTGTCGGAAAGACAGAAGAAGAACTCCAAGCGAGCGGAACCCCTTATCAAGTCAAGAAAATACCAATGGCATTCTCCGGCAGATTCGTGGCAGAGAATGAAATGGGCAACGGCGTATGCAAACTAATCTTGGCTGAAGACGGAACTCTTATCGGAGCGCATCTATTGGGCAATCCTGCTTCTGAACTGATTGTCATCGCAGGAATGGCTATTGAAAAGGGAATGAAGGCAGAAGAAATTACTCATTTTGTATTCCCTCACCCAACAGTAGGAGAAATCATCAAAGAAGCTTTGCTATAAAATCAGGATAGAAGCTTTATTATAAAAAAAAGGGGCTGTTTCAAAACGAAATTTTTGAGGCAGCCCCTTTTGGGTGCATCAGAATTAGTAAAATGCAAAGCACAAAGGTCAAATTCCGAAAACGGATGATAATATGGAAGTACTGGAAGTCACATCCTAATTCTTATTGTATGGGATATCCTATCTGATTTTTACCAAAGTGAGCTCATAAAACAGCGTTTAAACGCTGTTTTAATGGTGTTATAACGGCGTTTATATTATTTCGTTCGTTAACCAAATTCCCTGCAAACTGCTTGCAGATATCGAGATATTTTGCGAATATTGCATATAAGTTGTACATGAATTAGCTATTAAATGATTTGGTTTCATTTTATATACTAATAATCAATATTATGCGCAACTTTTTATACATGAATCTTTTATCAATTTAATTCCGCCAAGGGGTATGAAAAACTTTATTTCGTTTTTATCAATAATATTGCTTTGTTGCAATACTATTTTTGCTCAATCAAATAGTGATAGCTCTTTTGCATTGAAAAAAGAGAATGGGCATTATTATTTTGAAACTCAAATTAACGATAAGATCCCGGCTAAAATGATGTTGGAATCCGGCATTTTCGTAATGGTGATGGATTCTCTTTATGCGTTTGAAAATAAAGAAGCCATCAATCTGGATTATGTCAGAACACAGGGAAATGAAAAAATGAATCTCGGTGGCAAAGTATATAATATAACCCACAAGGCAAAAGGAAAGATACAATTAGGGAACAATATGGAATACCGCGGTGAGATTTTTATTCTGTCAGAATATAAAACCTACAGCGGAATAGCAATCCCAATACAGAATATATGTAATACAGAGGATGGTAGCCGCATTCTTAAACTGGATATGGAAAAACAGGTACTCCGGTCAATGAGCAGAAAACAATTCGACTCAGAGTCAAGTGATTATACTGCCACAAATATCAATTACGACAGTTATATGGGAATGCCTGCAGTTAAGACACATCTTGACTTTGAGAAAGGCGGTAAGAACTATTCTCTACCCGGTAATTATTTACTTGACTTGGGTAATGCGTCTTTTGTTTTCCTAATGAAGCAAAGTCAGATTGTGCAGGACTTCCTTTATGATAATCCGGACATTGAGTTGAAGAAGGCATACAACAAAAAAGGTGTGCTTATTGCAGAAGCAATCATTACGGAAAAGTCCAGTCTGTGTAACCGGAGTTTTGAAAAGCAGATTATTGCAATAACATCTGCGTTGCCTAAATTTACGGTAGAAGGAAGTGTCGGGCTGAAATTCTTCGAAGGCGCTGTATCTGTTTTTGATTTTGACAAACAGAAGTTTTATACAAAATAATTTTTGAAATGTAACTGAGCTGAATCCGGGCAATGTCAATCAACCTAAGTACTCCAGACAATCCTTCATTGATTGCTGGCATGTCCTATGCACCCTCTGAAACAACTTACAGACTTGGACTCACATTATGCCAATCCAAGTCTGTATTCAGAAAAAAGATACAAGGCGCAATCTTGTCTTTGGTTTTTCCTGAAAAAACATAACATGTCGGTATCAGCAAAATGTTTGGCAGCAGCAAGGAAAAGAGATTGGCGACAGTTATCCCTCTTTTCCGAGCCTTACAGCACATATAATAAGTTCCTCCTATCTCATAAAACAGCGTTTAAACGCTGTTTAAATGGCGTTATAACGGCGTTTTAATGACGTTTATAGGAACACAATAATCTTACTTCTATATAATCGAAATTATTTGACTGATACTCGAAAGTCACTATAAAAAAAGTCCCGTAAATCTTGCGATTTACAGGACTCTGTTGCGGAGAGACAGGCTCTTGAACCTATACTTTCAAGAAATATCATAAAATCGCAAATTACTGATAATCATATACCATATAAAGGACAGAGTAAATCTAAATCCTTCTGAATATGTTTTGCTATCTCAAATATTGGGTGTATATTTGGGTGTAGAATTTCAAACGCACCCAATTTATGAATATCAAACGTAACATCATTTTTGCATTGGAGAGCCGGAAGAAGAACGGTGTACCAATCGTGGAAAACGTCCCCATCCGTATGCGTGTCATATACGCAAGCCAACGCATCGAGTTTACAACAGGCTATCGGATTGATGTAGCCAAATGGGATGCCGACAAACAACGGGTAAAGAACGGATGCACCAACAAACTAAAGCAAAGCGCATCCGAAATCAATGCGGACTTGCTGAAATACTATACCGAGATTCAAAACGTATTCAAGGAATTTGAGGTACAGGAAGCCATGCCAACCACCCAACAGCTAAAGGATGCGTTCAACCTACGGATGAAAGATGCCAACGAAGAGCAGCAGGAAGAAACACAGATAAGTTTTTGGGAGGTATTCGATGAGTTTGTAAAGGAGTGTGGCAATCAGAATAACTGGACGGCATCCACCTACGAGAAATTCTCGGCAGTGAAAAACCACCTCAAAGAGTTCAAGGAAGATGTAACCTTTGAACACTTCAACGAGTTCGGCTTGAACGAGTATGTGAATTTTCTGCGTGACAAAAAGGATATGAGGAACAGCACCATCGGCAAGCAAATGGGATTCCTCAAATGGTTCTTGCGCTGGAGCTTCAAGAAAGGACATCATCAGAATATAGCATACGATACATTCAAGCCGAAATTGAAAACCACGTCTAAAAAGGTGATATTCCTGACTTGGGACGAATTGAACAGGCTGAAAGATTATCAGATACCGAAAGACAAACAATATCTGGAGCGCGTCAGGGACGTTTTTCTGTTCTGTTGCTTCACAAGCCTGCGATATTCAGATGTTCGTAACCTGAAAAGAAGCGATGTGAAACCCGACCACATCGAAGTTACCACAGTCAAAACGGCAGACAGCCTGATAATAGAACTGAATGACCATAGCAAAGCCATACTTGAAAAATACAAGGAAGTCCATTTTGAAAACCACATGGCACTGCCTGTTATCAGCAATCAGAAAATGAATGATTATCTGAAAGAACTGGGGGAACTGGCTGAAATCAACGAGCCTGTACGGGAAACATATTATAAAGGAAATGAACGTATAGATGAAGTCACCCCAAAATACGCATTACTAAGCACCCATGCAGGAAGAAGAACATTCATCTGTAATGCGCTGGCTCTCGGGATTCCGGCACAGGTGGTAATGAAATGGACGGGACATAGCGACTACAAAGCCATGAAACCCTACATTGATATAGCGGATGATATTAAGGCAAACGCCATGAACAAGTTTAACCAACTATAAAAGTATCAATCAGTTTCATAGATTATCCGCTATTTGAATTATATTTGCGACAACAATAAACATTAGAATGGGAAATAACAGAGAACATCATATAGGAAAAACGAACTTTGACGCATTTGTTCATGCCGTTGGTTCGGAAATAGAACAAGCGCAAGTCAGGCTGATTACCGCTGCCAATGCGCAAATGCTGTTCCATTACTGGAAAATGGGCAACTATATCCTGTATCATCAGAACTTGCAAGGTTGGGGAAGCAAAATCATCAAGCAACTGGCAAAGGCTATCCGGTTCAATTACCCCGAAAAGAAAGGTTATTCGGAGCGTAACCTTACTTATATGTGCCAATTTGCACGGTCATATCCGTTGAACGTACTACGAAGTTTCATTGATACAGATGCAAGGCTGTCTGTTCCAAGCATACAGAATGTTACAGATGAAGTATTGAAGCTAAACAACGGACAATTTACGCAGGAACTTACTGCGCAAATACAATCCGCTGGTTATCAACCTTTAGAATTTACGCAGGAAGCTCCTGCGCAAATTCAGAACGTGGAGAAAACCGTTTCTGCCATTTACAGGATGGGGATTATGGAGATAGAAAAAATTTTCTTGAACTCCCCTGTCGCCAGAATAAACTGGGCAAGCCAAATGGTTATACTTGATGGCTCATTACCGTTAGGCATAGGATATTGGTACATGAAACAGTCCGTGGAAATGGGCTGGAGCAGCAATGTTCTTAAAATACAAATTGAAACCAATCTGTATAGCAGACAAATCAGCAATAATAAGGTAAACAATTTCACATCCACGCTTCCTGCACCTCAAAGCGACCTTGCCAATTACCTTCTGAAAGACCCGTACATCTTTGACTTGGCTGGAACTAAGGAAAAGGCAGACGAAAGGGATATAGAAGAACAACTGGTTAAGCACGTCACCCGTTACTTGCTGGAAATGGGCAATGGCTTTGCTTTCGTTGCCCGACAGAAGCATTTTCAAATTGGTAACAGCGATTTCTATGCCGACCTGATTCTGTATTCCATTCCCCTACATGCATACATCGTAGTGGAATTAAAGGCTACCCCATTCAAACCAGAGTATGCGGGGCAACTGAACTTCTACATCAATGTGGTGGATGACAAACTGAGGGGAGAGAATGACAACAAGACTATCGGGTTGTTGCTGTGCAAGGGAAAAGACGAGGTTGTGGCACAATACGCCTTGACAGGCTACGACCAGCCGATAGGCATCAGCGATTACCAGTTGAGCAAGGCTATACCCGAAAACTTGAAATCAGCCTTGCCAAGTGTGGAAGAGGTGGAAGAAGAACTGGCATCTTTCCTTGACAAGGACAATAATCCCCAAAATTGAAGCCTATGGCAGGAGAAATAAACAAACTGATTCCCCAATACGGAGAACTCAATAGAATATATAATGATTGGGTAACCAATTATGCTTTTTCTTTTGACAAGCAGAAGTTCATTACCGACTTTTATCGGCAGCACAATGATACAAAGGCTTTTGAATCCGCCATCCTTGAACTGGTACTTGACAAGCAAAAAGAACAATACACATTGATTCTCAATAGTCTGAAAATCGAAATAGAAAAGAATATACGGGCTTATGAAACAAAACCGCTGAATGATGACGTCATAAAGCGTGTGTGTTTTCACTACGCAGACAGGCATAATTCTGCAATCAAGGACCAGTTGGAGGTTGCCACCAAGTTGCACGAGCCTTTGAATAACGCATACCACAGATACGATTTCATAGGTTTTCGGGAACATACGGACGAAGAAGAAATACAGGCAGAAAAGGAATATGAACGCTGCAAGGCTGAATACGACAAGGAAAAGAAGGAATTGGATAAGCTCTATGAATTGCAAAAGCAAGACAGGAAAGAGGCTTTTCAACATACGGAAAACCTTTCCAATAATGTTTACCGCCTGAGTATTCTTTTTATGGAAATCCTGAAAAAGTACCTTCCTGATGATGTAGAAGAAAAACGACCAGAGGAATCAGTCAAGCAAAATGAGCAAGAAGAAATACAGGATACACCGGAGGGGAAGCATGAATACTTTGACATGAAGCAGCTTTCGCCCATTCATGAAACCTGTGTCGGGGAACAGTTTGAAGCCATTACCATAGCGGACTTCTATGCCAATATAAACCTGTACCCCTGCAAGAACAAATTAAAAATCAAGGCAAGGGAAAAGATACGGGTGTGCTACCTGATATTCCTGATGAGCGAGAAACTATCCAAGCAATACAGGGATGAATGGAGATGCCAAATATTAAAACTGTTGGATATTGACGAGAGCTATTACAGGTCGAAGTATAAAGAACCCGTTTCCGATTTTCCGAGTGACAGCAACCAGAAATTCGCAAAGGAAATGGAAAGCATATTCGGATAATTCGTGATATAACCTGACATTCTACGAAATTACCACTTTTACCACTCAAATTAATTTTTGAGTGGTATTTTTATTGTCTGATATTTAATGAGATAACACAATATTCTATTTATATCATCCACATCCTTACCACTTACAACCATACCTAATTTTGCATCGTTCGAGAACAGAAATAACAGCCAGTGCGCAGGGCTGATTGTTTAACGACTAAATAGATTGGACGATGACAAATCTTCAAGAGTTATTATTAAAACCCGTCTGGCAGATGACAGGCGAAGAGTTCATATTTCTAAGCAAGCACGCTTCCAACCAAACGGAAGCGCAGCCGCAGCCTGTCACGGACACAGAAAGAAAGTATGTGTACGGAATACTTGGCATTGCCAAATTGTTCGGGTGCAGTCTACCCACCGCCAACCGTATAAAGAAAAGCGGAAAAATAGACAAAGCTATTACGCAAATAGGGCGCAAGATTATCGTTGATGCGGAACTTGCCCTTGAACTGGCCGGAAAGAAAACCGGAGGACGAAAATAACGGGAGGTGTACTTATGGATTATATGAAAGACAACAAGGAAATATCGGCAGAAGAAGCCGTAATCCTTTGGCAAGCCTCACGTTTGAGCCTGTCGAAAAGTTACGAGAAAGCACCTGAAATTCTCAAAGTACATGATTCCGTCATTGGGACATTGGGGAATTTCAGCGCATCAATCGGCAAAGCCAAAAGTAAAAAGACGTTCAATGTGTCGGCTATCGTAGCCGCCGCATTGAAGAACGGTACGGTATTGCGATATGTGGCGGAACTTCCGGAAGACAAACGGAAAATCCTTTATGTGGACACGGAACAAAGCCCTTATCATTGCCTGAAAGTTATGAAACGTATTTTACGGATGGCAGGGCTTCCCGATGACAGGGACAATGAGAAGCTTGAATTTCTCGCTTTGAGGAAATACACGCCCGAACAGCGTATCAGGATTGTCGAACAGGCTATCTACAACACACCTGACATAGCCCTTGTAATCATAGACGGCATCCGTGACATGGTATATGACATCAACAGTCCCGGTGAATCGACACGCATCATATCCAAACTGATGCAGTGGACGGATGACAGGCAGATACATATCCACACGATACTCCACCAAAACAAGGGCGATGAGAACGCGAGGGGGCATATCGGCACGGAACTGAACAACAAGGCGGAAACAGTCCTCCTTGTGGAAAAGGACAAGAGCAATGGAGATATAAGCAATGTTTCAGCCATGCACATACGAGCAATGGATTTCGAGCCTTTTTCATTCCGCATCAATGACAATGCCCTGCCTGAACTGCTGGAGGGTTACAAGCCCGAAGCCAAGAAACTGGGAAGACCGGAAGAGGAAAAGTTCGACCCTTACAGGCATATCACCGAACAGCAGCACCGAATCGCATTGGAAGCTATTTTCGGACTGAAAGAGGAATACGGCTACAAAGAACTGGAAGACACCTTAATCAAGACTTATGTGTCGGTGGGTGTAAAGTTGAACCACAAAAAGGCGGTATCGCTCATCACCATGCTTCGGAACAAACGGATGATAGTGCAGGAAAACGGCAGAAAGTACACGTTCATGCCCGACTTCCACTATTAGCCCACACCTTGTAATCGCTTCACTTTATTCCGGGGGGCTATATATTAGGGATAAAGCGAAGTGGTTGCGGAATGTGGCAAAACCGCTTCACTTTATTACCGTACTCTATATATACGAGAATAAAGTGAAGTGATTATAGACCGTACTTCATAAAGAGGTACGGGCGAAAAGAGAAATAAACCAATTCAATCATCATTAAACCAATCGTTTTATGGATATACAGACAGCGAAACAAATCAAGATAGCAGATTATCTGCACAGTCTGGGCTTTTCTCCCGTCAAACAGCAGGGCATAAATCTGTGGTACAAATCACCGCTAAGGGAAGAAACGGAAGCATCATTCAAGGTAAATACCGAACGCAATCAATGGTATGATTTTGCACTCGGCAAGGGTGGGAATATCATCGCACTGGCACAGGAACTTTATTGTTCCGACCATGTGCCATATCTCCTGCAAAGAATCGAAGAACAGACACCCCGTATTCATCCCATGTCTTTTTCTTTTGGCAAGCAATCATCTTCCGAGCCAAGTTTCCAACAACTGGAGATTGTACCGCTTTCTTCTCCTGCCCTGCTCACCTATTTGCAGGAAAGGGGGATAAACATTGCACTGGCAAAAAGAAAATGCAGTGAAGCGCATTTCTCCCATCACGGTAAACTGTATTTCGCCATTGCCTTTCCCAACGTGTCGGGTGGGTATGAAATCCGCAACCGATATTTTAAAGGCTGTATCGCACCGAAAGAAATTTCCCATATCAAACAGCCGGGAACAGCGAGGGAAACGTGTTATGTGTTTGAGGGGTTTATGGACTATCTTTCATTCCTTACTTTGAGATTGGAGAGCTGTTCGAAATATCCCGAACTGGATAGGCAAGATTACATGGTGCTGAACTCCGTAGCCAATGTTTCCAAAGCCCTCTACCCTTTGGGGAACTACGAGCGAATCCATTGTTTCTTTGACAATGACCGTGCAGGGATGGAAGCACTCCAACAAATCCGTGTGGAATACGGCAGGGACTTATACATCCGTGATGCTTCGCAGACCTACAGCGGATGCAAGGACTTGAACGAATACTTACAGAAACAGACTGAAAGAAACAGGCAAGCCCAATCTGTAAAAGAGACGCCCAGCCAACCACCGAAAAAGAAAAACGGCTTTCGGTTATAGCCCACTATAACTACACGCTTCGCTTTCGTAGTTGTGGGCTCTCCCGAGGGGATTAGGGCTTTGCCCTAATAACCCACTCAGGGTGTTTCTCCTCCCTGAGAACCCAGACCAAAGAGTGACCCTCTCTTTGGAAATTCCGCTTATGGGTTGCACCCCTAAGAACCCCTCTGAGAAAGCGAGCAAAGCAATCTATCGTAAACAATAAATCAGAATAGTAGTATGGCAATAAAATCAAGCATACATATCAAGCCTTGCAACACCAAATCAAGCGAGGCTCACAATCGAAGGACTGCCGAATATATGCGTAATATCGGAGAGTCCAGAATCTACATCGTTCCGGAACTCTCTGCCGACAACGAGCAGTGGGTAAACCCGGACTTCGGCAATCCGAATTTGCAGACGCACTACGCCAACATCAAACAGATGGTTAAGGAAAAGACGGGTCGTGCCATGCAGGAGAAAGAGCGTGAACGCAAAGGTAAGAATGGAAAGGTCATAAAGGTGGCAGGATGCTCACCCATCCGTGAGGGTGTGCTGCTCATCAAACCGGACACCACATTGGCAGACGTGAAGAAATTTGGCGAGGAATGTCAAAGACGATGGGGCATCACTCCGCTTCAAATCTTCTTGCATAAGGACGAAGGGCATTGGCTCAACGGACAGCCTGATGCAGAGGACAAGGAAAGTTTCCAAGTCGGGGAAAAATGGTTCAAGCCGAATTACCATGCACATATCGTATTCGACTGGATGAACCACGACACGGGCAAGAGCCAAAAGCTCAATGATGACGATATGATGGAAATGCAGACTTTGGCATCTGACATCCTCTTCATGCAACGTGGGCAATCTAAATCCGAGACCGGAAAGGAACATTTGGAACGAAATGATTTCATCATTGAAAAGCAGAGAGCCGAACTGCAACGCATAGATGAAACCAAACGACAAAAGGAACAACAGGTAAGTCTTGCCGAACAGGAACTCAGACAGGTAAAATCAGAGATACGCACGGACAAACTCAAAAGCGTAGCCACTGATGCTGCCACCGCCATAGCAAGCGGTGTCGGTTCTCTTTTCGGCAGTGGAAAGTTGAAAGAGCTGGAGCGAACCAATGAAGATTTGCACCAAGAGATTGCCAAACGCGACAAAGGTATTGATAATCTCAAAAACCAAATGCAGCAAATGAAAGAGCAGTATAGCAAACAGATACGCAATCTTCAAGTAATACATAATCAAGAGTTTGAAGCCAAAAACAAAGAAATATCACGATTGAATACCATCCTTGAAAAAGCGTTCAATTGGTTTCCATTGCTCAAGGAAATGTTGAGAATAGAAAAATTATGCTATGCCATCGGATTTACCAAAGATATGATAAATAGCCTTTTGACAAAAAAGGAAGCTATCAGATGCAATGGAAAAATCTATTCCGAAGAGCATAAACGAAGATTTGAAATCAAAAATGATGTTTTCAAAGTTGAGAAAAGTTCGGTTGATAATAATAAATTGGTACTTACAATAAACAGGCAACCAATAAGCGAATGGTTCAAAGAGCAATGGGAGAAACTTCGGCAAGGTTTGCGACAATCAGCGGAAGAACCAAGAAAAAGTAGGGGATTCAAATTATAATTTTTGCTCTCTATAATGCAAAACATCAACAAAATAACTATTTTTGCATTCGGATTGAGGCAACTCTTTCCATGACATATTAGAAATTGAAGAAGCGTTATGCTAATCGCTTGCGAATGAAAACCTGAGAAACTTTCAAACGTGTACAAGGATAGCATAGTGGTTCTCACGCTATAGCGTGGGCTACTATTGTTATATCTGTACACAAAGGTTTTCTCAGGACCTTCATTCAAAGACATGGCATAGTTGGCTCACGTTTCTTTTTATAAATTAATCACTCAAATGGAGTCAATAGAGTATGTTATAAATATGAAAAAATGGTATTTTTCGTTAATCGCAATCGTTTGCCTACTTCTTACGGCTTGCGACGAAGACAAAATTTTCCCTGGTAATCCAATGGTGTGGACGTACGACATCTCGACTCCCGACGGTGTGAAGTGGGAATGGGTATCTGGGTATGCGACTCCTGAATATTATTTCAAAATAAATGCCAAGGGCGGTGATATGGTGATGATTTGCGACAATTATGATTCGTTCACCATAGAGTCTGATAATCCTGACTTTTTTGATTGTGGTTGGATGACGGTCAAGAAGATAAGAGGAAATTGGTTGGAATTTCATTTCCCTTACAACGATTCGGGTGCCCCGGAAGCTTCGGAGCAGATTAAGATTTTCACAAAGGATGGCAAGCGAACCGCGCGTACCATCATTCATCTGAACCGAACTTTCGAAAAAAAAGAACAATCCGGTCAGGAGCCTCTGCCAGAGGAAGCCAAATTCAAAATGATAAAGGCGGGATTCACTCCGTTTATGAATATTGATAGTCCATTGCCGGCATCGCTCGACTTGGTAACATTCAGAATCACGGATATGAACGGCAACTATTCTCCTTTAGAAATTCCTAAGTTTACCCAGCATTACGACTCGATTGTGTGGAGTGCAGAGGGCTTCCCTCATACATTCAGAGTGTATGATAGCAATGTGACAGTAGATGGAGCGGAAGAGCATATTATCACACAATGGAGTACACATTTCTTCAAAAACGGTAAGGTAAAAAATCATTTAAAAGGCTATCGTGACGGAAAGGTTAAACATGAGGCATTGCTTGATGTAGTGTTATACGGACGTGACTTCTTAGGAATCAAATGGGGAACTTTCGTATTGCAAAATCCACAAAACCTTACAACTTATTGTCTTTTAGATACTACCTATGAGTATCAAGTGAACGACATTGTGGCAAAGGACAATCATCCTTATTCCCGAATAATCCCGGTGAACCATAAGCTACTCACCGACTCTGAGTTCTTAAAAGAAGCACAAAAGGCTATCAAGACATTGATGGGAGAAGGGCAAAGTGCCGCAGGAAAAGAAAGCCTGTTTAAATGCTTGCCCAAAGAAGGCATTAAGACAGAACTGTATTGGGAAAACAAGACCACTCGTATGATAATGGTGCATCAGCTACCCGATAACCTAGAGGAGTTGGTGCAAGAGAAGTATTATTTGCATATAGAACCAAGATCGTAAAACCATGAACAAAGTATTTGCATTCCTATTTTTAATTTGTATTGCGATATCGTCTTGCACTACCTCAAAAAGTGTAGTTTCGAAAAATACAGATTTATCGAAATATGAATATGCCTTCAACGACACATATCAAATTCCGACTAAATTAATCGAATATGAAATACAATTATATGATGCAGTTGAATCCTCTCGGCTGGAATTTATAAGCGAGAGACAAATAAACGAATTGACACCACAACAACAATCTAAGCTATTGCTGGTTAAATATGGTATTAGTCAAAAGATAAATGAAGTTATCGTAACCGTAAATTTCATAGACTATATGACAGGGCGACCAGTTGCATCTTGCAGAGGTGCATTTGGATTAGGTCTCGACTATTCCGGGGATTTGAAAGGGGCTATCAAACGTGTTGCCAAACAAATAGCGGAAACATTTCCAAAGTAATAGTTTGTTTATGCTATATGACTAAAGGTTGCTTGTATATACCAATATATTACAAGCAGCCTTTAGTATATTATTTCCGGATGCTTGATTTGTCTTAAATAAAACAAAAACACCCAACTTTACATTCTTGGGTGTAAAATTGGGTGTTTGTTTTGCAATTTGCTGATTTTCAGCGTTTATTGCGGAGAGAGAGGGATTCGAACCCCCGGAACCTCTCAGTTCAACGGTTTTCAAGACCGCCGCAATCGACCACTCTGCCATCTCTCCAGTCGATTTGTTTCTCAAATGCGTTGCAAAGGTACGCATTATTTTTGAATATGCAAATGTTTGACAAAAAAAATTCAATTATTTTTTTTGCGCTTATGACATTAAAACAGGAAAACACTTTGGTTATTAGTAAGATATATACTAATGGGGAAATACATTCTTTTACACGGGATCAAGTCGTTCCAAAACAGATTACGGCAAATTCGTCTACGACGTTCATTAAACTGTCATGTCATTTGTTTCTCCTCTTGTTCTAATATGATTTTGCGGTATTGGGAAGGAGTCATTCCATATCTGTCCCGAAATTGCCGTTGAAAAGTACGGGGCGTTCCGAATCCGCTCTCCTCGGCAATCTCTTTTAATGCGATGGATTCCGGAGAAGAAAGCAGGCGTCTGGAATAGTCCAAACGTGCCATATTAATGTATTCAACGACGGTCATGCCTTTTCTTTCTTTAATGACATTGGAGATAGTCCTTTCATTGATTTGAAGGACTTTTGCCAACTTTTTCCTATTCAATGACGGATCTTTGAAAGGATGTCCTTCCCGCAAATAGTATTCTATTTGACCCAAGACCTCATCATCTGATCCGTCAAGAGTCTGTTCTCCACCACCGCCATCCTCTTTGTAGACATGCGAAGATAAACTGTTTGTCAATTTGTCCAACTCTTCCAATTGACTTACAAAAAGCCTGTTTTGGGTGTGTAACTTGCGCGCATACAAGGCATAAGACAACAATAAAATACTTATCAAAGAGATAAAAGCATACGCCCAATATAATGAACGGGTTTTCTGTATTGCCTCTTGTTGTGTCTTTTCAACTTGGTATTGAACCATCAATTCGTCTAATTGGCGAATTTTCTCTGCCCTCAACAGGGAATCATTGCCGTGGATGTATTCCTTATACGCATTTGCGCTTTGTATGGCATCACCGCTCAAGGAAAGCAATTCCGCTTTAACCTGTAAATCCTTCAGGTAGAAAGGATAGTAATATCGATGCATCTGGAGCAGAGTATCAATATTGGCAATGGCTTCTTTATACAATTTCTGCTCGGCAGACAACATATAGGCAGCCTCATAGTAATGTTCATACGCCCTTGCCGGCAGGTCGTTCCGCATATAAGACCGCGCTTTGTCCAAACAAGCTCCCGCTCCTTTTATATCCCCTGATTTTAACAAGGCAATTGATTGGAAGGAAAATGCCGTGACTGGGCAATGGCCGCTTGCGTCTTTCCAACCTTTATCCAACCAATAATCAAGGATTTCATTATATTTACCCGATACGGCTTCAATCTCATCCTTCTCTTTTATTTTGACACAAACCGAAAATAGCCACTCACAAATGCTTTGTGCAGTCGCGAAATTACTCAAGTTGTCTTGGTAAGGAGGGCAAATCTCCAATCCTTCAGATAATGCTTTATAGGCTTTGTCATAAAGGCTCAGTTTATAAAATATCTGACCTTGCACCCTGAGAGCCATCGCCATGCCAATCGGAAGATTCAGTTCGGTCGCCTGCAAATGCATTTTTGTCGCTTCGTCCTGCGCCTTGGAATAGGACTTGTTGGCAAACATCCAATCTATATATATATTGTACAAAGCAAAGTAATATACATATTGTTTGGTGTCATATAGGAAAACAAATGCTTCTTTAGCCTCTTGTTCCAAATCGGACGAAGGAGAGATATTGGCCAACGATTGTATGTAGGAACTATATGTAATGCCGATGGCAACCGTGTCCTTCCGGGACTGTGCTTGCCGCAAAGCGGCTTTCCAATCTTCAGGCATCCCGCTAATCTGTGCTTTTTGGATAGATGCAGCCAATTCATTTGCGGGACGGGTATTGTTATCAGCAAAACTTGAACAAATGAACAGGCATAAGAAGATATAGAAGATTAAAAGTGACCGTATGCGAAAATTATATATATGCCGTTTCATGCCATGTTCCTTTTATATATTTATGCCATAACAAAGGTATGATATTTTCACGGATAATTCGTTTTTTGAAATAATAAAACACACGAACACACATGCAATACTTTGGTAATTTTTCATCTGAAACTTTCCGACTAATGGTCACGAGCTTTTTCCAAAAAGCATCCGACCTCTTTCCAAAAAGCATACTACCTTTTTGAAAAGAGGTCGGATTGTGACATTTGCAAACATAGCACCTTTATTCTCAAAATCACGAATCCGTTTAGACTAAAGCATTAGGAGCAAAGTTTAATCACGAACGAAAAATATATTCTTTTAGTGTTCTTTAATTTTAAAGAATGGCATACTTTTCCATAATACACTATTTTTGCCCACTATAAAAAAACACTTAGAAAAACATATTAAAAAATGAAATGTAGATTTTTCGCCTTAATGTTATGCCTTTTATCCATCGGGCTTTCATTATCGGCACAGACTTCGACAACCTTTACTGTCACGGGACAAGTATTGGATTCGCTGACCAATGAAACGGTTCCATATGCGACTTTGAATTTTTCCCTCGCATCTGCCCCAAAGAAGTCCGTATTATTGCTTGCCTGTGACATAGACGGTAAATTCAAAGCGGAATTGAAATCATCAGGCAAATATATCCTGCAATTACAATCCATAGGCATGGCGAATACGACCAAACGATTCACCGTAGGCAAACAGCCAACCTTGAATCTGGGTAATGTCTATATGCAAAGTGACAACAAAGTCTTGAAGGAAGTGAATGTCACAGCGCAAAAGAAATTGGTCCGTGTGGAATTGGACAAACTTACTTACAGCCTGAACGATGACCCGGAGGCACAGACCAGCAACACGTTGGATATGTTGCGCAAAGTCCCGATGATTACGGTTGACGGCAGCGATGAAATCCAATTGCAAGGTTCTACCAACTTCAAGATTTATGTGAACGGCAAGCCGTCCAACATGATGAACAACAATCCAGCGGATGTATTGAAGAGCATGCCCGCCAGCTCCGTAAAAGACATCGAAGTCATTACCGACCCAGGTTCCAAATATGATGCCGAAGGTGTGGGTGGCATTATCAATATCATCACGACCCGTAACATATTGGATGGTTACACCGCTTCCGTCAATGCCGATGCCAGCTTGTTAGGACGCATGGGAGCAGGAGCTTACCTCTCTGCCAAGTTTGGCAAATTCGGAATAACAGGCAACTACAAATACAGCCACATGAATTCCCCATGGAACGATGCTTCTTCCGTCCGTGAAACATTCGCTTCTGAAACCAACAAGCGCAGTTTATTAAACCAATCGGGAAGGAGCAAACGTCAAGGGCCGTTCCAATTCGGATATGTAGAGGGAAGTTATGAAATCGACTCTTTGAACTTGTTGAGCTTGGGGTTAAACCTGTTCCGGGGCGACAATACAAGCAAGACGGAATACGATGTAAAGATGAATAGCGGCGATGACTTGTCGGACTTCATCTATGGCTTCAACCGCTATAGCCGTTCTTCGTCCACTTTCGGTTCAACCGATTTGAACTTGGACTACCAGCACTCAACCCAAAGGAAAGATGAATTGCTAACTTTTTCTTACCGCTTCAGCCATACGCCCAACAACAGCGAAAGCTATACGGATTTGGAGAACATTGAAGGGAATTATCCCTTGATGACCAATTACCCACGCTGGGACATCAATGATGCCGCTGCAGTAGAACATACTGGACAAATTGACTATACAAGACCGACTTGGAAGAATCAATCCCTTGAAACAGGATTAAAGTATATTTATCGGAAAAGCGATAGTGAAACGTTAAGGCAATATTACAACGATTCGACTGGTGTTTGGGATGGGCAACATGATGCCAACAGCGACTTCCGGCACAACCAGCATATCTATTCTGCTTATGTGGGTTATACGGCATCCATTCAAAAGGTTGGCATCAAAGTCGGCGCACGTGCGGAAGGAACTTCTTTGAACGCCCATTTCGCTTATGCACCGGAAATGGACTTTAGCACCAGCTATTTCAATGTTGTCCCAAATATCACGTTGTCTTATAAAATCAACATGGCACAACAAATCCGTGTCGGTTACAACATGCGTATCCGCAGACCGGGTATTTGGTTCTTGAATCCGTATGTGAACAATACAGACCCGGAAAACATCCGTTATGGTAATCCGAACTTGGATCCGGAAAAGAGCAACCGCATCAACATGAACTATAGTTATTTCAACACGAAGTTCAACATGAATGCAAACGTGACATACAGTTTCCAAAACAATTCCATCCAAGAGATTGTCAAGATGAACAATAATATCTCGGAAACGACATACGACAATATCGGAAAGAACAAACGAGTAGGATTCTCATTGTACATGAGCTACGCTCCTATCCCATTGCTTCGATTCATGTTGAATGGAGGAGCAACATACGAAGACATCTCCAGCGAGACGGGCATGGCAAACAGCGGATTCAGCGGTCGAGTGTTTGGAAACATCCAGTTCAACTTGCCGAAAGACTTCCGTTTGGATTTGCGCGGCGGTTATTTCTCTCCGAGAATCTCCATCCAAGGAAAGCGTTCTCCGATGTATTTCAATGATGTTGCCATCAATAAGAGCTTCATGAAGAAGAAACTGACCGTTTCATTAAATGTGAACAATCCGTTGTGGAAGACCATCGAGATGAAGAGCACGACTGAAGACCCTACATTCTTCATGGAAAGTATCAACCACATGAGGTCACGTGACTTGAGGCTCAGCGTCACTTACCGCTTCGGAACGATGAAGAACACCATCAAGAAAGTCCGTAGAGGCATCAGCAATGATGACGGGGCAAATGAAACAGGAAGCAACGACCAACAACAGATGATGTAATAAAAGGAGCTGCCCCTGATAATCTTAAAAATTATCAGGGGCGATTTATATTTTGTCTCATTATATTGCCTACTTGATGATAATAAATGATATATTTGCAAGATAGATTACTTGAAAAACAAAGCATATCACTTAAATTCGTTTATTATGGCAAAAAGTATGATATATACACGGACCGGTGACAAAGGAAAAACTTCATTGGTGGGAGGACAACGAGTATCAAAAGCCCATTGTCGCATTGAGAGTTATGGCACGATTGACGAACTCAATTCTTTCATAGGATTGCTCATGGCAGAATTGGAAGACCAACATGACCTTGAATTCTTATTGTTTATCCAACATAAATTGTTCACGGTGGGATCCTATTTGGCAACAGACCAAGCGACAACGGAACTGAAGATAGAAAGCCGCATCACTCCGGAAAGCATTGCGAAGATAGAAGAAGAGATTGACCAAATAGACGGATCTCTTCCTAAAATGACCCATTTCGTCCTGCCGGGAGGTTGCAGGTCTGCTTCCTTGGCACATGTTTGCAGAACTGTATGCAGAAGGGCAGAACGCCGGATTTACACGTTGGCGGAAGAATATGAAGTGGAAGAACCTGTCCTGATATTCATCAACCGCCTTTCTGATTACCTGTTTGTTTTAGCACGGAAAGAGTGCTTGAAAAACAACGGCAAAGAAATTATTTGGGATTATACTTGTTTCTAAAGAAATTATTATACTTTTGCGGAAAAAATGAACCTGACTACTAAAATGTAGTCTTTAATACGATTTTACTATGTATTGGACATTGGAATTAGCTTCAAAATTGGAAGATGCACCTTGGCCAGCAACCAAGGATGAATTGATTGATTACGCTCAACGCTCAGGTGCTCCTTTGGAAGTAATAGAGAATCTACAAGAAATGGAAGACGAAGGCGAAATATATGAATGCATGGAAGATATTTGGCCTGACTATCCAAGCAAAGAAGATTTCTTCTTCAACGAGGAAGAGTATTAATCGCTCACGAGCTGGCTATCTCAGCTTAGAGCGTTGAATATAAGCGGTATGGGGATTTTACAGCAAGTTCCCATACCGCTTTTTAAATCTTTTACCGCTTGTGAGCTAAAATAACTCTCAAAAAAGTTGTAACATCTCTCTATATATTGTATATTTACACCTGATAAGTTCAGAAAAGTGTCAAGTTTGGCGCAAATCAGAAGTAGCAGGTGTAATCATGAAGATAGAAAGAGACATAATAAATAAATTCAAGGATTGGAAAGATGCAGAAAAGCATAAGCCGATCCTTTTGAAAGGTGCCCGCCAGATAGGTAAGACATGGGCTATGGAAGAGTTCGGAAGAGAATGTTTCGATTATACGGCGAAATTTGACTTTGACCGCCAGAAAGAGTTGCAGTCAGCTTTCACTGTGTCAAAGGAACCAGCACGCATAATAAAGGAACTCGCCCTTTATAGCCAAGTTCCCCTTGTTCCTGGCAAGACACTGCTCATATTCGATGAGATACAAGAATGCGAGGAAGCACTCAACTCGTTAAAGTACTTTTGTGAGGATGCTCCCGAATGGCATATTATTGCAGCAGGTTCGCTGTTGGGGGTGGCTGTTAAGAGGAGGAAAATGACCGTACCCGTGGGAAAGGTGCAGGTTATGCGTATGTATCCGATTACGTTCAAAGAGTATCTGCGAGCCAGCGACATCCAGACATTCAATTTTGTTGAACAGATAGAACAGCCAGAGAAATTACCTCTTATTATACTTGACAAATTGAAATCAGAATACCGAAGATATATGGTGTCTGGAGGTATGCCGGAAGCAACCGTAAGTATGCTTGAAAATCAGGGTATGCAAGCTGTGGATGACATACTGCAAGGCATATTAGATTTGTATGAGCTTGACTTTGCCAAGTATGCAGAACCTCGCGAGATACCGCGCATTCATGCTATTTGGCACTCACTTCCATCTCAACTTGCCAAGGAGAATAGGAAGTTCATCTATAAGATTATAAAGAAAGGAGCAAGAAGCCGTGACTACGAGGATGCTTTGCTGTGGCTTGAAGATGCAGGCATGATATATCGTGTGAACGCAGTATCGAAACCAGGAATGCCTTTAAGTGCATACGAAGAACCAGACATATTCAAGATTTATGCCAGTGACTGCGGACTATTGCGGCGATTGGCTGGACTACCAGGAAGTATAGTCATTGACCCGACTGCCAACTACACAGAATTCAAAGGCGCAATGGCAGAGAATGCAGCGCTGCAAAGTTTGTTGCCTTCATATGGTTCAATGCCTTACTATTGGTCTTCGGAAGGAAAGGCAGAGATAGAGTTTCTGTTACAGCGAGAGGACGAGATAATTCCTGTAGAAGTAAAGGCCGAAAATTGTGTCAGTGGCAGAAGTATTGTTGTGTACAACGAACGTTACCATCCCAAAAACCGCATACGTTTCTCTTTTCTCAACTTACAGCAAAACTGTGGAATGCTTGCATGTCCCTCTCCTTTAACGGAATGGGCTATGAAATGGCTAATCAAATAAAGGTCTTATAGCAGAGATTCATATTGTCTTACAACACCTTTCATGGTGAAATAAACTGACCGATAATCGTGTTGTAACATCATTACTCTCAGAAATTCGATATGCATTGTCCCTATTCAACGAGGAAGAGTATTAACAACCTCATAGGTTAAACAGTAAAATTATCAGCGGGACAAGCAAAAATATTTTGTTTGTCCCGCTGATGTTTTATGATATCATAAATTATATGTACTTTTGCGCAACAGTCCTATATCTTGAATAGAGCATGAAAAGAATACAAATTCTTATCCTTATCTTATTTATCTGCTTACCAAAGGTACAAGCACAATACGATGCAGCTTTGAGCCATTATTTCATGGCAAGAGCTTATTATAATCCAGCGGCGGCAGGTAGTACGGAAGATTTGAAAATGCTTGCACTTTTCAACCAACAATGGGTCGGATTTCCTAAAGCACAACGTTCCTTCTTCGTGACAGCTGACATGCCATTCAAAATCGGCAAAATCAAACAGGGAGTGGGTGTGACTGTTTATACAGAAAGCATTGGATTATTTCAAAACACGCACGCTGGAGCGCAATATGCATACAAGCACAAGTTGTGGGGCGGGGAACTAAGCGGAGGCTTGCAAATCGGAATTGTCAACGAGACGTTCAAGGCAGACAGCATCTATATTCCACAAAGCCCTTTCCACCAGCAAGAGGACGAAGCGTTCCCTAAAAGCAGAGTCAACGCAACAGGTTTAGATATCAACCTTGGACTGTTTTACCAACATAAAAACTTTTATGCTGGTGTCGGATTCACCCATATTAATTCCCCCGAACTACAATTGGAAGAAACAATATACACATATATCGGAGGAATGTTTAATTTTATGGGCGGATACAATATTAAACTAAATAATCCGTTATTTGAATTAAAACCATCTGTGTTTTTACTGACAGACTTTAACAATTATCATCTTGACGTAACTGCACGAATGGAATACAATAAAATGTTTAATGGTGGTATTTCCTGGAAAATGAACGAATCCATCGGTTTGTTGTTGGGAGCCAATATAGGAAGGTTCGCCTTGGGATATTCTTTTGGTTATCCGACCACTGCCATCCGAAAAGTATCTTCGGGGAATCATGAACTGGTATTACAATACCGGCTCAAACTGAATAAAACAAAAACAGGAAACACCCGCCACAAAAGTGTACGTATATTATAAGTATATGAAGAAAATATGGATAGTTCTTCTGGCAGCCACATCGCTGCTTTCCTCCTGTGGTAAAGTTTTATCGGGAGGCGGAGGAGAAGTGACAGGAGCACGGACAATGGCTATTAACGAGCCGAATCCGTACGGAATGACTTTAATTAAAAGAGGTGCTTTTGAAATGGGTCCGGCAGACAAAGACTCCTTGTGGGGCATCATGCCTGACACGAAAGGAATATCCGTCGATGCTTTTTGGATGGATGAAACGGAAACGACCAATGCCAAGTACCGCCAATTCGTCTATTGGGTACGTGACTCCATCATCCGCGAGCGCTTAGCCGATCCGGCTTATGGGGGAAATGACCTGTTCAAGATTACGGAAGACAAATACGGCGACCCAGTAACTCCTCATTTGGATTGGAGCCGTCCTATTCCTTGGAAACGTGCCAACGAAGATGAAATACGTGCCATTGAAAGCGTTTATTATACGAATCCAGTGACCGGTGAAAAGAAATTGGACCCGAAACAGATGGTATTCAAATATGAATGGTATGATTATACATCTGCCGCTTTGCGGAAAAACCAAATGGATCCGGCTGACCGTGTCCGTAATACGGACATTACGCCTGACCCGAACGAAATCATCATGATTTCCAAAGATACAGCATACGTGGATGATGAAGGGAATATCATCAATGAAACAATTACACGTCCGCGTTCAGGACCTTGGGATTTCTTGCATACTCGTATCGTGAACATCTATCCGGACGAGAACTGCTGGGTAAATGATTTCAACAATTCCTACAACGAGCCTTATACCCGCATGTATTTCAACCATCCGGGCTATGATGATTATCCCGTCGTGGGTGTTTCTTGGGAACAAGCTACTGCTTTTTGTGTATGGCGCACCAATCTATACAAACAGTCGCTCAGCCTTCCTGCAGGGCAAGCCATCGAGCCGTTCCGACTCCCGACGGAAGGAGAATGGGAGTATGCGGCACGTTGTGGAAAGAACGAGAATAAATATCCTTGGGCAGGTGACGACTTGACAAATGGAAAGAACTGTTTCTTGGGCAACTTCAAGCCAGGCAAAGGGAACTATACGGAAGACGGACATTTGATTACTTCCCGTGTTGGCTCATTTGCTCCTAACGAATTCGGCTTGTATGACATGGCTGGTAATGTGTCGGAATGGACCTCAACCGCATATTCCGAATCAGGTCCTAACCAGACGAGCGATATCAATCCGGAATTGCGCTATAACGCTGCAAAAGAAGACCCATACGCACTGAAGAAAAAAGTGGTGAGAGGTGGTTCGTGGAAAGATGTATCACAGTTCATACGTTCGGACATGCGCAGCTTTGAATACCAGAACGAGACACGTTCATACATCGGTTTCCGTTGTGTACGCACTCAAATCGGTTTTTCTAAATCAAAAGGTAAAAAATAATCAACTCATTTAATACTTACATTCATGGGAAAATATAGAAGATATAAGAATATATTAGAGATGTTCCTTTCCAGTGAAAAGGGAAAGCGAGCTTTGAACTTCTGTTATAGCTGGGGTGCTTCCATCGTCATCATCGGTGCATTGTTTAAATTGTTGCATTTGCCGTACGCAAACCAGATTCTGTTCATTGCAATGATTACAGAAGCATGCGTCTTCTTCATCTCGGCATTTGAACGCCCCAACGACGAATACCATTGGGAAGATGTCTTTCCGGTGTTGAAATCAAAGAACCCTTTGGATCGCCCGGCTTTCTCAAATGGTCAAGATAACGCCACACAAGAAAACGGGAACAACGGAATACCTTTCATCAATATGGGCGGTATGCAATCCAACTTAGGAGCGAATGCGGCTGCCTCATTGGGATTGAATGTTACAGAAGAAGATACGAAAAACCTATCGGAAAGCATCAAGAAGTTGAGTGGTGCTGCCAATCAGATTTCCAAAATGGCAGAATTGACAGAAGCGACCCAACATTATCTGGAACAGCTCTCTTCCATGTCTAAGAAGATGGAGAAATTCAGTGAAGTGACGGGGTCTTTGACCGAAGTTTCGGATACCTTGTTGAACTCCTATAAAGGAATAGCAGACAATCCAAGCAGCGTTTCTCAAAATGCCACCAGCTATGTAGAACAGATGGATGCTTTGAACCGGAACATTGCCGGATTGAACAGTGTTTATGAAATGCAGTTGAAGAGCATCAGTGCCCAAATGGAAAATATAGAACGGATCAATGCCGGACTGAACCGTATCCGTGAAATGTACGAAGGTTCTGTAATCGACAGTTCTGTATACCGCAACGAGACGGAAAAGATGACCCAGCAGTTATCCCAACTGAACCAAGTCTACAGCCGTCTGCTCCAAGCCATGACTGTAAATATGTATACGCCACAGCAGCCAGCAGGGAACAATTACCAGGCTCCGCAGAATCCGTATGCACAACAGCCTCCTTACCAGGCACCGTATGGTTATCAACAACCTCCATACAACACGCCGAGACAGGGCTAAACCAACAAACATAATCATGGATTTTAGAAGAAAGAGATAAAAACAAATGGCAGGAATATCAAATAATCCGAACTCTCCTCGTCAGAAGATGATTAATCTGATGTACTTGGTGTTCATCGCAATGATGGCATTGAACGTATCATCGGAAGTATTGGACGGATTCGAGCTGGTGCAGGATAGTTTACGGACTTCTATTGAAAATGCGACTCACCGCAATGAGATTGTGGCGGCAGAGTTGAGTTCTGCATATCAGTCCAATCCGGAAAAGGTGCGTGAATGGTATCAGAAATCGGCAGCCGTAAAGCAGAGGTCGGATTCCTTATACAACTATATTCAAGATTTGAAACAACGCATCGCAGACTTGGCGGATGGCGAAGGAGCAAACGTGAACAACATTGAGCATAAAGATGATTTGGAAGCTGCAGCCCGTGTGATGCTGGCTCCCATAAAAGGAGAAGGTAAGGATTTACGCCAGACCATTGATGCTTATCGGGAATGGATGGGGCAATTGGTAGAAGATTCTGCGAAGACACGAATCATCGAAACGGCATTAAGCACAAAACCGCCGTACAAGGCGGGAATAAATACCCGCACTTGGGAAGTGGCTTTGTTTGAAAATATGCCTGTGGCTGCGGCAATCACCCTGTTGACCAAAGTACAGAGCGATATCCGATATGCCGAAGGGGAAGTATTGTCCCACTTGCTGAGCAGCGTGGATGTGGGAGACTTCCGTGTGAACCAGATTACAGCCCAAGTTATCCCGCAAAGCCAAATTGTGATGCGAGGAAGCCAGTATGAGGCAAACATCGTACTTTCAGCAGTCGATTCAACCAAACGTCCTACTGTCTTTGTCAACGGAAAAGAGTTACCGGCAGAAAACAAAGGAATCTTTAAAGTTGCGACCGGAGCAACCGGCACATTCCCTATAAAAGGATATATCGAAATGCCGAATAGTGAAGGAAGTTCCAACCGCTACCCGTTTGAAAGCGAATACTTCGTAACGGAACCAAGCGCAACTGTCGCACCAACACTGATGAATGTATTGTATGCAGGAATCGCCAATCCAATCCGCATCGCTGTGCCGGGTGTGCCAAGCGGCAATGTCACAGCCACGATGACCAACGGAACTTTGATTCGCAAAGGAGACCTTTGGGAAGCTCGTCCTTCCAAAGTGGGAACAGAAGCGATTGTGACAGTACAAGCCCGCATGGCTGATGGACGCAGTTTGGAAATGGCAAAGACTTCATTCCGTGTTCGTGCCTTGCCGGATCCATTGCCTTATATCGAATATAAAGACGAGAACGGCAATACCCGCAAGTTCCGAGGAGGAAAAATCTCCAAACGGAATTTGGTGGAAGCAGAAGGCATCTTGGCGGCAATCGACGATGATTTGTTGAATGTGAAATATACGGTATTACGCTTCGAACTGACATTCTTTGACTCCATGGGCAATGCCATTCCTGAAGTTGCGGAAGGGACTAACTTCTCTCAACGCCAGAAAGATTATATCCGCAGGTTGTCCCGCGGAAAGCGATTCTATATTTCCCGTGTGGTAGCCAAAGGTCCGGACGGAATCGAACGAACTATACCGACTATTGAAGTAATTGTAAATTGATGATGATATGAAACGTATCTATTACATAGTTGCCTGTCTACTTACACTGTTGGCTGTACTTCCGGCAAATGCCCAAGAACAGGCCACGACGCAGAACAAGCAGCAACAACAAAAAGGACCACGCGCCAGCCGAGGCGGGCGTGAGGCTACAAAGGCAGACAATGGATTGCCCGAACTGACTGTGCGTGCTCAGGATTTGAACGAAAGGCTGACACAAGAAATCGGAAATGCACGCTGGATGCGCATTGTTTACCGCCAGTTAGATTTGACAAAAGAAAAGAATACGCCTTTATATTATCCCGTCCATCCCATGAACGGGCAAATGAATCTTTTTACCATCATGTTCCAACTCCTTAGCGAGGGGAAATTGAAAGCATACGAATATGTGGATGGTTATGAAGTGTTTGATGAATCTCATCTGATAAACTTCAAAGAGTTGTTGGATCGTTTCCATGTTTATTATGAAGAAGTGGCAGACAAACGCGGAGGCGAACCGGCTTTGATCATCAATGAAAGTGATGTCCCTTCGGAACAGGTTCGGAGCTATTATGTGAAAGAAGCATGGTATTTTGACCAAAACAATTCATTGTTTGATGTGAAGACATTGGCGATTTGCCCTTTGTTGGCAGTAGACAATGATTTCGGTCAAACAACCAGCCCGATGTTCTGGCTTCCATACGAAAATGTCCGCCCTTATTTAAACACGGCATTCATCATGACTTCCAATTTGAATAACGTGGCGACTTTCACAATAGACGACTATTTCCGCAGACGGATGTTCGACGGGGAAATCATCAAGACGCAAAATCTGATGAACCAACCATTGCAAGCCTATTGCCCAACGCCTGATTCCTTGAAACGGGAACAGGAGCGCATCGAGAAACAATTGACTTCATTTGAAGAATCTCTTTGGATGAATACCGATTCGATAAAACCGGTTGACACCAAGGCTACAAAGAAGAACAAGGAGAAAGCTACCGCTGAGAAAGAAGAGAAAACAGAGGTGCAGAAAACTCAAAAAGCAAAGGCGACAAAGACAAAAGCGCCTAAAGCTCCAAAAGCACAAAAGTCCACTCCTGTCCGCAGTATTCGCAGAAGATAAAACCCAAACGGTTGCGACCCAAAATAATTGGGTGAGCAATCGTATCATATAAGGGCGGTGTGTCAAAAAACGGTTATGACACGCCCCTGTTTTTTTACATGAGGATAAATGTATTTGTTACGGATAAACCCAACCGTTAGTAAAGCGTTTTTTGCTACTAAAAATAGGATAAAATGTATCGAAAAAACATACCGTTGTTTTTTTGAAAACGTCCAATGTTTTTCAAAAAACGTCCAATGTTTTTTCAAAAACATCAAATGTTTTTTTCAAAACAACGGTTATATAAAACGAACCTTCAGCAGCAAACCGCAAAGCACTGATTATGAACTAAAAGCACAATTCTTCTTTGTCGAGGTCGATACAAAAGGAAACGGATGGCATCTTCCACCTACTTTCCCAAAGATGCTTTTCCTGGATTTCGGCAGAGGAAACAGCAAAATGAATATTTTACGGTAATTATACCCCCTAATAATCTGAATTTTCTTAACTTTGTCAATTCAAAGCAGAAAGATCGATGAGCGTAATAATTAAAGAAGTAACGACAAATAAAGAGCTTAAGAAGTTCGTTAAGTTCAATATAGACCTGTACAAAGATAATCCCTATCATATTCCTGGTCTTATTGAAGAAGAAATGGTCACCCATGATCGAAAGCAAAACCCTGCATTTGAAGTGTGTGACGCAATCTATTTCCTCGCCTACAAAGATGGCAAAATCGTAGGACGTATTGCCGGAATCATCAATAAGAACAGTAATGAAACGTGGAATCAGAAGCGTGCCCGTTTTGGATTTGTAGATTTTATCGATGACGAAGAGGTGGTGGATGCTTTGTTCAAAGCCGTTTCTGACTGGGCAAAGCAGAAAGGAATGGAAGAACTCCAAGGTCCTATGGGCTACACCGATATGGACCACGAAGGAATGTTGGTGGAAGGATTCGACCAACTTGGCACGATGGCAACTATCTATAACTATCCGTATTATCCCAAACACATGGAACGCATGGGATTTGTCAAAGACCAAGACTGGTGTGAATTCAAAGTGTTTGTTCCCCGCGAAGGCGTTCCTGAAAAGCATTTAAGAATAGGGGAAATCGTAAAACGGAAATATGGATTGTCCATCCGCAAATTCAAAAACAAAAAGGAGGTCATGCCGTATGCCCGCAAGTTATTCAACACACTGAACGAAGCATACGCTCCATTGTATGGTTTCTCCAAATTGACACCCAAACAGATAGATTATTATATTAATATGTATATACCCATGCTTCGGTATGACTTGGTCACCATCGTGACAAGAGATGAAGACGATGAAGTAGTCGCATTCGGCATCTCTCTTCCAAGTCTTTCCAAAGCGATGCAGAAAGCAAAAGGACATCTGTTCCCATTTGGATGGATCCACCTGTTGAAAGCTTTGAAATCGAAACCGAAAGTGGTTGATTTATACTTGATGGGAGTATTGCCAGAATACCAAAGCAAAGGGGTCAATGCTCTGCTATTTAATGATTTGATACCTATTTACAACAAATTGGGTGTCGAATATGCAGAAAGTAATCCGGAATTGGAAACGAACAATGCCGTCCAAGCCCAATGGGACTACTTTAAAAGGGAACATCATAAGACTCGCAGAGCTTTCATTAAAAAGATAGGATAAGGGAAAACATGGACGAATTGAACTTAACGGAAAACAACGGCATATCATCCTACAACGACGAGGACATAAAAACCCTGGATTGGATGGAACATATCCGCAAACGACCGGGTATGTATATCGGGAAACTGGGCGACGGCAGCCATGCCGACGATGGTATTTATGTCTTATTGAAAGAGGTGTTGGACAACTCTATCGACGAATACATGATGGGATTCGGCAAAACGATAGAGGTCACGATAGCCGACGGCATGGTCTCTGTCCGGGACTATGGGCGAGGTGTTCCGTTAGGCAAAGTAGTTGATGTTTCCAGCAAAATGAACACGGGAGCCAAATATGACAACAAGGCTTTCAAGAAGTCTGTCGGATTGAACGGTGTAGGTATAAAAGCCGTGAATGCGCTGAGCAGCTTATTCCGGATTACCAGTTGGCGAGACGGTGAATCAAAGGAAGTGGAATACAGCAAAGCTGTCGTAACTCGTGACTCCGGCACTATTCCATCCAAAGAGCCCAATGGCACATTAGTCACATTTGTCCCGGATGACACCATATTCAAGAACTACCAATACAAAGAGGACTTCATCGAGCCGCTCTTGAAAAACTATGTGTTCTTGAACTCCGGACTTACCATCTTATACAACGGGAAGAAATATTATTCCCGACACGGTTTGGTGGATTTGCTGAACGAATATCTTACTTCCGAGCCTCTTTATCCTATTATCCACTTAAAAGGGGAAGATATCGAAGTCGTCATTACACATTGCAACCAGTACGGCGAAGAATACTATTCATTTGTAAACGGGCAGCACACCACCCAAGGAGGAACACATTTGTCCGCTTTCAAAGAGGCAATTGGACGAGTCATCAAGGAGTATTATAATAAGAACTTCGAATACACAGATATTCGCGCAGGTATTGTCGCTGCCATCAGCATAAAAGTTGAAGAACCTGTATTTGAAAGCCAAACAAAAACGAAATTGGGTTCAAAGGACATGGGACCGAATGGACCTACCGTCACTAAGTTCATCAACGATTTCTTGAAAAAAGAATTGGACAATTACCTGCACATCGAGACTGAGACTTCAGATATCTTATTGAAGAAAATCCAAGATTCGGAAAAGGAGCGGAAAGCGATTGCCGGTGTCACCAAGTTGGCGAGGGAACGTGCGAAAAAGGCTAATTTGCACAATAAAAAGCTTCGTGATTGCCGCATTCATTTGAATGATGCGAAAGGAGACAAAACGGAAGAAACCAGCATTTTCATCACCGAGGGTGATTCCGCCAGTGGTTCCATCACGAAAAGCCGTGACCCCAATCTCCAAGCTGTATTCAGTTTGCGAGGCAAACCATTGAACAGTTTCGGGTTAACGAAAAAGATTGTCTACGAGAATGAGGAATTCAACCTGCTACAAGCTGCCTTAAATATAGAAGACGGGTTGGACGGGTTGCGCTACAACAAAGTGATCATAGCGACTGATGCCGATGTGGACGGAATGCACATCCGCCTGCTCCTCATCACCTTCTTCTTGCAATTCTTCCCGGACTTGATCAAGCAGAAACATGTCTATATCTTGCAGACACCTTTATTCCGTGTCCGCAACAAACAAAAGACAATTTATTGCTATAGCGAAGAAGAGAAGCAGAAAGCGATTAAAGAATTGGGGAAGAATCCGGAGATTACCCGATTTAAAGGATTGGGAGAAATTTCCCCGGACGAGTTCCGCTACTTTATCGGGAAAGACATCCGTTTGGACCTGGTATCCTTGAAGAAAGAGGACTTGGTAAAAGATATGTTAGAGTTCTATATGGGTAAAAACACAATGGAACGACAGAATTTCATCATAGATAATTTGGTTATCGAAGAAGATATTATCAATTGACAAGAGATAAAATGATTAGACATCATACAGATAAAGAGACAGAATCAGAGCGAATAGCCATTTTCCCTGGTTCTTTCGACCCGTTTACAAAAGGTCATCAATCATTGGTCAGCAGAGGACTTACCATTGTTGACAAAATCGTTATTGCAATCGGGGTCAATGAACAGAAGAAATATTGTTTCCCCTTGGAAGAGCGATTGGAAGCCATTCGTCAATTGTATCAGGATGAGCCTCGTGTCGAAGTCCTCTCCTATCAAGAATTGACAACCGATTTCGCAATGAAGGTAGGAGCTCGGTTTATTCTTCGAGGAATACGTTCTACGATAGATTTCGAATACGAAAAGACAATTGCAGACGTAAACCGATCGTTAACGGGAATCGAAACACTGTTCCTGTTAGCTGAGCCTCAATATGCCCACATCAGTTCAAGCGTCGTTCGGGAACTATTACATTTCGGGAAAGACATCTCATCATTTCTTCCTCAATAAATATCATTATCATAAAGTAAAGTCATGGAAAGCAGTGTAAAACGTTTAGTTTTAATCTTATTCATATTCAGTACTTCATGGGCGTCTGTTTTTGCCCAAAAAGACATTGAAGCACGAAAGTTACAATTAGCTTTGTATGCCATTAGCAACTTGTACGTAGATTCAACCAGTCAAACCAAACTGGTGGAAGATGCGATAACTGGCATGTTGGAGAATTTGGATCCTCATTCAACTTATACCAATCCGGAAGAGACCAAAGAGATGACAGAACCTTTGGCAGGCAATTTCGATGGAATCGGAATACAATTTAATATGCTAACGGACACAGTCTATGTGATACAAGTTGTCTCTGGAGGTCCATCAGAAAAAGTCGGGTTAATGGCTGGTGACAGAATCGTAGAAGTAAATGACACCGTGATAGCAGGAGTTAAAATGAGCACTCCGGAAGTGATGAAACGTTTACGCGGTCCCAAAGGTTCCGAAGTCCATGTGAAAGTGAAACGAGGAGAAGAACCTCAACTCCTTGATTTTACCATAACGAGAGGCAAAGTTCCTGTATATAGCATAGACGCTGTTTACATGGCTGACAAAGAGACTGGTTACATCAAGCTGAATCGTTTCGCTGCCTCCTCAACGAAAGAGTTTAAAGAAGCCCTTTCTTCCCTAAGCAAGAAAGGTATGACACAACTCATTTTGGATTTGCAGGGGAACGGCGGTGGATACTTGAATGTTCCCATAGAATTGGCGGATGAATTCCTTTCCCGCGGGAAAATAATCGTATACACGGAAGGGAACAAGCAAAAGCGTCAAGATGCGCTTTCTACAGCTGCCGGTTCTTTTGAAAAAGGCAGATTGGTGATTTTAGTGGATGAAGCATCTGCCAGTGCCAGTGAAATCTTATCCGGAGCTATCCAAGATTGGGATCGTGGAGTAATTATCGGTAGACGGACTTTCGGAAAAGGATTGGTCCAACGCCCACTTCCATTGCCGGACGGATCAATGATTCGTTTGACTGTGGCAAGATATTATACGCCTACCGGACGTTGCATCCAAAAACCGTATGAAAAAGGCAAAGGAGATGAATATGCACACGATTTGATATCTCGATACAACCGAGGAGAACTGATGAGTGCGGACAGCATCCACTTCCCTGATTCATTGAAAGCCCAAACTTTGGCGAAAGGCCGTACGGTGTATGGAGGCGGTGGAATCATGCCGGATGTATTTGTTCCAATTGATACGACCTTCTACAGTGACTATCACCGCACGCTTGTATCAAAAGGTTTGGTCAATCGGGTTGCCATGAACTATTTAGACAAACATCGGGAAGAGCTGAATAAAAAATATAAGAAGATTCTTACCTATAAAGAGAAATTCATAGTGCCTGAATCGCTAATGGATGAATTGCTGGCAATGGCCGAAGAGAAAAAGATCTCATTCAAGGAAGAAGAGTACAACCGCTCCTTGCCTTTGATCCAGCTTCAGATAAAAGCCCTTATTGCCCGGGACTTGTTTGATATGACAGAATATTTCTATATCATCAATGATGCCAATCGTATTTATCAAGAAGCACTGAAACTCATTAATGATGAAGCTAAATATAACCAGATATTGAGAATTACAAGTGAAGTAAACAAATAATCAAGATGTATTGGCAATTATTTCTGACGTTTGTTAAAATTGGGACATTTACCATCGGAGGCGGTTATGCCATGCTTCCACTGATTCAACGGGAAGTAGTAGAAAGGCATTGGTTGACAAAAGAAGAGTTCATCGATATCTTTGCGGTGACCCAATCATTACCAGGTATTTTTGCTGTGAACATAGCCATCTTCGTCGGCTTCCGGCTAAAAAAGAGATTAGGAGCTTTGTGTTGTGCATTGGGAACCATTTTGCCCTCTTTCCTGATTATCTTAGCCATTGCCCTTTTCTTCACCCACGCTCGAGAGAACATTTGGATTGAAAGGGCATTCAAGGGGCTGCGCCCGGCTGTCGTGGCTTTGATTGTCGTTCCATGTATTACGACTGCAAAATCAATCAAGTTGACTTATAAACAACTTATCATCCCTGTTGTAGCAGCTCTGTTAATCTGGCAAGTCGGAATCTCTCCGGCATGGATTATTTTGGCAGCCATTGCAGGTGGAATTATTTACGGTTTGAAAATTAAAAAGAATATCAAATGATTTGGCTTCAGCTTCTTTTCGTCTATCTGAAAATCGGTATTTTAGGATTCGGTGGCGGTTATGCCATGCTTTCTTTGATACAAGCAGATGTGGTGGATCGTTATCAATGGATTTCTTTGCAAGAGTTTACGGACATCGTCGCCATATCCCAAATGACACCTGGACCAATCGGCATCAACAGTGCCACTTACATTGGTTATACTGCCATTCTTAATGCCGGTTATCCTCCATACGTAGCGATATTAGGTTCTTGCCTAACGACCTTTGCTGTTTGTTTACCCTCTTTCCTTTTGGTATTGTTGATTTCATACAGCTATAGCCGTTTCAAGAACAATAAATATGTAGCAGCTGCTTTCTTGGGACTTCGTCCGGCTACTGTTGGATTAATCGCAGCCGCCGCTTTATTATTAATGAATAGCGAGAATTTCATCGATTATAAGAGTTTCGTTATTTTTGCCGCAGCATTTATTTTAACCTATAAGTTTAAAATCCATCCAATTTTGATGATTATTTTGGCTGGTATCGCAGGCTTAGTATTATATAGCTTTTAATGTATATGAGAATCATGAATTACAAATGGTTGTTCTTTCTACTCGTAGTATTAGCAACATCCTGTAAAACACAACAACAGGTCTCTTCTGTAGCTCCTGTTGCCCAAGGGGAACATCCCAAAAGAGAGTTCCGTGGAGCATGGATCCAGACCGCATTCCAAGGAGAGTATAAATCCATGTCGCCAGCGGAGATGCGGAAAAGCTTTGTGAAGAAGCTGAACTTTCTGCAATCTTGTGGAGTCAACGCCATCATATTCCAAGTCCGCCCCGAAGCAGACGCTTTCTATCGTTCAGAAATAGAACCTTGGAGCCGATTCTTCACTGGAGAACAAGGACGTGCTCCGGAAGGGAATTTTGACCCGATGGCTTTCCTTGTCAAAGAGTGCCATAAAAGGAATATGGAGTTTCATGCTTGGCTGAATCCTTATAGAGTCAGTACGGCAGGAAATACCAAATTGGCGGATTCACATATCTACTATCAACACCCCGAGTGGTTTGTTACTTATAACAAGCAGATTCTATTTGACCCCGGATTGCCTCAATCCCGCCAATTCATTTGCAAAGTGGTAAAAGACATTATCACTCGTTATGATGTAGATGCCATCCACATGGACGATTATTTCTATCCTTATCCTGTTGCCGGGGAATTTTTCCCTGATGAAAAGAGCTTTGAGAAATATGGATTGGCGAAAGGTTACACTTACGAACAGAAAGGCGACTGGAGACGTGCGAATGTGAACAAGTTGGTCAGCCAGATCAAACGGACAATCATGTTGAACAAGCCTTGGGTTCGCTTTGGAATCAGCCCTTTCGGAATTTACCGTAACAAGAAAAGCACTCCAGATGGATCCGGCAGCAACACCAATGGACTTCAAAACTACGACGACCTCTATGCAGATGTCACCTATTGGGTAAAACAGGGCTGGATTGATTATAACATTCCACAAATCTATTGGGAAATCGGTCATCCGAAGGCTGACTATATCACTTTGGCAAAATGGTGGAACCGCAATGCAAACGGCGGACATTTATACATTGGTCAGGATGTAGCAAGGACAATGAAAGTTGACCAGCTGACAGAGAAGATGCAATACGAACGTTCATTGAAACACATCGCAGGCAATTGCTTCTGGCCTGCAAATGAAGTGCTTTGGAACAATAAGGGCGTTGCTGATAGTTTAAAGCAGAATTATCACCGTTATCCAGCACTGATTCCTGCTTATACGCATTTGCATAACCGCGCTCCCAAAGAGGTAAAGAAGTTGAAAACAGAATGGACTGCCGATGGCTATTTGCTACATTGGCAAGCTGAACAAAGTGCAACCAATCCGGAATTGGCAAACTATTTTGTTATCTACCGGTTTGAGAATAAAGAGAACATCGATTTAAACAATCCGGCTCACATAGTTGCCATCACTCGCAATTGCTTCTATAAATTACCTTACGACAATGGCAAGCATAAATATCGTTACATCGTAACTGCGGTTGATCGCTTCCATAACGAGAGTTTAAAGGGGAAAGCCAAGAAAGTCAAATTGTAAGATAAGATAACAAAAATCTATCTCTTCAAGTCTTGAACGACGGTGCGTCAGAATTGCAAACTGTTGCGTTGCTTTCGGGATTCAGTCTCATCCTCTGCATCTAACTTTTCACTAATTCTGACGCACCGTCAAATGTTATTGGATATTTGTCACTTGTTCACAGAAGCTTTCCTTTCCTTCACCTTTGCGACAAACGCCTTAAATATCTTCAAAGCCTCCTCCTTAGACATATAATCAGAAGCGTTAGTCGCTCCTGCATTCCATTTTCCTATCACAGCTTCCGGGTGAAATTGGAGTCCCATGAGAATACTGCAATCAGAACGTTCAATAGCTTCTATAATCTTATCTTCATTAACTTTGGTATATCCAGAAACTATCAACGGAGTTCCTGCTACGCTCCGAATTGCCTGATGATGCCAGGATGGAACATTATTAAACATGCCTTCGGTGGATGTCATCGTCCACAAAATAGTATTCGGATTAACCGTTACGTTATGCGCTGAATAATCACGATAGGCATTTCCTACCTTTTCGTTGCGATGGATATAATCATAGCTTTCCCCTTTGTCGGTGAAATAAGTAGGAATATCTTGTATCACAGTCGCACCACTTACAACTCCTAATACCTGCATGCCACGGCAAATTCCTATCGCACTTATGTCGTTCTGGATGCAATATGACATCAAAGTATAATCATTGACATCACGTGTGGCATTATAGTCCCTCTCTGCCTCAATGCCGTGCCAAGGTTGTGGAACAGCATAAAGCGTCGGGCTAATATCTTCTCCTCCCGTAAAGACGATAGCATCTACGCCTTTAGCGACCGCTTCCACATTACTATTGCCACAAGGATCTTTCTTTAAAGCCTCAGCTGCATAAGTTGCAAGATAACCTACCGAGTCTGTTGCTTGCTGGCTGACTACATTGCCCGTATACTCAATATTATCATTACGCACTTGGTCAAGAAGGACGGGTTCTGCTCCCACTTCCTTCAATGAGGCGACTATGTTTGTATAGAATTCAGAACTAATATCACTTCGCCACGATATGCCAACGACAACAGGTTCGTTGTTGTTTCTTCTCTCTGAATTAGAACACGAAGCGAATACTGCGACAAAAATGACGAAGAATATGCATAAAGGAAACATTTTCTTCATTGCCACATTGTCTTTACTGCTTTTTACTTTCATTTTCTGTGATTATTTACTGTTGTACCTGTTATCAAATGATTTCTGACAAAATTATAAAAAATAAGAATACAGCCCTCTGTTTTCACCCCTTTTTTAATTGCATTTTGATATGGCAGTTATACAAAATACATCATCTTATTGTCAAGCTTGGTTACAAATATCCCTGACTTGGTTCTCAAAATCCTTTTTATCCTTGGCTTTGTTACGTACTTTACTCCTGTAGTTATAAATAGTAATAAGTGAATAACGCAAGAATTTGGCAATCTTATTACTATCCGTAATACCCAAACGAATCAATGCGAAAATACGCAAGTCCGGAGAAAGTAACTCTTCTCCCTTTGGATAAATGCGCTCGTCGTCTCGTAACAACTGGTTGAAAGACTCAACGAACTTCGGGAAAAGGTTTAGGAAAGTCTCATCAAAGCTCTTGTAAAATTTCTCCCGTTCTTCTGTAATGTGCGTTTCCGACTTAATCGCTTTAAACAGTCCTTTCATATCGGAAGTAATGGCATAGTTTTCCAAGGTACGGCGGTAATTTTCCATCTTGTCCAAATACATGGAGCATTGCTCCAAATAATGCACTAAATAATCTTGCTTGATAGTATTGGCAGTGGATAATTCTTGGTTAACCTCATAAAGCCGCTCATTTAGCTTCTTCAGTTGTTGGTTTATATCGCTGGTCTCTTTACGTGCTACGCGGAGCTTTAACATCTGCCGGTAGATATAAATGACAGTTGCTATCAAAAAACAGAACAAAACACTGATGGAACAAGTAAGGGCAAACCGTATCTTTTGTGCTTTTTGGATTTTCAGTTGGTATGCCTTTTCAATGACCGGATAAGATTGCGTGATACTAATCGTCCGGAAACGGGCATTACAAAAGACAGCATCATCCATTGCTCGTTTCAAATACGTATAAGCACGGTCCACATCTCCTTGGTCGTATAACAAAAAGGCCAAAAGATAAAGAGCCATATACTCCTTTATAGAAAGTTTAATATCTACCATGGCTGATTTGGCAAGATAATAAATCTCTTGGTTCGTATCGTGCATCCCTCTGTAAGCAGATGCTTTGTCAAAAGCCAATAATCCTCTCAAATGCCCCTTTACATCAGATGATAGCATACTATTAAGGGCTTCAATCGCTTCTTCGTATTTTCCCTGTTGTGTCAAGCGGTTCGCCAATAATCTGGCATCCTGCTTTTCCTCGGAAGTATATAAAGAGAGCAAAGAATCCACATAGGCATTGCTTGTTTTCAGATAATCTTTTCTCGCTTGGTCTGTCAGTGCATAATCTGCCATAATCGAATAGACAGCCCTGAATAAATCCATATACCGTATTTTCTCTTTCCGCGTCAATTCGGATTCACGAATGGAATTGAGAGCATCGATTGATTCTTTGTACATACCCATGGTGGAGAACAACGCGGATTGATTCATCCGGATTTCATTCATGACATTCCAAGACAAGCGAGGGGCTAACTGCAATTCCAAATCGACATAATGCATTGCAGAGTCGGTCTGATAGTTATAATAAGCTTGATAAAGTTGGTTGTATATCGTGTACAACATGGAATCGTTTTCCGCTAAAGGAATATTATCTTTTATCGACTGTATCGTATGTTCTTTCTTTTGGTCATACTCTTCCCTGTGCTGAATGACATAATCCAATTCCTCCAGTACCGCCTCAACCGATTCCTTCTTTTGCTCTGTTTGGGCAGTTGCCGGAACCATGTTTATTCCCAAAAAGCAAAGTAAAAACAAAACCAAATTCATAGCTCTTCCCTTATTATTTTACAAAAATATAATTTCCTTTTTAATTAAGCAATAGTAGTTATCTTATTCTATATTTTATTTATATTGTCAAGCCTACATATAATGTATAATTCACTATTCTATAACTATTTATTGCAAAAAATGCATTTATATTTTGCATACATAAAAAATAAAAGGTGTATTCATCCTATATCTTTGTAACAACAGAAAAGCAAACGTGTTTAAAAACTTTTTTTCGTATAAAATATAAATTAGTGCTAAAGTAAAATTTTATTCCTCTGCAACGGACTGCGTGATGCAGGTAATTGCAGAGGTTTTTTATGTGATTCCCTTTCTGTATTCCACTGCAGCAAAGGGATATTCAATTATTTATCAAAAGTTTTTTCTTTTGCCAAATACCTCCAATTAGCTCTAATAAAATATGGAATTATATATACTTTCCATTTATATTTTTTACCTAAATGTATTTACTAAACTTCTATATATATTATATTTACGTTTATTATCTATTTATATTCCATTTATTTAAATTCAAGACAAATCATATAGAGCTTACTTTTGTATTGTCATTAATAATTGAATGAAGAACGAATCAATGGAAAACGATTCAAACGAATCAATGGAAAACAATTCAATAGTCTATTAGGCAAGTAAGTAAGTATAATTAGGTTATCAATACACGTAAGATAGAATTGGTGTAAATCAAAGTTTATTCCTCCGTACCCACCTGCGTGATGCAGCTGTGTACGGGGTTTCTTTTTTTAAATAGTTTTGCTAAATTGCAGCCTAAAACAAATAACAACTGATATGGATAGAGAATTTAAATCAAAAGTAGGATGGTGGTATCATTTGATTCTACTGATTTTGGCAGGCGTGACTGTCTTTTTGTTTGTGGCAGGGAGCTCCCGTGTTAGTATGGTTGTCATGCTGTTGTCAACATTGTTGTGTATTCATGTGCTTCTGTCCACATGGTATCGCATCACAGCAGATGGTTACTTGATTGCCCATTGCAGCATTTTCCCGGAGAAGAAAGTAAAAATAGAAGAAATAACGGCTGTTGAAACCACGGTCTTGCCTGTTTCTAGTTATGCGTTGTCATTGGACAGGCTGATTATCTACCGCAATGACCAACAGTGGCTTTTAATCTCACCTACTGACAAAAAGGAGTTTTTACGTTGCCTGCGGAAATACAATCCGGATATCAAGGTGAAAGACCCTATGATAAGCTGAGACTCGACCTCTTTTCTAAAAGCATACTACCTTTTTCCAAAAAGCATACTACCTTTTTGGAAAAAGCTCGGCTCAAATAATTTTGGCTGTTAGTAACACGGCATTAGAATGCTGTTAAAACACCGTTCAAACGCTGTTTTAATAGGCATCCGTGACACCTCGTTTTGGACATTAAAATGTATCGAAAAAAACATACCGTTGTTTTTTTGAAAACGTCCAATGTT
>OIXQ01000112.1_pt1 | contig 40335 bp, 57 predicted proteins | sample 1587791 | NCBI WGS metagenome assembly OIXQ01 (sample SAMN03283273) | human gut metagenome | biome: human-associated habitat; material: feces | host: Homo sapiens | place: Peru | collected 2012
CGTTTTCGTAACTGCACACCTCGCTAAAGTAGCAATACGCACCAAAGCTGCACTGCTCACCAAAGCCGCACTGCTCACCAAAGCCGCACTGCTCACCAAAGCTGCACCCTTCGCCAAAGCTGCACTGCTCAACAAAGCTGCACCCTTCGCCAAAGCTGCACCCTTCGCCAAAGCTGCACTGCTCACCAAAGCCGCACCCCTTGCTAAAGTAGCAATACGCACCAAAGCTGCACTGTTTAATAAAGCTGCACCACTCGCCAAAGATGCACCACTCGCCAAAGTTGCACTGCTCACCAAAGCCTTTTATTGCGGTATAATCCCCAGCAGGGCATATCTTGTGACCAAACTTATCTACTTCAAAGTTGTCAAAATCCGCTTGCGTGTACTTTTTCATTGTTCTACCTCACTCTTTCTTTCGGCGGGGCATAATTTCCTCCCGCACGGCTTCATTTCGTGACACCCTGCGTACTCGCACATAGGCACCCGGATATTCCAGAATTTCTACTCTCATTCTTCCCTCCAACAGTTCACTATCAGTTTGCTTACGCCCTGAATAGGCAGCTCCTTCAAGATTTGCCTTAACCGGCAGTTATGTTTCGCCCCGTCACAGGTAAAGCACTCGGTTTTGGTGGCGTACTCTGCAAGATCGGCTAAATCGTCATAGCTCATCACCCAGTAATTCTTGTCCCGGCCTGCTGCGGACTTAATGCCTATGCGGATTTCGGTTAGGTCGAGTTGTCGCTTGACGGTCAACAGCTGCTCTACAGGCACGGTATCCAGCAGCCTTGTGATAACACTTGCTATCCTGCTCTGCGCTATGCGGTAGTCCCGCCAGCCCCCGGGTACGCGCTGACATAGCCTCTGATATCCTCCGGAAAACTTGTCGAGAATATTATCCAGCGCGAACAGTGCAGCGAACAATTCCCGCTCTTCAGCAGTCATTCTCTTTCGTTCCGTTGATTGCATTGATCCGATCCTCCAATCTGTCCATCTTGTCGTGCGTCCAGCCAGACCAGTCGCCGAAGATTATCTTTAACTGACCAAGCATGATTTCCACGTCGGCACATTCTTCCCTGATGTTGTCCATAGTTTCCCATGGAATCTTCATCATACCCAGCCCCTTGTTCAGTGCGACAAGCAATTCGCTCAATTCTTCTGCTGCCTTTATCGTCTGATGCATACGACCATAAGTTTTAACGGCCTTTTCCAATACCTCTACTTTGTACTCCACTTAAAATTTCCTCCTTGCGTACTCTGCCATCAATAACGCTTCTGCCATTCCATCATCATCCGTTCTGCATTTGTCCGTTCGCCTTAAGCTGATATCAGGGAACAGCCGTTTGCAGACTTCTATGCTCTGCTTTTTATCGCTACCAAGGGAAAATTCTTTTTTCCACTTCTGAGGTGGTACAAGCTGATAAGGTATACCAAGCGTTTCAAGCACTCCCTCGATGTATCCCACGTTTTTTCCGAAATTAAACATCGAGGTAACACCTTGCCCCGGCATTGCGCCGACCTTTTCAACACAAGCTGTCATTGTTGTGTGCTTGCTTGCCCTTGCGAATTTAATAAACTCTTGTGCATCCCACGGTATGGCAACGGCACATTGTCCATCTTTATCTATCGCGGCAAACGCACCGCTTTTTCCGGGGTCTATTCCGATGTAAATCACTTCTCCCCCTCCATTTCCGCAGCACAGCCGGGGCAGTAGTGCAGGCCCGTTTTGTTGCCGTGCTTGTAGTAGGCGTTACGGCTCCGCTTCTCGTAGCGGCCACAAACAGCGCAGAAAACTTGCACCTTGTTCCTGCCCTGATACCGCTTGTCTAATATCCAACGGCTTGTTTGAGGCCGTATAACGTGAGCCGGGGGTATGTCGTGTACTGCGGATATTACCTCGTCGTCTACGTCATAAAGGTTCAGCACGTTATCCACATCTTTTATCTCTACATACATATTTGTTCGTCCTCTTCTATCGCATCGAAATCTATCTCGTGTTCGTAAAACCTGAAGTGTTCGCCGTCCCACAAGAGGTTGCATTCGCCGGTCCGCCCGTTGCGGTTCTTGGCTATAATTACGGTTGCTTCCTTCTCGTCCTTGCTGGTGTCATAAACCGCCGGGCGGTAGAGAAAAAGCACCTCATCCGCGTCCTGTTCTATGGCTCCTGATTCTCGAAGATCTGACAGCATAGGCCGGTGATTATTGCGCTGCTCGGGGTTGCGGGAAAGCTGGCTCAGTATCAGTACAGGCACATTCAGTTCCCTTGCCATCAGCTTCACGCTCCGGCTGATCTCCGATACTTCCGTTACTCTATCACGGGTTTTACCCCGGCCCTGTATTAAGCCCAGATAGTCTATCACCACCAGATCAAGGGCTTTTTCTTGCTGTCGTATGGCATAGCAACGAGCCTTCATTCTGTCCACGGTCAGCGCATCGTCTATTACATACAGCTTGGTTTTGCTTAACGTGTCCGCAGTTTCAGCCGCTAAAGTTACTTGCTTCGGATCCCCTGACTGTGCGTCAATGTCGCTGTACAATGCAGTGCTCATAACCGCTCTCCTGATGATGTCCTCCTCGTTCATTTCAAGGCTGAACGCCGCCACCACCCTATCTTGCATGGCCACATTTACGGCTATATTCATTCCGAATGAGGTCTTGCCCATAGAGGGGCGGGCTCCGATTACAGTCATATGTCCCGGCTTCAGTCCCCTCAGTTTAGTATCCAGCGCCAGGAATCCCGTCTTGAGGCCGCTGTCCTTAGCGCCTATGCTCAACACCGCCGAAAGGAACTTATCTCCTACCGGGGCTACTGTGCCGCTGCCTATAGCCTTTACTCCGTCAATGACGCTTTGGGCATCTGAGATATAGTCAGAATCCGCACCGGTTTTAATGTCGTCAAGTACCCGCTGCAATCCGGCCACAAGATGCCGTTGGCCAGAAGCAGCCATAACGCCATTGATGTAATATGCGGCATTAGCACCAGAGGGGACGGCAAGGGACAGTTTGGTGATATAGGTTATCCCGCCTGCCGTTTGTAAATCAGTCCCCAGCGCATCCATCAGCGTAATGTTATCGCACGGCGTACCGTCGTGGAACATCTTTTGCATGGTGCTGAAAATGATTTGATTTTCTATTTCCCTGAAATCCTCAACACGCAGGCAACCGCAGCCCTTTTCAAAGGCTTCACGGCTTATCAGCATCGAGCCTAACAACGCTCTTTCCAGTTCTGTCGAAGTACTCACGCAAGACTTCACGCCGTTTATCCTCCATTTCCTCTGCCTGCTTCAGTGTTTTGATAGCTTCCCGTGTTTGCTCCGCCATCTTTTGGTGGTAGTCCCTCTGTTCTTCCGGCGGCGGGGTTTGGACTGCTGATGATTCCGCCGTTCTCCTTTTGTTCTCCCAAGTCCTCACAGCAGCTTTCCAATCTACCATCTTGTTTTTTCCTACCATCCATCCCTTTGAAACGTAGAAGTCATACCACTCATCCGGGTCTATACCGTTCGCTCTATCCTTGCAGTAGGCTCTAACCTCGTCTATGTCTGGCGGTGTGAAGGGCTTTGCCCTCTCACGCTTCCCCCCCTGGGGGGATATAGGGGGGTTATTGTTTATATCTGTGTTTATATATGTGTTTATATATGGTATTGGTGAATCCCTTTTAGGCTCTTCCATTGTCCTATTTTGGGCTTTTGGAGCAGTCCCATTTTGGAACATCGAATAACCCTTTTCGGTCAGTGCATACCAGAGGGTTCTGTCAAAGGGCTTGCTGTTGTAGCAGCCTGTCTTTAACAGCCCTTCGTCAATCAGTTTCTGGAGTGCAGCCTTGAATTGTTTCTCTCCCATGTAGGGAAACAAAGTTCTCCACGCCGCCTTAGTGTTGTACGTCCAGTAACAGCCGTCATAATAGTTCTCTTCATTTGCCTCGTTCTTTTTAATCCAGAACGCGATGTTGTTAAAGATTATGGCGGCGTTTACGCCCACAAGGGCAGCAACGTCCGTATCGAACGAGTGATACATTTCTTACCTCCATTAAAACGGCAAATCGTCGTCCGTTATCTCCTTGAATCCTGAAATGTCCGTGGGGGGCTGCTGTTCCGCAAATCTGCGATAGATTGTAGAAAGGTCGGCTGTCACAAAATCCGCCTCAAGGAACCATCTCTTGTTTCCGTCCTTGCCCTCATAGTTACTAAGCGTACCCGACACTATGACGTAATCGCCCTTTTGCAACCCGCGCCATGCGTCCACTGCGGCAAACAGCGCGTCGACATTGATTACGCCCTCCTTGTCGTAGGCTATCGCTGTGCGCATCTTGGGATACCCCTTGGAACCGAAGGTTGAAAACTCCGGGTCGCGCACCAGCTTGCCAACACACAACCTTTTTAAACCGTCTTTAATTACCATCGTGTATATACCTTTCCTTAGCTGAGCTTAATTGTTACCTTCTCGGGCTCGTCGCCCTTAATGTCCTTGATTTCTTCGACGGTCTGTAGGCCTAACAGCACTTCCGGGCAGAATGTCCTTGCAAAGAAAGCCGCCGCACGATAGCGCATCATCTGATGCCGCAAATCCGTTTTCCACTTTGAACCAGCCTTGTCCAGCCAGCCTTCATCTTTCGCAAGTTGCATAGTTATTGCCGGAGAGCAGCACACCTCGCCATCAACTAACCGTGTTGCCATAGCGTAGCAGCCTCCTCCGCCTTCTTCTACGTCAACAAACTTCAATGGGGTAAATCTGCCGCAGCTATTTACAGCAGCTATACAGAACTGTCCGCTCCATGCGGGTTTCCCTTTTACGATATATAAATTTTGTGCAACAAGGCTCAATGAGCACCCCATGCGACTTGCAATGTCCATAGCTATGAGCACATTCTCCGGCTTACCCTTGTACGCTTCTGGCATTAAGTCTGAACGAGAAAGTATACTTGCCGTTTTATACGCCTTATTCATGGCGTTACTGTCGAGGTAGTTGATTGTGGTAGAGAGCGCGCTCTGAGGCTCTACGGCCGCAATGTCAGTTGTTGGCTGCTGCTCTATTCTTACTTCTTCCATGTTTTAAGCTCTCCTTTGATAATATTTGTTCTGTTGATTTCCCAGTAAGATAACGCCTTGAAACCGTCTTATAATTCAGTTCGAGAAGCTGACACCATTCTGCGAGTGTACGCACTTCACCGTTATGCTCTAACTTCACGCTGCTCCTCCGATTGTTGCTTTGCTCTTTTCCTGTTGCCCAACGGCAGTTTTCTGGGCTGTAATCTCCGTTCACATCTATGCGGTCGATAGATAAGTAGTCGCAGTAACCATGCGATAATGCCCAGTCCCTAAAGGTCTCATATTTCTTCCATTCATCGCACACTTTGATACCGCGAGCACCATAGTTGGCGTAATTGCAATCCTTAGGGTTTGTGCATCGCTGCTTCATCTTTTCGTATATGTTGTATAGTCTGCTGTAGCTATCACCATGCTTGAGATTGAGCTTTGCCATCCTTTCGCTTCGAAAACAATTACAACTTGTTTTGTGTCCACTAAGCAAATTATTTGACTTTACTATAACTTCGTTGCCGCATGAACATAAACACCGCCAAGCCACCCGCTTATCAGTAGACGAAACTATCTCCCTCGACAAGACGGTTAAACTGCCGAAATGCATTCCGGTCAAGTCTTTGGCAGGTCGCCCCATTACTTTTTCTTCCTCTCTTTCTTCTCAAAAATCTTGTGAATTGCGTAACACGCCCGGAAAATTGTGTCATCTATAGGCATCTCAATCAGCTTATACGTGCCGTCTTTGCGCAGATGCAGACAGTACAGAGCGTTCACCTTTAAACCGTTGGCCTCGGCGATAAGCTTGTAGCCGTTAAGCTGTGCGCCCACATAGGGCTTGTGTACCGTGGCGGTAGTTTTAAGGTCTACAATGGCCTGTCCACCTTTAACCTTGCCGTACCTGTCCAGCGTTCCTGCTGCGGTCAGTGTGTCATTGTCCACGTAGCAGGCGTATTCGATCCGTGTCCACTCCGGGGCTATGTCCTTGCGAAACTGGATATAAGCCTTAATGTACGGCTCAATGTCCTTGTCAATCTCTGCTTCGCCGTACTTGTCCAGCACCTCGCAAGCCTTGTGTACCCGCTTGCCTCTGTCGGCGGCATTGTCCAGTGTATACTGTGATATGCTGGAGTACATCTCCCGCGACAGAAACCGCAGTATCTCGCTGACCGCCGGAATCTTTTTGTCGCCCACGACATACTCATGTTCGGCATCAAAAAACTTTAGTATCTGTGCCACTCCTGTTTGGCCTCCTCTCTGCCCCTCTGCGGGGCTTGTGTGTTATCATTGGTAGTTATATCCTCTGCGCCGCGTAAAGCGGCTTAGAACCGTATTGATATGATTAAAACTATATTCCTGCTAACAGGTGATTGAGCACCGCAGTACAGTCACCCGTCGCCTGTCGCTCGGCGTAACGCCTAAGCTGCCGTAAAGCCTTGTCATAGCACTCCCGGCACATGTCGTCTTTGTCGCTCATCTGCTCCCAGCCGCGCCACTCTCCGCAAAATGTACACTGATAGGCATCTTCAAAGTTGCCATCTTCGCTGTCACAGACGGGGCAAACGTAAACGCGCTCTTCGGGATCGTCCCTTGTCGCTGGATAAACTATCTGTTTTATCGCGGACCGGGGAAATGTTTTCTTGCAGGCCGGGCAATAGGCGTAGCTCTCGTCATACTTGTCGTACTCTATGTACATGTCAGTATATCCCCCATTGTTCCGCCATAGCTTTGGCTATGCCGGGAAACGTTTTGCTTCGCACTTTTGCGCTACGCGAATATGTATCTTCCCATGTCCGCGCTTTTCCGCTTGGCATTACTCCATACAGCTTCGCGTTGTTCGGTTTTGGAATTTCGTTCCCCCTTAACACGGGGAGATTGTGCAACCACAAGCAGGTGGCCTTTGTAACGTAGTTTTCGGTGTCGTTAGTGGATTTTGCAAACATGTACGGGTGTATAATCTGGTCTGGTTTTCGGTACGCACTACTCATGAAGCCTATCGGGTTCTCGATAGCATACCTTTCTGTGTTAGCCGCCAGGAATCTCATGAAAAAAACGGCACCTCTTGCTCGTTCTTCCCACCGCGCAACGACTTTTTCAGCCGGTGTGCACCGGAGGGAAAAGTGGCGTGTAGCGACATTGCTCAAATAAGTGCATGGTGGGTGTGCTATCAGAATCTCCCATTTACCAACATCATTCGCCCGTCCGTCCATAGTGACGATTTGTCCCCCCTCTATGGCCTCGAGCGCATCACCGAGAATATGCCACTCTGGATGGCCGCCGCTTGGCTCCTGTATATCACAGCTGTAAGCCTCATGGCCTAATGCGCGGAATGCCTTGCACACTTCCTGCGATTCTTCACAGGCTACTAAAACTTTCATGTTATCCCTCCCCCCAGCAGATCAACGCCTATGCTTTTTCTGCTGTCCGCGCTCCAGCCCAGCCACGTAGCCCAGCATCAGGAACGGCACGCAGAATGTGAAGAATACTCCCCAGCTAAACATTAGTTTCATTGTTGTTCCATCTCCTCCCCCGTTTTAGTTGCCCATCGGAATACTTGCGCACTCTATCTTCACTTAGCCCGGTTGCCGCCCTTATCTGCTTGTTTGTATAGCCCGCCACGGCCATATCATAGACACGTCGCTGCACTGCAATTGGCGGCTCTGGTTTTGACGGCTTGTGCTCTACACCGTGATTGATTTTGTCTTTGCTTTCGGGCCCCAATCCTCCACCGTCATACGATAGGCCGTCATCTGGCAAGCGCGGAAGTTGGTCGGCTGGGATATACGGCCAACCCAACCGCAGAGCCTTGTCCATCGCGTCGCGTATCTGCTGGATACCTTTGTTCGGCCACACTTTTTTTATCTGCCCTATCGTGCGGTTATCCCGGTGCATAAACACATACACCTCAAACGCCGTGGCTCCTTCCATTGCGGCGGGTAGTTGCAGATTTGTATCCTGTGGTATGATTGCCGTTGTCATGCTGCGTAACCTCCGGCGGGGAAATAAGTTGTAAGTTCGGAATGGTCTATCCGGAACATATCGAGAATGGCGTAACAATAAGGTAGCGGCCATGGCCTGTTGTCGTTCATCAGGTCGCCAAGATAATAGCGTGAGCAGCCCAGTTTCCGGGCTATGTCGGCCTGTGTGTAGTCGTATTCTTTCAGCAGGCCCCGCAGCTTGGCATACGGCCTCTGCATGGGCGCATCGGTTTGTAATATGTCTATATGTTTCATTTTCATCCTCCTGCGATGATTTTCCCATTACCACAGCCCTCCGGCAGGCGGGCCAGTTTCCCGGCCTTTGCCTACCTAACAAACAAGAAAGGAGGTAACAATGCAGGCATTCCGCCCGCCGGAAAGCTGTGGTATAATTCCCTTGTGGGGGTGATAAACTTGCTTACTGAAACACAGGAAAAAGTTCTTGCAGCATTGCTTTCGCTTGATAACTTTTCGATGGGTTCACTATCAACAGTTACCGGCATTCCTGCGAATGTTCTTGATGAAACGCTTCTTGAACTATTCCATCTTGATTACTTGGAATCGCTTGTCCGCAACTATAAAAATGAGATAATTACGGCAAGTCCCTCTGCTTTAGGCAAACACTACTTTGAGAAAAAACGTGCTGTCCAGCATCTCGAACTTAAAAAATGGATTTCCGGCTTCTTTACAGGTGTTGCAACATCTCTTGTTGCAACTTACGTCTGGCAATTACTTACAAGATAAGGTTGAACAGCCAGTTCGTCAGCAAGTGTCCAACAAAAAATCCGAGCACAAACGGCCAGTTTTCTTTCAGGTATTCTTTATACCATTTTATGAACTTGATCATGTTTTCTCCTCTTGTCGGTGGTTCTATCAACTTTAAGCGAATAGCCTTTCCTTAGATTGATCTGGGAAAAACTGTTTTTGTATAATGCAAGTGTCTTTCCAAAGCAACGGGCTTTTACCGCTCAACTTGCGACACAGGCTGGAGTAAGAGCATCCCAGAGCCTGTGCAATGGCGGCCTTTTTAATGCCGCGTTTCTTTATCATTTCGTTAAGATAAGGGTACATGAGACCACCTCCCTTCATTTCTAATCACCGTCTGTGGCTATTGCACTATCATATTATCACCGTTAATGGTTATTGTCAAGCGTAAAATCACCGTTGACGGAAATTATTTCGCCGTTAATGGTGATTAAGTGTTGCAAATATGATTGACTTGTGATATTGTTAAGTTGGAGGTATGAGATATGAGTTTTGAGATTATTAACAGAAGAAAAAAGGAACTGGGAATAGGAAATGCTGAACTTGCGGCCATGTCTGGGGTGCCAAAGGCTACTATCGATAAAATAACGTCAGGAGCTACGACAAACCCCAGCCTTGAAACAATGAAGTCCATAGCCCGCGCCCTTAATGTGTCTCTGGACGCTTTCGACGACGAGCCCGCTGTGGATGCAGAACGTAGGGCGAAAGAACAAGAACTTTTGGCGGTGGTTAATGCGTTAGGCCTTGATTATTCGGAGGTTGTGAAGCGGCTTGTTCAATTAAAAGCAGACACTTCGCAAAAAGAATAACTTTATCCAGGTCACTGTTACTTAGGGAGTGAATGTTTTTCAAGAAGTCTCTCACGATTTTTACCTCCAAACACTTGTTCTGTTTTGATAATAACACGTTAGATTCAAAAAGAAAGGGGGAATTTGTATGAGAGTACCATAAACGGGACTGCGCTCAACGATGTTGCACAAATCGTGCCTCAAATTTAATCGGCAGGGGCGATTTCTCACCCCCGCCTAAGACGGTGGAGAAGCATCGGGGAACCGTCCTGAATAAAGCATAGCATTTATACCGCTCTAATCAATACTCATAAAGAAGCGTTTCGCTAACATTCTTGTTTTTTCGCCACACATAAATGAAGAAGGTGATACCATTTGTTGTTATATGAACATTTACGCGCCATGAAGGACGCGAGTAATATGACGGCGCAGCAGATAGCGGACAAAAGTAGTGTGCCCGTTGCCACGGTAAACCGCGTGCTTCAGGGCTTGACGGAAAATCCGGGGTTCGATACGGTCTACAAGATAGTAAAGGCCATGGGCGGGAGCCTGAACGATCTGGACGAGGATAGGGTGTGTGAGCCGGAAGGATTGACGCAGTTATACGAAAGAGGGTTAGAATACAGGGAGCGGAAGATAAAGAAGCTGGAACGCACGATAATGATAATAGCGGTATTTACTTTTATTGTTATGGCGGCGGTCATAGGAATGCTGGTATATGATATGACGCATCCTAGCATTGGATGGATACAGACCGCGAGTAATGCGGTGGCAATGATATAGGGAGGGGAACAATGAGTAAGTGTGCACACTGCGGGACGGAGGATCGTCTTGTATACGAGGGGCTATGCCCAGATTGTACCAAGAAGTTAGACGGACTGTTCGAGTATTATGACTATATTGTGGTAGTAATGGGTTTTGCGTATGTGGCCTTCAAGGTTTTGTTGTTTAGATCTTTTGATGGTCCGATGAGTTTTCCGAATGCCCTGTTAGAGGTTGCCGGGATTGTCTTCGCTACGTTTATACTATACATTATCGCGGCAATAGTAACAAAATTTACTTGTGTTAAAAGTAAGCGCTATCGTATAATTTGGGCCGTAAGCTTATGGGTTTTCTTAGCCTTCTTAACTTGGGGGCTGAGTAACGAAACGCAACCAGCGGTGACGCGCGATGACTATAATCAATTACAAGACGATTATGAGTCTCTTTATCATGATAACACCGACGTTTCGAACCGATATGACGATTTGATATATGATCTGCAATGCCTTTCCGATAGTATACGCAATGAAGATTACTATGGATACGATGAGATAGCTGATGAGCTCGACGAAATAGTATATATCCATGAATAAATAAAGGAGCCTCGGTGCGGGAACACCAACGGCTCCGGGTGCAAAATAAGTCCTGACACGGGCTACTTTTTGCATCCTCTATTTTAACATAAATGACCAGAGAGTTAAAGGAGGATTTTGGAAATGGCAAGGAAATTGAGAGAAAACGAAGCAACATTCTACTCGAACCGGGGCAAGGCCGGGCAGTGGATAATAAAGGTGCAGAGGGACGGCACCCAGAAACAGTTTACGTCATGCAAGCCCGGCAGGAAGGGCAAGCTGGAAGCCGAACGCAAGGCGGATGAGTGGTTGGAAAAGGGACTGACCGGCAAAGACCCGAGAGTTGCCGCCGCCTATGCCGAGTTTGTGGAAAGCAAGCGCAAAGAGGGCAAGTCCAGCGAGTGGCCTGTGAAGTTAGAAAGTCTGGGCCGCAATCATATCTTGCCATATTTAGAGCACAAGAAGGTGTCTGCCATAGTACAGCTGGACTGGAAGGGGGTTATCGATCACGCCGCCGCAGCTAAATATAACGGCAAACCATTGTCCCGGAAAACGTTGGAGAATATTCGCTCTGCAATAACTGGTTTTGTTGCATACTGTGACGATGCAGGATACCCAATTCGCGAGATCAAAACTCTTGAAATACCAGAGGACGCGCCTGTAGGCAAGCGGCAGATCATGAACCGAAACGACATACGCACACTATTTACGGTGGACACGACTGAGCGATACGGGCGACCTCTAAAGTGCTGGTATATAAACGCCTGGCGTTTGGCCTGCGTGATGGGATTTCGCCGCGGGGAAGTAGCGGGGTTTCAGCGCTCCGATTACGACGGTGAGCGATTGACCGTGCGGCGCTCAATCAACAGTAGGCAGGAGGTCACAAGCGGCAAAAATGGGACAGCTCACCGCTCCCCGGTGCTGCCACCAATTGCCAAACAAATAATCCGCGATCAGTTGGATATGCTAAAGGCTGCCGGCGTAGTTTCTCCGTGGCTATTTCCGAAGGCCGACGGCACACAGAGCGTCCCTAATGACATATACCGCCGCTGGCTCACATATCGCAAGCAGCACGGCTTAACCGCCGTCACAATCCATGAGATGCGACATACCAATATCAGCTATTTGCAGGACGAAGTACCGGAGCAGGCCCTTAAACACATGGTAGGTCACACCAAAACGATGGATACATTTGGCCAATACGGTCATGAGGTAGACGGGGAGGCAGCACGCACGGCTCAGGCGGTCGAGGACGTATTTAGAGACCTGATAAAATAAAAAGTTGCAAAACGAGTTGCAACGAAAAAAGCAAACGCCCGAATCATTAGAGATTCAGGCGTTTTTAAATGGTGGAGCATAGGGGATTCGAACCCCTGTAGCAGGGTATCTGGCAACCTCTCCATGCCGTCCGGCGTAGGCATTTAGGCGCTTTTGAGGCCGTATAACAACGCTGTATATGCACCCAGCCGCATTGCAAAGTTGCAAAAAAGTTGCGCACAATAAGGAGCCGTATCGACGGCCCATTGCTATTATATCAGTATCCCCAACCTTTCGGCAAGTAGCTCGCGGCGCACCTGCGGGATCGGTTTGATTCCGGCGCACCACGAATGCACTGCGGCCTTGCTTACCTCACAGGCCTCGGCGGCCTGCTCCAACGTCAGGCCACGGGACTTGAGCTGATCCCGCAAATACTCGCCGTCGCTGAGCACGGGAGCGCACCGGCCTTGCATATAGGCAAGCTCCCACATGCCTTGCTGGTTGAGCGGCAGCGCGTGCTCGTCCTCGGTTATATCCTCCGCCCCTTGCAGCGCGTCCCGCATGGCTCTATCGACCTCCGGGGTGAGCTTGCGGTTAATGATCATATACCGCAACCCCTCACCCAGCCCACGGATGGGCCACATATTAGCTGTCTGCACCCGGCAGCGCGCCCCGACTATTTCGGGGAGCTGCGCCGCCATTATACCATACGCCCGGCCCAGGGCCTTAACCGTGTTGTCTGTCATGTGCTCACCTCCGTTAATCCTGCGATTATATTAGTCTTGGCCGCATCAAAGCGGTAAATTTTTGCGCGGGTTTGTAACCTCTGTCCTTTACCGACTGATAAAGCGCCCGGATTTCCTCGGGTCTGCCAGTCGTAAATGTAACCGCCCCCCGTGGGGTGATGTCCACAAACCGCACAGCGGGGCAAAAACCGAGGTCATAACAGACCTCATCATATGTCATCTCAATTTTTTCACCGTTTTTCACTACCTGCATTTTTATATCCTCCCATGTTGCTATACAATAACCGTTTTATCCTTCTAACCTGATTGCACTGGCGTTATATTGTTGTTTGTACCAATCCGCATAGCGCATAATATTCAGCGCGTCGTCCTTAGTTAGTGGTGATGCAAATTTCTTGGACGATACAAAATCAAAACAATAATTACCTTGCTTACGATACCATATTTTCATTCCATTATCTACTCCATACGGATTCAGCAAATATACATACATATTGTACCTCCTTAAAATCATATCTTGTAGTTCCTTCTGCCGCCGGGCTTGTGACCGGCCTGCCGTGCTCCTAACACCAGCCCCAGAGGTCAATCCATGCACGGGGGCAGAATATTGTATATGTCACACTGTCTGCATCATACGTGCGCCTCCCCACCACTGGCAGCTCATTGTCGTCTATTATTTTGTCCAATTCTGGTACCGTAGCACCGTACGTGCCGTATACGCCGCAGCCCTCGCGTGTGATCTCGTTCCTCACAAACTGCATGTTGTACCTCTGTGCGATTTCCATTAATTCAGCCTTATCCATTTTTATCTCCTTTCTTGCAGGGCGGTTTAGCCGCCGCCCTACGGCGTTATCCTGCGTCTCTGTTAGTCGTCCATTGCCCTACGCATCATCTCGCGGTGCGCATTGTAGGCGGCCTCTGCCGCCATGCTGCGCTCCAGCTTTGCGGCCGCCTCGGCGCGCTCCTCGCCGTATATCTCGGCGGCAATATCGTCAGGTATTGCCACCAGTATGCGGTTCTTACCTTGGTAAGCGATCAGTATGCAATTAACGCCCCGCTCCGTCCAAAGCTCTTTAAGGTCGGTGGGCTTGCCGTTGACCGTCATAGTATCGACGCTGTAATCGTAGCGGCTGCAATTAGCCTCAACCTTAAACCCGTCGGCGTCAACCGTCTCGCGGGTGATATGCTCGGTTGTGATAGTGGCTACAATCTCCGCGCCCTTGGCGGTAGTCCATGCGTAAGTCTTAGTCATTGCTCTGTGCTCCTCTCTTGTTATGTCTATATTGTATACCGTAACGGTTCGTTTGTCAACCTATATGGTATAATTACGTAAAAAATAAGGCAATCGCCTAAAATAATAATGTCGGAATCGTTCCTGCAAACATGAGTCGGTCGGCATTATAATAGGTAGGCAAACTCCGGGAAATAATCCGATATTTCCCAATTTGCGCAAACCACATCACAAAATCTATGATATAATAGCTACCGTGAAAAGCCGCAGAGGTACACCCTCCGCGGTATTTTTATGCCCAGAATAAGCCATGAAAGGAGGGTGGACAATGAAACGAGCATTTACATGCCCGGCGGAGCTGGAAAAACTCGTGGATGAGTATTTTTCTATGTGTTCGGCCACAGAGGAGCAGCTACACCTAAAAAACGGTGATGTCAGAATCCGCAGGACATTGCCGTCAATAGTCGGTCTGGCCGTCCATCTGGGTATAGCCAAATCCACATTATTGCTATACGCTGAGGGTAAATACGATAATGATAACAATACTGCTAATAGTAATAATAATGGCAATGGGTGTGAAGACATACAGAACTATTCAACCATCCTCGCCCGCGCGCGCGACCGCATCGAGCTGGAAACCCTGAACGCGGCGTCCAACGGCGACACGGATAGCCGCATAACGCTGGCGAGGTTAGCCAAATTTGGGTATAGTACCAAAATCGAGACCGAGGGCAAAACGGATTTAACCATCAAATGGGTGGGTGTAAGCACCGACGATATACGGGAGTGGGGTAAGTAACCCCACAACCTCACGCCGCAAATGTGCCTGACTGCCTGAGCAAATCGGCATTAGTCCGGATTGTTGCACCCACTCATGCACCCAGTCCAGCCGTTCCGGGGCCGTGATGCCGAGCCGATGGGCATATACGGAGGGGGAGCGTTTCATTTTTTTTGCGCGGCAAAATCCAAAATGGCAACCAAAAACCCGAAGTACTCCCCCCGATGTCGGGTACCCCACCACACACCACACACACATATATATCGGAGAGGGGGGAGATATATCCACTCCTTCCTGTCTGTCAAAAATCTGGTAAAACCCAGTTGAATAATACTAAACATAACTATTAGTTAAGCCTGTGATTAAATATCATGGGCTTTTTGTATTGGAGGGACACATGGCAGAACAAAACATCATGACAACGATTTATGAGGGACTAAGCATTAAACCCTCGCCCGGTGACAGTGCAAGCGACCTTGTATCTGCCATACAGAGCCTATACGATGAGTACAAAACGGCCTATAGGGACGAATGGGACAGGCTCACGGCAAACGAGAAGATGTATCACGGCGACCACTGGTCAGATACTGGTTCGGGCAGTAACGAGCCCCAGCCCGTCATGCCTATTATTTTCTCGACAGTAGAGAACATACAGGCTGACCTGATGGACGAATACCCGGAAGCTGTTATAACGCCCGAAAGTTCCAACGATGAAAAGATAGGCAAGATATTGACCCGCGTTGTAGCGCAAAATCACGAGGCTTGCGATTACTTATATGAGTACAACGACCTGATTCACGACTTATTGGTTGGCGGATATATGATTCAGGAAGTGGGCTGGGACCCGACACTGAACTATGGCTTTGGCGGCGCTTACATACGCTGCGTATCCAACAAGAACATCATGTTTGACCCGTTGTGCGCCAACATACAGGACGGCAGGGCAGTGTTCAAAGTAGAGCGGCTGCCCACATCATGGTTCCATCAGCATTACCCCGATTATGCCGATTATTTCAGCGGCGGCAGTGATTTAGTCCCCGATGACCATTTCACCTTCGGCACAGAGATAGAGAGCAAAGAAACGAACTACATGATACTGCTTGAAGCGTGGGTTCGTACATACGATGCGGAAAACCATAAATACGCCGTCCATATGCTGAAGATAGCGGGCGGACAACTGCTTGAAAACAGTTATACGGAAAAGCCCGAGGGATATTTCATGCACGGCATGTATCCCTTTGTGTGTACGCCTCTGTATAAAATCAAGGGTTCGCCCTTCGGCTACGGCATTGTAGACATGTTCAAGAACCCGCAGCAGTATTCAGACAAAATAAACCAGATACTTTTAAAGAATGCCCTGACGGCGGGAACCAACAGGATATTTGTTCAAAAAGGTTCCGCAGACCTTGACGAGATACGCGACTTCTCAAAACAGATAATCGAAGTTTCAAACATCAGCGGTATAACGTGGTTTCAGGACAGGCCATTACCCGCATTCCTGATGAACTACATGATAAACATGCAGAACGGCATAAAGGAAGAAGCCGGAAGCAACGATTTTTCGCGAGGGAACACGACAGGCGGCGTTACTGCCGCGTCGGCTATTACCGCACTTATGGATGCGTCATCAAAGCGTTCACGGAAAGAAGCGCAGATAATCCACAACGGGTTTGCGCAGGCTGTGCGGATGGAACTTGAGGTAGAGCGTGAATTTGAAACGGAAGTGCGGACTGTCGAGATAACCGTCATGGGCGAAAAACAGAGCATTTCCGTTCAGGAAGGATTCTTCAAAGACATACAGAACGGCTATGACAAGTTGCCCGTTGAGTTCCGTGTGAGCATCAAACCGGCAAGAGAGAGCCGTTTCACCAAACTCAGCAACAACGAACTGATACTCCAGATAATGACCATGTATCAGGGCAGGACGATAAACCCCGCTATCCTCATGGAAGCCATGGACTTCGAGGGTAAGGATATTGTTCTTGAAAAGCTCAAAGCCTCACAGCAGCAGAGCATAGAAGCCTTGCAGGGGCAGCTTGCCGAAGCGCAGGGGCAGAATCAGATGCTTGCAGAGGAAAACGCCTCAATGAACAACGCCGTCAATGAGATGCAAATGTCCATGGGCGGAGGGCAACCCCAGGCACCGCTTAATATGCAAGACGTAAGGGCAGATACCTTTTAACACGCAAATAAAAATTCGGGGCTGTATGGATGTGTCAGGGTAGTACAGCGTGGCCGCCTGGCGGGAAGCGGTATTTTGAGTTGGATATTCCGGCTCTTTTTTTGTTTCAAATTGGCGTCGCCGGCCATAAAGGGCGCGTGCCGAAGCAAAAGGCACCAGGGAGAAAACCATGTACGAAGAAATCACGGGCGTAAATGAAGCCGCCGTCGAGGAAACGCCTATTCAGGCCGCCGCTGAACAGGACGACGATGTAGTTACCGTTGCCGATCTCATGGGTGATGAGCCGGAAGATCAGGCAGAGGCTCAGGAGGAACAGGGCGAACAGCAGCAGGAGGAGGACGCTCCCGAAGCTCAAAATGGTGCCGCCGACCAGCCTGAGCCAGAACCCCGACACAACAATGCCAGAGAGCGCGAGAACAACGCTTTCGCTAAGAGGCTGGCCGCTGAAAAGCGCAAGATGGAGACTGACCCGGTGTACAAGCTGGGCCGTGAGCTTGCCGCCCGTTATGGCGGTGATGCTGCTAAGGCAATGACCGAAATGCGCAAACAGCAGGCACAGGAGCTTGCGCAAGACCCTGTGAAGCTGGCTGAGTACATGCTTAACCAGCGTGACAACGTTGTGCCGGAACATGAACCCGAGGAAACAGCGGGCGCTTTGTATGAGACCGACCAGCAGAAGGCCGACCGCATTGTTACGGATATACGCAACGTATTAGGCGACCGTGCCGACCTCCAGTCATACATAGATGCCGACCCGGATTTTATGCAGAACTGTGACGAATTCGGAGCGGCGGCAGCCGTCAAGATGGCCAACAGGGCCCGTGCCGCAGCCGCAAAGAACCAGACCATTGCGAACAAGCTTGCGAAGAACCGCAGCCTGCCGCAGCCTATACGCCCCTCCAACAACGCGCAGACAAAAGCCCCCGACTTTTCGCAGATGTCCGACAAAGACTTTGCGGCATTCGAGGCAAAAATCAAGAAAGCGCAGATGGACGGGAAAAAAGTAAGACTTGAATGATAAGGAGATTTTAAGATTATGGCAACCATGGTAACTACCACCTCTGGCCTTTCCCCCACTATGCAGTCCTACTACGACCGCAAGATGCTGGAGCACGCAAAGACCCAGTTTGTTTTCGCTAACTATGCCCAGAAGCGCAGCATACCTAAGAACAACGGTAAAACCGTGCAATTCCGCCGCTGGACCCTGTTCACTGCTGATCCCGATACTCAGGCGCTGACCGAGGGCACCACCCCCGCCGCACAGAATCTCTCCATGTCCGCGATCACCGCCACTGTAAAGCAGTACGGCGCATACGTGGAGGTGTCCGACCTTCTCGACCTCACCGCTGTCGACAACATCATACACGATTCTTCCGAACTGCTTGGTGAGCAGCTTGGTAACGTTCTGGATATGATAGTCCGAGACGCTATGTCCGCCACAACCAATATACAGTACGCCGACGGCAAGACCAGCGACAACGATATAACCGCCGCCCAGAAGCTCACCGTAGGCGAGATACGCAAGGCGGTTCGCACCCTCAAAAAGGCCAAGGCGCGCAAGTTCACCCGCAAGGGCGGCAAGCCCCACTATATCTGCATAGTGGACCCCGACGCCGTATACGACCTTCAGAGCGATTCCCTCTGGCAGGACGTTTCCAAATACAGCAATGCGGAGCAGATATATGACGGCGAACTGGGCAAGATGTTCGGCGTGGTGTTCATAGAGACCACCAACGCCAAGATCGTCGAGAACACCGCCACCACCAAGTACGGCGTACACCAGACCTTCGTGTTTGGCGCCGATTCCTACGGCGTGGTTGACGTCACCGGTCAGGGCGCTATAAAGGCTATCATAAAGCCTCACGGCTCCTCCGGCACCGCCGACCCCCTCGACCAGCGCGCAACCGTGGGCGCAAAGGTGACTGCCTTCACTGCCTGCGTACTCAATGCAGATTGGCTCGTTTCAATCCATCACGGCGTTACCGCCTAAACCAACTATCAAAGGGGCGTTTCATTACGCCCCTTATCTTTTTAAGGAGATTTAAATATGGCTATCAAGAAAGAAAAGACCATGAAGGAAATATTGGACGAACAGCCCAAGGTATCATATCTGATTCCCTACACCGATGGTGAAAATCTGCCCTATACCGCAGTGATCATTAACGGCTATCGCTTTGAGATAAAGCACGGTGAGCGCGTTGAAATCCCTGAATCCGTATCCCGGATCCTGGACAGCAGCAACGAAACGCTCCGCAAGATCAATCAGGAATACCGCGATATGACTGTCGGTAGCGGCAGGAACCTGACGGACAGCACACCCGCAGGGGAATAATGTCCTATGGCAGCGGCAGAATCCTTGACCCTGACAGGTACGCCGAACCCCAAACAAGCTGAATTTTTCAAATCCCGGGCAAGGCACACTTGCTACGGCGGCGCAAGAGGCGGTGGGAAAAGCTGGGCAATGCGGCGCAAGGCCGTACTGCTTGCCCTCAATTATCCCGATCTGAATATTCTCATACTGCGCCGAACACTCCCCGAATTGAGGGTAAACATTGTTGAGCCCCTTATGAGGGAGCTGTACGGCTTTGCGGAATACAACGTTACAGAGCGAGTATTTCGCTTCCCCAACGGCTCTAAAATTCGAATGGGCTTTTGTGACAGCGAGGCCGATGTATACCAGTACCAAGGCCATGAATACGACGTGATATGTCTGGAAGAAGCGACACACTTCACGGAAACGCAGATGCAGTTTTTGACTACCTGTAACCGTAGCGTCCGCACAGACTTTACGCCGAGAATGTACTATACGTGCAATCCGGGCGGCGTGGGCCACGGCTGGGTGAAACGCCTATTTATCGACTGCGAATTTCGTAGCGGCGAAAATCCCGAAAACTATGTATTCATTCCGGCACGGGTATACGACAATACAGCCCTCATGACCGCCGACCCTGATTATATCCATACCCTTGAAGCCTTGCCCGAAGACCAGCGCAGGGCATTCCTTGAAGGCGATTGGGACGTAGTAGAAGGGCAGTTTTTCAAGGAGTGGCGCAAGGAGAAGCACGTTATCGAGCCATTTATTATCCCGTCACATTGGCGCTGTTTCCGTTCAATGGACTGGGGTTATAACGACCCGTGCTGTGTTTTGTGGTTTGCCGTATCCCCCGACAGGCGCATATTCGTTTTTGACGAGTATTACCAAGACCAGCGGCTTGTGAACGATGTGGCACACACCATTCGCGAAAAGACCGGCACACGCAAGATTGATTACACTGTAGGTTCCCCTGATATGTGGCAACACAGGGGAATGACGAATATGACAAGGAAAGGTTTCTCCGGCGAAAGCATAGCAGAGAGCCTGATCCTGTCCGGCGTCCCGGTAATGCCCGCCGACAACTCCCGCAAGGTAGGCTGGCAGCGCGTCCGTGAGTTTCTTGGGGACGCACCAGACGGTAAGCCGTGGCTGCAAGTGTTTTCAAACTGCCGCAACCTCATCAAGTACATGCCACAAATGCAGTATGACCCCAACGACCATGAGGACGCTTTGGACGGCGACGACCATGCTCCAGAAGCTTTGCGCTATGGGCTTATGTCACGCCCCTCCCCTGCCTCCATACAGCGGGAACGGCAACGCAAGATCATAGACCTGACAGACCCGTTTGTTGAACTGCCGCGTCGTAAAGCAAGCGGTTTTTTGAGTTTATAAGGAGAATATCACATGACCCTCAACGATATTATATACGCTGCTCTAAGGCAGCTTGAACGCGGAACAGACGCGCAGACCGTTGACAAATTCCGCCGCGTGTTCACCGACTATGCAAACAGCGGGCAGCGCCGCCTTGCCAATCGATTCAAGGTAACGCGGCTGGAAACCGTGAAGCTGGACGACAAAGGCCGGTTCAATGTAGATTCATTGGAACGCTCCTGTGTGCTGATAGAGAAGATAACCGATGAAAGCGGCAGTGAAATGTCGTGGGGCGAAATTGTCACCGGGGTTATCGAAGTGACCAACGGCGCGAATGCCGAAGTCAACGTGTATTATCGGTACATGCCCCGTGAAATGTCCTCACCTACCGATGCTCCCGAATTGCCGTCATATATGCACAGCGCGATACCGTACTATGTCGTTGCCTGTCAGCGTTGCGGTTCTGACGCAGACACACAGGCCACGGCAGGAGCGCACTTCGACTTGTTCAACCGCGAGGTATCCGACATATATTCCCAGCACTACGCATCTAAGGACGCATATACCTTAAAAAACATGGGGTGGTAACATGGCTGATATTTATAACATAGGCGAGTTTTTAGGCATAGCCCAGCACCGGGACGGATCCCTGCTGAATACTGGAACGGCTATCGATGCCCGTAACATGGACACGTCCGATGGCAATCTCTCTGTGGCCAAGGGGTATGTGCGTAAATCCGGCAATGCCATTCCTTCTTCTGCTGGGCAGATACTGCGTATAATCCCTGTGGACGAGAGCAACATACTTGCCGTTACCCAAAACAGCATATACCACGGCACATACGACACATGGAACCTCACTCCCATATACACCTTTGAAACAACCCTGCCTGTAACCTGCCAATTGGGCTATGCACTGGGCAAGATCAATACCACAAATGTTGTCGTCATAGGCACTGGCAAAACGCAGCTTATCAAGGTCAACATGGGAGATACCGTCACCGCAGAGATATTTGGTTCCGGCCTGTACATCTTTGAAACTACCGTTTCTGCATACGATTCAGCCACAAAAATAGTTACTCTTGCCGATGCAATGTCGCAGGAGATACAGCAAAAGTTCGTCGTGGAAAAAGGAGTGTATATCGATGGCAGGTTCCGCGAGGCGGAGGTCACAACGGCTACCACAATAACGCTTAAAGCCTCCCCCGCTATAGCCCCGGCAGTCGGCAATACGGTAAAGCTCAGGGGTGGTGCTTCTGACGCGCACTGTAATTTCGTATGTATGCACAACGGCCGCCTGTTTGCTGCCGGCGACCCTGACGCGCCTAACCGCCTTTACTGGTCAACAATACCGGGTGATGGCAGGACTATTGAACACTGGCTTGCTATTGAATCCTCCGTTGATTTATCCGGCGGATATGTGGAAGTTGGAGATACAACCGCAGACCCCATAATCGGCATATGCGAGTTGTCAACACAGATACTCATATTCAAGCGGTACAGCATATATCGCTTGTACGGCGACAGGCCCAGCTATTACACCGTGGAGCGTGTAGAGAAGTTTACCGAGAACATGAGTAACGCGGGAGTAGCCGTCAAGACCGATATCCCGTACTGGCTCACCAGGAGCGGTATTAAGCTGTTTAACGGCGCGGATATGCAATTGCTTGATGGCGGTCAAAACTACCTTTGCAGCTTCATTGATACCATTAAAACGGTATCACAGAGCAAGGCGTTCACAGCTAATGGCAAACTGTACTTTACTTGCCGCGTTGGCAGCACCGGAACATATGACGATTCCGTTATAGTGTATGATACCGTCAATGGCACTTATATGGTGCGGGACGGCTTCAAGATAGCTGACATGTGCGCTTTTGAAAATACTGTCTATCTCATAAACGATACGGGCTATCTGTACGAATTTGATAAAGGCGAAAAGTACGACGGACAGGCTATATCGGCATATTGGCAGACGCAGCCGACAGACCTAACGCTGAAGTATGTCAACAAACAGTTAAAGGAAGTGTATTTCCGAGCTGGCAACGTAGGTTCTGTAATAATTCTTGAAACATTTAACGGCAATTCCCGCAACAGGGAACGCCGCGTGATTCAGAACGACGATATGATTGATTTGCCCATGAATAACCAGCCCTGCCGCCGGTTCAGCATTAAGCTATCCAACGAAGCGGGCAGCCATTTTACCATATACGGCGGTATTCAAATCCAATATGAAGGGAAGATGCGTCCGGTATGATGCAAAGAGGATTACAGATCATTAAACTACCCTCCCCAAAGAATCTGAGCATTGAGGAAAAGACCGTGTACGACAAGCAGTCCGAATGGATAAACCAGAATTTTAAGACGATATTTGATGGCGTTGACGAGCTGAAAACAGCAGCCACGAGCCAAGAACAACTTAATGCCACGCTTGCACAGGTTCAGGAATCTCTCACCAAGATAAACAAGAAGCTGGATGAGCTGAACGGAGGCAGTTAATGGAAACGATATACAAGACATTTGACGTAGCGTTGGAGTTAAAACAGACATCTACCAACGCCCCCTTTTATGTCATTGAGGGCGACAACGGCAACAAGATAAGGATTACCGTCACGGACGGCGGTTCTGCCGTTGCCCTGACTGACTGCCGTGTTATCGCCGTGTTCTCAAAGTCCAGCGGTACGTCCATGCAGGACAGCGCCGAGGCTGGCGGCGGCGTGACTATTGGCGGCACATATAACAATGAAGTGACCGTTGCTCTTCGCCCCGCCTCCATTGCCCCCGGACAGGTGGAATGCGAGTTGCAGATTTATTCTGACGAGAACAAGACAACCCTTATAACCACGGCAAAATTCAACTTTGAGTGCCAGCGGGCTATTTTTAACGAAAATACCGCCATGGCTACAAACGAATATCCTCTGCTTGTGTCCCTGATTTCAGTGTGCAACGGCATAGTTGCGGCGGAAGAACTGCGTGTTACTGCCGAGGCTTCCCGTGTCTCTGCCGAGGGCGAAAGGGCAGCAGCCGAGGCGGCGCGAGAAACAGCCGAGGGCGAAAGGGTTAAAGCGGAAGAAGCGCGGGAAGCTGCTGAAACCGCAAGGGTATCCGCTGAATCATCCCGTGTTGCGACTGAACAAAGCCGGAAAACCGCCGAACAGAGCCGCGTTACTTCCGAGACTGTGAGAGCCAGTGCCGAGACAGAGCGAAAAACAGCCGAGAGTGAAAGAGAAACCGCAGAGACAGCGCGGACTTCCGCCGAGGCATCCCGCGTAACGGCTGAGCAAGGGCGTGTCAGCGCTGAAAATACCCGCGTATCACAGGAGCAGGAACGGCAAGCGGAGATACTGAAAATCGCTGGCATGACGGTTGAAGTTACCACGCTGGCCGCTGGCGCACAGGCCACGGCTGAATTGGTAGAATCCGGCGGGCACAAGGTATTAAAGCTTGGCCTACCGAAAGGGCAAGACGGTTCCGGCACGGGCGATATGTCAAAGTCCACCTATGACAAGGACAATAACGGCATAGTGGACAACGCTGAAAAGCTGGGTGGTGTCGCGGCTTCGGGTTACGCGACAGTAGAGCAGGCTAAGGCATTTGTTGTAACGTTCACAGCAAATACAGGAGATTTGAAAGGCACATATACCTCTGATAAAACACTAGCAGAAATATATGCTGCATATAATGCCGATAAGAATGTTATAGGTCGTTTTGCATCGGGCAATAATGCCGTTCTAGGGTTGACGAATGTTCAAAATGAATCCAGTATACAAATGGGCTATTTGTTCTCTAATGGTATTATCATGCTCGATTCGGTCTCGGATGCGAATAATTTATGGGCTATGACCAGTTACGACTTTATGAACCCGCCCGTAATCGACGAATACTTACCTGACTCTGGTTCCCCTCTCTCCGAAGACACCATATATAACGTATCCTCTCTTGTAGGTACGTATGTGTTTACCCCGCCCGCCTCCGGCTGGGCGCACGGCACATTCAGCACGGCGGCCTCGGTTGCGGTGTCGTTTGTGAGCGGTGCGAACTATTTAGGCGCGGCCCCCGCCATAGAGGCAAGCAAAACTTACGAATTTGACGTATACAACGGCGTGTGGGCGGTGCAGGAGGTTGTGAGCGCATGATAGCAATGCTGCGAAGGAGGCTGATGAGCGCCATGGCAAAAGCAAGGAATATTGCTACAGGAGAGATAACGGCACAAGGAGGAATGTATCCAAGGGAGGTAACGATCACTGGAATTGGTTTTAAGCCTGACCATATAGCTTTGTTTAAGTTCCCTGGAGGCTATGCAACAGGTGGGGTGGTATCAGTACTTGATGAAAGTTCATGCTGGGTCACATCGCAAGGCTCCAGTTCATACGTATTTGCATCAGGCTCTGTGAATCTGACATTTAGCGAAGACAATGTCACATTTTCTGTATCTATTAATTACTTTAACGGCACTTACCGCTATGTAGCATGGCAAGAATAAAAAGGAGAACACCATGAAAATAATTCTTTCGGGGGGGGGCAGCCTCCGTAAAATAAAAAGCGCCTATGCGCTATGATACCCTTGCAGTTTGCTTTACGGCGCAGAATGATGATAAACAATAATAAAGTAATCTTCTCGTATACTGGCAACTGCAATATACAAGATAATTATTTGAGGTTATTATCATCTGGTACTTTGAGATTTAATCATTCCACTGTATGCGATGTTTTTCTTGTTGGAGGTGGCGCTGGTGGCAGCGGAGGTGCTGCAAACACTGGCGGCTCATACGATTATTATTATGGCGGCCCCGGTGGTGGTGGGGGATATACGATTACTAAACTCCAAACTGAGATAACTGGTAATTTAGATATTATCGTTACTATTGGCAATGGCGGCCACGGCGGCAATTATGATAGTAGTACTTGGGCAGATAACGGCCCCGGCGCAGGAGGTGCAGGAGGAACAACATCATTCGGCGCACATTCTGCGTCTGGTGGCAAACCGGGTTCATATTATAGTGGCGGTAACGGTGGTTCTGGTGGTGCTTCCGGTGGAAATGCTGCTAACGGTGGTATTGATGGTGGCAACGGTGGCAACGGTGGCAACGGTGGCAACGCAGTTGGCATTGGACAAGGAACAACTACCCGTGCTTTTGCCGAAGCCAATGGTACGCTGTTTTCTAATGGAGGCAATAGTGGTGTAACATCTCCAAGTGATAGAATAGCTAACACAGGCGATGGTGGTCACGGCGCGATGGGTCGGCACAAAGGAGGTGCGGGAGGTTCAGGTATAGTTATTCTGCGATTTCCGGAGGGAACAACAATCACACAGCAATAAAAGGAGTAATATAATGCTAAACACAAACTATGCCAAGCTGGCGGGCGGGTATCCGGAATATTTACGCCTGCCGGTTGAATTGCAATCGCCGCTTATAATCAACGGTGTGACGCACCCCGCAGGGGCGCACCTCTCCACCAATGACGATGCGGCAATAAAGGAGCTGGGCTATAAGCCCGTGACCCGTTCCCCCATGCCCTCAAAGGAGGGCTTTTATTATACGGAGAGCTGGGAGGACAGCGGCGAAGCGATAGTCCAGAGCTGGACGGAGCATGAGGCGCAAGCCACCACGCAGGACTATATAGACGCGCTGGCAGAACTGGGGGTGAATGTGAATGACGCGCAGTGAACTTATGGCGCTGGTAGCCGTGCGTAAAGCGGAAATTGAGGCGCACGAGACCGACCTTGTAGAGGTGTTGACGGCGGCGCGGGCAGGGCTTACCCCCACCCCCACGCAGGGCGCACCGTGGAACGCTGAGACCCGCTATATAGCTGGAGACACAGTTGAGGGCGGTTATGTCGCCCTCAAATACAGCCGCAACAAACCCCCTGCCGCAAACCTCGGCACATATTGGGCGGTGCAGACCGTGACCTATCCCGCGTGGAGCGACATCGAGGACGGCACGGTTATTGAGATGGATACCATAGTGACCTACAACGGCAAAACGTGGCAATGCACCGAGCAGCACATCAAATCCACCGTCTACAAGCCCAAGGCCGGAAGCTCCAAATGGAGCGAATACACGGATTAAGGAGCCGCACGGCTCTTTTTTCATAATTAAAAAACAAAAACAAAGAAAGGAAAAAATCAAAATGAAGAAACTCACTTGTATCCTCGCGGTAATGCTCATGCTGTGCCTTTGCACCGTAGCCTACGCCGCAGACCTCGTAACTCTGGATATAACCGCGCTGGACTACCAGACCGGCAAGGCGGTATCCAAAACCTACGTCAACAATGAGCTTTTCCTACTCAAGGTTGACCTGGGCATACCCCGTTTTTACGACCTGACCGACATGGAGCTTATAATCGAGCTGGACGGCGTAAAGCTGGACGCAAACGACATGAGATTGGAGGCTGGCACATATTACCTGAGCGGCATAGTTACCGACCAGCCCGCCGCCCTCCGCGTCACTATCAAGGACATGGCATACGAAAACGCCACCACGGCAGAAGAACTCTACAACGCCATGCAGAAAAACAGGACTGTCAGCAAGACTTATTATTTTAACGCCGCGCAGCCGGCCGAACAGCCCATTGCAAAAAATCCCGTGGTGATACCCAAGACCGGCGACGCCTCCGCCCTCGCGTATGCGGTATCCATAGCCCTGATAGGGTTCGGCCTTGCGGTAGCAGGTAAACGCAGATGAGCAGAATAGACGGTTTTATCGCCTACCTGGAATCCCACGTAGGCGATATGTATGTATGGGGAGCGCAGGGACAGCAGGTTGACAGCATGAGCGACCCCTACGCATGGATAGAACGGCGCGAAACCAGCGACACGAATTACAACCGCGCCGTGAAATTCATGGAGAAGGCCGAAAAACGGCCTCTCTATGCGTTCGACTGTTCCGGCCTCATCGTACACTACATCAGCGACATAAAGCACTGGATGAAGGGCGACACCAACGCCCAGGGGCTTTACCGTATGTGCGGCGAAAACAGGGGCTACGCCGGGAAAACCCTCATATATGCGGGCGACCTCGTATTCAAGTACAGCGAAAGCAGCAAGAAAATGGTACATGTCGGCGTATACGTCGGCGACGGCTACACCATAGAGGCCAAAGGCCGGGACGATGGCGTATGTAAGCGCAAACTGTCCGATGGCAGCTGGACGCACTGGGGGCGGCTACCTCTGCTGCAAGCGGACGATCCAGAAGAAACGGAGGAAAAAGTGGCAAAGAAAATCGAACTGACCAGCCCTATGATGAGGGGCGAAGATATCAAGGCATTGCAAACCGCCCTTAACGCCCTGGGCTACAACGCCGGCGACCCTGACGGCATAGCGGGCAAAAACACCATTGCGGCCATACAGCGGTTTGCACAGGCACACAGTATGACACCGACAGAGCTGCCGGACGTGCTGCAGGTATCCGTATCCGTTGACGGCAGAATATACGTAGGCACAGCCAAAAGATAAGGAGGAAAAAACAAAATGAACATATCTGAATGGATCAAAACTATTGCCGCCGCTGTAGGCGGCGCATTTGCGTGGCTCTTCGGCGCCTGGGATCCCCTGATAATGGTACTGGTGGCGGTGATGGTGTTGGACTACGTCACCGGCGTAGCCGACGCAGCAGTGACCGGGACCCTCAGCAGCGCAGTAGGATTCAAGGGATTGCTGAAGAAAATCTTTATACTAATACTGGTGGCACTGGCGGCCCTACTTGACAGGCTTGTGCCCGCCACCAATGGGGCGGTGCGCAGCGCGGTGTGCATGTTCTACATAGCCAACGAGGGCCTATCCATACTGGAGAACGCCGGCACGCTTGGCCTGCCGCTGCCCGAGGCGCTCAGAGGGGCCCTCCAGAAGCTCCACAACAAAGGCAACGCAATAGAAGATACCGAACCTACCGACAAAACAGCACAATAAAACAGTACAATCTCATCCCACGTTCGGGATTCCCTTTCAATAGCCCCTGCTTCGGCGGGGGCAAATCTTGTATAAAGGAGGTGTAGGCTTTTGGAGAAGCGGCCTCTTATTATATGGACAAGACCCTGCTCAATTCCCGCCCCCGGTCAGAGTGGGAAGCACTCATACACGAATGGATACATAACGAAAAAGACCGCTGGCTGATAACCCGCCGCCTTTTAGACGGGGTGCCATACGACGCTCTGACGGGCGAGTACCAGCTTAAATTTGAAATACCCCTTGAATATGACCAGATACGAAGGCGGTGCAAGGCCGCCGAAAAACAACTGATAAAACACTGCCATATGCCCTCGTAGGAATCGGCTTTATGCGCGACAATATAAGCAACAGGAGCGCGCCTGATTACATTTCGGAGGAAAAAAACTATGGCAGAATACGCATCTCAGGGAGTGGGCACCGCTGGCCTCGTAACCGGCATAATCGGTTCGGCTGGCTGGCTGTTCAACGGCGGCCTTACCGACTTTGGCCTCGGTAGAAACGGCAGGAACGGCAACAGCGACGAAAAGCCCGTATCCCGCTATGAACTGTCGCTTGTGCAGGAGAACGCCATTCTCAAAGCACAGGCGGACGTAGACAAGAAGCTCGTTGAGGTTTACAACGCCATCAACGACAAGGCCAACAGCATGCGCGACGCGTTCAACGCTTTCGAGAAAGAACAGCTCGTGTACAACGGCGTAAACACCGCGACAATCGGATGTATGCAGCAGAACATTCAAGCCCTGCTTGCCATGACCAAGATGGTCATACCCAACAGCTCCGTATGCCCCGGCTGGGGTAACGCGACTGTCACGGTAAGCACCGGCACGGCTACGACCTAAAGGGGCGGGCAACTGCCCCTATCTCAGTAAGGAGGAAACATGATTACGCTACAACGTTTCAAGACCGGCCTTGCCCGGTATGCCGATACCGAGCTTGTGCCGAAGCTGGAAGGCTGGAAGAAGATAGCTTTCGGCGCGGGGGCTTCACTCATGCTGTCAGCCCCGGACGAAAAACTGTTGAAGCTGCTGCATTCCCCCGCAATATCCATGATGGGCATTGTGGACGAGCAGGACAATATAGACATTGACGCTCTGTATAAAGCTGTCGTTCCGCAGTTTGAGAGCAAACAGCGGCTTCCCCTGCCTCTGGTTGGAGATTTTACCTTTGACCGTAGCGACATTGAAACGCTGTACCGCTTCATGACAGACTGAAAATGAGTAAGTTTTTAGAAATGATAGACTGCATCTCGCGCAAAGGCCGGAACATAGACGAAGTTACCGCCGTACTGGATGACGCTATGGGCATAATTAAAGACCGCATGCCCGACCTGTACCACGAAACCATACACCAGCTTGCGGCCATAGCTTACGCCATAACCCCAGAGGAAGCGCGGGACAAGGTACGCTCCATGCGTCCTTACGGCCAGAAGTGGGATTATGATACCGTCAAAGCATTCCTTGCCGCGAAGGGCATCAACAACGACGTATGCAAATACTACCTCTGCATGAATATGGCCTACAACGACTACTACAAGACGGCGGAGAGCGTGGGGAAGGGCGAAGATCCCGAATTCTATTTCAGCATAGCAAGGGACTTTATCAACGACGCAGACGCATCACCGTTCAAGATAGAAAAGTATTTCTCTGCGTAACACATGAATGACATTTGCCCTCGGCGGTTATTCGCCGGGGGTACTTTTATAGGAGGAAAACTAAATGGCAGAAAACACCAACTATGATGAGCTGCTTAAAAAGCTCGGCCTAACCGATGAAGCAGCTATAAAAAAGTGGCAGAAGGAATACGGCCTTGACCAGACCGGCACATGGGGCGCAGCTGAACAGGCGGCATATGACACCTACGGAGCCCTGCCCTATAAGACCGAACAGGCCATAAAGGACTACCAGCTATCCCGTGGCATAGAGGATACAGGCGCATGGGACGACGCTACCAAGCTTGCCTATCGCGGCGACCTTGCGGCCCAGGGCAGCGTGAATGATTGGTCTGACCTTGCAAAAATGGTGCTGTCCGAGTACAAACTTCCCACCACGGACAAGGACGAAATCAAATCCTACGTTGAATCCTACCTTCGCACCGCATACGACCAGTCCATAGAAAACAGGCGCAAGCAGACCGAAGCAGACAGGGCCATGATAGACCTCGATGCCTATTCCCGCGGCATGGGCGGCAGTACATGGGTGACTGACGCGAAGCAGCGCTTACAGGACGCAGAGGCCGACGACATAGCAAAGATGGAGGCGAACTATCAGGCCGGGCTTAATGAGGCTGTTCTTAACCAGTACAATCAGGCTGTCGCACAGGGGCTTGCGGCGCAGAACAACGCCTACGACCTCGCCAAAGACCTGTATTCGCTGGGCCAGAACGCAAAAGCCGGCGTAGGCAGTGTGCCAAGTTCCGGCGGCAGTGGTGGTGGCGGCGGTTATTCCTACAGCAGAGGCAAGAAGAAATCTTCCGGCAGCCGTGGTGGTAGTAGTGGTAGCGGCAATATGACCTATACTCAGTGGCTCATGAACGCTAACGACGGCGATATTTTCAAGGCCGCAGTGGCAGCACAGGATTCCGGCGTTAAGAATGCAGCTCGGGGCCTCGGCTATGACAGCAAGACCGTAAACACCGTCGGCTCGATACTGCATGATCAGGCATCCGGCATGAAGCGCACAGAACAGCTTAAAAACCAAGTCATAAAGAGTGGCGGCAAGAAAACCTCTACCACAACCAGAACCAGCAAGAACAAGACCACCAGCACCGGTAGCAATCGCCGTATGTCTGGACAGATGATGTAAGGAGTTTGATATGGCATACACTAAGGAGCAAATGGCGAGTGCGGCGGGCGTAATAGATTCCGGCAAAGGCGTCAACAAAAAGGTAAACGTTAGCAACGAATCCCTAAGCGCAGGCTCATACGAAGGTGCTATGGCTCGGCGTGAGGCTTCCGGCGGCAGGGTTGGCGACGGGCGATATGACAAGGACGCTTACGTTTATCGCCCCGAAACCAATACCTTCTACGATACCGAAGCTATACAAAAGGCAAAGAGCAACTTCACAGACTGGATGACCACGGGCAAAGGCTCGAACAACAAGAACTGGGGCTATGATATGAGCGATCCGGAAGATGTAAACCGCTACTATTCCGGGCAAATATCAAAGAAGTATGAAGCCGGGTACGGCACTGATTCTTTTTCTCAGTGGTTGAAGGAAAACGGTTTGCCGCAGGCTGACTACTTCGACAGCAAGTATTATAAAGATGCCTACGCCTCTGTTCTTGCCGATCGCGTAGAGAAACAGAAGGCGCGGGATTTTAGGAATGCCGTAGTCCGGGAAATGTGGAACACCGCCAGCGACCCCATGAATCTGACAGATGAGGATTTGGTTGCGGCATATGACAGGGTAAGGCTGAACAACCCGATATATAACGGTATCGAGCTTTACAATGCCAAAGACAAGGACACGGACTACGGCGATTACGATTCCCAGATTCTTGCCGAACGGGCGGCGCAGGAAAAGGAAACCAAGAGCAGGGCGGGCAAGCTGAACATAGATGAAGTCTGGGGCGATATTGACCGACTGCAACGGGCGCAGAACACCCGCGAACAGTGGGCGGCTGACAAGGTTAAAGCAGAGGCGGAAACCAAAACCAATCAGGCGCAGAAAATCATTGACAACGCCATAGCCAACAACAACTTTTCCGCCGAGATAGATAAGCGCGTTGGCCTTGCAAAGGATAGCAATCTCAACGAATACAACGCGAACAAGCAGCGTAAACAGGCTGCGTCGGATGCCGCTATAAATGCCATGCGTGAAGCCGGATATTCCAATCAGGATATAAAGAAGAGTATTCGTAACGACGGCAGGCTTTCATATTCTGAATCCACCGAAGGCAAGGCCAACGAAGCAGAACGCATAAAGCGGCGCGACATCTCCGATACCACGACCGCAAAGGTATTGGGCGGCATGGACAGCTTTACGCAGGGCGCAGTTGACAAGGCTAAGAAGCTGGGCAATATGGGGACATCGGCACAGCAAGGCTTTTCCCCCATCTCCATGATGGAGGGCTACGGCATGTCAGCGCAGGAAACGCAAGCTGTGAACAACTATGTGGATACCACCCGCGCCATACTCGAAACACAGGGCTACAACGGCCTTGAAATCGACAACGCACTCCGCCGCGCAGATTTAGGCGAATACATACCCACGGCGACCGCCCGCACGAATTATGCCACGTATACCTTGCAGGAGTGCGGCATGAGCGACGAGCAGATTCAATACGTCCTCAGCACCTACACCGAGGACGACTGGAAAAACACGGACACGGACATGAAGGCCAGCGATTATGTGGAGAACAGTACCGTTGACCAGTTGGCAAACTCCATCATATCCATGCCTATTCGCGCAGCCCTGTCTATCGCCACCGGAGCTGTCGGCCTTGCGGACATGGCAACTGCCGGGATACAGAAGCGCGATGAGCTTTGGAAAACCACACAGGCATTGCAGGAGGAAGCCGCATGGTGGACACAGTATTCACACGACCGCAACCACGAGATAATTTCCACCGCTGCCGATGTCGGTTCGGAAATCATGCGCATGTACGCCACTTCCCTTACGGGTTCAGTCCTTGCGGCAGGAGCGACAAAGGTTCTGGGCAACGCCGCCGGAACAAACTTCCTGTTCGGTTTCATCACCAAGAACGCAAGCCGTATGCCGTTCGTGGCCAACTCCATAGGCAACTACTACCTTGAAGCCATGAACGACGGCGCAACGACAGGACAAGCAACGGCATACGCCATTCCCGCCGGACTTCTCGAAGGCTACCTTGAATCCCTTGAAATGGGTGAAACCCTGCAACACGCCTTCGGTACAAACATAGTCGGTAAGAAAATCGCGGCAAGCGGCCTTTCCGCCAACTTCAAGACCTTCGCAATAACTAAGGGTATGCCGTTTATAAACTTCGCCCTCGGTACTATCGGTGAAGGTTTGGAAGAAGCCGCGTCCTATTACGGTTCGTCCATTGCCCGAATGGCTACATGGGATAAGGGATATGAAATGGACTTCTCCGAAATGTGGGACAATGCTAAAGGCGGTTTGCTCATAGGCGGCATAATGAACGGCCTTTCTATGGGGGCGCATACGCAATCCTACAAATACGCATCGGAGATATACAAGGGCACTGGCGGCAACTATGCGGCTTACCTCGATAGTTTCATGTCTGCTATGCACATGGAGAATATGAACGATGTGCAGCGGCAAGCTCTCATTGACAAGTATAACAGCGGCGAAATCAACGTTTCCCGCGACGCTGCCATTAACGCAGGAGTTGAGATACAGACAAATGCCGAAGTAGTAGCTGCTAAGAAACAGGCCGTTGAATCCGCAGAAAACGATGCTGCCGTTAAGGTGGAGAACGCCAACAATAAAGTCACTCAGGCCGAACAGCGGCTTGCCGGTATTGACGATCCCGACCCAGTAAAGAAGGGCAAAAAGATTGCACAGGCATCTCGGGAACTGTCCGCAGCAAAGGCAGCAGCAAGCCAAACGGCGAGCGAGGGGCAGAAGAAGGTAGACACCGCGACGGCGGACTACAAGTCCGAAGCGGCAAAGGCCAAGCGCAAGAATGCCGCCAATCAGCAGCTGGTTGACGAGTATCACGCATCGAAGTATTATAGCGATATAGAACGTGACGCTGTAAACGCCCCTGTAGGTGGTTTAGCCGCCGACCCAGCCGCTAATACCAATGCGGGTGCAAATACGGCTCAGAACGGTATTGATACAATCAAAAATGGTGTTGCGCAGACAGCAAACGAAAAGTATAATAATAACAGAGGTGATATAAATGGAGCAGAAAACGGAAACCAAGCTCAAGCCGGAGGAAATGCCGGAGTATCAGGGGAAACTGTCACAGTATCTGATTCAGGGGTGGCGCAAGGACTTCCCGGAATGGACGGACGAACAGATTATCGAGGCATTGGAGAGCATCTAAAACAACAACTGACAAATAAAGGTTCAACACCGATTGAATTAAGGACGGAGCATGATCCGTCCTCTTTTTATGCCAAAATCGGCGAAGCGAAAGAGAGCAATCCTTACGGCGCATTTGTCACGCAGCATGAGATCGAAGACTATGCAAAAATGCGGACATTCCTTAACGACGACGGTACCGTAGGCGTCGCGGTAAAGGACGACGGCGATATTGTTTCGGTTTTCAAAAACAAGAAAAACGAAAGCACGAACGCGGTATCCTCGATCCTCCTTACTGCTCTTGAAAACGGCGGTACAAAACTGGACAACTATAACGGCAAACTGTCACGTATGTATTTAGCCCACGGCTTTATCCCCGTGGCGCGAACCGCATTTGTAGATGAATACGCTCCATCCGACTGGAACTATGAACGCGACGGCAGGCCGGACATCATCTTCTGGATGCATAATGGCAATGACGTGGAAACTGTAGCACGGAATATAGGTACTCAGGAAATGCCAGACCTGAAAGCCTTGCCACTCATGGAGTACGACGAAGCCGCCGCATACCGAGACGGGCTCATAACCAAGAATGCATCGGCTAACTCTACCCTCAAAGACCTTGGTGCAAATACGCCTACGCCCGCCGAATTGAGGCAGTCGAAGGTGTATACCAACACCTACGATAAGTGGCTCACCGATGCGGAAAAGGCGGCTGACAGCGCAGAAAATTCCGTGTATGCCGTATCAAAGGAGGCTGACAGTATCGCTATGGCGAAAGAAAGGGTTCGCGCTTCCATAGACAGGACGGGGAACATCGACGAAGCAATGCGAAGCCTTGCTCATGGTTCCTGGGACGCGCCCGATGTTGACACCGCCATGCTCATAGGCGAAACGCTACGGGCGGAAGCGGCGGAAACGGGAGACTATGCAAGGCTCAACGACTGGAAGAAGGAAATCCAACGGCATATGACCGAAAGCGGACAAGCCATACAAGCCCTTGCCAAGTGGACGCGGGATAGTGCTGTCGGTGCGGAAACTACCCTTGATAAGGCTGTGGCTGACATCAACAAGAAGTACAAGAATCGGATAGACAGCGGCAAGATGTCCGCTATCGAGGTTAACCCGGAGTTGCTGGCAGAACTCAACGGTACTCAGACCCGAGCAGAACGCGATGCCGTCATGAACAAGATTGCTGCTGACATAGGTTCTAAGATGCCGGCTGGCATATTGGATAAAATCAGGGCGTGGCGCTATCTTTCCATGCTGGGCAATCCACGAACAGTTCTCCGCAATCTCATAGGCAACGAGATAATGTCCGATGTTCTTTGGACTTCTAAAGATGCTGTTGGCGCAGGGCTTGAAAAAGTAATGGGTGTTGACCAGTCTCAGAGAACAAAAGCGTTAGCTTTCAGCGACGAGTATAAAGCGAACAAGGCGTATGCCGCAACTACCCTTGACGATGCCCGCGCTGCCCTTGAAGACAGTTCAAGGTACGACACCAAGAGCGGCATCGAACGGGCGATAGATGAGAATCGGCAGATATTCAAATTTAAGCCTGTTGAGAAGTGGCGTGAGGCTACCGATTGGGCATTAAGTAAGGGCGACACCGTATTCCTTGAAAAGCAGTACAAGCGTTCCTTTGCGCAGATTATGACAGCACGGGGCTACACTCCTGACACCATGACGGCAAAGCAGCGCTCAGAGTGCATGAGCTACGCCATCAACGAAGCGAAGCGTTCAACCTTCCACGATGCAAATTCTCTTGCTGACGCTATGACGAAGATAGAGAATAAGAACCTTGCTACAAAGATACTTGTAGGCGGCACTGTACCGTTTAAGAAGACCCCCTTAAACGTCCTTGCCCGTGGGGTTGAGTTTTCACCCATCGGCTTGATACAAGGCACCGGACAGATGCTCACCGATGTTAAGGCAGGAAAGATGGACGCTTCGACAGCCATTGATAAAATGTCCTCTGGCCTTGTAGGTTCTTCCCTTATGGCATTGGGCTACTTCCTTGCGAAGTCTGGCGTAATAAGCGGTGGCGATAATGACGAAGATAAGTACTACCAAAGCGATCTCGGCAAACAGGAATATGCTCTTAATTTACCCGGCAGCAGCTCCATGACCATTGACTGGGCGGCTCCCGCGTCAATCCCCCTGTTTATGGGTGTTGCCCTGCAAGAGTTGATAGATGGCAGCGGCAGCAGCGACGAAGCACAGACCGTTGGCGACCACATTGATGCTTTCCTTGGCACTCTCTCATCAATTACAGACCCGCTTGTGGAAATGAGTATGTTGCAGGGCTTACAGGATACGCTTGAAGCCGTGGCCAATGCGAGGAGCGACGGCAACAGCCTCATAGGCGCGGCTCTTGTCACCGCAGGCAGGGGCTATGCAAGCCAGTTTGTTCCTACCATTGGCGGTCAGATAGCCCGGACGATAGACCCGGTGCGCCGCGATACAGCAGGCGACCCCACTTCCGAGCTCGGCAAGGATTTGGATAAGGCAACAAATAAAATGCAGGCGAAGATGCCCGGCCTTGCCAGTGACTTGCAGCCCTATATTAACGTGTGGGGCGAACAGGAGATAAACGAGCATAGCTGGCCTGTCCGTCTGTTAGAGCAAACCATACTGCCCGGCTACCTTGATAAGGTTGATATGACCCCTGTTGATGTGGAACTGACCCGCCTGTATTCGGTGACGCAGGACCCCTCTGTCGTTCCGTCGAACTATCCATATCGCACTCTGAAGAGCGGAGATGAGCGATACGTCCTTACCGCAGACGAGTACACCGAATTCAAGATCGAAAACGGCAGGGCCATGTATGCGGCCGCAGAGGACGCTATCAACAGCTCGCAGTATTCCCGCATGAGCGATGATGAAAAAGCATCCTACGTTGCTAAAGCAGTCAGGGACGCGCAAGGTGACATACTGAAAAGGTACAAGAAAAAGTACCTCGGCAAATAACACGATAGCCCCCTTACCGGGGGCTATTTTTTATTGCCTTGTTATACACCTTGATTTCCAGTGCTTCTTCAACCACAGTTTCAATTATTCGGTTGCGGTATGTGTAGTATGTCTGCACCCGCTCTATGTGTAGCGCCGCCATTATCTCGTCGCGCACGGCTCCAGCCCGCGCTTTGCTCACCGGACGGCCAGTCAGGCCGAAGCCAAACTCCATGAAATAGGCCATGCCTTTGTCCTCGTGCGTATATGCGCACCAGACGTTCTCAATAGCTTTGATCCACAGATCATCTTCCTCATTTATGGCTTTTGCCCTTGCCGTTGCCAGCCTTATGCCGCCAGATTCTGTTTTGCTGGTGCTGACACTGTGCTTGACAGGGGTATTGTCCCCGCTGCCGTATGCGGCGTACACTGCATCGTCCACAATCTCTTGCCTTGTCTTAGCTTCACGCGCCTTGACTTTTTGGTAGTTATACAGATACCATTCCGCCCGTTTGTGCATTTTGCCCATTTGAATCGCCTCCCAGCTTTTCACGCGTAGCTGCCGCTACAAAGTCGGTTCGGCTCAAATAAAGGCCCTCGGTTATCAATCCGTCAATCCGTTCCGCCAACGCTATTGGTATCTTCACCATAGCAGAAGTCGGTTTGCGTTTCTTTTCTGCCGCGTCTATGCCGAAACATAAACGCAGTATATCAGGCGGGTATATCTTTTCGGCGGGCACATCGTAGTATGTCATAGCCTTGACCAGTTCGCACTTATTCAGCACCGCCCGTCCGCTCTCCATCATGCTGTACACGCCCTGGCTCATGTCAAGCGCAGCCGCCGCTTCTGCTTGCGTCCTATTCCCCCGGAGCTTCTTCAGGTTGTTTTTTATCATTAGTTTCCTCCTTCGGCGGTTCTGGTAAATATGCCCAATGGGTTACTTTATCATCAATGCCCACCACAGCATAGTCATCCCAATTGTAAATCCGTTCGTACCAACCAGCGTTTACATAGTAATCATCATGTTCTTCGCAATATTCGTCACAGCATTCATAATCCCAATTAAAGCACGATTCTCCACGCAGTATTCCCTCAGGAACATAAACCGCAATACAGCAATATGTATGACCACTTCTCCACGTTGTTTTGCACAACAGCAAAACTTCTTTTTCTGCTTCCGGCAATCTATCCTTCACGCTTATCCAGTTCATTAGTTTCCTCCTTATCCATTTTCGCTCTACAATTAGGGCAACCTTTTGTGCGTATAATGCTGCAATGGCCACATTGAGAGCAATAATATATTCTGATATTGCGATATTTGGGGTTGCCTTTGTCATCTGCACCCACGTATCGCGAACTCTCATAGCTCTGCCACCGCCCATGCACTACCGGAGCATAATCCACCATTTCTTCATACGGGCAAGGCCCTTCGCTGCAATAACCACCGGTCTTTTCACATACCCCAGCATGTTGTTCATGTATGCAAAACTTAGGCATTATCTCTCCTTTCGCCCCAGCTACAAAAATCATTATCCATTTCCCACGTGTGCTGTTCTCCGCACTCACAGCCATAATACATGGCACAATCCTCCGTACCCCGGCGAATACAGTCTTCGCACCGCACCACTTCTGCAACATCGGCGGCAGGGATTGCTTTGACACACTGTATAGCATCTTCTTTAGTGTAATAGATCAGTTCAAGACAATCATTTTCTATTGCCTTTATCGCCGCCCCACGCTCTATGAACTCTTTAGCCATTGTCAGTCTCCTCCGCTGGTTGCTGAAGCCAGTCAGCAATTGTCTTACAGAAAACTTTTCTCTCAATTTCCGTGGGCCATACACCATTATTTGCAAAGCCAGTTAAAAGATGTGCCAGTTCCTCGTCGCTCATCGCCCGTACGAGGTCGGCGTTAGTCATGTTTGCAAAGCCGCAGCACGTTTCGTGTTGTATCGTGACATCGCAATCCCAATATTGGCAGTAATGATTATTCGGGTAATAATTCTTGCATTTATCACAAATATTCATTACGGGTTTCCCTCCTTCGCCAGCTTCTCTGCAACATCTGTCGCGTTTACATACCTCTCATTGTTGCCCTCCAACTTCCTACCGCAATGCCAGCAGAATTTAATCATCTTCTGGCTTATTGGCTGTGCAAATTCGTCATCAATAATCGTGTATTCGGCCTTGCACCAAGCGCAGCCCTCGTCATGTTTGCCATCCAACGCAAGCGCATCAATCCTACGAAGGGCTTCCGCTCCCATGTGGCAAGCTTCAGCGTCTACACACTCACACAAAAGTGCACTATCCACACCACGTTTGCCATAGTGCTCGCGAATAAAATTAAATAAGTATTGAATATCCATTTCAGGGTCAATTATGTTTGCTGCTTCTTCACGTGTCATTCCTCGTTACCGCCTTTCAACATCAGTTCTGCCAAATCACACGCCGCCAGATATGTCTTCTCGTGAATTGTCCCGGCGTGTACTTTTCTAACCCGCTCCTTAAATGCCGCCATATCCGAAAACCAACACCCGGCACGGACAAACATATTGCCGTTATCGTCTATGTAAAAATAGGCTTTTCGGTTTTCGCTGCCTATCCTATCCACGGCGACATAGCGGCCATTTTTCACTGCGCCGTTTTCGTAACTGCACACCTCGCTAAAGTAGCAATACGCACCAAAGCTGCACTG
>OIXQ01000115.1_pt1 | contig 39854 bp, 64 predicted proteins | sample 1587791 | NCBI WGS metagenome assembly OIXQ01 (sample SAMN03283273) | human gut metagenome | biome: human-associated habitat; material: feces | host: Homo sapiens | place: Peru | collected 2012
TCGCCCGAAGAGCCTATCTGTGCGTAGTTGCCCGAAGAGCCTATCTTTGCGTAGTTGCCCGAATTTCCAATAATATTTGACTTTTTATCGTTTTCGGTCTTTTCAAATTCAAAACTCGCCGCCGCCTCTATAAAGTTCGCAAAAGACAGCTTTGCGCCAATTTTCAATTTCTTTGAGCAAAACTTCTTATTATCGTTCGTTACAGGCTCGTCCAATGCCTCAACTTCGGCAAACTCGGAAAACTCTCCGTTACCATCGATAAGCGGATAATAGTCCAGAACGTCAAACGGATTTTTGCAAAAATGCATTCCCTTGCGGCAAACAATCGCTTCAGGCTCTTCAAATACCGTGTTTTCGGCATATTGCTTACCTTTGCAAATTAAACCTTTCTCAAAAGCTTTAAATCCTTTCATAACTTCACGCTCCCGTTTAATATCATGCCGACGACGAATATCGCCGCCAGGATTGCCCAAACGCATAGTTGTTTTAACAAGCCTTTAAACGTCGGGCGTGGTTGTTTGTTTCCGTATTCCAAAAACTCGTCTTTCATTTCCTTTCTCCTTTACTCGCTTTTATCCGAACGAGTGCGGTTGTCTTTATATGAAACACAACCCGTATAAGGTGCTGTTAAAGGTTTCATTTTACACCCTTCCGAGTTTTTGAACCTATCGCACAAACAAGAATTATCCTCGGCTATCGGCGTAGGCTCGCCGAATGTTACGATTTGAATTCTATCCCCGCGTGGGTCTTTGGGGTCTGTTCTTATAAGATAGGGCATGTTCATTGTCATTGTTCCTTTTTAAATAGCGTTTTACTTAACATTTTGTTAAAATTTTTTTATGTTTAACGAACGTTTAAAAGAATGCCGCTTAGAATGCGGCTTAACTCAATTACAAGTGGCTCAATATTTAGGCGTAACTCTTCCCGCAGTGTGTCAATATGAAAAGGGTTCGCGAGAGCCGTCTCTTGAGCTTCTCGTCAAGCTTTGTAAGCTGTTTAACGTCTCTGCCGATTATTTACTCGGACTTACGGACAGCTACTGAAATAGCCTGCGCCGCGATGATATCTTCGACAGAAACACGGTAAAGGCGAGCAAGCGGAATAACCTGGTCGATATTTATACGGCGCGTGCCGTCTTCGTATCTGGCAACCGTGCGCACGCTTACATGTAAAGCTCTTGCGACCTCTGCAAGCGTTTTTTCGCTTGCCTTGCGTAAATCTCTTAAGCTCTCAGACATTGCCGCGCACCTTGCCTTTTTCTCGATTATGCTTCATCCAGGCTTTGAGGTCGTTTATATGGCAGACCCCGCGAAGTAAACCGCCTGTGCTGTCTTGAAAGGCTTTTACTTCTTTCATGACCTTGCTTGCCATATCTTCGCCGCACTCCATAAGCACGCGTATATCTGCGGTCCTGATAAACTCCTTTTGTAAAACTTCTTTCGGTGTACTCGCCGTCATAGTCTTTCATCTCCTCGTTTTAGCATTATATTCAAATATTTAAAGTTTGATAGAATTTAATTCTTATTTTTAAGCAAAAAAAATGGATATAAGTTCTTCTGAACTTAAATTTAAAACCTTTCGAATAATCGCAACTTCGTTTATGTTAAAAGTTGCTTTATTCAAAATTTTATAATTGAGGGATTGCTTTGTTAAGTTGACAAATTTAGCCAATTCTACTTGAGTCAACCCCTCTCTGATTATCGCTCCCTTTAAAGCGTTTGAATTTACCATATTAGTTCCTTCGGTTTGTGGTCTATTTCTTTAATAAGCGGCAAAAAGGCTTGCGCCCGTTTGACCTTGTTTATGGTTGTTGCATTTTTTGCAACTGCTTTAATTTACAGGCGAAAGAGTACCCTCTAACGCCGCATTTCCAAGATAAATAAGAAGAAGGCTCGCTTTGACTCTGTTTATCTTAGGATAGCGCGAATCAACTTCATTGGTAGCTTTTGTGAATTCATCAAGCGGCATATTTCCGCAAGCAAAAATCTCATCAAAATACGCGCCGTAATAGTCCGCTTCTTCGTTGAGCTTGTATGCAAGTTCTTTTATTCTTTCTGCTGTAGTCATTGAATATCTCCTTGTTTTATTTCCCCACCCCGAGAGCGAACCCCTCGCAAGAAGTCCGCTCCTGGTAATGATAAGGGGGAATGAAAATGGGTAAGCTAATTTATTTGCTCAAAGCGTTGTAATCGTCTTTGAGTTTATTGTATTTAGCGCGGAGTTCGGAAAGTTCTTTTTCCATTGCCTCCGCTCTTTTAGCCGTCTGAATCATATCTTTGATGATTCGCATGCCGAACGTTTTATATAAATAGGTGATTTGCTCTTTTCCACGTGTTTCACTTATCGACGGGTGAAAGGTATAAACGAACTCGATTATCTTCCAATCTTCGTCGTTCGGTCTCTTCGTCTTTTCTGGCTCGATTAAACTATTAAATTCTTCGCGTGTCATTTTGTTCTCCTTGTTTTTGAATTTCAAGCTAATTATACAACACACAAAATAGAATGTCAAGCGATTTTAGTAATTATTTGAATATAATTCTAATTTTATTTGACGAGTTGGATTTTTGCGGTTATACTCTTCGTGCAAGGAGATAAAAGACAATGACTATAGGCGAAAAAGTAAAAAAATTACGGATTGAACAAGGTTTAACTCAAAAAGAACTTGCCGAAAAATGCGGCTACGGCTCTTTATCGGCTATAAATAAGATTGAACTCGGGTTGTCGACCCCGCCACTACCTTCAGTTGAACAGTTGGCAAAAGCTTTAGGGGTTTCGCCCGCATACTTAACAGGGTGGGAATATTATGATAACACAAACGAAAATAGAGAAAATATTATAACCGAAAAAAGGCTTAAAGCTCTCGGATTTGATATTGATACGTTATCGAATTTATCTACAGACGATTTAAAAAAGATAGCCGATACGCTTAATATTTTGGTTAAAGGTGTAAAAGCAAAAAAATAAAACAATAAGGTGTGATGTAATGAGTATAATAAAAAAATGTAAAAACTGCGGCAAATGGGGAATATTTTTAAAATTAGAAGACGGGCTTTGCGATGTTTGCTCTTTTAAGTTGTCTAAAGAAGAATTTGAAAGGTTAAAAATTCAATATACTTTTGATAATATCGGAATAGATAAAGATGTTTTTAACTTGTTATGGTTTTATAACGGCTCGCACAAAAACATAGAAGTACAGCATATTAAAAGATATCTATCCGACGAAGAAGCAGAAGAAAACGAAATATTTGAACCGAGCATGATTGATCTTGATATTCCCGTTGTTATTCCGCCCGCAGATTATGATGATTCAGCACCACATCGTTCGCCATGTTATGTTTATTTAAACCCTTATGAAAGATATAACTATATTCAATTTTTGAAAGACCCATATTCGGGCAAACACAAGCTTTCTTATGTCTTTTTATTTCTTTATGGCTTGGAACGTCATTTGTACAAAGGACAATTTGTTAAAGCGTTTAATACTATTTTAAAATTACGAAAAGCGTATAATGAAAAATTGTTTTTAAATTACACGTCTAATACCCTTATATATAGTTTAATTTTATATCAAAACAAGGAACTTATTTTAAATAACTTTGACGATGTAACCGATTGCGCAAATCTTAATGCTTTTTGTTCCTTATCTGTTATTTGCCAAAGACCTTTTACAGCCGATGACATTTTTAAATATAGAAAAGAATTTCAGTTTAAATCAGATACATACACAAAACAATATGCCCCAATATTTATATCAAAAATAAAAGAATATTTAATTCAAACGTATCAATCAGAATCTTTAAATCTTAACAGCTTTCTTGTTGAAAATCCCGATTTTACTTCTGAGCGTATTTACTTAAACTGGTCTCTTCCTGAGCAACCCATTCCTAAAGTAATGAGCGAACGATTTTACGGTGAAGGGCTTAAAATCTTACAATACGCACATGAAGCCGTAAAAGCTCATTTAAAAGAAACAAAAGAATATATAAAAGCCCCCGAACCACTTGCGCCCGATATGGAAAAACTTTATTATGATTATATGAAAGTTCGCGACCAACATTATGCCAAAAAAGATATATATAAAAACAGGGGATATCAATGCACGGCTTATGTCGGACAACATTACTTCTTGCAAGATTTAATTACTAAAATTTACAAATTCAGAGCCAATCCTGCAATAATGGAAGACATAATAAAAGTATGTTGGCAAGATATCGAGATTTTCAGTCATACAAACGAACTCGACGGATATCATTCAGATTCATTTTATAAACTTGTAAATATATATGAAAGAAGAAAAGACTTCGACATGGCTATAAAGGTATGCGATATTGCTATTGCTCATTATGTTATGGTTAATCATGATTATGAATATTATATCAGAAAAAAAGAATCTTACTTACAAAAAACAAATAAAACTACTTTATTACCCGATAAATCATAATGAACCAAAATTAAGACAAAAAAAGCCGAGGCATTTAACCTCGGCTTAAAAACCACTTATCAACTACCCTTCTACTTTTCCCTGCCCAAATGAAAAGTATCGCGGATAACGATAAGGATTTTATCGGAATCATCTTTTGGCAAATTGCCAAGCTCTTTGTTAAGCATATCGATAAACAATTTTGTCGAATTTTGGGTTTTTTCGTCGAGATGTATCATCTTTTTTCTTTCTCCCTTGACATTTATGAATAAAAGGTCTATAATTTGTGTTAAATGAAAGATTTCCTTTTGTTTGGTTATATGATAAACCCGTTTTGGGTGAAAATCAATATCCAATTTTAAAACTTTTATACTCGATTTTAAACTTTAAGACGGTTTCATTTTTGAGCTAACGGCTCAAATTTGCAAATAAATTTCAATTTTATATTTAAAGGGAGCGAAAGACAATGATTTTAACAAAAATGCAAGCCTTAAAAGACGAAACGAAAATGACTTATCAAGACATAGCCGATAAAAGCGGCGTGCCGATTTCGACAGTGAAAAGAATTTTTTCGGGGAGAACGCCTGACCCGGGCGTGACGACCGTTATCGCAATTGTTGAGGCTTTGGGCGGCTCGGCGGACGATATTAAAGGCGATTCGCTTAATGCTGATAACAGCGAGCATATCTCTCCAAAGTCTGTAGAACAACTTTGCACCGTTTACGAACGGAGTTTAAGAGATAAAAACAGGCTCATCAAGGCGCAATTTATTACTATTGTGGCGATGATCGCCGTATTACTTTTTTTTCTGATATGGGATTTATATAATCCTCACATAGGATTTATAAGGAGATGAAAGACGTTGGCAAGCTATTTACATTACGAAAAATATTGCCCAAAATGCGCTAAGTATTTAACCGAAAAGCGCGTATTATGCCCTAAATGCCGTTCAGAGCTTAAAAACGTTAATAAATGGTATGCGCAATTCCGCGCCCTTGAATATGGCGAGTATAAACAAAAAAAGCTTGGTGCATACAACTCCAAAAAGGAAGCAGAACGCGCTTACCTCGAATATGAAAGCGGCACAAAACGGCGCGAAAATCCTATCGGAATTACGTTCGGCGAAGTCTGCGATGAAGTACTTAAACAGATGAAAGCGGAATGTAAACAGTCTTCCTGGATAACCGACCGCGGCATTTTCGAGATCCGTTTTGCACCGCTTCGGAAACTTTCGATGATTGATGTTGATAAGCCTTGTTTACTTTCTTTTCGCGATAAACTCGCAAAATCCGATTACGCCAAAAACACGATATTTAAAACGTGGAATTTACTCGGGCGCGTTCTTCGCTACGCTTCGCTCGAATACAATATCGACCAGCCTTATAAAGATTATCAACGCATAAAAGGCTTTAACCGCGATAAGACAAAAAAAGAAGCGTGGACAATTGAAGATTGGCAAAAATTTAATGCGACCGTTAAAGGCTGTTACGAAGCCGCAAGAGAGGCTGCGGGAAAAGATTGGACAGAGAACGTTATCGCGCGCAAACATTATATATATTATATCTTCTTTAACTACATGTTTTACATGGCAAACAGGCGTGGCGAAGCTACAGCGTTAAAAGTCAAAAAGATTGACTTCGAAAATCATACCGTGCTTATCGATGAAAACGTTACAAACAAGCTTACAGCCGAAGAACGCGGCAAGGGCAAGACTTATGCTATAACCGACAGAAAGACGCACAGTGCGCTTGTTGAAGATATCCCCGAAGCCCTCGAGCCTCTTTTAAAAGAATATATCGAAACGCTTAAACTTAAGGCAAATGATTTCATGTTCTATAAATCGAAGCCGCTTGCGCCGCAATCTTTAAGGTATGATATGGATAAATATATTAAGATTGCGGGCGTAAAGCGAATTACGCCGCACCAGTTCAGACACACGCACGCGACGATTATCTTTTCAACAGGCGCGTCCAAAGCCGAAGATGCTTACATCGTCGCTCACCGTCTCGGACATTCCGTTAAATACTCGCTTGATACCTACGGCGACCTATATAAAGAACGCGAAAAAGAGGTGCTCAAAAACTTTAAATTTTGATATTTGTTGCTAAAATGTTGCTAAAATTTAAACATTTTTGTTTAAATGCAAGCATATAAAAATCGCAAAATCACAGATAAAACCTAAGAAAAAAGGCTATCGACAAACGATAGCCTTTTTATATTGGTGCAGATAACAGGGGTTGAATATAAAGCCCTGTTTTTCTTTGTTTACCCTTTTTTAATCGGTTTTTGCCGTCTTTTTACTTCGTTTCTCTATATTTCTAAAAATCTTTTTAAAAAATTTCGTTGCTAAAATGTTGCTAAAAAATTTTTAATTTTTTTTTAAATACCCCCTCATTTTTGTTGACATACCGCCACGGTGGTGGTATAATATAGGTACAAGATGAGCGAGGGGGAAAACCCCAAAGGAGAAATGAAAATGGAAAATTTAGAACAAGCAATCAATCAAGCAATCGAAATAGCAAAAAACGGAACAGCAAAAGAAAAAGCCGACTTCGTAGAATGGGCTTGCACGGCGATAAATTATTACTCGTCTCAATTTGATAAAGAAAGCAAAGAAGCGATGACCGCTGTTGAAGCTCAATATAAAGCATATTTAAACGCTTTAAATAAATAAACAAAAGCCGAGCGGGGCGGCTAATCCCCGCAAAGGATATTAAAAATGAAAGTTACAGCAACAAACGGAAAGATAAAATTTGAACTTAATGCTAAAATTCGCGAAGACGTTATAAAGCTTGAAAGTACGCCGAAAACAAAGGCGTTCGGAATCCCCGAATTTATGATGCTTTCGTATAATGGCAGTTTTTTAAAAACATATAGAGCAAAAGGTTGGAATGTAACCTTAGTAAAATAACAGGAGATTTATTATGAAATTATATACGGTATATTCTGTAAGCAATGTCGGCACCAGTGATGAATGGGAAGAGCTTAGAACTCTTGATAAAAAGGAAGCGATTGAATACGCTCGCAATGAAAAAGACAGATGTAAAGATTCGCGTTATCGTGTAGAACTTCGCTCAAATGAGATTCCGAACGACGTTAATTATAAGACGTTTGACGATTACGGCAGCGACGATTATAACGAAGAAGCGGCTAATGACTTTCATTTCAGTTATGATCCGATTTACTTCGACCTTGACGACAGATTAAACGCTTATCGTAACAAGTACAATTTAACCGTTCCTAAATTTGCAAAATATCTCAAAGTCCCGCAGAGGACTTTGGAAAATTGGCTTTCGGGGAAAATTCTTCCGAACGACATAACCGCCTACGCGGTTGTTGATAAATTGGAAAGACCTTATCACGACTAAAAAAATAAGCTACCGAGGTTTTCTCGGTAGCTGTCTTTTTATCCGACGATATACATATAATACGCGAGGACTTTATCGCGCACAGCGTCCTTGTCGGTTATGAAATCTTTTGCAAGCTGATAATATATTGTATTATCAAATTTCTCATGGTAGTAATCGGAATAAATCGAATTTAAAACCGCGTACCATTCCCACTTATCGGCTTGCGGCGCGTAATTCTGCCGAACGGATTCCGTTTGTTCGATACTCCACTTCTCGCCCGTGCCGCCGTCGTTGCGCTCAAGCTTCTTAACCCACTCTTTTGCGTACTTTTCGCAAAGCTTGTCGCCGTAAAGGATATGATAAAGCCTTATCTCGATAGCCTTGTATTCTTGTTTATCGTCCTTTTTAACGTCGTCGATTAAATCGATTAAAACGTCTTTTAGCTCTTCCATTTGACTGTCAGAACCATGTTTAATGATATCGTGTATAAGTTCGCGGTGCATTTCGTCACGCTCCTTTACGCCTCTTTTATGACGTTTACAGCAATGAGCGAAACGCTACCAGCCGCCGCGCCTTCTGCATTGCCGACGATTGTTATTATCGGATTCATCGCGCAACACGCGGAGATGTAGGCTACCGTCTCGAGATGTACGACGGTATTGCCCGCCGCGGGAACGGTAACCGCTCTAAGCGTTTCGGGGCGTGCCGTGCCGTTGATATACGCTTGAAGATTGATAATGCCCGCCGCCGTGGACGTTATTGTTACGTCTGCCGAAATACGGTATAATCCGCTTTTATTAACGGTTATACCCGCCGCGCTTGGCGTTAAAGATATGCCCGTGTCGGTAATAACTGCGCCGAGAATAAGCGGCGAAGCAACCGCCGTTAAAGCCTGCGCCGTGCCGTTATACGTCTGAGCGGACGACTTATAATGTGCGTTTTTTAAGCAAGTCATAATATTTTCTCCTTAATTTTTATTTAAAACCCCCTTGCCGCGCAAAGCCTGTACGACAAGGGGGAATGCGCTGTTAAAGCGGTAATTTAGATTTTAAGCCACGCCGCAACCGCATGCGCCGCCGCAAAACGGGGACTGCCCGGCGTTATAAGCGTACTGTGTAGGATATCTTACGACCCCCGCCACAGCCTGCTGAAGCTCGAGCTGGTTAATTTTTGCTTGCAAAGCTTCGATTTTGTTCTGCGAGATAGCGTCGAGGATTTTCTGCGTATTTGCCGTGCCTGCTTCTTTTAAAGCCGCCGTGTTGATTACGCCGTCGTATCTTACGCCGTCGATAGCACGCTGAGTTTCGCAACAACATGTTGCCATCTGCGCTTTTGTGTCGCCGAATTGTTTTGACATCTCGTAGCCGAGGTCGCAGATTCCGCTGTAAACAGCGTCCGCTTTCTGCTCAATTCTGTTGCCGTTATTCATGACTTGACTTTCAAGCCTTGTAAAGTTCGCCGAATTGTTTAAATCCTCGACCGTTGCCGCTCTGCCGTCCTGTGCGTAGCGGTTCCCGAATAGTCCGCCGCCGCCCCACATGAGCGCGAGGATAGCAAAGAGCCACAATCCGCTTCCGCCGAATCCGCAAGCGTCACCGTAGCCGCGATTCATATCCATGACGGGAGTAATGCCTGTTCCTTCCATAAAAGTTCTCCTTGTAAATTTAATTTATATTATCGCTCGCCGCGCGTCGAACGTTAATATTAAGCTTGTAACGCTTGCATAAAGGCGTTTACGTCTATACCTTGCTTTTGGCATAACTGCTCGACTATTTGCCGAGCGTTGCCGTTCTGAGCCGCTTTTAAGGCTTGCCCGATTTCAGGGCGTTGTGCCGCGACTTGATTTATCATCGCTTGCATGTTTCCGCCGCACACGGCTTGCATGCGTTTTATATCCTGAATCGCGCCCATAAGCTGAGGCGGCAATGCTCCGCCTTGCCTTACAGCTCCGCCCATGCCCATGCTTTGCTTTAAAAAATTCATACGTTCGCCCCCTCTTCCGTTTTTGGCGTTAAGCTCTTTTTAAACTCTTCAAACTCTGCCCGGGTAAGATAGCTCACTTCTGGAGCTTGCTCCTCTTTATGCTCTACGAGGTCGAATACCTTTACGGTAAAATGCCCGGTATCGTCAACCGCTTTTAAATAGACGAGATTTTTGTCGTTGTCGCTGTAAAGCATTTGAGAGCGGCAAGGTTGTAAGCGGCTTTTAACGTCTTCCAAGCCGTTTACGAAGATAATATTTGTCTGCGCCTGTGCGGGCTGTTGGGGTGGATATTGCCGCGGCATGCCGCCGTAAGGGTTAAAATAAGGGTTTTCGTACATGTTTTCACCTCTTTACTTTCTAAGGGAATTATACGGCTTTACGGCTTTTATTTGAACCTACAAAGCATATACAAAAGGTATACAAAAGCTCTACAAAAAAAATTTTAAAAAAATTGATAAAATCGTTTGATTTTTTTTGAAATATGTGAAATAATATAGTTGTCTTTCATTCCTGAGTAAATTTAGGAAAAAAAAAGAGCCTGCGCGAAGTAGCTACTCGCACAGGCTCTTTTTATGTATTTAATATTTTTTTCATCCGCCACTTTCTCATCGTAACGGATTTTTCGTCAATGCAGTATTTATCTGCAAGGCTTTTATGCGGTGTCTTCAGTATAAAAAAATTGACGGCTAAACTGACGTTTTGGGCAGAAAAACGCAACGCCTGACAGCGTTTGAACAGTTCTTCCGTCGTACAAGTATCGACGTCAAAATTTTTCATTATTCACCTTTATTTATTCAATTGTTGTTTTCTTTTCGCTCCACTCTAAAAACTGTTTTAAAAGCGTGTTTTTTTCAGCTTTAATTGCCGTATATTTGCCTTGTATCTTGAATCCGAACGAGATTCCGCTCACAAGCCCGAACAGCATAAAAAGTACGCACACAACGCCTTGCAAGACTGTTGCGAGCGAGAATTGAGTTATTATTCGATAACTCAAAGAAAAGGCAAAAACGGACGTAACGCAAACCGATATAAATTTTGAAAAAAAGCGCGTGCCTATCATCACTTTAATTTTCGTTTCCGAATTAAGCGGCGAACGGCTGTTCGTTTCAGAACATTTTAATATCATCTCACGCGTTAAGCGTATCGGCTTTATTTTTCGCGCAACTTCACAAGCCTTTAACTGACTTTCGTTGAGCTTTGTTTCTTCGCCGGCAATGTACTTGTTAAACTCCTCTTCGCTTACGTTTTCGGGCAAAAGAATCTCGTTTCGTTTTGCTCTCAACTCTTCGCGGATATAGTCCTCGCAAAAGTCTGTAAGCAAGTATAAAAGCTTTTTATCTTTTACTTCTGTTATTAAAGCGTTCTGCGTTTTTTCCGTCTCGATAAAGTCTTTCGTCTTTAAATATTCCGTTTCGCCTGAACGGTAGCCGTTTAAGAACAGCAGATACGAGCATGCGGCAAGCATAATTATTGCCGCAGTAATCTCTCGCCGCGTAAACGGATTGTCGAACGCTACGGAAGCGACGAAAACGATAACCGTTGCGGAAAGAAGAAGCAGGACGGTAAATATATTATTTGAGTTTCTGACAAACCAACCCGCCGCCGTGGTTGCGGCTTTCTTTTTTGCCGTTTCCGCCGTCATGATTTTAGATTCTTTAACGTCCTTTGCGGTTTCGTTTGCCGAGAAAAAATCTGCCATAAATTACTCCTTTACGCTTATGCTTATCTGGAAGAGCTTATCGTTTGCCGTTTTAAAGTCCATTCCCGCCGCCTTGATAACGTCGCCGTTCTCGTCCTTGCTGTGGCGTGTATACGTCGCGGCAAGCTGATACGGATACCAGGCAAGCACGCTTCCGATAACGCTTGCCGTCGCTATAAGCGTTAAATCGGTTAAATACGACGTTAATGCAAGCGAGACAAGTAAGGCTATCATGCTTCCGAATCCTATCGGCGTTAAAATTTTGCAAAGCGTTTTTACAAGGTTTTTAAGGAAGAAAAGGACGAAGCACAACGCTGTTATAGAAAAGAGCGATAAAGCCGCTTTCGGGCTTTTAAATATCTTCTCGCGATGATAAATCATGACGATTATAAACGGCACGATATATAATAGCAAAGCAACGGCGGCATATACTGCCGCCTTACCTTGATTAGTTAATTTTCTTTTCATTGTTTACCTCATTTTGAAAGTATCTCGTCGACTTTTTTTTCGCCGAGCGCAAGTTTAAGCTTTTCGTTTTCAAGGGTCATTTTCTCAACAAAGGACTTCTCGGGAACTTCCGAAAGAGTGTTTACAACTTCCGTTCTTCCCGCATCTTTGGCGATCGCTTTAAGCGCAAGCATGATTTTCTTTTCACGCTCTTCCGCCATTTCCTGCGCCGTTATAAGCTTCGAGATAGTTGTTTCATCGAGCTTTAAAGCCGTTGCAAGCTTTATCACGAGGTCGTCGCCGCCTTCTTTCATTGCGTCAAGAACAATTTTTGCAATACCGTCGTTGGAAAGCGTTTTTAAAATTTCCGAATTGCTCTCGGCAATCTGCTTTTCGAGAGCATAAGCTCCTTGTGTAGCTTTTAAACGCGTCTTCGTGCGCACGTATTTAACGATAAATACTATAATTCCGAGCAAAACGACGGCGCAAGCGGCTATTATTAAATATATCGCCGTAAAGTCAAGCCCCGTCAAGCCCGAAATCTTTTCGGATAACATCGAGATGATATTTTTCTGATTTTCCGTCAACGCTTCATCGATAAGCCGTTTAAGCTCGTCTTTTGTTATGGTTATCGTCTCGGAGCCTTGTTCGGGTCCGTCCGCCGATTCCGATTCGATAACGCTTTCCTGTCCCGGCTGTGCCTCTGTCCCGCCCCCGTTCTCTTCGGCGTGGGCAGTCGCCATGCCGAACGGCACAGCGAAAACGAGAGCGATTGTAAGCAAAATTAAGATGATTTTTTTCATGATTTTTCTCCTTTATAATTTTAATAAATTATCGTTTTTCTCTTCAAGAGCTTTAACTCTTTCGTTAAGTTGTGTTATTTTGTCTTCAATATTTTTTAAATAATCTGAAACGACTAAATCCTCGTCGTATTCGGATATTAAAAGCGGCGAAACGACCCACTTTTTTAAAAGCTTCATACCGTCGCGCAGGCTTACGGTAAGGTCGATTTTCCCCGCCGTTAAAAGCTCTTTCGGCACTTCTATAATCTGTGAGCCGTCCGAGCCTTTTTTGCCGCGTACAACCGATTCTGCGCCGTTATTCTTGAAATAAAAGTACATTCTTTCAAAGTCGTATGAGCTTTTAATTTCAAGCTCTAACGGCTCGTTTTGGTTAACGTCGAAAGGCATGTTATCCACGCCAACAAACGTCATGGAATCAAGCGAAATCGTTCGTTTCATCTTTTGCTTTCTCCTTGCACTTCTGCCTGTATTCCTGGAATTCAAAGTATTCCGTTTTGTAGGTTTGATTTGCCGATTCGCCTGATAAATAGCTTAAATAGTTTGCGATGATTGCTTCGACTTCATCTTGCGAATACTTTTGCCGTATAAGCGCGTTTACTCGTGCGTTATACATGTCTTTCTTAACGCTTTCGTTATCTTTAATTAAATCGTTTAAAACCCTGTCCATATCAGCCCTCCGCCTTGTTTGTAGCTGTTAATCTGTAAACTATCGTATTTTTTATCGTCGGTTTTGCGTAGCCCTTATTGGTGTTGCCCTCAACCTCAATTAAGCTGCCGTTATGCCTTATCGCCGTCACTTGCTCATAAGTGAGGTTCGCCGCGATAACCGTTTCAACAGGCGTTGCAATTGCTCCGTAAAAAATATACGGCGTTCCTGCCTCATACATTGATAAAACATGAGCTTTCATATCAGCGGCAGTAGCTATATTCGGCAAACGAACGTATAATGTAGCAGATTCATCGCCCGCGCCATAACCTTTTTGGTCTATTATTACAGTCGGCAATTTATTAAGTAGATTCATCATTGTGCCACGATAAGTCCACTTTATAAATTTAGGGTTTAACGGTGTAGAGTAACCTACATTTGTAAAAGGTTTATCTCCGTACGAGTACGGCGTCCAATTTTCTGTTCCGTTCAATATAACTTTCTCGATAACTTGCACCTTTTTAAGTGTGTACAGCTCGTTATCCTCGTTCTTCGTAATTTCGAGATAATCCTTGTTGTCGTCTATGCCGTGCAAGTCGTAGGTTTCGGGAAGCGTGACGGAAACAGGCTCGATATAAGGTTCGTAGGCGGTTGCGGCTGTACCTGCTTCGATTTGGACGTTAGAATACTCGAACCCAACATCATCTCCAAAGGTTTGTAGCGCAATTCTCGTATCCGTTGCAGACGACGGAATCGTAAATACAACTTTTGATATACCCGTGGATGCAGTTATAATATTCCCATAAGTATATTCCCTGGTTCCATTTTTAATCCAAGAAGCTCTTACTCTTGCATTACCCTCTTTTAAGCTTAGTCTTGCAGATAATGCCAATGATATATTTTTAGGCAATTCATTTGCCGCATAGTCCTTGCTTCCTATTCCGTTTGGGATATTTTTTAAATTTTTTCCCGTAAACTTCACGCCGCTAATTTTCGCGGGGTAAATATTCCCGTTTTCGTAAGGGTAAAGGTCGGGGAATCCCGCTTTAAACTGCTCGACGGTGGTTATGTCTTCGCGATTCATTGCTGTGAGGTCGAAGAGTTGAGGATAAATTTTTACTTTATCGACAGTCACTCCCGAATTAACCTTTACGGTATAGTTATTACGAGTTGTCGAAGTAATGAACTTTGAAGAATTTAAAATTGTTCCCCATGCGACACCGTAATCACTTGTGTTTTGCTCCGAGCCAAATAAAATTTTATTGCCGTTAGTTACTTTATCTCTCGCGACGATAATTATATAAGACTCTGCCGTCGCTGTTCCGTTTATCGTTATACTGCCGTCATTGTTATTTGTGTAAGTAATCCCGTTTACCGTTTGTGTTGCAGGTATTACACTTTTATCAAGCAACTGCACCATTTTCGTTGTTTTGCCCTCAATTCGGGAGACTAACGCGCGCGTTTTATCCGCTATCGGGTATACGTTATCGCCTACCGCTACGCTGTTTTTTAAAACTGCGCTGTCAAGGTCGGCGTAGGCTTCTTTGTTAGTGTCGAGAATATAGCCGTTGAGAGCTTGCTCGAGGTTTGTAAATTTTACTTTCTCCACGTAGTTGTCAGCTACGTATTTTTTGTTGGTGATACTTAAATCTACTGGGTTTTCAGGCATTACAATCTCACCTGAGCCGTCTGCTTTTCTTTGTAAGAGAGTATTAGCTGAATTATCTCCTTCTTGGCGTATAATCATATTAGTGTTCCAATTAGTATAATCAGTTACATATGCTCTATAATAACCTTTTGGACCATTATAATTTTGTACCAACCCGCTTCCGCTTATTTCTACCATTTCGGAGTTGTGTTCTTTATTGACTACAATTCCGTCTTTGCCGACAAACGATAATTCGGCTTTGTAAGGATTTATGCGTTTAAATTCGCCCGTTTTCGGGTCTTTGTACTTTAAAATTGACATGTTATATCTCCTTTACACTGTCGGTAATTTTTAAGCCGCTCATTATATAAATTGAAGCAACATCCATTCTTGTAAACCCTGACGCTGAACTATAGGCGACATTAAATAAATAATTTCGATTAAACCCTGTAATGGCAATTTCAAAGTTGTTGGCTGAGCTTCTTCGAATGCCTTTTGCGGGGATATAGTCATCCTGCCCCGATTCGCTTAATCCGAGTTCGTCGCAAAGCTCGTTCCACGTCATTCCGACGAAAGACGCTCTTGTGGATATTACGCTCGCGCTCATTGTTGTTGAAAGCGTAACCGTGTCAGTTTCAGTCACTTTGCTCGCAAAAGATATTTTAATATTATGCCGCTTGTAAGGCGGCTTTACGGATATCTTTATAATCGGCGTGCCGTCTGCGTCTTGTTCTTCGGTAAGGACGATATAATCGCCGCTTTTTAATATCGACTTTGAAAAGAAAAGCTCTTCCGTGGTATCAATCCACGTTTTATACCGCTTGTTATCAGGCTCGGCGGCTCCGATATACGTCTCGCCTGTGTCTACGTCCGTGCGCAGTGCGGCTATATCCGCTTCGTTATCGTCTATGCGCTTTGCTTCGGCTGTTAATTCGTCTCTTAAAGCTTTACCTTTGCCGCCGTCGTAAGCCGTGCCTGTTACCTCTCCGAGTGCAAGAGAGCTTGCTATTTCGCCGTATTGCGAACCCGTCCACCGGTATTGATGATTTGCATACTCGCCCTCTTTTACGATGTAAAGCTTACCCTCTTCAGGCGTTAAAGCCGCTCCGTTTTTCTCAAGCGATAACCACGAGGCGGAATAAAGTGCCGCGCCCGGGCGAACGTAAGAATCGAGAACGTCGTCAACAAAGCCCGGCAATTGCGAAGCGGGAACCTTTCCCGAATTGTCAAGCACGGCAACGCCGCCCGCAGAGCCTTTTTCCGTCGCTAAAATATACTTCTCGAGCTTAGCTAAAAGCTGTTGAAGATTGACCGGGCTTAACTTGTCCGTAGCGTCTGGGACACGATACACGCCCGCCGCGTCGGCTCCGAGCAAAGAATATGCGTAAGGCGTGCCTTTTGAATTGACTGACCTGAATTTGTCGGGGGAGCTATCGTACAAGCCTTGAGCAATATATACTCTATCGTAAGGTCCTTGCGGAATTTTATCGACCTTGTTTATAACGTTACCCGCCGCGTTTATAATATCGGACGGAATATACTTCTCGTCGATAAGAGTATTTTCATTTAAAGGCGCAACGCCGCCCGCAGAGCCTTTTTCAATCGCTTGTATATAAAGCTTTAACTGCTCGAGCAATTGCCCGAGATTGACGGGATTTGCGGGTTTCTCGGCGTTGGGAATAATATAATCGCCGTCTTGCGTTGCACCGAGAATCGCTCTGCTTTTCTTTTCGCCGTTTCGCTCGATATAAACATAATCGGGCGATTCGGTGTTCCCTGTCTCGCCTTTTATATAAGCCTTGTCCCCTACGTTGTCGCTGTCGATTTTATCAACCTTTGCGTTGATATTTGCATATATTGTTTCAATCTTTGCTTCAAGCTTAGTTTCTACGTCGTTAGCTTCTTCTTGTGTATACTTGCCGATATTATTTTGAACAAACGCCGCTACGGCTATCGTAGCAAATACCTTGCCATCGTCTTTTGTCTTGCCGTCGCCTTTCGTCTTTACCTGGAAAGATATCTTAATGCTTCCGCTTACGTCAAGTATGCCGAATCCAGGCTCTATTTCGGCTTCGAACTGCTCGCCTTTCAACGCCATGTACATATTCCCGATTTGCACGCCGTCCGCACGTATTACCGAATACGCACACGTCGCAAAATTCGATATTTCGCTTGACGTAAGGCTTTTGTCAAAAGCAAGAATAAATTTTGCGTTGCCGTAAGTGGAATTTGCAACAAGCGTTGAATCGGTTATATTTACGACCTGACCGTTTTTATTAACCGTTATCCTCATGTTTTGCTCCTTTATAATTTTCTTGAAATATTGAAATATAGTTTTTCATCTTTGGTTAACGCCATATTAAAAGCGATTAACAGATTGCCGCTTTCGTCGCCGATTGCATATGATTTTATAGAGTCCGTCAAAGGAAAATCTTTCATTACTGTAAAGAAAGCCGTCCTTGTTGTGGCGTTATAAGACGGAACAAGATTATTAAATACTTCGCATACTTGCGTACCTTTTATCTTTGTTTCACCCTCACGATAAATTTCACTCGACGAATATACGTAGCGTTTTTTAGGTTCTTCGCCGACTACAAGGAAATTTTGACTTGCCGCCGCTTCACCGAACACAACCTTGCCATAAAGCTCTTTTGACGGCAAGAACTCAAACGCAATAAAGAAGACAGGGCGTTGCGTCCTGTCTTTTTTATATGTAAATATCAAGTCGTCTGAAATTAACGTTTCGTCGCCAACCGTTACTTTAGGATATATATTCAAGTTTTTATTAACAGCTTGCCTTGAAGCTAAACGGAGATTGAACAGTGAACATTCCCCGTTAATGTCGGTATACGGATTATATAACATCTGCATTCCGCCGCCGCCCCAATAAGAAAACTTTCTGCCGCTTCTTGAATAACCGACGGAATAATTATCCAAAGTCTGCGCGGCTAATATAACGCTTTTATCGCTTGTGTAAGGTAAAAGCGGAAGAGCAAAGTATTGATTCCTCTCAAGCTGTGTTACATTCTCACCGTTTATTGTTTGCGCCGCATGCGCTTCGGGAGTTGACATGTAAAGATATTCATATCTTCCATTACCCTCACTGTTTATAAATAAATTACAAATCATGGCGTAATTTTCAACGCCGCTGAATTCTGTTTCGTTATTTTTTTCGGTTTTTTCAATAGTTACAAAATATTTGATAAATATCGGACAATCCGACGATTCGAGGGGAATATTATATAATCGCTTTTCCCTGTCTACGCCGATTTTTTCGTTTATCGCCTGATAGTCTTTTGTGCAGTAATATTTAACCTTTAAATAGTCGTCGTAAATAGCGTATTCGCGCTTTGTTATGACGTAATCGTTAAGGTAGGAATTACGCCCCGTTAAACCCGTAAATTTACCCATTACAGGCAAAAGGTTATTGAAGCCGTCGCAAATGAAATTAAGCGTTAATTCTTCGTTTCCCGTCCTTCTTGCAAGCCCTGCAAGCGATCGCCCGTGCCGCGCTATATCTATGCTGTTCGCGCTTTGGTTGTCGGGTATGGCTACTTTCAAACGGTCGTTATCGTAAACCCCGGGCTTTGAAATTTCGATTACTGTGTTAATTCTCGGAATAAATTCAGCTTGAAAAAACAAGCTTTCAATTCCGTTTGTAAATGTTATTTTAGTTATTGCCACATTGCCTAAATACTTTGTTGTCCCCGACGTATCTGCAATATTATTTTCTTTGCAGTATTTATAAATATCGCTATTGCCAAGTTTTTTTAAATCAAGATTTAAAATTTCGGATATCGAAGAATGCGTAAAAAGCAATGTTTTATAAGATTTAGAAAATCCGATAGTGCTATCGCCTTTCGTATACGGCATTGTTAAATTTTGCTCATCTTTTGATAATAAGCTATAAATGCTATTATCTACTATTTTGTCGGTAATATCGTAAAAATAAGCCAAATCGACATATGTCAACTCTTGGACTGACGCATGATAATATTCTACGCTTATTCTTATTTTACTTCCGCCTATTTTAAACGATTTTATATCTTCAATAGGAAAGCCTAAATCGGCAATCATATTATTTGTCGTTAATTGAGCTTCTGAAGTTGTAAACGGCAATTCTCCCGTTTTTATTGTGTTTTTTGATATCGAGTTATATCCGCGAGCTTTTATTGTTCCGAAATAATTATCGATAGAGATTTCCGCTTCGTCGCCGATAAAGTCTCCTGCATCTGCAAGCGATTTTATCTCTTCAAATTCTATTTTACTTTTGTGTGAAATTTGGATCCTGTCAATATCGCCGTTTTTATACGTTATCTCGTTAACGTAAGGTCGAACGTGCGCAACTTCAAAAATCCGATATAACGCTTCTCTGAGCGTTGTATTATCAAAAAAGAAATCTTCCGACGGGAAATTATTAAGCAAAAACCATGTCGCTGTTTTTGTTTTGTCCGAGTTAGATGTTTCGATATATAATCTTTCTTTTTCGCCTAAAAGAGTTATTTCAGCATTTCTTAATAATTTGTTAGCCTGGTCGCTAAGATTTTCGTTTTTATTCGTTAAATTGCAGTTGTAAATAAAAATACTATCGAGAATTTTTGTCGCCTCAACGAGCGATATGCTTTTTTCGTAAGTCTTTAAATTCTCGTTGTCAACCTTCCTGTTATCTATTGCAATAACGTAAAGCTCGCTTTGTATACTGCCGTTTACGCTTTTTTGAACCTCAACTTTATCGTAAGGCTCAAAAAGCGCGGGGACGGCTACGTCGCCTTTACAGCTCTTTAAATGAAGTACGGCTGTACTCATGCCGTCGTCTACGCTTTCGGTTATCGGAACACCGATTAAAAGGTCTCCAACGTCTTCAATAACGCTATCGGACGTATTATCGAATATTACGGTTTCTACGCCCGTTTTTTTTGATGTGTGAATTATCTTAAATCTATTTGACATGTAGCTCCTTATATGCTATTATGTGTGTGCGAGGTGGCTTTATGAAGAATTTATTTATAAAAATAATACTTATGATTAACGCGTTGGCTTCAGTTTATCCATGCGTATGGTATTTTGTAAACGGATTACGCAATATAGGCGTTTCTGATGTACATTATCTTATATATTTTGCTGTATTTCATGCAGTACAAATAATTCTGTCGATATCTGTGTTTATATATATTTTCATTTCTGAAGATAAAGATAAAGAATCTGATGTAAGCGACGAAACAGACGATAAAAACAAATAATTATTTAAATGCCGAGTAGCCTACTCTTTGAGCGAGCCACTTGGCATTTTTATTTTGCATATAAATTTGCCGCTGATAATTCACTGCGCCTATTCCCGCGGAAACTCCCGCGCCGATTACAGAAACGGCAAACCCGGCTACTCCGCCCGCCGCCGTTGCCGCGGCAATACCGCCGAACGTTGACACGATTCCGAGCGTCTCCTGTATATTTGCCTGTGCGATGTAATCGCCCGTAATATCGCCGATATTACCGATTAAATCGGAAGCCAACTTAGTGCCTTGCTGTTTTGCAAGGTTTAAAGCCCAAGCTCCTTTTGAAACGTTTTTAGACTTTGTTTGCCCTGCTCCCGCGGCTATCTGACCGTTCTCGTTATCCTGTTTATCCTGCGGCGTATCGCCCGCATTTTCGCCACCGTCGCCTTGTATGCCTACGTCGAGTTTTATTGTATATACTCTGTTTTCCTCGTCCTTTGATACCGACATATTACACCTCTAACGTTAAAAGATACGAGCCTGAGTTGTTTTCGATTCCCGATGAAACAGACAAATGGTTAACTGTTATTGTGCCATAATCGCTTTTTAATTTTATCGCGTAGGTTAATTCTAAACCCCATTCAAATGCTTCAAAAAGAAATTGTAATTTTTCATCGTTTGTAATTCCTTTAATAAAGCTGTCAAATAGCTTCGGGGAATCTATCAAGCTTTTAATTTTTGATTTTGTGCTTTCCGAGAGCGTTATTTTCGCGATCTGAAAAACCCATGTGCGAATTGCCGAAAGTTTTTTTGACGTGCGGATTTTATCTCCGAATTTCTGATAATCGTCGTAAGCGGGGGCGTAGGCGTGTTCGTACCGCATAATGTGCGTAATCGGAATAGGAACGTTGTTGATTGTTAAGTAAACCGTCGGCGTTTTTACATACGCGTTTTTGCCGTAATTAAGCGAGATAATCCATTGAACGGTGCAGATTTTAATCGTCCCCGTGCCGCAACGTATCTCCTGCGATTCGCCTATAACGAACGGCGTGTTATATATAGCTCTGTATTGCGTTATAACGCCGTTATCGCTTCCTTGCGCCGCTTCTTCAAGTGTGCCGTTATATTTTTCGGCTACATTGCCGAGAACGCCCATAAAGGCGTTTTTGCGGATAAGCGGTACAATAAAATTAACGATTAACGGCATAGTGTTTAAATCGTAATCGGGGATATTGCTTTTCGTCACGTTACCGCCCTGAACGACCATAATAACGTCGTTATCGCCTTTTATGAAGTTTTCGGATTTAAAAAACAAATCGTTAACGGCATGAATTGAAAACACCGAGTTTGCTCCCGCCGCCGCAACGATTTTATCTTTTAATATACCTTTGAATACCTCTTCGAATCTCATATTGTTTTAGCCTCTTCTCTGAATTTTTTAGCCCTTTTTGCGAATTTCGCTTGCCATATCGAGTTGTTCGCCTTTACAATCTCCCTCGCTTCTTCTTCCGTTACAGACCCAGCAAGGAATTTGTCAACTATCGGAAGAGCCGCGTCTAAGGCTTTATTTATCCAACCCTCGTTCGGGTTCTTATGCCCTTTTAAAGGCGGGGCGAAATTATCCCAACTTTCATTTGTATATGGCGCATATTGAACGTTCTCGTCGCCGATAGTAATAACAAGGCTGTTATTATCGGGCGTTATCGTTGCAACAAGTCTTCCCGTTCGGATAGGGCAGTAAACCCGCAAATGCGCCAGAATAATATCTTGCGCCAAATATAGCTTTTTCCACATATCAACCTTTTAAGTAAACGACGTACTCTTTTGAGAAGAGCATGCCGCCTTTCTTTCTGCGTGCGCTTACGTTCGAGACGGAATACGTTCTACCTTTCCACGCCACCGTGTCGTCGCTTACTATCGTTGCGGCGATATTATCGGACGTGGCAAGCGCAAGCGTTACGTCGCTCACCGTTGAGGTTGTACCCGCTATAACGTTTTTTTCGCTTGCAAGCGGTAACTCCGTTTCATATGCGAGGAAATTATCGCCTTTGAGCTTTGCGCCCAAATACTCCCCGCCTTCGCTTACAACGTGCCTGTTGAGTATTGCCAGGTCCATGCCGATTTTTATCATCTTAAACCTCTGAGCCAACACGGCACAACGGCTCTGTCAAGCCCCGAATATAAAAGTCCTGCGTTGGTTAATATCTTTATAGCTAACGGCGAGAACATTTTCTGCCGTATTTCTTTCGTACTTAAAGACGTGTTGTCTACGTCATTGTAGCCGCTTATAAGGCTAAAATCACCGCTTGCCACGGTGTAGGTTATCTGCTCCGTTATTGCGTTTCTGAAAGCCGCTTTTTGGATATCCGACATATCATCGAGATTAACGAGCGGAGCGCGATATTTAATTTCTTCCGTGATGATTCTTTCTACACGCTGAACGAACGCCGCGCCGTTCCCGAACAATAAGGAAAGTTGAGGGTGAAGCTTTACTACCTCGTTTAAATCTTTGCCGGTATAACTTGCGTATTCGTCTATAAATTTGTTCGCTTCCTGAAAAGTCATTTCTTATCTCCTACCCCGTAAAGGGGAGCGGCTTTGCGCTGTGTATTTCAAAGCCGCTCGTTTGTTTATCACGCCGAAGCGGTGATGTTGAAAGCGATACCGTCAACTTTCTTGTTGAGGATAAATACGTCCTCGTAAGCTTCCTCGTAGTAGTAATACTTACCGCTTGTTTTGGCGTCAGGCGGGTCAAGGCTTACGAAGCTGTATTTCTCGGGGGTAATAACCGCCGAGGGGTGAACGAGAAAGAGGTTAATCTGCCCTGCTTTTGCCGCGACTTCGCAACCTTCGGTGAACGTGTAAGACGTTTTCATACAATCGGAAGGTACTTCGACGATTTCAACGTCGTCAAGCATTTCAATCTGTCTGCGAACGACGTCGTCCGTAGCCGTGAGTCTACGCTGTAACGCCGATTTAAGGTATGTATTCATCGCGGGGGTAAGGTAAAGGATACGACCCTGCGTGGGTACTCTCTTCTCGGTCATATTCTCCATAAGCTTATCGATAACGGTAAGTATATTCGCCGAGGTGATTGCCGTTGCGTCTGCGGTCTTAGACTGATCCGTCCAGTCTTTGTATATCTTGCTGATAAGGTAACAGTCTTTTTCTTTAAATTTCTGCTCTTCGTTGAAAACTTTGGTTATGTTCGTAATCGAAGCAACGACGTTCGTTTCGTCGATATCCATAGGGTGAACGAGCGTAGACCACATACGGAAGTTCGAGAGCGTTTTGGTTTCCCATGTGTTGTTGTAATTTCTTGCCGCCGTTGCGATTGCGTCTCTGTCCGCGTTTACACGTCCTTTAACGGAGAGGTTAGGAATCTTGATAGTGTCGGCGTTTACCCAGCGATATCTCGAATCGTTCTCAACGTTGTAAAGTTTGCCGAAATAAAGGGCGTAGGGATATGCCTGCGCGAGTGCCTGCGAATACTCTACTGCGTAATTAAGTGCTGCTTTTGCGAATGCCATGATAATTTAAATCTCCTGTTTTTTATTTTTTATTGTTTTTAACCCTGCGGTTTGGCTCTGACGCCTGTAAAGCCGAAGTTAAATTCATCGGTCTTTGCGCCTGCGTTCTTGCCTGCGGGGGGTAAGCCCGCGCCTTTTGGTGCAGCTACGGAATCCTCGAATAAATACCCGTCGGATTCTTTAAGCTGAGTGAGAATCTCGGAAAGTCCTGCTACTTTGCCGTCTTTGACTTCTGCCTTCGTAAAGTCGAATTTACCGTTTAACGCGCCTTTAAGCGCGCCGAGGTTCCTCGGCTTTGCGTCTCTCAAAATGCCGTCGATGAGGTATTCTTTTTCCCGCGCATTGTACTTCTGCGTGTATTCCTCATCTTTTGCCTTGAGCTGTTCCTGAAGTTTAGCGATTTCGGCTTTGACGTTCTCAGAGCTGTTCTTTTTAAGCTCATCAAGCTGTTTTACAAGCGCGGCATTTTCTTCCATTTTTGCCTTTACGTCTGCTTCAAGGGTCTGGTATCTCCCTTTCCCGACATACTCGCCTTTTGAAAGGTCAAAAAGCTTTGCGCCTGCTTCTCCGAGTGCCTTGTCCGCCTCTTCAACGGTCATACCGTCGCGATAGCTGTTTCCGAGTAGTTCTTTAAGTGTCATGTTGTTCTCCTATCTTGTCTTCGTTTTAAGCGGTATCTCCCGCCGACAAGTGCATGTTTAAGCGTCTTGCCAGACCTATTTGCGTTTAAAGCTCCGCCGAGCCGGTATAAAAAAAGACGGGGTTATTACCTCGTCTTGAATTATTAAGTTAAAAAATTGCATTAAAAAAGGCACAGGTTAACCCTATGCCTTGATTAAGTTGTGTTTACTTGCGATTTCTTGCTTCTGCCAATTTGGCTATTTTATCCTGAAAAATATCAGGTATTGGTTTGCCCTTTTTGATAAACTGTTTATCACACATTTTTTCAATATCAAGAAAAAACGGGCAATTTCCTTTATCGTTTATTACATCATCGGGAATCCGATTTGTATATCCGTTTTCCTTAGGATTATCCGTTTTGGGAGAGCCGTTATATTCTCCGCAATAATGCCAATTGCTATGGTCTTCCCCTTCGATGATACAGTCGTCCAACCCGCGAATCATGTCATCCTTTTCTTGGTCGTATGAAAAACATTTTAAACACTGTTTCATTTTTTCAATGTCTCCTTTAACATATTTTCGATATAATCAGGCAACTGTTCCCCGTTTATATGAGCCGCAAAACATTCAGCAAAAAATTCATGGCTGTTATCATTTGCGTACATAGAAATTTTCTTAATATCTCCGCTTGTCTTTGCTCTGGCGTATGCCATTTCAACTATTTCTCTGCTTTTGAATGTACTTGCGTAATTGGGACAAAGCCTCGAATGGTTTATCTGCCCGAAATATTGATCTGCCAAAATATGCCCGTATTCATGCGCAATTGTTGTCGCAATTCTGTTCTCTGAATCCGATGAAACAGTATGTCTCGTATACTTCATTTCTTCTCGCATTTCCTTGATGAGATCTTTAAGCCTATTTACGTAACTTTTAGGGTACTCTCCGCTTTCGATTGCCTTTTGCGCTTGTTCTATCATCTCGGGATATTTGGCAATTCGCGATTTCCAATCAACGCGATCCGGGTTTTTATTCAAATAATTCAAATCAATATTAAGCCCTTTTGCATTTGCGCTTGCATTTGCATGACTTCTTCCTAATTTTTTTACCGTTATAAGGTCAAGCTTATCAATCGGATATTCGGTTGTCAATCGCTTTAAGGTCTTATTTACCATATTAAGCGCGTCAACATTATTTACGCCTGCATAATTAACGTTTGCCGAAAATTCTTTTGCCTGCTTTTCTGCTTCCGTAACCGTAGCCGCGGGAACAAAGTCCTGTATGTTTATTTTAACATTGTTTTCGGAATTTTGCAAGTTTTCTTCGGTAGTGTAATTTTTATCTTTGATTTCTACTTCATCGATTACGCAACGGTCTGGGTAGAACGGTCTGCCGTTCTCGAATGAGTACGCCTGATATAGCTTCGTAGCTCGCCGCCACCGTTTACGTAACGCCTTTGCGCCCTCGATATCGCCTGTCGCTCGTAAAAGCCTTTCGTTCGTCTTCATCTGCCGAATATTGTTCTCGTAAGAGCGTTGCTTTTTATCGATAGCGTATTCTTTCTTAATCTCCGCCTCTGATAGCTCCTGCGGCGGGTGTGAGTTCGACGTGTACTCTATAAGTCTATGACGGCAATTATAGCCTGTTATAATGCCGTTGCCGTCCTTTAACTTGCCTTGTATAGCTTCCGACAAGGGGCGATATGTAATGCCGTTTATCTTGCCGCTTTTGCCGCTTATACTCCATAGCTTGCCTTGATAGTCTTTACACCTCGGCGAACAGTTCGGGTGTTGTGAAGTCCAAACGAGGTCAACGCCCGAATTTGCAAACCTCTGCAAATCCTTTACGTTTGCGTCGTATCTCACAGCTATCTCCGCACGATTCCGAATCGGCATTGTATACGTTTTACCGTCTCGTCTCGTAACTACAAGCGGCGGATCCGCCGCTAAGGCTTTCATCGCCAATCTTACGCTTCTTTTATAATCCTCGATTAACGGCTTGCCGAGGTTAATTCCTCGGTCTTGTCGGGGTCGAAGCTCGGTTATGTGGCTTGTAGAATCATTTGCGCCGATACGGTAAATATTACCGCTCATCGATAGCATGTTTCTGTTTACTATCTCAAACGTCGTCGTTGTCGTGTAATACCACTTTTTTGCCGCCGTAACCAATGCTTTGCGGTTCTGCTCTCGTAACGCTTCGTTGTCTATGGTTTTGCAGAAATCGGAAATAAGCTTATTGAGTTGCCGCGTTATTTCGTCTTTATTGACACCTTTCGCCACGCTTCCGACTATCAGTTCTTTTATCCTTGTAACGACCGTCTGAACGGCTATCAACGCCTTTCCCGCCGTGTTAGGCTCAACAGGCGTAAACGACCTTAAATCGCTCAAGCGGTATCACCGCCCTTGTCCTTGTCCTTGTCTTTGTCTTTGCCCTTGTCTTTATCGTCCTCGTCGTTTTCATCGTCGCCCATGTCAACGCCCGTAAGCTCGGGAAGTCCGTTCGGCGTGTCCGTAGCCATGCCTTGCTCGAATGCAATCGTATTTGTTTCGTCGAGTATCTGCTTTTCCGTCCAATCCTTATGAAGCTCACGAACGGCGTTTTGCGTGGACGATATGCCTTGCGATTTTGCAAGTCCCCAAATATCCACAAGGTCTTTGTCGGTATCTTGCAAATACTCGCCGAAATCGACCGTTACAGTTGACAGCGTTATATCCATATCTTCAAGCGGTAAATCGTCTTGCTTTGCGCCTACCGTATTTAAAAGGTATGTATTAAATGCTAAAAGCTTTGTTAATACTGCCGAAAGATACGGCTTCCAAAGCTCAAGTTTTGCCTTGCGCGTTTCAAGCGTTACCTTGTTGCGCTCCTGTTGGCTCTCTGCGCTCTGATTGATACTTTCAAGCCCTGTTATACCTATCGAGTAAGGAGATAAGCCCGCCTTGTTTAAAGCCACCGTAACAGCCGTTAAATACTTCTGCTTATGCTCTTCCGTCTTGTCGTTTACCTGGTCTATCATGCGGTTTTTTTCGCCGCCTTGCTCCTGGTCTACGTCGCTTTCGGTGTAAACATAGTTTTTCGTAAAGCCGTCATCGGGTGTTATAACTTTGCCGTCCTTGTCTCTTCTGAACGCCGTACTTTTGAAGTATCTTAACGTTCTGTTGTCTCGTATCTCGTTGATAATCGTCGAATACGCTTCGTCTACCGCGTCGAATGAATCGGTCGCGCCCTCAAAGTCGGAAGCACCGTAGTTCGAATGCGGGAACATTAACGACGGCAAGCGGTTAGGCTTTTCAAAAGCAAGCATGCCTTGTAAGCCTTTAAATACTATCTCGTCGTTCTCGTTTACTGTTTCAACAACCTTAACCGTTTCGGGTATAGAGTTAAGCGGCACACGCTTATCTTCGCCCGTCGAAGTCTCGTAAAGCTCATAACGAATAACCGCGTCCCCGCTGTCGTTGGTCGTGTAAATCTCGTCAAGGCGGTATTTGCGACTTCCTAAGCCTGTATTCTGCCCTTTCTCTTTCTCGTACCATGTTTTGAAAATAATCGCTACGGTAATGCCGCGCTCTTTGACTACTTCCGTTGACATAATATCCGAAGCTTCGATAATCGGATAATTTGACAACTCGGTATCGTAAGAAAATTTTATAAACGAGTGACCGCCCCAGCTCTCATTCGTGGCGCATTCGGTCAATACGTCTCGTAAATTAACCTTATCGATAAGCTGTAACGCGTAATCGGTAGCCGTCTTTGTCTTTGTCTTATCCACGTCGCCGTTGTCTTTGTAAACGGACACCGTAGGAGATATGCCGTTGCCGAATAGCACTCTCGGCATTTTCGAACATATAAGCCCGGGGAGTCCGCTATGAAGCATGCGATAATGAAGCGGCGCACGCGTCCAAAAGTAATTACATGTGCCGTACTCCTGCACTGTGCCGAGAAAGAACCGCCGCAAAATATAGGCGTTCCCCATACTCCAGACGCGGTATTCCGTTATCTTTTCCGAAAAGGCTTTATCAGTCTCGTTATCGGTTATCGTTATCGCATACGGATTAAATTTTATAGTATTCCTTAACATGTCTAAATCCCTTTGCAAGCGGTTTAACCGCCGCCTTGTAAAAAAATCTCTTAAACCCATTATTTACGCTCCGTTGCCGCTTTTAACAGCGCATTCATGTGTCTTGTTATAGCGTACTCTACGCTATCCATGATATCGTTCTGCGGCTCGTTGTTATCTTCTCTTTCTTCGCCTTTTTTGTCTTCCGCCCACTTTGCGATTTTATACGCTTGTAAAGCCCTCTTTCCGCCTGCATTGTCGTTAAACTTCAAACGTTTAAGCGAAAACAAGATTATAAGCAAATCGATTCTCGCCTTGATTGTAGCCTTGTACGACCCTGCGACAGGCGGAAGATGTTCGGCATTGAAAGCCGTCTTCATATCTGTTATATAATTCTGTTCTGCGCTATCAATGAAAACGCCCTCGATATATATCCCGTGTTCTTTCCAACCGTCCACAATGCTCTTTATGCGCTCGGTCTTTTCCTTGTAGCCGCATAAGTCGAACGCCTGGCAGTCAATAACAGCCGCCGCCGAAAAGTCCCTTTTAAAGCCTATTAAAGACACGGAGTTTTTTGCTCTCGTTGCGCCTATATCTATGCCGACGGTGTAAATGTCAAAATCGGTATACTCAAAATGCTGTACGATATCATCGGTCAGATAGTCAAGAAAGATGAGTTCCCCGGGCGCGCCACGCTCGCCGAGTATTTTTATCGTGTAGTAATACGAGCCTATCGGATAGAGTGCTTTCGCTCTCTCTATCTTTTCGGGGGTCATTACGGGATTGTCCTCAAACGTCCAATGCATGTAATACCGCCCTTTGACTTTTTCAACCTTAGCCATGTCCGCGATAATCGAAGCGGGAGCATTACCGATAATCGTCGAGGTGTTTATGTAGTCGGTGTAGCACCAATGCGTCGGTATATCGCCGTTAAGCGTAAATATCGTAAAAGGGTGGTCGAATGATACTTGACGAGAAAAGCACTCGTCAACGAACTGCTTGTCCGCGATGTTTACCTCGTCCACAAAAACGCATTCGATAGACGAGCCGAGGACTTTCTTCCACTGCGATATGTTTGAGTAATTGACAAGCATAATCTTTTTGTTTATCCGTCCGACAGTGACCTTAACGTAATAGCTGCCGATTTTGTCCTTGTCAAGCTTGCAATACGGCTCAAACTGCGGTAAAAGCCCCAATCCGTCAGCTTCAAGCACGTTGTTTTTTATTGTGTCAAAGTCACGCCCTGCGATAAGGTGAAGAAAACCGTCGGATTGTATCACTCTATAAAAAAACGCTTGAACGGCTGTAACGGTCTTCGAAGACCTTACTGTCCCTTCAAACGTCAATAAATTAACTTGCGGTTTTAACGCCACAGAAACGGCGTCAAGCATTTTATTTGTAAATTTAATATTACTCACCGTCTGCCTCGCTTTCCGTCATCTCGTCGGTTGTAGGCTCTTCTACGCCCTCAACGGCACGAGCTTTGAGTTTATCGGTAAGAGCTATAACACTGTTACACTGTCCTTGCTTTGTCTCCGATGTCTCTCCGTCCGTTAAAAGCTTACGCTTATCCATTGCTATGCCATAGGTTGTTATAAGCTCTTTTGTCGGAAAAGCTTCGGGGTGAGCTGTAAGCCGTCTTATCAGTTCGTTTGCCGAACGGTTAAGAATCTCATCGTTAAGCCTGCTTATTTCCTCTTTTTTTAATTGTCTTAGTTCGTTGAAAGCTTTTTTTGCTTCGGGATCCTTCTCAATTTCATTTTTGAGGTTGTAAACACTGCCCCGCGAAAACTGATATCCATGAGCCTTAACCTCTCTTTCAACTTCTGAGGGTGTTCTCCCTTCCGCAAGAAGCTGATAAGCGAGTTCCCTTGCCCTGCTATCGTTCTTTTTGCCTCTCACGGTTACTCCTTACAAGAAAAAAACGCCGACCTCTCGGACGACGTTTATAAATTTTTATGCTACCATTATAGCACTTGAAAAGTAACTTTAGGTAATTTTCGGTAATTGATTTATGAAAATTTCTTTCACAAATGGGTTTCTTCTTTAACTTCGGCGATTAACTTTCTTGCCGTCCATATCTGAGCCAGGCGGACGCATGCAAGCGAAGTTATATTTTTCGGAACTCCCCAAGCGTAGCCGCCTTTTTTCTCAATTTCGGTGTAGGTCATATTTTTTATGTAGAAGTCAAACAGTATATTTTCCCAATCGGGATTATTAAGCGCGCGGATAAACTGCTCGATTTCTTCTTCTATTGCGTCTTTCTTCTCCCCGAGTTCGTTAAGCTGCTTTGAAAGCTTTTCAGACTTATCCATAAGCCCCTCTAAACGGTCTTTAACGCCGTTTCCGCCTTGTACGGGTATTTTATCATACTTCGTGACTTGTAATCCGTAAAGGTCGTTATTAACGGCGTATAGGTTATATTTAACCCTCTCATAATCCGAGCATGCTCTCTTATATCTTCGTAAATACTCCTTGACTTCTATTCTGTTCATTGTTTCACCTCGGTTAATTGTTTGTGTCTTTCAATTCCCAGGATTCTTATTGCTTTTATATATATCTCTCAAGTTCCCAAACGTAGCCGATTCCCATTACGCTTTTTACTCTATACAAACAATGGTAATACTTATCGCTTCCGTTAACTTCGGTAACCGCCACGGTAACGATTGCCCGCTCGCTTATCTTGTCGTTTACATCTATAACGCGAACGCTCTCCGTCATGAATAGGTCTTTTAAGTCTTCTTCAAACCATGAAGCCGTCGGAACGTTCTCCGCTGTTTCAATCCGCTTTGTTTTTAATACTTTTAAATAAACAAAAACAAGGGCGCATACAACCAAAACCGTAACTAAAATAATTATAAAATTTACAACTTTTTCTTTTTTTATCTCTTTTTTCATATTTGCTCTCCTTAGTATAAATATTGCCACGACTGCGGCGGACGGGTTAACGGTATAGGCTTCCATTTGAGCCTATTGCCGCTGCCGAAAATGCAGGGCTTTTCTATTTCGACTTTTTCACCTTTTAAAACTCTCTTCCTGCCCGAATAAATGCTTAAATCTTGCGGTCGAGGAAGAATCCTCAAATCGGTTATATGCCATCCGTAGAGGGGCTTGCCGTTTGCGTACTCTCTCATTTCGGAAACGGTTAAACCTGTTTCGTGCAATGCTTTAAATCTTTTAAATTTTATTCCATATTCTGACGGTGTAAATACCTCAACCCTATCGCAAACAAACATCGCTACAACTTTTCCTTTGCCACTGTGATGTCTTTCCTTACCGTCGTTACGTACCTCATCTACGGTTACTTCATATTCCTTTGATTTCGTGCAATAGATATACGCTCTAAACGGTACTTCTTTCGGCGCGGACTTCCTCACCTCGATTGTTTTCCCGCCTCTTATGATTTTTTCTAACCATTCGGGTTTAATTGATATTAAAACTGATTCCATTTTACCACCTCGATTTTCTTAACGTGTGTTTTGCGGAAAGTATAATTTTCGCATTCGTACCGACCTGGCTTCCACTCTGCGCGAGTTAATACGCCCGTTATGATTGTGTCGTCGAAAAGCGTAATTTTTACTCTATGCCCTAAAAGGGCGTTCAACTCTTCGCTTTCATGACTGTATTTCATCTTTCATTCTCCTTCTTCGTTCGATTTCATGAGTTATTGCTGAGCGTAAAAAATCCTCGTCTATCAGATAAATATCGGTAAAATTTCCCTTTTTGGCGAATTCAATCATTGCTTCATATATCACTTTGTCATCTGCTTTTTCTACGTCTTTCATAACGCTTGCAACGGCTTTACGGCACAATTCAAGCTCGTAAGTATCGCCGTTGTTTTTCATGATAGGTAGGTCGCCTAATTTAAACGATAAATGTTTCATAGGTTCACGATTCATTTCTCATACTCCTTTAAAGTCTCTTCTATCATTTTGTATATGTCGCTAATATTTATGTTGAAATCTTTATTTATGCACGTTTTGTCGAGAACTTTTGCTTTCAACTTTTCGGCAAACTCTTCAACCTCTTTTTTTCTGATTGCGGCATGTTCATCTAAGAGTAATCCAAGTTCGTACACTAACGCCGATTTCCATAATTTTGCCTTTCTTTCGGGGTTGTCGCAAACATTTGTAGGCGCAAAGCCCATTTTGTCAAATTCGGTGAGTAAATCGTTGATTGTCTGATTCATAAATTAACCACTCCTTGCTTTATACTTTCTTTGAGTTTATCCAACATCTCGCACGCTCTCATTTTTACCATTTCACTATCTAAAGCGCTATTAAATCCTGCGATATTTTCATCGTACATTACGCATTTTAATTGATAAGGCTTCATAAACTTCTTTCTTGTTGCTATGTCAAGGTCTACAATATCTTCTTCAATCGTTACAGTAATTTCTCTGCATTTCATTTCAATATCCTCTTTTTAAAAAAATTTCTCTTTCAATTTGTTCGTTTAAATCGTCGAGTTTTACCAACAGCGGAAGATTCCCCGCAAGTCCTAAAAGCGTCAGACTAAATAAATCGTATAAATTCCATATGTACGCAAACTGCATTACAGCCCCGAATCTCTCGGTTTGAAGCTTAATTTGATGAATAACAGCGACAGCTTCGCCGCTAAGCGATAAAAGCGTTATTACTATCATGGCGATAATAATAAGTGACTTTTTAAATCTTAAGCTCTTCAATTCCTTTGATTCCGTTCGTTTCTTTCTATTCCTTTTCATTTTTCTGTCTCCTTGTGCCACAAACAGGGCAATACTCTATATGATATTCTGGAATGCCATACTCATCTGCGACGTTTCGTTCAAATTCCTTTGTTTCAAAACGACAAATCGGGCAGTAAAAGGTTATTACTGACTTATCTCTAAAATTAACACCTGTATAACGCCTTGCATGCCAACGCATAAATTGTTCAACACGGTCTTTTATTGATTCTATTTTTCTAATTTTCGCATACTCATCCATTGCTTTATAGGCTTCTGTTTTATCAAAAAAATAAGCAATATTAAACCATTCGTTTGCAATAAAAAACATATTTTTACAAACCCGTACTTTTACGACCTGCAATTCGCCTTGATCATAACTTCCGTCTGGATAAATTTTTACGCTTTCAGTATTATAGCAAGAGCTATATCTATCAGCGTTATAATAATGGCATTCGCCGTTAAGTCCGTACTTGCATTCTGTACAAATTTTATAAACCTCATCGCCTATAGCACAATTAACTTTTAAGTCTTTCATTTTCGCTTTCCTCTTGTATTATTTGTTATATTTCTTCAAAAGTTCGTCTACATTGTTCTTCTTCATTTAAAAACATAACTTCACTCCCCAACTAAATCATTAACCTTAAGAATCGTTCTTGTAACCGTCTTTTGCTCAACAACAGTCCTATCGTTTAAGGTTTTGCAGAATCTCCGAAGCGCGAGGTTAAGTCCAAACTGTTCGTTGAATTTGTCGTTAGGGTGACAACGAGAACCTGCCACTATCTGACCGTTATATTCTACATAGTATCCGTTCGCCGAGCGATAAACTTTTAAAACCTCTTCGTCTTTTTCGTATTTGTCAAAGGCTTTCGGATAAACTGAATAGGTTTTACCGTCGTCATCACCTCGTATATAAATATAATCACCACAAACCGCTTCGACAGTTCCTATATATCCTTTTTTTGTATAAAGATAATATTCATCGGCAACATCGTTGCCTATAACTTTCATTCCGATTTTTACGTCTTTAATTTTCATTTTTTACTCTTTCTCCTTTTTAATCTAAAATAAACTCTTTTATAAACCGCCTTGCATATTCCGAAGTAATCATCGAACGCTCTACTTTGTTTGAGGTTTTTTCGATTATTTTTATTTCCCCGCCTGGAATTTCAACAGGCTCAAATAATATTTTTTTACTGGGTTCGCAATTGATAAACCAATACTGCGTCGGTTTTTTAAATAAATCTCCGCGCCGCGATCTGTCAATGTCAATAACTTTCGGCTTTAAACACCAATATCTCGTCAGATAATGCGCCGTCGAATACGGGTTCTCAATTATGAGCGGAATATTTTTTTTCAAACACACTATCGCCAACATCGATATTGATTTATACAAGTTATGAAGTTCAAGATGAAGTTTCATACCCCTTTCAAGTTTAGAAATTTCATCTTTGCTCTTGTCTTGATATTGTTCCCCTCTAAAAGCCAATTGTATTTGGTTTTCAAACCGTGTGCAAGGAAAAAAAGCAAAGATTATTTCGCCTGCATGGATATAATCAAAAACGGTCTTTTCATCGAGATAATATGCGTATGCTATCTCATTCATTAAATCGACCACATTGTCCGTCTCCCCGAAGTCATTCCGAATGTCATAATCTTCCGCTTCGATTCCGAGTTTTTTAAACTCATTTTTAAATGTTCCGCTTTGCTCAAAAAAACAATGCGCTTTAGTTACTTTCATCTTCCCGCGTCTCCTTTTTTAAATAGTTTTTTACAAAGACCGCAAACACGGCTAAATCTTGTCTTTTCTCATCGGATAGGCACTTATACTCATTAGACTGTAAAAACGCCTTAGAAATGCAATCTGCCCGCCTGATAAGGTATTCACGCTCGTTCATCTGTTCCATAATATGCACCTCATCAATAAATCGCCGTTTAATAAGCCTGCGAGCGTTCTTGCAACGCATACAAGCGAGATGAGTATGCTTCCCCAAATAAAAACGCATACTGCCACCGTTCGGATAATATCTTTCCGCCCCGGGCGCATAGGCATAAACAGCACCATATTAACCGCAATAAGCGTTAAAAGCGATATAATTCCGATAGCTAAATCAACCATTTCGCTCACCTCTCAAAATATTTTAAAAAAATTGACCATGTTTATAAGCGTAACAAGCATAATAAGATAAAACCAAGCCATTCCGACAGCTTCCATATTTTTGTGCTTTGAATCTCCAACCATGTAAACGACAAGTAATACAACAGAAACAAAAGCTAAAGCTCCTAAGAAACCCACATCAAATTTGTCTAACATTGTTTTCACCTCTCTTTATGCTTATAAAAGCCTTTAATTCCTCGCATGTGCCGTTACATGGCTTTTCGCCGTGCGGGCATTGAGTTAAACAGTATTCAATCTGACGAGCGCGGCGCACTCTTTCCTGGATTTTTGCTTTGTGTTCCTTGTACGGATTTTCGCCCCGGATCGGCGGACGACGTGTTATCGCCTGATGACAACTTATCATCGTTTTTTATCTCCTTTCAATGTCTTTCATGTTAAATTTCCTAATCTTTTTTTTACCTTTTAATATCATAATAACCGCCGTTTACCGCCGCTTCTAAAGCTTGAATCTTTTCGGCGGGGCTTAGCCTTTGCTTGTCCATTTCAAAAAGTATATTTATCAGCTTATCGTTTGTAAGCGTCTTTCCGTTAAGTTGGCAATGCCTTATAAACGACCACATCATCGGCTTTACTTCCTCTTCGAGACACATATCGTCCATCACTGTTTCGTAGCTCTCGCGCGGTTTATTATTTATTATTTCTTTTTCTTTTCTTTCTTTCTTACTTACTATAATTTCCTCTTCTTTAATATGTCGCATTTTTTCCGAGGAAATCGGTATTTCTTCCGAGGAAATCGGTATTTCTTCCGAAGTTATTTCTTTTTCGGTTGACTTAAAAGAGTCCTCGTCAATCAAACAGTACTTCGGCAATTTTATTAAGCGTCTGCACGCTTTGCACATTGCAATATATTGTCCTTGCATGGAAACACTGGTGATTATGCCCTCCGCCAGATAGCCTTTATCAATCAGGTCACTATCAGCAAGATAGTTAATGCACTCAGCCACGCGACGCGCTACTTTTCCAACGTTATCGCCGGATATCGCTTCCGCAATATCATAACTTAAATCTTCTATGTTTGAAAATTTAACATAATATCCGTCATGTCCGTATATATAAGCAAGTAGATATAGATACGTCGATAACCCAATCGGTCCGTAAAGCCGCCGTAGGGACTTTATTTTTTTATTATTGAAAAAATCCGTTTCAACTCGGAAGAAATCAAAAGATGTCTTTTCATTTCTTCCCATGTCGATTCTTACCTTATTATCTCTTTGATTACTATTCCGTATTTTTCCGCCACAAGCCGTTTTTTAAGCCTGTAAAGCGGTGTTTTCGTCGCTTCCGACTTAGTGTCTTCCACGACGAGTTTTTCGCCTTCAAGGTAGGTAAAATCGGCGATATAAGCTATCTCTTTGCCATAGCGGCTTTTGCTTATAATCGGCAATCTTACCTGCCTTTTCAAATCCTTTATAACTCCCGCTTTTTCGAGGAGCTTTAATTCGTTCCAACGGCGGCACTCTAATTTGCTGTCAAATTGTCCGTCTTCCGTCACGACTTTCCGAGCATTGTATTTGCTCGTCGGTCTTGTTGAGAAAACGCCGTTCCAACATTTCGGACATACCGCCCCGCCTTTAACGGTCGCGCCGCAAATTAAGCATTTCATCAGAACGGCAGATCTTCCTCTACTTCCTCAAGTTGAGCTTTTGAAGCCTTAGAAGCACGTTCAGACGGTCTTTGATATTCTTCCGATGATTTATCGGACGGCGATAAAAATTCCACTTCTTCGGCGATTATATCGTTTACATACCGTTTGTTTCCGTTTTTATCCTCGTAGGTTCTGTTCTGAAGCCTTGCGACGATTGATACCTTCTTACCTTTCGTAAGATACTTCGCGCAATTTTCCGCCTGGGTTCTCCACACGGTGACGTTGAAGAAATCCGTCGCGCGCTCCCCGTCTTCGTTTACGAACGGACGGGAAACGGCAACGCTTAAATTAGTGTAGGAGATTCCGCTCGATGTTTCCGCAAGCTCGGGGTCTTTTGTTAAATTACCGATGATGACTACTTTATTCATCGTCGTCTTCCTCTTCTTCCTCGTCTTCGTCATTATCGCCGAATAACAATTCTGAGATAAGTTCGGGCGGGATTTTCTTAACAACTTTTTCTTTAGTCGATTTAACAACCTTTTCGGTGACTGTGACCGCTTTGATAATCTTCAGCGCGTTACAGTGTGTATAACTTATACCATGTACGCCGTCGTCGCAAACAATGCTTCCGAGTATAGCCTCAGAACTCTCATCGATTAACGTTTCGCCTGTCGTAAGGTCTGTAATAGTGATGTGAAATCCTTCTTTCTTTTCTTTGCTCTTTTCAAGTTTCATTTTAATTTACTCCGTATTTTATTTTGTCTCGAAATTTGATTAAGGGCGATATGCGCTTCTGAAGCTCTTCTATACGGCTTGAAAGCTCCGCCCACGAATTCTCCACAAGCTCGAGTTCTTCGGGGCTTGTGGCTATCTTATAGCCGTTATTCGTGCCGCTCGTTGACATTACCGGAAGCCTGTGAGATATCGCCGTTATCATCATTCTTATTTGACGTTCGCCGACGTTATATATCTCCATAAGCTCCTGCTTTGTGTAAAAACGTTTGTACAAAAGCCGTACCATTGAGTTAAGCTTGGCTCTCATCTCGTCCGTAAATTCGGGCTTTTCCGCTTTCTTCATATCCGCTCCTTTGAGGTTCTCTGCGGTCTTTTGCGGCGGAGCAACCGACCACAAATATATTTACCTTTTTTTATTTACAACACGCCGCCGCTCGTGATTGTATCATTTTTCTTCTGCCTTTTCTTCCGCCTTTTTAGCGGCTTTCTTTGGCTTCTCTTCGGGCTTTTCCGCCTTTTCGCTCTGCATTGCAAGGTATTTCTCTTTACACTCTTTGCAACAGCAGGCGAATCCGTAAGCTTCTTTTATCTTCTTATAAAGTGAGAACGGCATAGGTTTTTTGCAAACCTCGCAAACAAGCGCGGTTCCCTGATTTCGCCAATCATTCAAAGCCTTTCCTGTCTCTTCCGTTGGCACAAAGCCTTTATCGAATAAGCCTGTCCTGTCTTTGCTTGCTGTCGCTATATGCTCCTGCGTCATATCGAAAAACGTCGTTAATTCATATTCGAGACCGTCTCGGAAAACAGGCGCAAGCCCTATCTTTTTATAACCTTTCTTGCCGTTATCATCGGTAACGACATACTCGGCTTTTGCCCTCGTCGTTACGATAATGTCGAGGTCACTCTGTAAAATCGTGTCAACGAGCTTGTTATGCTCCGGCGTAACTTCTCGCCATGCCGTGAAGCTGTTCCCACTCTTGCTTGCTTTAACCGCTTTATCCTGCATATCGAGTAAGCCGCCCTCGCCCGTCCATGCGTGCGACAGGCTGTCGATTATGAGGACTTTAAAGCCTGCCATTTCCGCTTCTTTAATCGCGTTTATGTACTTTTCAGGCAAGAACGGCGGGGTTATCGATTCAACCGAATAACCGCCGAGGTCGCTGTAAAGCTCCGCCGAGCCGTTCTCCGTGTCTATCACGGCGATATCGTCCCAATTCCCGCAAATACCGTGCGCGATTAAAAGTGCCGAATAAGTCTTTCCCGCGCCAGACGGTGCGGAGATACCTATCTTTAGTTTCACTTGTTTTCTTTGTGCTTTTCTGAATGCCATTGTCTTTCACTCCTTTTTTAAAGTCTTATTACCTCGAGCGGTATTCCCGTCTCGTTGGCTTCTCTTTCGGCAACCTCAAGCGGACACCTTTCTTTTAAGTAATCCGTTAAGCTTGCGTATTTTGTGCTTTCCGGGCAAGTATGCTCCTTAAAGCGTTTGTAACAGTCCTCGCCGTCTATACAGGCTTTCGGAACTCTTATCGTGTGTTTGCGCTTTGCTTCAAGCTCTTTTGCATAAGCCGTTATTATCTCGTTAAGCCGCGCCTTAGACCGTGTTTTAAGCTCCTCGTTGCCGAGCCGGTCCGCGCACGCCATTGCAATATACATTCGCGACATCTCATTGTCGATAAAGTATAAATTTTCCGCTATATGTTTAACCGCGTCGTACGTAAACGTTATGCAGTCTTTTCCGTAATTCGCAAACGGCGATATTATGTACCGGGCATATGCCTTTATATAAACGTCTTCATCGCCTACGTACTCAAATACAAGGTTTTCGGGGTCAATCGGCACGTAATCGGAATCTTCGAACATATCGTTAAGACGGTCGATATCCTCTTCATGCGTTCCCGATATCTTTTCGGCAAAACTTCCGTCGTGATAATCTATCAACGTGTTCATTATTTCACCTCGACAAATTCGCCGTTTACAAGCTTATAAAACGTATCGGCTTTTATTCTTATGCCGTCTACCTTTTCCGTCTTTACGCAAACGGGAATATTTGCATGCTCGATGTTGCTGTACTTCCACTCCGAAAGCGTTATCCAAGAGCCTATCTTTCCTTTTGCAATCGAGCCATGCCCAGCACAACAAATAACAGCGTATTTACCTTCGCTTGTTATCTTTGCGGAATCGCCCGAAGAGCCTATCTGTGCGTAGTTGCCCGAAGAGCCTATCTTTGCGTAGT
>OIXQ01000116.1_pt1 | contig 39827 bp, 36 predicted proteins | sample 1587791 | NCBI WGS metagenome assembly OIXQ01 (sample SAMN03283273) | human gut metagenome | biome: human-associated habitat; material: feces | host: Homo sapiens | place: Peru | collected 2012
AGATTTTTGCCAGCTCCCTTTACACAAGGGAGCCGGGGTGCTCCCGCACCAGTGCTTCTTTCGATGGCGCTCGCAATGGCTCGGCTTTGCCGTGCCGCCAATCCCTACTTGGGTATCGTAATCGTCAGCACGATCTGGCTGTCCGTTTCCCGCCGTTCCGATACGGCGGGAATCCCGGACAGCTGAATTTTTTGCAGATTTTGGGTCAGATTGTTCAGAAATGCCCCAATATTTGCCCGGGAGCTTCCGTGATTCGGGGCGTTCAGCAGCCGGTCGATGTACCGCTCGGTCTGGGCTACGCTCATGTTCTGCCGGACGATTTCCCGGAGCGCCCCCAGGGTGCTTTCCTCGTCTGGGAGCCTTAGCAGCGCCCGGCCATGCCGCTCGGTGAGTCCGGCGGCGCGCAGTGCCTCCAGCACCGCCGGACTGTGGCGCAGAAGTCTCAGTTTGTTGGCCACCGCGCTCTGGCTTTTCCCCAGCAGCCGGGCGGCCTGCTCCTGGCGCATCCCGAAATGCTCCATGAGATAGCGGATGCCCTGCGCCTCCTCGATGAAATCCAGATCCTGCCGCTGCAAATTTTCCACCAGCGCCGCCATGCCCGATTCCAGATCGTCCATCCGCATGAGAATGCAGGGAATGTCCGTGACCCCTGCCAGCTGCGCCGCCCGAAGCCGCCGCTCTCCGGAGATCAGCTCAAAGCCGCCCTCCTGACGGCGGACGGACAGGGGCTGCAAAATGCCGTGGAGCCTTATGGACTCGGCCAGCTCGTCCAGGGCGCCGGGGGCAAAGACCTTCCGGGGCTGAGCCGGATTGGGGTGTATGGACTGGGCAGGCAGAAAAACCACCCGACCGGTTTCCATGTAGGTTTTCAGCTTCTGACACTGCATGTTCCATCCTCCCCGCATCAGTATGTACGTTTATTTTAGGACAAGCCCCAGGGGAAATCCGGCGAAAGGGAACCTGGAAAGCGGACAAACCGTGCGACTTTTTTTGCACAGGAAATGTTAAGGAAACTCTGAAGGAATCGTCGGCGGCCGAACAGCGGATCTTTCGCCCTCAGGCTTCGGTACGAAAAACGGGAAATATAGCGCAGCCGTTGCCAGCGAAAACTGGCTTACGGATGCGGCATACCCCTTGCGGGTACACAAAGTATTCCCTCGTTTCCCGTACCTTGCCTGGAACCAAAATCTCTCGCTGTCGGCTCTTGCCGATTCCTTCAGAGCTTCCTTAGAAAAAATTGGAAAAAACTATTTACATTTGCTGACAATTCGTGTATATTGTGCCGTGAACAGAGTAGGAGACCCTGCGTTAAGTGCCACCGGGACGGGGAGTTTGCCCGGAGGACGAAGGAACGCTTTCCACGATGGGGTCACCGCACCCGCTGTTGCATATGGGAGAAGTCTCCTTGATTGCAGCAACGATGCTCGGTCGGGCAGTGGTTCGACGAGGCAGACATATTTGTTATGTCAACCGCTGCCGCAAGAAAAGGAGGCATTTTTATGCGAAAAATCGAAAAATCCACAAATCTCTATCCCCATCCCTTCTCAAGAGCCTATTGGCACGACGCCGCCCAGGAGCTGAAGGACACGAAGATGCTGGTCATCGCCGCCCTGATGATCGCCCTGCGGGTGTCCATGAAGTGGACGGCAATTCCCCTGGCCCCGAACCTGAACATCAACGTCGGCGCGCCGCTGATCAACGCCATGGGCGCCATGATCTTCGGGCCGGTGGTGGCGGCCCTGGCCGCCTGCGTGTCGGACTTCGCGGGCTATCTGCTCTTCCCCCAGGGAGGCGTGTATTTCCTGCCCTATATGTTCGTGGAGGTAGCGGGAAGCGTTCTGTTTGCCCTGTTCTTCTACCGGGCGAAGGTCACGGTGACCCGGGTGATTCTGGCCCGGTTCTCCATGGACTTGTTTGTGAATATTATCCTCAATTCCTTCGTTTCCGTGTGGTATTACGCGGCGGTTCTGGGAAAATCCTACACCTTTATGATTCTGCCCGCGGTTATCAAGAACCTGGGACTGTTCCCCATTGAGTCCTTCCTGCTGAGCCTGTTCCTCAGCGTGGTGATTCCCGTCACCCGGCGGATGAAGCTGACCTATACTCCCGTCAGCGACGGCGCGGAAGCGGAAAAGCGTCCCACCGGCTCGGAGCTGAAATTCGACAAGAAGCACCTGGTGCTGCTTTTGGTGCTCTTCGCCATCGGCGTCAGCTGCGTGGTGGGCTATCTGGCCTATTACTATGACCATACCTCCCTTTCCGCCAGCTATTCCCAGCAGGAGCGCTACGACATCAACACCCGGATGACGGATATTGTCCGGGAGCAGACTGGCCAGTATCAGGACGCGGAGCTGGTGACCACGGTGGAAAGCGCGTACAAGAAATTCCTGGGGGAGACCACCACCTACCAGGTGGCGGTGTACCAGGTGGACGAGGAGAAGCTTGGGGCTTATGACAAGGATCTGGAGACCATCCGAGGCCTGTCCAAGTCGAAAGCCAAGGCCGTAGCCGAGGACGGGGTCATGACGAAAATCGGCCAGGCCACCGTGGTTCTGAATAAGGACACCAACCAGGTGGAATCCTTCGAGATGAACTGACACATAACGAAAAGATGTCATTGCGAACCAGCACTAAGGCTCCCCTTGCTGCTCAAGGGGAGCTGCCCCAGTGCGCACACTGGGGCTGAGGGGATCAGAACTTCCGCATTGCGAGAAGCTCGACCCCGGCGCACGGTCTTTCGCAATGACATCTTTTTTCAGCTTTCCAGCTGCCGCCCGAGAAATCCGGCGGCGGTTTTTGCTACGCTCTGGTCGCCCTCGGCCAGGGGTCCGTCGTTTTCTCCCAGCAGGAGCATGACGCAGCCCATCAGGTCTCCCTGGGAGAGAATGGGACTGGCCGCCCCCAGCCGGTACTTTTCCTCTCCGTCCGCGGCGAACACCGGGGTGTCCCCGGGATGGAAGAGGTAATTGCGCCGCTGCTCCATCAGCCGAGCCAGCTCGGCGGAGTTGGGCTTATCCATCAGCTCCCGCTTGGGGGCACCGTGGAGGGCGATGATGCTGTCCCGGTCAGATACCGCGGCGATATGCCCGGTGGCCGAGCCAATGGACTCGCACATCTGGGCGGCAAATTCCTGTAAATCCCCCATAGGGGAGTATTTCCGGAAAATCACGCCCCCGTCCTTCTCTGTGTAGATCTCCAACGGGTCGCCGTCACTGATAACATTGACACGGAAAACCTTGTCCTCGTGGTTTTTGGAGGACTGGATCAGTGTATTTTCGCTATTTTCCGTGTCCAAATTAAAATTTACGGCAATGTCTCCCTGGTTGACATGGAGCAGGGTGTCCACATCGCTGTGGAGCCGGATCTCCAGCCGATCCTCGAATACGTCGATGCGCTCTATCAGCAGCTCTAAATCGTTTCGTTCCAGCGTTTCCTTGGAAAGAATGTCCCCGAATACCTCCATGGCGGTCTTGGCGGCACGCCCCGCCTGAATGATGGTGTTCCGCTTGTCCGAGAGCATACCGATCTGGTGATCCAGCCCCTCGATCCTCTTTTGCAGATCGGCTTCCAGCTCGTCATAGGTCTCCGCCAAAAGCTCCTCCTGCTCCGGGTGCTTTACCATGTCCCGGATGCGCTGCCGCTTGGTGGCTTTCAGCTCCTCCCGCAGCTCCTCCATGACTTGCGCCAGATGGTCGGCGGACTGCTCCGTTTCCACCACATCGGAATCCTGCCGTGCCAGTTCGGCGTTCAGTTCTTCCAGCATGGCATGGGAATGCTCCATGACCCGCCGCACATAGATTTTCAGCAGCTCGTCCAGCTTGTCCACCCGGATGTGGTGGGAACTGCACCCGGAACGGCCCCGGCGGTGGTAGGTGCCGCAGGTGTAGGCGGCACTCAAATCCCTGCGGCTCATGGCGAACATGGGGCTGCCGCAGTCCCCGCAGAACAGAAAACCGGAGTACACGTTGTCGTACTTCTTCACGCCCCGGTAATTGGCGGTGGAACGCTTCTCCCGGAGGGCCCGAGTGGTGGCAAAGGTGCGGTAGTCGATAATGGGCTGGTGGTGGTTCTCAATGACGATGTGCTCCTCCTCGTCCCGTTTCACATCCTTGCCATTGATCTTGGCCCGGGTGTATTTGGCCTGGCGGAAAGTGCCGATATAAAAATCGTTGTCTAAAATCCCCTGCACCGTGACGATGGCCCAGGCGGCTTTCGTCTTTCGGGTGGTGGGTTCCCCCGCCGCCTCTTTACGCATCTGCTCCGACATCCGTGGCGTTGGAATGCCCTGCTCCGTCAGGTAGTTGGCGATTTTCTTGTAGCCCCAGCCCTGGTTGTTGTACAGGTCAAAAATCTGCCGGACGATCTCCGCTTCCGTAGGGACGATCTCAAATTCTTTCTGCTTGTTGATGATATAGCCGTAGGGTGCGGCGCACAGCCATTTCCCGTCGGCCTGCCGCCGCCGGATAACGTTTTTCACCTTCTTGCTGGTGTCGGTGACAGGCATTTCGTTGATGAGGAATTGAAACTGGATTTTCAGCCAGTCGTCATCGTTGGGAAAGTCGATGTTGTCTCCAACGGAAATGATGCGAGCGCCTGCATCCCGCAGATCCTCCAATTCCACCAGCCCCCGGGAGTTTCGCCGGGAAAATCGGGAAAAATCCTTCACCACCAGAATGTCATACTGATGCCGGATCAGCCCCTTTCGCATGGCCTGGTAGCCCTCCCGCTGTTCAAAAGTATAGCCGGAACGGTCCCGATCCTCATAAAAGGTCAGGCTGCTTCCCGGAAATCGGCGGTTCACAAAGTCCCGGATGATGGCTTTTTGATTTTCAATGGACACATTGTCCCGGTCCAGCTCCTCGTCCACGGAGATCCGGCAGTAGCCGGCAATGTCAAAGGTTTCGGTCATGGTTATTCTCCCTTGAGGTATTTTTCGGTCTGGCGGTCAAATTCGGAGATATAGTCTGCATCCTGCCGTTTGCGGAATTCCTCGTAGATGCCGCTGACCTTTTTCACCGCCGCCTCCCGGGAAATGTGGCCCTTGCCATCCAATACCTGGCGGCGGTTGTTGGTCAGAAAACGATCCGTCTCTTTCAGCCAGTCTTGCATGGACATGAGCTGCTCGTCCTCGGCCATCAGCTCGGCATAGTCGATGAACATGGTCACCAGACGATTCAGCCGGGAAAGCTCTTTCTGATTCAGGTAATTCTTCGCCACCAGTGTGTCGCTTTTGAGGATTTTCCCATCCGGCGCACCCTTCCAGGTGGTCAGACCCATGGTGGGGCTGTCCAGAGTGGCCCGCTGGGAAATCAGCTCCGCCGCCGTCTTGCCGGTGACGGCATAGTGCAGCTTGTTCTGGACAAAGGCATAGAAGGCTTTCGTTGTCTCACTGTTTTTGTCATAGTCATAGCTGCACTGTTCAAACACATCCGCGATTTTCTGATAGGCCCGCCGCTCACTGGCACGAATTTCCCGAATCCGTTCCAAAAGTTCGTCAAAGTAATCCCTGCCAAAGGGGCGGCCGTTTTTCATCATCTCATCGTTGAGAACAAAGCCCTTCTGGATGTACTCTTTCAGCGTTTTCGTCGCCCACTGGCGGAATCGGGTGGCCTTTTTGGAGTTGACACGGTAGCCTACGGCGATAATGGCATCGAGATTGTAGAAGTTTGCCTCATTGGTCTGGGTCTTTCCCTCTATCGCTCCATGGGGCGTGGTTATTTCCATTTTGGAAACAACCATGGATTCATCCAATTCTTCGTCCAAGAAGATGTTCTTCAAATGCTTGCTGATGGCAGGCACTTTGACACCGAAAAGTTCTGCCATACCCTTTTGTGTCAGCCAGAAGTTTTCATCGTGAAATACCACATTCACGACTTCCTTTTCTGCACCGTTCTGGTATAGCAGGATTTCGCCGCCTTTCACCATTTCCTCACTCATATCGTTATTTCTCCATATCGTCGTTTCTGGTTTTCCTATTACAGATAATATTGTAACATAGAGTTTTGCTTATTGCAAGACAAAAAGAGAAAAAAGACGGGAAAGATTGCTCCTTCCCGTCAAGTTCTCAGCGCTCCATGCTTGCCGTCCGCCGCTTCTTCTCCCGCTGCACCGCCAGTTCCGCACTGCGCCGTTTGTTATACGCCAGCAGTGCCATGGTGTTCTCCTTCAAATCCTCCTGCCCGGAGTGAAATATCGCCACCATATATTTCTGCTGCTTCCACTGGGCATACATGGGCTTCAGCCGGCTTTGCAGTGCCTCGTCCCCACTCTCCTTCCGGCTCAGCCACACCTGCACCAGCTTCTTTGCGTCATCCTGAATGATTTCCATGTTACTGCCCCCTTTCTCCCAATGATTTCCAACTTTATCGATTTTCATGCAAATAGGCATGCTCCTTTCTACAGCAGGGAATCCTGTGCGCATTGGCCTGTAAACCTGTTCCCGGTCAAGCTTCCTGTCGCTTCTGCCAGACAATCTCATAGCCCAGCACATTGGCAAGTTCCAATGCTTCCCGGTAGCGCAGGGTCTAATCGCTCAGCTTGGCGGAAAAATTGGAATCGCTGTCACTCCATCCATATTCGGCGGAACAGGCTTCCACCGCTTCCTTCTGGGTGTAACCCGCGGCAATGATGTGGGACTGAATGTCGCAGCGAACTCGGTTGGTTTTTCTTCCCTTTTTCATGTTCGTTTCCTCCTGAATCAAATTCTGTTTTCTGTGTAGTGACTTTGCTGTCCGGCAAATTTTCTTCGGTTCTGAAAATCCCTCCATTTTCTTATTCGCCATGTCCGGGTCACAGGTTGACCCGGCGAATACAGCGATTTACGAACCAATTCGTCAGCCGGTGCAGTCCTTTCCCATACTGCGAATTGGATTCACTCTTTGCTTCATCGCTTATTGGCGCATTTCTCACAGGAAAGAGAAAACATTTTCGCTGTTTTTCAAACCCTTTGTTTTCCCTTTGGCTGATATTGCAGTTCTTCCTGTTAACAAGCTGGTGTAAACGGGCTCAAGAAAACCTCTGTACGTTTGGCATTGGCCTTTTCCACCCTCGTTTTTTGTTTTGCAATTCTCTGTTTACATCTTCCCTTCAAAAGGTAAAGAGTAAAGAATCCAAAGTAAATTTAAGGCGTATCCCTTCTTTCAGCATTTGACGGTTTTGAAAATACGTTGACCGACTTGTTTACCGGCTGTTTACTGGGATAGAGGATAATCGTTTACCAATCTTCCGGCAGTTCCAACTGCTCCACTCCTACCCCAGCCTTTCTGCGCCATGTGCGCTGGATACCGTATCCGGAAATCCGTTTGGTTGTACCCGGCTCCCAGCCCTCGATGGTGTGGTTCATAATGTCATTGATCTCCCGAATCTCCCATTGCTTTGGCTCGCCCATGCGTCCCAGACCCAATTCAAAAATCTGCCGGGAGCATACATCATCACTCCCAAAGGCATCCAGAAAGCACTGAATGCGCCCACTCGTAGTGTCCTCGGGCATGAATGCCTTTTGGCGGTTCCGGGCTTCCTCCTCCAACTCTTTCGGCAGAGACAGCCGGAAATCCCCGCTGTAGTAGATAGTCATGGCCTCTGCCCACATCTGGTCGATGTAGGCACGGGACGCTGTTTCGTTTTCCAGAATGTGTACCTCCGCCTTATCCGGCTCTACCATGACTGGCAGGAAACGGCGGTTGCCCGCTCTGTCCAACGGCAGGAAATCCAGCGAATTGGAAGTGCCGGCAAATACGCACTGCCTCGGCCGATCCTCCGGGTGGATGTCGTAGGGCACCTTATAGGTTTCCTTCTGGCGGCTGATGAAGCTGCGGATCTCTTCAATACTTTTTGCACTGGCAGTAGCCAGCATCTCCGACATTTCGATGATCCAGTGTCCCTGCATTTTTCGGTATACATTGTCATCATCGATCTTTTTCAGATCATCGGAGAACCATTCATCCCGCACAGCCAGCAGTCGAAAGAAGCTGGACTTGCCCGCCCCCTGACTGCCCACCAGACACAGCATCAGTTCAAATTTGATGCCGGGGTGGAACACCCGGCTGATGGCACCCAGCATGAAAATTTTCAGGCACTCGGTGTTGAACTGGCATTCTTCTGCCCCCAGGAATCTATGCAAGGCGTGTGGAATGCGGAGCTGCCCGTCCCAGCGGAGCGCTTGAAGATATTCCTGAATGGGATGGAAGCGGTTTTCATTGGCAACAATGCGGATGGCATCCCGCAGCGCCTTCTCGTGGTTCAGATGGTAGTGCCGTTCGAAATACAGTTTGAGATAACTCATGTCCCGTTCCGTGATGGCACTGCCTGTCCGCTCCCAGCCAACATCGCCCACGATGCAGTCCCGCTCGGTCAGCACGTTGAATCGAATGGTTCCCCTCAAGTTCTCGTCATGCTCCAGAACAAAAATGCAGTTGTCAATGGTTTGCAGGACATTGTCTTTGCCGTTCTTCTTGAGATTCAGAAGTATCTCCTGTCGTGTCATTGCCATGGATTCGTTTACCAATCTTCTTCACCACCTCTCTGTAATGCTCGTAAACGGTTTTCACTTCTTCCGTAGTTCCGAACTCCAATTCAAAAATCAACTGGCGGATGTCGGCCTGCCTTTGAAGTGCTTCGATAAACAACGGGTGCCATTCTGCATCCGACGCCTTTGGGCAATACCTTTGCTTCCAGTCAATCAGTAAATCGTAGTAACCGTGAAGGATTTCCTTCGCGTAGGAAACCCATGTTTCCATTTCTGTCCGGGCAGCCGGTGGGCCTCGGGAGTGGTTGCCCGCAGGAATCCCAAAATCTGCGGACAGCTTTTGTGCCGCCTCCCCCGGTGGAATTCCAGAGAGCCGGGACACAAATGTGATAACGTCTCCCTGCGCGCCGCAGCCGAAACAGTGAACGCCCCGGCTGAGTTTCAGGCTGGGCGAGTGCTCATCGTGGAAGGGACATAACGCCATCCCGGAGGCATTCACTTTTAAGCCATAGCGGGGAGCCACCTTCCGGCAGGTCAATCTGTGTTTCAACGCTGGATAGTAACTCATGTTTCCCTCCTTCAGTTGAATTTGTCACAGGATACCCATTTACCAGGTATCCCCGTGTATTCACTTTTCAAGATGCAGGCGAACAAACTCCCAAAGGACGAAAAAAGGACATGGCAACAGCGTGAAAGCTGTTTGCCATGTCCTCTCGATGGTCCTCGTTCTCACCAGCAAAGCTGGTGGATGCAGGCTCTTATCCGGGTTGCTTATCAAAAAGTCCGGCGGTTGGAACTATGTAAAAAATGAATCAACAAAAATATGAAGTTGTTATTGAAAATTAGAAAGTTTGTTCGTATATCAGGAGTATAACACACGGAGAACACAATGTCAATATCTAATCCAAAAATATTTTCGAGAATAAATCTTACCCGTGCAAAATCAAAAGCGATTGAAAATCGCGCAGCCGCAGACGGGTAGTTTGCGATTATTGGGGCCTGGGGTGGAGCCTCAGCAAGCAGACAGCTCCCACTTCCGTGGTAAAGGAAATGGGAGATTTCGTGTATATGTTTTACATATGCATTGCTTGCGACTTTTGTTGCATCAAGATTTGTGGTCACTGTTGCAGCTTAGCTAAGAGCCTCTTTACAGACCCATTTTCGAGCTGTAAGGGGCTAAACTAATAATAGCAAGTAATGCCTTCGTATATACAAAGGCACAAAACCAGGCATTTCCACTTTATCGGAAATGCCCGGTTTCTGCTTGTTGAGGCTTCGCCCCAAGCCCCGGTGAACATAATGTTCTGAGTAACTCTGCCCTCCGGGCATCGGCTGCGCAATTGTAAATTGCTGTCGTTGAATCAGTCCGCCATTTGCAAACCAGAAATTATCTCAGGAATGTTTACTATCATCATAATTCCGTGGTGAATAGTACGTTGGTGGTAAACACAACTATGTTGACTTCTCTTCTGCTTGCGGTTATACTTAACTTGTACAACTTTGTCCGCTTGTATATTCAAAATATCAAAAAGTCGAAACGGAGACGCGCCCATGGATATCCAGCACTGCAAAAAAATATTCGACCACTACAGCGGCATGATGCGCACTAAGGAATTGAAACAGGAGAAAATATACTACAAGAATATCGAGCAGCTTATTGAGGCAGGGTGCGTGGAGAAAGTACGGTACGGCTATTACCAATGGATCAATCCCGATGATTTGGGCGAAATTGGCACGGTAAGCCGCCTGTTCCCGGATGCGATTCTCTGCATGGATACAGCGCTGCGTTACTATGGATACAGTGACCGCACGCCGGGGGAATGGCATCTGGCAGTCAGCAAGGATTCTGGAAAATCACGGTTTCGCATCGGCTATCCCTTTGTGAAGCCCTATTACATAGAACCTGCGGTTCTGGAACTGGGGCTGACAAAAGGGAACATGGACGGACACGAGATACGGATTTATGATAAAGACCGTATCATTTGCGATTGCCTTCGGTATCGGAATAAAATGGACAAAGAAATTTTCAACAAGGCAATTCAAAACTATATTGAAGACCCGGAGAAGCGTGTTCCCAAGCTCATGGAGTATGCCGAGCCTCTGCGGATAAAGAAAATTGCGAAAGATTTGATAGGAGTGTGGCTGTAGTGGCGGATATTGCTGCGTCCGTTCTGGCAAAATTGAAAAACAAGGCCAAGGCTTCCGGTATCAGCTATCAGCAATGCCTGCAGCTTTTCTTTCAGGAAGAATTTCTGCGGCGGCTGGCTGGCTCTAAGTATGCAGAGAACTTCGTACTGAAGGGAGGTTCGGATAACGGATATATGTAAAGATCAACAATGTACTTTTTAACAACAGGAATGAGGAGGGAAGTTTATGAACAACAGTGCAATCAATCTTATGGCGCTCGGCGGGAAACTTGTAGTTGAATCGACTTCGTGGAGTCGTCTTCAGAAGGAGGGCTTCAAGGCGGGCATTGACATCCTTGCGGATGTTATGAAAGACACCAGAGTTACCGAAGAAAATAATTTTTCGGTAATGGGACTCTCCATATATCAAATTCGCTCTGTTAAAGAGGCTGCCAAGCTATATAGCCTTGATCGTGTGATTATATTCCCTTGCCCTATCAATTCTGTACTCACGCCCTGCCTCAACATGGAAGGTGGCGACATTACCGGCTTCCAAAAGATGCTTGGAGTATCACCGCTGAAACGCGAAAGCATAACTACCAGTGAATCGAACCTACCTGCTTTAATTGAGCAGTATGGCATTATCCTATACCAGCGGAAAGACTAATAGATAAACATTGCAGCCCACCGTTTTTAAATTCGGTGGGCTGCTCTGCACCTATTCTGCTTTTTTGTTTTCACCCCAGAAGTATTTGCAGGAAAAGCCGTGTTGACAGGAATAGAACGGTTGGGTTATACTAGGTGCATATAACTTTATCTGATTGCAACATTAAGATATGGCTAAATATCGGAGAGAAATGCAGGGATTTGCTAAGAGCAATACGGGCTGCGAAAGGTATGACGGGAGTGTGCCTATGATGGAGAAACAAAACGAAGGAGGCGGGACGGGGTATGTTCTATAAAATGATTGAACGTGCAAGAAATCGGTGGTATGCCTCTGCGGACTGTACAATTCAAAGTTTGATTGAATATATGACCGGACAGGGAAATCTCCGGGATGCGCAGATCGATGCGATCAAAACGTACCTCTTCCTGAAAATCGGTTGCGGAAACAAGCCGCTGGCTGTTCTGTTTTCCTGCGGAAAGTTCAACTCACTGAATCTGGATGACCTTGAAATATCCAATAAAGTCCGGGAGTACTTCTGCTCGAATCCAGCAGCGGCGGCTTTATATGAATACGCCTGCCTGACGAACGGTTCCGGAGAACAGCTTGCGGAAAAGGTAGCAAAGCAAATTCGGACAGATGTGGACGGAATTTCATACACACAGTTTTTTCAAAAGGCATTTTACGGCGTTTCTTATACCGACTACCTGTTCAGTTTACCCATGGGTGCGGGCAAGACATACCTGATGGCCGCCTTTATCTATCTGGATTTATATTTTGCCAGCAATGAGCCAAACAATCCAGCCTTTGCGCACAATTTCATCATTCTGGCACCTTCTGGGCTGAAGTCCTCTGTTGTCCCCAGCCTGAAAACGATCCAGCGGTTCGATCCCTCCTGGGTCATTCCGGAACCTGCGGCATCCTCTTTGAAGCGCCAAATTTCTTTCGAGGTGCTGGATCAGGAAAAAACTGCCAGCAAGTCCAATAAGGTCAAGAATCCCAACGTGCAGAAAATTGCAAGCCACCAGCCGTTATCCAAGTTGTTTGGCCTTGTAGCCGTGACAAATGCGGAAAAGGTGATCCTCGACCGCATTCAGGAAAAGAAGGGACAGCTGAGCTTTTTTGAGGAGAGCGACGATGACAAGGATCGGCAGGCCAATGAGCTGCGCAATCTGATCGGGAAGCTCCCCGGTCTGGCCATCTTTATTGATGAAGTGCATCACGCCGTCAGTGACGAGATCAAGCTCCGTGCCGTCGTGAACCGGTGGGCTGAAAATGATACTGTCAACTCCGTCATCGGTTTTTCCGGAACGCCCTATCTTGAAAAAGCTGAGAAAATCCCCGTCACGGACAAGCTGTCCGTCGCCACGGCAGAGATTGCAAACATTGTCTATTACTACCCGCTGATTTCCGGTGTCGGAAATTTTCTGAAGCGGCCTGTTGTGAAGATCTCCGACGTCGCGGACAGCAGCGTCATTATTGAGGCCGGTGTCCGGGAATTCTTGGATGCTTACAAGGACAAAGTATACGGAAACGGACTTACGGCGAAACTCGGCATCTACTGCGGTACCATTGAGAAGCTGGAAGGGACGGTGTACCCTCTGGTTTCCGGAATCGTCTCCGAATATGGCCTGCCTGCGGACGTGATCCTGAAATTCCACAAGGGGAACAAACAGTATCCCCAGCCGACGGACAGCCAGATGCAATTTGATACGCTGGACAGCCCCATTTCCAGAATTCGGATTGTTCTTCTGGTACAGATCGGCAAAGAGGGCTGGGATTGCCGCAGCCTGACGGGAATCATCCTTTCTCAGGAGGGGGACTGCCCCAAGAATATGGTCTTGCAGACCTCCTGCCGCTGCCTTCGTCAGGTGGAGAAGGACAACCCGGAAACGGCTCTGATCTACCTGAACGATTCCAACGCCGAAAAACTGAATGCACAGCTGGAGCAGCAGCACCGAATTTCTCTGAAGGAGTTCCAGGAAGCAAATTCTGGCAGCAAGACCATCAAGCGGTATGACCGCACCAAATACCTCAAATTACCAAAGATTGATTTTTATCAGTTGCGTGTGAATTACATTACACAGCAGTTGGAAGCAGCAGCTCCGGAGCGGGACATTCCCAAATCCGGAAATGCGGCAAAGATGAAAGAAGCCATCATCAAAACCACTGACCTGACCATGCAACCAACCAGCATTCAGGTAGACGATACGGAACGAGGCACCACACCCGCCACCTTCTCCGCATGGCTGTTGGAAATCGTCAAAGGAAGTTTTGGCACCCTATCCATGGCCCAGCTGAAACCCTACGAAGCAGTTTTGAAAACGCTATTTGAAAACCTGACCTTTGAGCGAGACGGCTCCCGGTATTATAGTTCCAAGTACGACCGGAGTATCGTGGAAGCCAATGTGCGCAAGGCATTCTGTGACCGCCGCAGTTTCACCACCTCGGAAGAACTGATTCCCCAGGAATCCCGCCTATTGAGAATTGAGAACTTTACCGCTGCCGAAACCACAACAGCCCCCGAAAGCTATTATCCGAATCAGGGGGTGGTAGAGCGCATTATCCAGGATGACAAGGGAAAGCTGAAAGTTGATGCCAATATTCAAAAAATGATGCAATTGGCCAAAGAAAGCGGAAATACCGCTATTTTGAACATGCTGCAGGAGCAAAATTCTTCCCATCCTCAAAAGAACCGCTCGTTCCATTATCTTCCCTATCACACGGACAGCAGCTTTGAGCAGCGTTTTCTGGAAGAAGTGCTGGCAATGTCCGAATTGGAGCAGTTGGATTTGGAAGTGTACTACAACGGTGACCGGGCCTTGACCGAATTCAAAATCAAATGCTATCAGGGCAGCAGCGGTTCCTGGAAGTATGTGGGGATGTATACACCGGACTTTCTGATTCTGAAACGGAAAGACGGGAAGATATACAAGGCCATTATTGTGGAAACCAAGGGTGCCATTTACGCCAATGACCCCATGTTCCGGGAGAAGCGTTCCTTCATGGAGCGGGAGTTCGTCAGGCAGAATAACGCCAGATTCCGCTATGACCGGTTTGACTATCTGTATCTGGAGGATTCGCTGCCCGAAGGGGAGCGGATTTGGATTACGCACGAAAAGATTTGTGAGTTTTTTAAGGAGACATAAAAGATGGATTGGATTGATTATAGAGAGAAGCTCGGTATCGGTTTTGATGATAAGGAAAAGAGCAGACTTTTCTACAGCAGAATGTCCAATGACTTGGACGTGCTTTTAGATGGCTATGATGCCGGTGTCACTGCTACCGAGTACCGTGATTTTTGCATGGATACTGGTACACGACTTAATTTGAAAATAACAGGACTTTATCAAGAACGTGAACGATTTAGAGACTGTGTACGTATCATCAGAGGACATGAGACGGTATTCACAGTTTATCTTGCTTATTTTGTATGGTTCATCAACTCACTTTCAGATGATAAGGAAAGAACTTGGAATCGTCAAGCATTCAAGAAAATGCTTTTGTATCACTTGAAAGAGGCACATATCCAGTTTGATCTGCTTGAGGATGGCAATAAGGTATTTGTATTCCCAAAAGGTGCAGCTGAATTGGACAATGCGCTTGTTTCAGAACCGCTTGAATGGCTAAAGGACTACCCACTTGCCCATAAAACTTTTGTCATTGCCCTTAAACAGTATTCGGATGGTATTTACATTCGGGATGTTGCGGATAATTTAAGAAAAGCGTTGGAAGCCTTTTTGCAAGAGTTCTTAGGAAATGAAAAGAATCTCGAAACCAATAAAAATGAAATCTGCCGGTACTTGGGAGAGCAGGGAGTTGACCCGGGAATAATAGGACTTTTCCAGCCATTGATCAATGCCTATAAAAATATCAATGATAAAATAGCAAAGCACAATGATGCTGTAGATACGAAATTGCTAGAATTTTTGCTCTATCAGACGGGAGTTTTAATTCGCATGGTTCTATCAGTCAAGCAGGCACAAGATATGGAGGAAAACGACAATGCCCATTAAATATATCCCCTTTATCCCGGAGCCTGTGGAGGGGCAGGCGGTGCTGGGGAATTTCAACCGTATCCTGCGCTACAAAGGTGCGGATGAGGTTTCCATGACCATTCAGCGGGGAATGCCCCTATATGAGATGGAGAAGCAGGAAACGGTAGGCAAAAATCCGGAGGGCAACCTGGTTATCCGAGGAGAATGCGTCTCAGCCTGTGCCTGCCTCAAGGAACAGGGTATCCAGGTTGATCTTGTGTATATTGACCCGCCCTTTGCCAGTGGGGCAGACTACGCCAAACAGGTGTATATCCGCCGGAATCCTAAGGTCGCGGGAGCCATTGCCCAGGCGGAGCAGGAACTGGACATTGCCGACCTAAAATCCTTTGAGGAAAAGATGTACGGGGATGTCTGGGATAAGGAAAAGTATCTGAGCTGGATGTATGAAAACCTCATGGCAATCAAAAGCGTTATGAGTGAAAAAGCATCGATCTATGTTCATTTGGATTGGCATATCGGGCATTATGTTAAAATATTGATGGATGAAGTCTTTGGAGAAGACAATTTCAGAAATGAGATTACCTGGGTTCGGACTGCGTCACATAACGATAGTATACAAAATTATAGCAGAGTAAAGGATAGCATTTTTTTCTATTCAAAATCGGAAGAGTATACATTCAATTTACAATATTTACCGTATACGGAGGAATACATAGCAAGCGAGTGGGCAAAGGCTCCGTCCGGAAGATACTATAAATTTGAAAATATGCTTGATCCTCAAAATAAAATGAGCGCTTACGATTTCCATGGCACAACAGCCAGATGGCGAACAACACCAGAGAAATTTGAGGAATTGTGGAATGCGCCACAAACAGAAGTTCCAAGCAGCCACGGTAGAGTTCGGCTTGGCAAAGATGGTAAGCCAATTAAGCGGTGCAGAATTGTTTTTATGGATGAGCTTCCTGGTGTTCCGCTTAACGATAACTGGAATGATATTGCCTATGTTGCTGGACGTGCACAGGAGGCCGTAAATTATTCAACCCAAAAGCCAGAAGCACTACTGGAAAGAATATTAAAATCTTCTTCTAACGCAGATATGCTCGTCGCCGACTTTTTTGGTGGCAGCGGTGTCACCGCCGCAGTTGCCCACAAGCTGGGTCGCCGCTTCATTCACTGCGACATTGGTATCAACTCCATCCAGACCGCCCGCGACCGCCTGAAAATGGATGGTGCGGAATTTGATGTACTGGAAGTCAAAGACGGTGTTCAGCTGTACCGCAACCCGGTACAGACCATGGACAAAATCAAATCTCTGATTCCCGGCCTCCATAGTGAAGAAAGCCTGGACTCCTTTTGGGCAGGAGCAATCTCTGACAGCAAGCTGGGAACCATACCTGTCTATATTCCCAACCTGATGGACAGCACCTCTAAGCTCCTGGATACAGTCCTTATCAATCGAGTCATCCATCAGGCAATCCCGGAATTGGACGCCTCTGTGAAGAAAGTCATTCTCTATTACATCGACATTTCCAGTCTGGCTGAAATTCAGAAATTCATTGCGGAGGATGACAGTACATCGGTTGAAATCGAATTACGGGATTTGAAGAATGTGCTTGATGATGTGGTCATCGGCGATTACGCGGAATTCCATACAGAACAAACCGCCGAAGGCTTCTTTGACGGCTGCACCGTCACCATTGACCGATTTGTCAGCGACCGGGTTCTTGGGAAAATCATGGAATATAACAACAAGGCTCGACTGAACGCGAAAAAAGCCTTCAAGCCTATCGAAATCAGCGAGGAGGGCTTGGAGCTGATCGAGTTCCTGAGCGTAGACTGCACAGCAGCTGAGGGCGAGTGGCATTCTGACAGCGAAATCAAAATCGACAAGCTGGGATATGCGATCCGCAACGGGAACAAAACAAAAGAATTCTGGGACGGCTGTATCCGAGCCAATCAGCAGCCTTTACGTCTGAAAATCCGGAACATCTGCGGAGACGAAACGGTTTGGAAGGTGTAAGAATGGATGAGCCTTTCTACGATGTGGTTGAGTATCTCCCGCCAAATTTTTGGAATAAGACAAAAAACGAGCCTTTTATCCAAGAACTCATGTCGTTGGTTTTTCCTGAAACCACCTGGGAACCGGGGAATCCGGACGAATCGGAACCGGATTATTTTTGCAATGGGGTTCCCTTTGAGTTTACAATTGCCTCCGACAGTAAGAAGAAAAATAACTTTGTACAGCGAATCCAGCGTCACACATATACAACCGAGAACCTTGGAGAGGACTTCTTCCGCTACATCCGCGAGCGTATCGCTGATAAGGCAACGAGGAAGTATTCCGGGCATAATGTTCACCTCTGCGTTCTCTGCCTGCTGGATTTGACAGACTGGGTTCTGGATAAGTATGGCTCTGTGACGTATGAGGTGGCAGATTGGCCCAGACGGAAATTTTTCGACGAAATTAAGCAGACTTACATAACCACAAAGATATTTGCAAACATTTTTATTCTCTTTCCGGACTGCCAGGCGAAATGGTGGATTTGGGACGTGGGGACGGATCACAGAGCGTCAGTTCGGCTTGACGAAAGGTCTCTGGCAAGCGGGGAGTATCCGTATTGCATACTGAAGCCTCCATTGCCGGACTCAAATACAACGGGGAGTGGCTGAATGCAATTCGCGCCCGCTTGGAGGGCAGAGAATGAATAGAAAAAGGCAACAGACCTGGATTTGTGTTAAAATCGGGTCTGCTGCCGTTATTTTAGCCTTTTTGAGCCGAAAGAGTAAATAAGGAAAGAGAAATACAGATTCCCCAAATAATTATTGCCGTTTTCACATAATCATGGTAAAATAGTAGTAGAATACATGGTAAGGAGGAACGGATATGCGATATACTGTGGATGAAATCAAGGAAATCGTTGCGGCCTTGGCGGCCCAATATGGGGCAGACCGGATTTATCTGTTCGGTTCCTACGCCAGAGGGGATGCAGATCAGGACAGTGACATTGATCTGCGCATTGATAAAGGAGCCATCCGTGGCTTGCAGCTTGGTGGTCTGGCCGCTGACCTGGAAGATGCGTTGGGAATCCCAGTGGATTTGGTTCCTACCGGGAGCCTGGACAGCAAGTTTTTGAATTCTATTTCTGATGACGAGGTGCTGTTGTATGAAGCCTCTTGAGCGAAATCCCTTGCAGGTGGCAGCCAAAGACAACCGTTAGAGAGTAATGTTATGTGCAAAGTCAAATAAGTATGATTTTTTACAAAATACCACGCCCATCCGAGTTTCGTACCAGGATGGGCGTGGTTGCAATTCAAAGCATTTTTCACCCGTATCCAATCTACGCACCTGTGCAAACTTGCACGAAAACTTACACGCGTGCAAGTTTGCCAACCGTTAACTTGCACGCGTGCTACGTGCATAACATGAATGCTTTCATATTCTGTACTCTGGCCGTATTTTGAAATTCCAGCGACTGGCACAATTAGCTCCAATGGTTGGCAAATATCAGAGATACCCCTCCCAAATACCCACGGTTCCGCCTCTCACATCCGTCACTATGTACAACTACCACCCCCGCCTTTTAGCCAAATCCAACATAGAAAAGCAGTATTTCTCCCACCGTGTCAATGATGTCTGCAACGGGTCGCCTTCACGGATACGCAGGGTTCTGCGGATTTCCTTGGGGATGACGATCCGACCCAGGTCGTCCACCCGGCGGACAATGCCAGTTGCTTTCATATTGGTTCTTCTCCTTTGAAGCGCATTGCGCGCATTTTCTGCACGGTAGAAGTATTTGCAGGAAGAGGGGAATTATGTAATGGAATGGAAAATTCACATGGGCTACATGTTACGAAATGCAGGATGAAACTGGCTTCTGATGGACATTTCCTGCCGGATATGGTATAATATATCAAATCATCCCGTGAGCGGATAAATATCCGCATTTTATTCAAGGACGGTGTAAATGTGACGATTCCCAAATATGACGAGATGTATCGCGCGTTTCTCGACTGCCTGACCGATGGCCAGCCACACAAATCCAAGGAAGTAAAAGACACGATTGCTGAAGTGTTTCATCTTTCGGATGAGGAGCGGGCCGTTCTGCTGCCCAGCGGAAGCGGTCCGGTTTTTGACGGCCGGGTTGGTTGGACAAGAACCTATCTCAAGAAGGCAGGCTTGATTCAGAGCCCTTCCCGCGGCGTTTTTGCCTTGACACCTGCGGGAAAGCAGGTGCTTTCTGAAAATCCTAATGCGAAAACCGCGGCTGGAGACGGGATATTCTCCCGGTCTTGGCTACAGATGTTTTCTGCCAGAATAAATCCCCCTGAAGCGGCGTTGGTATTTCCAAAGTCTGTTTCAGGGGGATTTCTTTTATTGTTTTGTCATTTTCCGTAGGTCAGGCCAAATCTGGCATAGGCTTCGGACATTTCCTCCGGGCGAAGCTCTCTGGCTGTGACCGTGCCGTTATGGATTTCCTTATACAGGTTTCCGTCCAGGGTTCGGCGGCCGTCCAGGGTCTTCAGAGCGAACATCTCCTGCTTGTTGAACGGGGACTCCGGATGCTTTTCGCAGTAGAAGTTCAGGGCCACAAAATCTGCCACCAGCTGGGGTTCCTCCGTGAAGGAATAGAATTTGCGCCAGCTGCCCTTGTACAGATCCCAAAGCACCCAACCCAGGAAATCCTCCTTTTCCAGCCGATAGCTCTCGCCGAACTGCTCCTGCACCAGTCCCTCCACCAGGCGGATGGGCTCCCGCTGGGCCGTTTCGCCGATGCCGACATCGCACAGCCAGACCCCGTCGGTGGCCTCCACGCGCATTACCCGATGACGGCGCATGGGCGGCGTGGGTTCCCCCCGGAGATAACGGGCGGCGTAGTCCGTTACGCCGTAGCCAAGGCAGCGCAGAAGATTTCCGAAGCTTCCGTTCAGTTCAAAGCACAGACCGCCCCGGCCCTCCGTGACAATTTTCCGGAAAAGGGCATCTGCCTCCAGGGAGGTGGGAATATCCCGGAGAATATCCAGATTCTCGTAGGGAACCGCGGTGCAGTGCGCCAGATGGAGCTTTCGCAGCAGCGCGGAATCAGGGACAATTTTTTCCGGCAGTTCCAGTCCCAGCCGATGAAAATAGGCGTTTACGTCCATTTGCTGACCTCTTCCAGAATTTCCATGACCGTGAGCAGCTGCTCCCGGGAAACATAGGGCGTGGGAACGCCCTCCCGGATGCACTGGGCAAAGTGCTTCAGTTCGTTATAGTACCATCCGCAGGGCGGCACATTGATGCCGGTGGAGATCTCTACCTCGTCCTTGATATCAAACACTCTGGGCGGCGCGTCAAAGGTGTAGGCCGTCATGGTTTTTCCGTCGTTGATGACCACCGCGTTCTCGAAGTAGACCCGCCAGCGGGCAGTCCAGGGGCTGTCGGCGTTGAACCAGGCGGCCTCGCCGTTTACATGCTTGTCACCGAAATCGTAATCGATCCGCAGATGCTCCGCATAGGTCTTGTCCCGGCCATGGCAGGTGTTGATCGTAAAGCGCTCGGGCTTGCCGAACAGGGAGACGATCACGTCCAGGTCATGGATATGCAGATCAAAGGGCAGCAGCCCGGACTTGCTCTTGTCAAACAGCCATCCGCCGACGGCCCACCGGGGTGCCGCGGACAGGCGTTCAAAGCTGGCGTCCAGAACCTTGCCGTATTCTTCGGATTTCACCAGCTGACGCAGAGCCTGGATTTCTTTGGTGAATTGCAGCACCTGGGCAATGTACAGATGGCAGCCCTTGGCCTGGGCGGTATCCAGCATTTCCTTCGCGTCCGCGTAGTGCAGGGCGATGGGCTTCTCGCAGATGGTGTCCATGCCCAGATTCAGGCTTTCCATGACCATATCGTGGTGCAGGAAGGTAGGCGTGCAGATATCCACCGCGTCCAGATCGCACTCGCGAACCATCTGCGTGATAGAGCGGTACAGAGGAACGCCCCACTGGGCGGCCGTGTCAGCCGCGCTGGGAGCCGTATCGCACAGCGCGACCACGGACGCGTTTTCCACCACTTGCCAGTTGGCAAAGTGAACCCGGCCCATGCCGCCGCCGCCCACAATGCCGATTCTCAGATTTTTCATAATGACCTCCATAAGCGTAGGGTACTGCCCGAGCTCACAGGACGAAGCCGTGCGCTTTCAGATACCGGGCGGAATCCAGCACCGCCTGGTTGACCTCGGCCAGATCCTTGGGCCCCGCGGCGGTGAATTCGATTTCGATGGAGAAGGGGCTGTGGTTTTCGGCCTTGTCCAGCATGGCAAACAGTTCCGGGAAGGGAACGTAGCCCTTGCCCAGGGCGGGGAAATCCCATTCCTTCCGGCCGCCGGCCTTGTCCTTCAGATGGATATAGCCAACCCGATCCATACAGGCACCCAGATCCTGTACCACGTCCACGTCACCGTAGAAAATAGCGTTGGCGGTATCGTAGTTGATCCGCACCCGGTCAGAGCCGACCAGGTCGACGATTTCCTTCAGAATCGCGCCGGTGCCATGGTCGCCATGAACCTCCAGCACCAGAATCATGTCATATTTTTCAAGATAGGGAAGGAACCCCCGGATATGCTCCGCTACCACCGTGTTGGAGGCGACGGCATTGTCCTTCAGGTGCGCTTCGCCAATGGACGAGACAATATACCTTGCCCCGAAGAAATGGGCCAGACGGATATTCTTTACGAAATCGGGGATTCGCGCCGTGTCCATCAGATTGGTGTGTCCGCTCATGGCGAAGGGAATCAGCCCCGCCTCGTCCAGCTTGTCCTTCACTTCCAGCAGCCGCTGGAAGCTCTGATCCGGGAACACATGCTCCGTCCAGCCCTTCGTGGCGGTCAGCTCAATGTAATGGAAGCCCGCGGCCCGGATGCCGGCAATGGCCTCCTCAATGGAATAGCCATGGTAGCAATTGGAGTTGACCGCAATGATTCTGTCCGTCATGGAATCTCCCTCCTCAAATCAGGAAATTATCCAGATACCGCTTGCTCAGGCGAATGGAATTGAGAATGTCCTCCCGGCTTCCCTCGAAGGCCTTGTCCTCCACTTCAATGACGGCGCAGCCGTTATAGCGGATGTCGTTCAGGGCGGAGACAAAGGCAGACCAGTTCACATCTCCCAGGCCGGGGATTTTCGGGGACATATAGTCCAGCGGATATGCCAGCACGCCGCACTCGGCCAGCTTTTCGGGATAGAGCTTGATATCCTTAAAGTGGACATGGAAAATGCGGTCGGAGAAGTCGTAGATGGTCTTCACATAGTCCAGCCCCTGCCAGACGTAATGGCTGGGGTCGAAATTCAGGCCGAAATTGGGGGAGGGGATGATCTCGAACAGCTGCCGGTAGATTTTCGGGGTGCACATCAGGTTCTGTCCGCCGGGCCACTGATCCGCGCCGAAGAGCATGGGGCAGTTCTCGATGGCGACCTTCACGCCGCACTGCTCGGCCAGAGCGATGATGTCGGGCCAGATCTGCCGGAACAGCTCGATGTTCTCTTCGAAGGTCTTGTGCTGATCCTTGCCGATAAAGGTGGTGACCATGTTTACGCCCAGCTTGGCGGAAGCCCGGATGACGGCCTTCAGGTGGGAAATCGCCGCTTCCCGCTTTTCCAGGTCCGGGTCCATGGTGTTGGGATAGAAGGCCAGAGAAGAAATCTCCAGTCCCTTGGACGAAGTCAGCTTCTTGACATAGTCGGCGTAGGAATCGTCCTGGCAGACACGCTCGCAGTCAATGTGGCTCACACCGGCGTAGCGGCGTTCCGCTTTGCCCGCGGGCCAGCAGGCTACCTCCAGGCATTTGAAGCCCATCCGGGAGGCGATGTCCACAACTTCCTCAAAGCTCCATCCGTCCAGAATGGCGGTGAGCAGACCGAATTTCATCATAACGGTTTTCTCCTTATCTGTTTTCGGGAATTTCCACGGCCGTTCCCAGCTCGGAAGACCGCAGAGAGGCAAACACGGCACGCATGGCGGTCAGGGCACTGCGGCCGGAGATCTCCGGCTCCCTGTTGTTCACCAGGCTGTCCATCCACAGGTCGATGACACCGGACTTGGTCTGATTGTCATTGGTCTGAATGGCTTCCACATCATAGCTGATCTTGCTGCCGTCGGCCAGAATCACCTTAATGGCCGCGGCGGGATCGTCATAGATGCGCATAATGCCCTTGGTGCCGTAGAGAATGGTAGAATTGTCCTCCGCGCCGTAGTAGGTCCAGCTGGCGGTCATGGTGCCCATGGCCCCGCCGGACAGCTCGTAGATGCAGATGGCGTTGTCGTCCACGCCGATCAGATTGCCGGAGGCATCCTTCTTGTCCAGGGTCGTCACCCTGGCAGTGGTGCGGATTACCCGCTGACCGGTGAGGAACTGGATCAGGTCGGTCTTGTGGATGCCGAGATCGGCCATGGCGCCCATGGCAGCCCGATTCTTGTCGAAGAACCAGGTGTTCTTGCCCGGGTCAATGGACCAGGTCTCCGGGCCGCCGTGGCCGAAGATGGTCCGGAAGGTGATGATATCGCCGATCAGACCCTCCACGATCAGCTTCCGTGCCAGGCTGTGGGCCTTGGCAAGACGCTGGTTGTGGCCGATCATCAGAAATTTTCCGTTTGCGTCGGCGGCCTGAACCATGGCCTCGCAGTCGGCGAGGTTGGTGGCCATGGGCTTTTCACACAGAACGTGCTTGCCTGCGTTCAGAGCCGCGATGGTCAGCTCCGCATGGGCAAAGTTGGCGGCGCAGATGGACACGGCCTGGATTTCCGGCTCTGCCAGCAGCTCCTCTACGGTGGCGTAGGCACGGCCGCCGTACTTAGCCGCCAGCTCTGCCGCCCGCTGCTGATTGATGTCGTAAAAGCCCACCAGTTTTGCTTCCGGATGGGCCGCGTACTCCGGAATGTGGCGAACCTGTGCGATTTTGCCGCAGCCGATGATACCGATTCCAAACATAGCTGATTCCTCCCGATTGGTTAATTGCTGTCCTTCTTCTGCAGAAGAACGGCGAAGATGATGATGAGTCCCTTGACGGCCTCACACAGGAAGGTGGGCACGCCGACGGTATTGAGGATATTGTTCATAACGCCGATGATGAGCATTCCCACGAACGCGCCCACCAGGCTGCCCTTGCCGCCTGCCATGGAGGTTCCGCCCACGACGACTGCCGCGATGGCGTCCATTTCATAGCCGGAGCCGGCATTGGCGAAGTCCATGGAACCGATTCTGGCGATGTAGATGATGGCGCCGATGGCGCACATCACGCCGCCCAGCGCGTAGACCTTCATCTTGACCCAGGCCACATTGATGCCGGAGAGCTTGGCGGCCTTTTCATTGGAGCCGATGGCGATGGTCTGGCGGCCGAAGGCGGTTTTCCGGAAAATAATGTGCATGATCACAACCATGATGACCCAGTACAGGATAGGCAGGATGATCTGATTTCCGATCCGGGCGGAGGCGATCGTCTTGAAACCCGCGGGAACGGAAGGATTGAAGGTCTGGGTCATCTGCTGGGTCACGGACCGGAACATCTTCATGGTGCCCAGGGTGGCGATAAAGGGCGGCAGCTTGCCGTAGGCAATCAGCGCGCCGTTCAGGCCGCCCATCAGCACGCCCATAAGGATCGCCGCGAGAATGGCGATCACATAGGCAAGGGGGCCGGTGATGCCCATGGCGGCCAGAGGGCCGTTGGTCTCATCGAGCATATAGAGCAGCCCCGCGCCGATGGCGCAGAGGGTGGAGCCTACCGAAAGATCGATGCCGCCGGTAATGATGGCAAAGCACATGCCCAGGGCGATCACGCCCGCGTAGGCGTTGTTCCGGAGAATATTCAGCCAGGCGATCCACATTTTGCCGAACATGCCCGTAAAGGAGCCTGCGTTGAAGCCCTGCACCGCGGCCTGAATCAGGATCATCACCAGCAGGGCAAACAGGGTGGACAGGAAGCTGTTCTTCGACCAGATTTCCCCGACGCTGCCGATGGTTCGCTTGCTTGTTTTGTTGTTCATGGGTTACATTGCCCCCTCTTTCTCGGATTGGTTGCCACCGGTGGCAAGATACATAATGTGCTTTTCGTTCATGTCCTCTCCGGATACATGACCTACGATCCGGCCATGGTACATCACAAGGCTGCTGTCGCAGACGCGGATGATCTCCTGAGCCTCGGAGCTGAGAACGACGATTGCCACGCCCTCCTGGGCCAGGCGATGGATGATGCCGTAGATCTCTTCCTTGGCGCCTACGTCAACGCCCTGGCTGGGATTGTCCAGGATCAGCACCTTGGGGTCGGACATGACCCACTTGGCCAGGACTACCTTCTGCTGGTTGCCGCCGGAAAGGCTGGTGATCAGGTCATACTTGTCGCCCATCTTGATCCGCAGCTTTTCCTGCTGGATCCGGAAAGCCTCCTGCTGCTGATTCTTGTTGATGAACAGCCCCCGGACGAATTTGGGCAGCTGCACAATGGTGCCGTTGTCCAGAATGGACATATCCTTCAGGATGGCGTTTTCCTTACGGTTTCTGGGCAGATACGCCAGACCTTCCAGAAGCGCCTGGTGGGTGTCCGTCAGATGGACTTCCTTTCCGCCGATTACCACCTTGCCGGTGTAATGGCCGCCCATGGCGCCAAAGACCGTCTGGAACAGCTCGCTTCTGCCGTCACCCAGCAGGCCGGTGATTCCCAGCACCTGACCGGCCCGGACGGAAAGGGAGATATCCCGGAAATGCTTCCCGTCGCTCAGATTCTCCAGCCGCAGCATTTCATCTCCGTAGTTCTGATCCCGTTTCAGGGATTCCGTCCGGATTTCGTGGCCCACCATATACTCGGCCAGCTTCTTGGTATTGGTATCCTTCACCAGACCCTGGGCCACCATACAGCCGTCACGCAGGACGGTATAGCGGTCGCAGATTTCCATGACCTCGCCAAGCTTATGGGAGATGAAGATAATTCCGACGCCCTGCTCCTTCAGCGTGCGCATCATGGCGAAGACCCGCTGAATTTCCGGCTCCGTCAGAGAGGTGGTAGGCTCGTCCATAATGATAATGGAGGCATCCTGCATCAGGGCCCGGGAAATCTCCACGATCTGCTTGTAGCTGGCATCCAGATCCCGAACCATGGTATTGGGATCCAGCTCCAGATTCATGCGATCGAACAGCTCTTTCGTCTTTTTCCGCATCAGAGCCTTGTCCAGCAGACATCCTTTGCGGGGCAGATGGGTCAGGAACATATTCTCGTAGATCGTCAGATCGTTGATGAGATTCAGCTCCTGGTGGATGAATCCCACGCCGGAGTCCAGCGATTCCAGAGGCGTTGTAAAATGTACTTCCTTCCCGTCCAGGCAAATGGTGCCGCTGTCGGCGGGAAGAACGCCGCCCAGAATATTCATCAGGGTCGATTTGCCGGCACCGTTTTCTCCCAGCAGCGCGCAGATTTCCCCGGTTCCCAGGGAAAAGTCCACATCCCGCAGTACACGGTTCGCCCCGAAGGATTTGTTGATTTTTTGCATTGAAAGATTCAAACGATCACTTCCATTCTTTTGCTTGGGAAGCTCTGATGAAATCGGCAAGAGCTGGGAGCGAGAGATTTTTCTCTAGCCGAAGGGTTCAAAAGCGGAGGAATACTTTGTGTATTGCCCGCTTTTGAAGCCGCACGGATAGGGGAAAAGATCCGCTATCCAGCCGCAGACGATTTATTCAGAGGCTCCTTAGGTTCCAAAGCGTTCCAGAAACTCCGGCGACCGCCACCAATAACGGCTGCCCCAATTCTCATAATTCCACGCGTCCATATAGTCGTTGCACTCGTAGTCTACATAGAAAAGCATCCCGTCCCGGACGACAAAGTTTGTGGGAAAATAGTCGATATTGGTATTCGCCGGATACAGCAGACGGCACATGGCCTCGATCTGCCGATAAAAGCTTTCCTCCATCCGATTGGCCAGCACATAGCGGTCAATGGTGTCCCCGGGAATGTACTCCTTCAGGATTCTTTCCCCGGTCTCGTCCACCGCCAGCAGCTCCGGCATGGGAATGCCGATTGCCTTCAGCCGGGCATAGTCCCGGCGCTCGGAGGCCAGCTTGTCTCCAAACTGGTAATAATCGCAGGGTTCATGGTGAATCTGCTTGATGACGTACTCCCCCGCCCCATCGGAAACCAGGTAGGAATAGCCTCCCTTGCCCTTGCCCAGAAGTTTCTCCACAGAATAAGCCTTTTCGTTAATCGTCAGTTCCATAATACCGCTTCTCCACCTTTACCGCCAGAGCCCGCATGAAAAGGGTCAGTACGGATGCCGCCAGCAGACAGGCGCTCATGACGCTGTAGGCAAATAGCGCCTCGTTGCCCCGGCGCTGAACGTAATACTCCATGTACCCGGCCCCGGTCAGAGCCAGGGCGATGAGCAGCCACAGGAAGATGTTCCAGGCCCGGAAGCCTCTGGCCTTCACCATTCGCCGGGCGAACACCACCACAGCCAGGGCAAGGCCCAGAGCTCCCAGCACCTGCACCACGCTGACAAAGCCGTTGCTCCGGAAGAACAGGGAGTCATAGCGGGTGCTGTCCAGCACCACCTGGGTGCAGCCGTAGAGCATCAGAAAAATCAGGCAGGTATCCCCGTCCCGAAGCTTTCCCCCCTTCTGCCCCCTCAGATAAAAGGCCGCCAGAATCACAAACAGCACAAAGGCGGCGATAGACTGGAGGGCAAAGGTGGCCAGCCGGTACTCCACCGCCCCGGAAACCGCATTGCTCACGGGACTGGCAATGGGCAGACTCCGGAAATTTGCCAGCACCTGCCCCCGGTCGGTGGCGTTGAACAGAGCAGAAAGCCGCCCCACCACAATTCCCGCGCAGCCGCCCAGGGACAGGGCATCCAGCATTTCCGGCAGATTCCGCTGAAGGCACAGAATTCTCGTCAGACAGGCGGCCAGGGTACAGCCCAGGAAGGCTCCCATGAGCGCAAAGCCCCCGCCGGAAAAATCCGTCATCGCCGCCCGGAAGCTTTCGTAGCTGTCCGCCTGACAGTACCAGTGGAAAAACCGGGCCAGCACCAGGCTCAGCAGGATTCCCACCGGTACCACGGTAAAGCCAGCCGCGGCGTTGCCGCTTTTGCCGAGATAGAAGGCCAGGAAGAAGCAGATGGCAACGATCGTCCCCAGGGTCAGAGTCAAGCTGCACCAGTAGATGGGGGTGCCGCCTGCATACAGGGCAATTTTATCCATTGTCCGTCCCTCCCTCCGGCACTGCCGTGGCAAAATAGATGATGTCGCTGATTTTCCGCTGCTGACCGTAGACAGGCCGGTTCACCAGCTCGTTATTCATAACGATGGTAGCGGTCTGACCGCCGTCCAGGCAGTAGGCCATCCGGCAGCCGGTGGCGGCAATGTTCTTGGCGAACATGGCAACCGTGGGGATGGTCTGGTGGACGCCGGTGGTGTTGGCGGTGACCACCAGGTAGTGGAGGCTATCCATCTGGCACAGAGCAGAACGGGCATAGCCCTCGTTGATCTCGCCTACGCCATACCAGCTATGCTCCTGCAATTGGTAATTGTCCACCAGAATGGGGCCAAAGGCCAGGCTGAAATTGATGTTGTTTTCGTCCACATACTGCTGAACGGCTTCCGTGGTCAGCACTTCTCCCGCCCGGGTGAAATGCATATCGCCGCTAAAGTCAATGTAGCAGGTTTCGGCATAGGTGCCCTCCACCCGCTTGGCCTGACCCTGGTAAACCACCGCGCCAAAGTCCCGGAACCGGTAGAAGTCACCGGCAGAGGCCACCACCGCATTGACGGTTTCCGCCATTTCCGTGGTCAGGTACTGGATGTTGGAGCCGTACTCGCCTCCGGCCAGATGCCGCCGGAACTGGGAGGCATCCTCCACCTTGATTTCCGAGAAGGTGTACACGGAATCGTCGTGAACCTCCTGCCAGGTGACGGCGAGAATGGTCTCGTCCAGATAATAGCGAATCAGGCTGTCGTCGTAGATTTGCTGATTCAGCTGGAAATAAGTCTTCTGACCGTCCAGCACCCACTTTGCCTGCTCCAGCACCGGTTCCATGTCCGCAGGGCTGCGGACGGAGCCGTAGAGGGACTGGTTGGGTTTCGGGGCTGCCGCCGCGTCGGCGGGAATGGTGTAGTGCTCGTGGGGCGGCTCGGTTTCCGGCTGGGTGGGCAGGGTAAAGTCTGAGGTGTTCAGCCCCGCCAGCACTGACTGGGCATCCCCCATTTTTTCCTGGGCGTAGGCGTCCAGGCTGTCCACCACCGCCATGTCCTTGGTTTTCCCGATGGCAGCTGTCTTCGGCGTGCCCACAGTATAGATCATCTGGCTCAGAATCCGGACGGCGGCAAAGGTGCAAAGGGGCACCAGCACCGCCGTCAGCACCATCCAGGCGATATTCCCCGCCCGGGAGCGGGGCTTTTTCGCAGGCCGCTGCTTCTTCGTTTCCGGCTTGGGGCTGCGGATGACCTCCGGCTCCTGCTTCCGGTTTTTGGCGGCATATTTCGGTTTATATCCCATATTCCGCCTCCTTTAATTCAGGCCTGCGGACAGCACTGTCAGCAGCGCCCCGTCGGGCACTGCCCACCACTGTCCGTCCTGCTTGACCAGCCGCACATTCATCTCCCGGGTGACGGTTGTCCCATCAGCGAGCACCTGGGTCAGAGCCTGGGAAAGAGCCTGCTGCCGCAGGGTATCCGGAATGGTGCCGTCCTCATTGAGAAGGTCCGTGGGATCTTCAGCGGTTTCCAGGGTGTTTTTCAGGATTTCCGCCGCGGTGCTGCTGAGCTTTCCCATAGCGGCGGACAAATCCAGGGCAGTCACCTTGGCCGACTGGTAGATGTTCGTCCCCTCGCTGTAGCAATCGGCGCTGTAGTCTACGGTAATGCTGTCCCGATAGGCCTGCCAGAGCTGCTTTCCCGCGTCCGTGGCAGGCTCTCTGGTAAGGCCCAGGTCAGGGGCTCCGTACAGGCATTTCTCCACCCCGGCCAAGTCCCCCTTGTCCAGGGTATCCAGAAATTCCAGGGCAAAATCCCGGACCCCGTCGGTCTGGGGAGCGGATGCCGCCGGTTGGTTCACCGCCCTCAGGCAGGCAAACACCGAGCCTGCCAGCAGAAGACTCCCGGCAACTGCCAGCAGCCCTGCCGCAATTTTCCGTAATTTCATTACTCCACCTCGTGCGTCCATTTTGCTTCATTATACCAGTCCGGGGGAAAAATAACAACCGTTTTCTTCCCATTACCAACTTTATCTTTTCTTTCTTTGACGATTGTGGCCGGGACGATTGCATTTTTCTGGGAACCATGATACCATGACAGTAATCATAAGAAGATGGAGGAAAATGCTATGTTCTACAAAAATGCCAGAATCTTCACCCCGGATTTCCGGTTTGTCACCGGCGGCTTTGAGGTTAAGGACGGTCGGTTCGGCGCTGTCCTGCCAGAGGAAATTCCCGCCGATGCCGTTGACCTTCATGGCGCTACCGTCATTCCAGGCCTTATCGATGTCCACAGCCACGGCAATTCCGGGGCGGATTTCTCCGACGGGGACTACGAAGGCCTCAAAAAAATGGCGGCCTACTATGCCTCCTGCGGCGTAACCTCCTTCGCTCCCGCCTCCATGACCCTGCCCTACGATGTGCTGGAAAAGGCCTTCGCCACCGCCAAGCAGCTCAAAGAGGAGGCTCCGTCAGGTCTTTCCCGGCTCATGGGCATTCAGATGGAGGGGCCCTATTTCTCCTACAAAAAGCGGGGGGCTCAGAACCCGGACTATCTGAAGGATCCGGATTTCGAGGGCTTCCGGAAGCTTTTTGATGACTGCGGCGGCTTGGTGCGGATCGTGGACATCGCCCCGGAGCTTCCCGGCGCGGTGGAATTTATCGAAAAGGCCAGCAAGCTTTGCACCGTGTCTATTGCCCACACGGATTCCGACTATGACCACGCCCGGGCGGCAGTGGAGGCCGGTGTAACCCACCTGACCCACCTGTACAACGCCATGCCCGGCATTCACCACCGGAATCCCGGCGTCATTCCCGCCGGGGTGGAGAACGAGAAGGTGCAGGCAGAAATTATCTGCGACGGCTACCACATCCACCCGGCCTCCGTCCGGCTGGCCTTCACCATGTTCAAAAACCGGATGATCCTGGTTTCCGACTCCGGCCGCTGCGCCGGACAGCCCGAAGGCACCCAGTTTACCCTGGGCGGTCAGGATGCCTGGCTCCGGGGCGGCGTAGCTAGACTTGCCGACGGCACCATTGCCTGCTCCGCCACCAATCTGTGGACGTGTCTCCGGAATGTGCTCAGCTGGAATATTCCGGAAGAAGAGGCCGTCCGTGCTGCCACCTGGAATCCTGCCAAGGCTCTGGGGGTTCAGGATCAGGTCGGCTCCATCGAAACCGGCAAGCTGGCGGACTTCGTCGTCTGCTCCCCGGACTACGCCGAAAAGCGGGTATTCCTCGGCGGTGAAGAAATTTAAACTACACGGGCGAGCCAACCGGCCCGCCCGTGCTAATAAAATTGAGGCCATCTATGCAAAATCGTTACATTGGGAATCGGCAGTTCTACCGCCATGTGCTGGGAATTGCCGTGCCCATCATCATTCAGAACGGCATTACCAACTTTGTCTCCCTGCTGGACAACATTATGGTCGGGCAGGTGGGCACAATCCCCATGAGCGGCGTGTCCATCGTCAACGGCCTGATTTTTGTATTCAATCTGTGCATTTTCGGTGCCAGCTCCGGAGCGGGAATCTTCACCGCTCAGTTTCACGGCTCCCAGGACACCGAAGGCGAACGCTATACCTTCCGGTTCAAGCTGATAATCTGCCTGGTGCTGGCTCTTCTGGGCGGCGGGCTTTTCTACCTGGGCGGCCCCACCCTGATTGGCCTTTACCTGACGGGAGACGGAGATGCGGCCATGGCCGCAGGGGCTTTGGAGTACGGCATGAAATACCTGACCGTCATGCTCTGGGGCTTTCTCCCCTTCGCCCTGACCAACGTCTATGCCAGCACCATGAAGGAATGCGGCAACACCTTCGTGCCCATGGTGGGCGGCATCGCCGCGGTGCTGGTAAACCTGGGACTGAACTATGTGCTGATCTTCGGCCACTTCGGTGCCCCGGCCATGGGCGTGGAGGGTGCCGCTCTGGCCACGGTAATCTCCCGGTACGCGGAGCTTCTGATTGTCGCCGGGTGGGTGCATCGCAACACTGAGAAGAACCCCTACATTGTCGGTGCCTACCGGAGTCTGTATCTGCCGGGAAGGCTTCTGAAATCCATCATCGTCAAGGGGATGCCCCTGCTTGTCAATGAGGCGCTCTGGTCCTGCGGCATGGCCTTCCTGAACCAGTGCTATTCTACCTGCGGCCTGGACGTGGTGCCCGCTATGAACATTTCCAATACCCTTTTCAATCTGGCCTCGGTGGTGTTCCTGTCTCTGGGCAATGCCGTGGGGATTCTCATGGGTCAGCTTCTTGGCTCCAACACAACGGTGGAAGAGGTGCACAGCACCAACCGGAAACTGCTAGCCCTATCCGTAGGCTCCGGAGTGTTCTTCGGGGCGCTGATGGCGGCGTTTTCCACCCTCTTCCCCAAAATCTACAACACCTCGGACGCCGTCCGGCATTTAGCTACTTGGCTCATCTGCATTGAAGCGGCCTACATGCCCTTCGATTCCTACGCCAACGCCACCTATTTCACCCTGCGCTCCGGCGGGCAGACCTTCGTCACCTTCCTGTTCGACAGCTGCTTTCTGTGGATATGCTGCGTGCCGCTGGCTTACTGCCTGAGCCGGTTTACAGACATCTCCATTGTCCCTCTGTTTCTCATCTGCACCAGTGTGAATCTGCTCAAATGCTTCATCGGCGCATGGATGCTAAAGCAAGGGAAATGGATTCAGAATTTGACCGTATAGCAAAGACCGGGACACCCGCTGGGTGCCCCGGTTCTGTGTTATAAGGTGGCCGCCATGACGGCCTTGATGGTGTGCATCCGGTTCTCCGCCTCGTCGAAGACGATGGAGCGGTCGCTTTCGAATACTTCGTCAGTGACCTCCATGCAGTCGATGCCGAACTTATCGTAGATCTGCTGACCGATGACGGTCTTCAAATCGTGGAAAGCCGGCAGGCAGTGCATGAACCGGCACTGCTTCCCCGCGGCGTTCATCAGCTCCATGGTCACCCGGTAGGGAGAAAGCGCCTCGATCCGTTCCTGCCAGACGCTGTCCGGCTCGCCCATGGACACCCACACGTCGGTGTAGAGCACGTCCGCGCCCTTCACCGCCTCCATGGGGTCGGTGATGAGATCAATAACCGCCCCGGTTTCCATGGCAATGTCCCGGCAGGTTTTCACCAGAGCCGGATTGGGGAAATACTTTTCCGGGGCGCAGGCCACGAAGTGCATTCCCATTTTGGCGCAGCCAACCATGAGAGAATTGCCCATATTGTACCGGGCATCCCCCATATATACCAGCTTTTTCCCCTTCAGAGAACCGAAATGCTCCTGAATGGTCAGAAAATCCGCCAGAATCTGGGTGGGATGGAACTCATTGGTCAGTCCGTTCCACACGGGTACCCCCGCGTATTTGGCCAGCTCTTCTACAATATTCTGGGCGAAGCCCCGGTACTCAATGCCGTCGTACATCCGGCCCAGCACCCGGGCTGTGTCGGCAATGGACTCCTTCTTTCCCATCTGGGAACCGGAGGAGCCGATGTAGGTCACGCCCATTCCCAGGTCGTGGCCTGCCACCTCAAAGGAGCAGCGGGTGCGGGTGGAATCCTTGGCAAACAGCAGGACAATGTTCTTGCCCTCGCAGAGCTTATGGGGAATCCCCGCCTTTTTTTCCGCCTTCAGCTTGGCGGCCAAAGCCAGCAGGCCCTCAATTTCCGCCGGGGTCAGATCCAGCAGCTTCAGAAAGCTTTTACCCTTCAAATCCATATGGTTTTCCTCCTGTCAGGCCAGCTCCGCCGCCACAGCCCGGATGGTCTCCACGGCAAACTTCAAGTCCTCCATGGGAATGTTCAGGGCGGGCAGCAGCCGCACTTTATTCTTTGCGGTCAGGCACAGAACGCCCCGCTCCATGCACGCCTTCACGACCTCCGCCGCGGGAGCCACGGGCTTCACGCCGATCATCAGTCCCAGGCCGGTGACGGATTCAATACCGGGAGCACCGGTGAGGGTCTGGAAAACATAGGCGCTCTTCTTTTGCACTTCCGCCAAGAAGTCATCGGTGAGCCGCTCGATGATGCTCACGCCGCCGGCGCAGCAAACCGGGTTGCCGCCGTAGGTGGAGCCGTGATCTCCGAAGCCCAGCACATTCTGAACCTTCTCCCCCAGCAGGCAGGCGCCGATGGGCAGGCCGCCGCCTAAACCCTTGGCCGTGGACACGATGTCCGGCTGGACATCGAAATCCATGTAGCCGTAGAGCTTGCCGGAGCGGCCGTTGCCGATCTGCACCTCATCCATCATAAGGGGAATATCCTGCTCGTGAGCCAGTTTGTTGGCCGCCGCCAGATATTCCGCAGTCAGGGGCAGCACGCCGCCCTCGCCCTGAACCACCTCCATGAGAATACCCGCAACCTTGACTTTCGCCACGCAGTCCTTTAAGGCCTGAATGTCATTGGCCGGCACATGGACGAAGCCGGGAGTCAAGGGCTGGTACAGCTCATGAAAATGATCCTGTCCGGTTGCCGCCAGGGTGGTCAGTGTCCGGCCGTGGAAGCTGTTCTGAAGGGTCACGATGGTGTAGCAATCCGCACCCTTCTTCTCGGCGGAGTACTTTCTCGCCGCCTTGATGGCGCACTCGTTGGCCTCGGCACCGGAATTGGAAAAGAACACCTTCTTCATGCCGGTTTTCTCGCACAGGAGCTTGGCAAGCCGGGCACAGGGCTCATTGTAATAGAGATTTGAGGTGTGCTGCACCTTGTCAAGCTGTGCGCAAACCGCCGCTTTCCAGGCTTCGTCGCCGTAGCCAAAAGCCGTCACACCGATGCCGGAGCCCATGTCCACATAGGTCTTGCCCTGGGAATCCACCGCGTGGCTGCCCTTGCCGGAGACGATCTCCACGGGAAACCGCTTGTAAGTCCCGGCCACATAGGCCTTGTCCATATCCATAATGCTCATTGTCAATCCCCCATAACCATGGTGCCCGCGCCTTCGTCGGTAAGCAGCTCCATCAAAATGGAGTGGGGCACCCGTCCGTCCATAATTACCACATGCTTGACGCCCTTCTCGATGGCCTCGATGCAGCAGTCCACCTTGGGAATCATCCCCCCGGAGATCACGCCCTCATCGAAAAGCTTCCTGGCCTCCGACACCGTCAGAGCCGGAATCAGGGTGCTGGGATCGTCCTTGTCCCGGAGGATTCCCGCGATATCCGTCATCATAATCAGCCGCTCGGCGTTCAGGGCACCGGCGATGAAGGCGGCGGCGGTGTCGCCGTTGATGTTGTAGGTGTTTCCCTGACGGTCACTGGCCACCGTGGACACCACCGGAATGTAGTTCTTTTCCAGAAGATCGGTGATTGGCTGGGGGCGAATCCGGGTGATTTTTCCCACATAGCCCAGAGCCTCATCCTTCATGGCGGCCTCAATGATGCCGCCGTCAATGCCGCTGACACCCACGGCGTGACCGCCCTTCATTTGCAGAAGGTTGACAAGCGTTTTGTTGACCTTCCCCGCCAGCACCATCTGGACGATGTCCACGGTTTCCTTGTCCGTCACCCGCAGGCCGTTGACAAACTGAGCCTGCTTGCCCAGGCGTTTCATGGTTTCGCTGATCTCCGGGCCGCCGCCGTGAACCAGCACCACCTTGACCCCGATGAGCCACAGAAGGGTGATGTCCTCCATCACCTGCTGCTTGAGCTGCTCGTTGATCATGGCATTGCCGCCGTACTTGATGACGACGATCTTGCCGCTGTACTTCTTGATATAAGGAAGCGCCTGGGTCAGAACCTCCGCCCGTTCCCGATTGGTTAGCAGATTCTCCATGGCCGTTTCCTCAGGTCCGGTAGTCGCCGTTGATTCTGACATAGTCGTAGGTCAGATCGCAGCCCCAGGCGGTGGAGGCGGCATTGCCGCTGTTCAGCTCCACCAGAATTTCGATTTCCTTTTCCAGAAGCACCTGCTTGGCTTTTTCCTCGGAAAAGTCCAGACCCGCGCCGTCCTTGCAGACGGCCACGGTGCCAGCCGGGCTGGAGAAGGCCACGTCCACCTTGTGCACGTCCACATCCGCGCCGCTGTAGCCGATGGCGCACAGCACCCGACCCCAGTTGGCATCCGCACCGAACATGGCGGCTTTCAGCAGACTGGAGCAGATGACGCTCTTGGCAACGGTCTTGGCAGTGGCCAGATCGGCTGCGCCCGTGACCTTGCACTCTAAGAGCTTTGTCGCGCCCTCGCCGTCCCCGGCGATCTTCCGGCACAGGGCAATGGTCACGGAGTTGAGCGCCTGCATGAAGGCGGTGAAGTCCTCCCCTTCCTCCGTCACTTCTGGGTTCCCCGCCAGGCCGTTGGCCAAAATGGCCACCATGTCGTTGGTGGAGGTATCGCCGTCGATTGAGAGCATGTTGAAGGTATTCGCAATGTCCCCGGACAGAGCCTTTTGCAGCATAGCGGGAGAAATGGCCGCATCGGTGGTCAGAAACACCAGCATGGTGGCCATGTTGGGATGAATCATGCCGCTGCCCTTGGCAATGCCGCCCAGGCGGCAGGTTTTTCCGCCCAGGGTAAACTCCACGGCAACCTCTTTCCGGACGGTGTCGGTGGTCATAATGCCCTCTGCGGCGGTTCCGCTGCCGTTGTCGGACAGCCCCGCCACCAGCTCCGGCAGGCCTGCGGCGATGGGGTCGATGGAAAGAGGCTGGCCGATGACGCCGGTGGAAGCTACCACCACATCCTCGGCGGCAATGCCCAAAGCGGAGGCCGCCAGGGCGCTCATTTCCTCGGCAATTTCGATGCCGTTTGCATTGCAGGTGTTGGCGTTGCCGCTGTTGCAGATCACCGCCTGGGCAGTGCCGTTTGCAATATGCTTTTTCGTCACGGTCAGCGGTGCACCCTTGACAAGGTTCGTGGTATACACCGCCGCGGCACTGGCCGGGACGGTGCTGAAAATCAGGGACAGGTCTTTCTTGCTGTGATTCTTCCGGATGCCGCAGTGGACACCGTTCGCCCGGAAGCCCTTCGCGGCGCAAACGCCGCCTTCGATTACCTTCATACGTTTCTCCTTCTCTTACAAAGACAGCCCGGTGGTTTCTTCCAGACCCAGCAGCAGATTCATATTCTGAATTGCCGCGCCGGAGGCACCCTTGCCCAGGTTATCAAAAACCGCCGTAACCATGCACTGATCCTGCTGCCCGCTGACCTGAATGCGCATGGTGTCCTTTCCGGCGTAGGTGTCGGCGTAAATCACCGGCTCATCGCCGCCCAGAGGGGCCACGCTCACCAGCTTCTGGCCGGTATAGTGGTCGCTCAGTGCCTCCCAGGCTCTCTGGACATCTACGCCGGGCAGCAGCACGGAGGTTGCCATTCCGGCATAAAAGTCCCCGACAATCGGGGAAAACACCGGCTTTTTCGTCAGGCCGCATAGCTTCCGCATTTCCGGCAGATGCTTATGTGTCAGACTTGTGGCGTAGATCCGGTCGCTTTCGTGCCGGGGATCCCGGTTCTCGTCCTCATATTCCGCGATCATCTTCTTGCCCCCGCCGGAGTAGCCGGTGAGTGAGTAAGCCGTCAGGGGAAAATCGGCGGAAATCACCCCGTGGCGCACCAGAGGGTACACCCCGGCGATAAAGCCGCTGGCGTGGCAGCCGGGATTGGCTACCCGCTTGGAATGTACAATTGCCGCCCGATGCTCGGAAGACAGCTCCGGAAAGCCATAGTCCCAGTCCGGGCTGACCCGGTGGGCGGTGGAGGTATCGATCACCGCCACATGATCGCTTTCGATCAAGGAAACCGCCTCGACGGCCGCGGCGTCCGGCAGGCACAGGAAGGCCACATCCACCCCGTTCAGGGCATCCTTCCGGGCGTTCAAGTCCTTGCGAAGTTCCTCCGGCAGGGTAATGAGCGCCAAGTCTTTTCTTCCCGCCAGCCGCTGCCAAATCCGAAGGCCGGTGGTTCCGGCACTTCCGTCAATGAATACCTTGGTCATGCCAGCCGCTCCTTCACATAGGCAATCTGAGCCTCCACCGAGGGCACGGAGGTGCCGCCCAGGGAAATCCGCTTCTCCACGCAGGTGAGAAGATCAATGTCCTGGTACAGATCTTCGTCGAATAGCTCCGAATACTGCTTGTAGGTTTCCAGGGGCAGAGTCTCCAGCACACAGCCTTCGGCAATACACTTGGCAACCAATTGGCCGGAAATCTTATAGGCACTGCGGAAGGGCATTCCCTTCTTCACCAGGTAGTCCGCCAGGTCGGTGGCGTTGATGAAGCCCCCCTGAGCCGCCTTTTTCATATTGTCCGGGCGAGTGGTCATGGTGGCGATCATGGGAGCGAAGACCTTCAGGCACATCTTCACGGTGTCCACCCCGTCGAATACCGCCTCCTTGTCCTCCTGCATGTCCTTGTTGTAGGCCAGAGGCAGACCCTTCAGGGTGGTGAGCATGGCCATCAGGTCGCCGTAGACCCGACCGGTCTTGCCCCGCACCAGCTCCGCCATGTCCGGATTCTTCTTCTGGGGCATGATGGAAGAGCCGGTGGTGTAGGCATCGCTGAGTTCCACAAACTTAAACTCCCAGCTGGCCCAGAGGATGACTTCCTCGGAAAACCGGGACAGGTGCATCATCAGGGTAGAAAGGCTGCTCAGCAGCTCCACGCAGAAATCCCGGTCGGACACACCGTCGATGGAGTTTCTCGCCACATCGTCAAAGCCCAGCTGCTTGGCCTCGAACACCCGGTCTGTGTCGTAGGTGGTTCCGGCCAGGGCGCAGGAGCCGATGGGAGACACGTTCATCCGCTTCCGGCAGTCGGCAAGCCGATCCATATCCCGCAGGAGCATCATGGCGTAGGCCATCAGATGATGGGAAAACAGGATGGGCTGGGCCCGCTGCAAATGGGTGTAGCCGGGGAGAATCACGGTTTTGTTGGCCTCGGCCTGGGCAACCACCGCTTCCAGAAGCTCCTTTACCAGGCCGGTAATCTCGTCAATTTCGGCACGCAGATACATCCGCAAATCCAGAGCCACCTGGTCATTCCGGCTTCTGGCGGTGTGAAGTTTCTTGCCCACATCCCCCAGCCGCTGGGTCAGCACCTGCTCAACGAACATGTGGATATCCTCGCAGCCGAAGTCGAATGCCAGCTTGCCGGAATCCAGATCCTCCAAAATTCCCTGAAGGCCGTCGATGAGCTGCTCGGCCTCCCTCCGGGCGATGATACCCTGGGTGCCCAGCATGGCGGCATGAGCCATGGAGCCGGTGATATCCTGTCGGTACATCCGGCAGTCAAAGTGAATGGAGGAATTGAAATCGTCCGCAATGCTGTCGGTTTTGCCGGAGGTCCGTCCGGCCCACATTTTTTCCATAATCCTGTCCTCGTACTTCTTTCGTTTTAGGGTCTATCTGAAAACCGTCAACACGCCCAAACAGCGGGTCTTTTCCACCT
>OIXQ01000121.1_pt1 | contig 38470 bp, 41 predicted proteins | sample 1587791 | NCBI WGS metagenome assembly OIXQ01 (sample SAMN03283273) | human gut metagenome | biome: human-associated habitat; material: feces | host: Homo sapiens | place: Peru | collected 2012
GAATGCTCATCTTCTTCGACTGGGCCACCCAGGACGGAGTGCCGGACCATGTGGGTATCGTGGAAAAGGTGGAGAATGGGATTGTCTATACCGTAGAGGGCAATTCCAGGGATATGTGTCGGCAAAAGCAGTATTCTCTGGGGAATGGTGTGATTCTGGGGTATGGGATGGCGGCGAGCGGTGCTTAAAACTGTATGTAGCAGTTTTAAGTGAAAAGTCAAGCCTTGTTTTCTCCCGGTACCATGGTATAATGGTCAGCAGTGTACGCAGAAAGGGAGATTGACCATGGCTGTTACTGCTTCAGTTCATACTTTACAGGATTATCTTGACCAAGCTGCACCGGTACTGCTTGAAATCCCAGGGCTGTCTCAACTGATGCAAGCAAGCGGGAACAGCTACGATGTGTTAGCAGGGATGTACCCAGATGCGGCATTTACGCTGATGGTTATGAACAATCTGTTCCACCACGATTGTGAGTTCTCCGAAATTCACTAGCAGGCTTTTTTGCCATCATTGATGGGGCAGATATTCCATCTGTACGCAGGCGTTACGACCTTTACATGGATGCTTATTGGCAGAAACACGCATGGGATGACTGACCTTATGGAACAGCCTAAAAAGGCTCCCCGTTCATACAAAGGGCTGAAGCAGAAACAAAAAGCAAAGATTTCCGACTATATGTATCTGGAGACCCAGCGTTTCTTTCAAGCGAATGGAAAAATGCCGGGTATAGATGAAGATTACAGTATAATTGCGCTAGAGGTATCTAAGCATATTCCCGGTTTACGTGTACCCATTGAGGAAATCTACGCTGTCTACGCTCGAAAATGCCCACACATTGTTGAGCGTCTGACTGCTTCTGGTCTGCCGGAGCATATTCGAACCCACGGGGAGATCAAGGAATTGCAACGTATCCGGGCAGAAAGAAACGTCAGGACAAAACGCAGACGGAAACGCCCCCACAAGGAGCCAGATTCCCTGCCCATAGAACAGGACGATACATTCTTCTTCATCGCAGGGTACACGTCTGGCGGCGCACCATATGGTGTTACCTGGGAACAAATGGGATTAGAACCATGGGAGGAGATAGAATGATGGCTTCTCATCGTTCCATATAGTCTACATAATCAAAATGGCTTGTGGCAGACCAGGTGTCAGTTCGTTCACAACAATTTCATCTGACCGGTTCTGAATGCTGTTCATTCGGGCAATCCATTCCGTTTGTATGCGTTATAACAACGGTCTCCCAGATTATCCGTTTCGTAAAACCGACTTCTTGATTACGATGGCTTTCGCTCAATGGCTCATACCGAGAACGCCGTCTGAAATGCGCTTAGATTGCGGCAATGTGCTCCTGTTCGCTTAATTGCGAAAACCACCTTTTGAAAGAATGGAGCGTAGTTTTCCCGAATAAGCAGATCCGCAAACGCCTCGGCCATAAGTTGGGGATCATTGTGGAACGCTCCACAGCCAAATGCGCCCAGAACCAGGCAATCGACTTCCTGTGACATGGCCATTTCCAGAATATTCCTGATTCGGGAGCGATATATCGCCAGAAGCTCATTGTTAGGTTTGTTGTTGTAGCCCTTCAGGTAAGGGGCCGCACAGGTGATCACGTCTACACAGAATGGCTTATCCAGAATTTGCGGGATGCTGTCATCGGACTTCAAGACGATGATATTGGGCGAATAAATCAATCGGTCCGAGAAGTAATGATCGCCGTTCCGGTAGTGATGCTGATAGTAATGCTTCAAAAAATAGGGCTGCGCCAGAACATTATACAAATCGCTGCATCTGCACAGGCATTCCTCCTGGGCCATGGCTCCACGCAGCACGCCGCCGCCCGGTTCATATGGATTGGCAAAGTTCAGAACAGCGATTTTGGGAAAGCGGGAATGCAGTTCTCTGGCGCATTGAAACGTGGTATTTTCAACGACCTCCACCCTCCCGTCTCCTTTGATTCGTCGAATCGGAGAGGTATATTGTTCTAAATACAACTGACTTGCGCATTGGCTGGCCACGACCTGCTCCTGTAAAAAGGGGTCTTGCCGGATCATTTTTTGCGTATCTTCAAATATTTCTATCAGTTCATACGCATTCATATCATCTACGCTCCTTTCTCCCAGACTGTCCTTATCCACACTTGTATCGCAGTCGGGCAGAAAACAAAGGCCTTTATTCCGATGGTTCCTATTGTTTTTTACATCGTTCAGCGCATAACAGTAAGATCATTGCTGCTCAGACTTCCGGCTTATAATAGTCGTGGGCTCCAATTCTGTAAACCCGAAACGGTCCCGTAAAATCGCCGTTCTCGTCCAGGAAGGTGTAGAGGGTCACTTCGGAATCGCTGGTTCCGCCGAAGCCGTCCTCATCCTCCCAGTAGCGGCCGTCCGGCTGAATTTCCCAGTACATGATCAGCCGACCGTCTCGCAGCCCAAAACTGGTACGGAATCGGATTAAAGGCTTCAGATAACAGGGATCGACTTGGGAAACCCAAAGATCCTCCTGGGCAAATCCCGGGAAATCGCGAATATTGCCGTTGGAATCTACGATCAGTTTCTGTATTCCGCGGCCCTCATCTATGAAATATACAGGCTCACCCCCGCCGAATGTTTCCCACTGTGTCAGCGGCGGATGCTCGGCAATTGGAGCCTTGGGGATTTCAGGCTGTTCGCTTACAGCTTGGCGTTCTTCTGGCACAAATTCAACGAAGCCTTCTGCCTGCATCTCATCCAAAACACCGGGTTCTATGTACTGGGCATCGTCTGTAACATATACATCAGTGCTGTTATAGTCAGCAAATATGCAGCTGATTTTTTCGCCGTCCCGAATGACGATCCAGTCCTGTGAATATTGGGAACTTCCAATGGGGTTTCTAACCAGGAGTATTTTCTTTTTATCTAATTTCTCATCTGAATAGCCAATATTCTCCGTCCAAAAGTGCGCAAAGCTTCTGTAGCTTTTTCCTGCCACACGAAGCGGTTCTCCACGGTCATAGACTTTATTTGTTTCATTTGGCTCCAGTACTCGCTTTTTTTCACCAGGTCCTTTGCAGACCCACTCCACTTTCTCCAGCTTTATTTGAGCTGTTCCATAATTCACCAATTCCATGCTGCCAAGACGATGTAATAGCAACCGGTCCTGAACCGCTTCCTTGTTATTGAACAGTTTTCCTAACAGACCCATTGTATTTCCTTCCTTTCCAAAATCTCCCACCGGGGGATTTTTTGTTTTCTCAGCTGCCGTTTTTGCCCAGGCAGCCTCCTGGTCTTTCGACCAGGAGTACAATGGCACCAGGACTCCCCAGGATGTTAGCATCTGCACAATTGATAGCCAGCCATGAAGCAGGTGCAGCCTATAGGCCATAGGGACTTCTCCGTCCTCTACGATCGCATCCATCTTTGCGGTAACATCCCGGCCCCACAGCGTTGATACCGCAAACAGGATGAGCGAGATGAAGATCATGTAATTCCGACTCCGCCGCCAAAGGGGAGAGGGTGCTCGTTCCGATTTCCGGAAAAGGCGGACGATCCCGCTTACGGAAATCAGGAAAAAACCACTGCACAAAATCAAAAAGTTTACGCCGATAAAGAAGGAATCCATATCCTCATACAGCTGATTTACAGGGGCGTGGAATTGCCAGGCTCCGTATTCCGGTACAACGAATATCAATTCCAGCAGGATCATACACAGGCACACCGCCGCCGCAGCCAGCAGACCGATGAACTTGAGCCACCTGAATATCTTCTTTTTCATGGAATTCTCCTCCTCCGTTATAACTGCACCGGCAAGCTCAACGCTCTTCCCGCAGTTCTTCCCGAACCTGCATCAGAATACGACCCAGGTGGTTTTCTCCCTCGCCGGTCTTGAGGTCCACGCCCCAGAAGGTGTCGTGCCAGCCATTACCCTCCTCCAGCACCAGATTGCCGGTGGCCAAGAGCTGCTGCTTCATGTCCTGGTTCTGGGTGAACTTGGCACGGACGATCTCTTCCATGATGGGCAGCTTTACTGCTTCCCAGTCCGGGCGGAGCGTTACATGGCGGCCCAGACGCTTGGCCTCATTAGAGCGAAGGGCGGTGAACTGGGGCTTTTCTTCCGGATTGACGCACTTCTGAGCCTGGAAAGCCGCTTCGGCGTTCTGATAGGTCAGGCCTTGGTAGGTCACAGGAGCGTCCCAGAAATTGCTGAGGAAGTAGTACTCATTTCGGAAGCAGTTGACGGTAGGCTTGCCGATGCCGCCGTTCTCCTGGATCAGCTGCCACACCTTCGGGTGACACATGGCTTCCGCGCCGGGCGAGCCGTCCCGGAGCATATCCCGGACGGCGGAGGAGCTGATCCCGTCGATGCCCTCCGGGGCTTCGATCACATGGAACCGGTCCTTGTGCTGACGCAGATAGTCGTTGGCCTCGATGGAGGCTTCCGGGTCCTCTCCATCCCGCTTGACGACGATGATGTGGAACCGCTCTAAAAATTCGTCGATCCGGTGCCACCGGGAGAAGATATCCACCTTATCTCCGCCAGCCAAAAAGAACAGTTCCGCATCCGGGTACTTTGCCTGTACCTCCAGCATGGTCTCATAGGTGTAGCCCTTGCCCTTCCGGTGGTACTCCAGGTCGTCCGCCAGCAGCCGGGGGTCCTCCTCTGCCATAGCCCGCAGCATCTTCATCCGCTTGGTTTCGGACAAAACCTCCTCTGGGTGCTTGGCCCGCTTCATCTTGGACTTGACATAGCCCTGGGAGGAGGGGACAAAGATCCCCTTGTCCGCCCCCAGTGCGTTTACAGCGCCCAACAGCAACCGCAGATGGGCAATGGTGGGCGGATTGAAAGAACCGCCCAGTACAATGATTTGCTCGTGCATATGATTTTCTCTTTTATTCCTTTCTGTTTAGAATGCACCCTCTCTGCTCAGCCGATTCTCCAAGCTTTGGATGCACTCCTCAATGATTTCCTTTGCGGCCAGGGCATTGACCCATTCCGCCGGGATACTGTTATAGCCGTAGTACAGCCCCGCCAATCCACCGGCCACGGCAGCGGTAGAGTCCGCGTCATAGCCCATGTTTACACAGGTCAGGACGCATTCCCGGTAAGAATCGGTATTCATAAGGGCCCACAGCGCCGTCTCCATGGTTTCCACAACGTAGCCGCCGCTGTAGATGGCGGCTTTGGGGAGGGCTGCCAGGTCGTCCGGGGCAGCGATCCGTTCCCAGTAGTTCAGGACGATCTGAAATCTCTCGTGGCGACTGTACCATTGCAGGGCATCCTGGGTCCCTTCCCGGATGGCATTCTTCAGCGAAAAGCCGTCCAGAATGTGAAGGGCGATGGCAAGATAGATGCCACAGGCGGATTGGGCCAGAGGGTGGCGGTGGGTCAGGCCGGAGATTTTATGAATATCCTCCATGGCTCGCTTGGAACTTGTGATATGGATGCCGTATTTTTGATACAGCACGAAAGCCATGGGCAGAATGCGCATCAGGGAGCCGTTGCCGTTTTCATTCATCTTGTTGCTGCCACACAAAGCGGGAGTTACACCCTTCCGGTAGCGGTCGATGGCCCAGGCGCATGTATTGCCAATGTCAAACCGTTTCCCACCGGGGCTGTAGGCGCCTCGGCAGCACCAGTCGTCAAACCGTTCCATGATGTCGTGGGTACAGTAGTAACCCTTTTGGCCGATGCTGTCCGCCAGACAAAGAGTCATGCTGCTGTCATCAGACCAATAACCGGCGCTTTGGCCATGAATGCCGCCGCCCACCATTCCTGTGATGGGGTTCTGCTCCAAATCTGCCCGTGTCCGGCTCTCCGCAGGTACGCCCAAGGCATCCGCTACGCACAGGCCGTATATTCCATTTCTGACGGATGACATAGAAATGCGCTCCTTCCTTACTGTTTTTGCCTTGTTGCAGGTGCCCCTTTTTTAACAACACCTAATCCAGCACATCCGACTCGTCGATCACAGGCTCCATGTCCGGCAGAATGTAGAAGAAATCCATGCGGTGCTCCCGGGCGTATTGCTGGGCATAGGACTCATCCCACACATAGGGCCGTAGATTTTCGCAGTTCCAGAAGGAATTTGACGCAATCGTTGTGACGCTCTCCGGAATCGTTACTTTGGAAAGCTGATGGCATCCGGCAAAGGCGAACGCTCCGATTTCCGTCGTTTCTTCCGGAACCTCGTAGGTGTCTCCCGGCCTGCCGCAGGGGTAGACGAGCAGCTTGGTGCCGGTTTTGTCAAACAGCACGCCGTCTATAAGGGAAAATTCAGAGTTCTCCGGGGCCAGCTTCAGCTCCAGCTGAGCATAGTCAAAGGGATTTCCCACTATGGAGGCAACGCTGGCCGGTATGGTCACATCCGTCAGGTCATTGCAATTTTCAAAGGCGTGGGATCCGATTTCCAGAACGCCATCGGGAATCTCATAAGCGCCCGCCTTATTGCAGGGGCAGGCGATCAGCCGGGTGCATTCCTTGTTAAAAACGACCCCATCTATGACAGAAATCGTGGGGTTCTCTGGGGAAACCTGAATTTCCGCAGCCAGATACCGAAAGGGATTGCCTTCTATAGATGTGACGCTGTCCGGAATGGTGAGCCGGGTCAGGCTGCGGCACATGAGGAAAGCATAATCTCCAATGGATGTGACTCCCTCTGGGATATTGATTTGCGTCAAGTTCACGCACTGGGCAAAGGCACATTTTCCAATCGTGCGAGCTGTTTGGGGAATCACCACACCCACAAGGTTCTCGCAACCCGCAAAAGCATAATCCGGAATGGCCGTGATTCCGTCCCCAATCCGTACTTTGGAAATCCCCTTCGGCAGATCACGAAAGAATACCTTCTCATCGGTTTCCGGAAAGGATACGATTTCCATGGTTTCTTCCTCTTCCCAAAGGACATATTCCCAGTTCCCAAGCCGATGGATTTCTTTTTCTTCCCCGCAGGTCACGCATTTCCGGTTTTCCCAGGTGTGGGTGTGGGGCTGGGGGGCTGTTTTGGCGCAGCCGCCCAGGAGCAGCACCACCAGAAGTACCGCGAACATATGGACAAGTCGTCCCATTATCTTTTGTCACACCTTTCTTCCCATGGGGAAAAACGACCCAAACACCATCCCCGGCGGAACCAACTCCGGAGGCAGCAAGCGTTCCGTTCCCGATGGAATCGTACACTCAGCCTTCCAGGAGGAAGTTCCCCGTTTGGCAATCAGGATGAATTTTTTGTACAGAGTGTCCCCTAAACGGAAAACATGGCAGTACACATGAGTTTCTTCAAAGCCGTGAAGCGTGTTGTATACCGCTTCCTGACCCAAATCAATCATACCCACCCGGCGATATTCCCCGGCCTCCATTTTGGATGGGATGTTCAGGAACGGGGTCATACTGCCAAACAGCAGCCCCATCTGATCCTGAGCTTCCACCCAGTTTCTCAGGCTGGATGTCTTCACGCTGGGGCCTTTCATGGTGGAGACACTGACAAAAGAAGGCGAATCCGGTTTCCAGTAGATGTGCGTCTCATTGCGTTCAAAGGTCGGCTGCTGTTGTTTGATTTCCGGTGTCGTATCTGCAATATCCGTATACAGAAGAAATTGATACCCGCATTTCCTGTTGCAGATTTCTTTCACCTTCCCCTCAAACATTTTCCGGGCAAAGGGGTCTCTCGGATATACCAGAAATCCCGGAAGTGCGCAAATCTTCTCCTCAGGGATATTCAACACACGGGATTCCAGACTACCCTCTCTACTGTCAAATCGTTTGTTCCAAAAGCTCATATTATCCAATTCTCCTTTTCTTCTCCGCAGGTCACGTATTTGCGGTTTCCCCAGGTGCGTTCACGAAGCTGGGGACTGTTTTGGCGTAGCCGGGCAAAAAAGCTGTCAAAGGAATAATCACAAATGAATTTCGAATGGTTTTATCGCCAGCCAGTGCCGCCGCAGAAACCGTACTTACCTGTACAAGCTTATTTACTGCCATGAGAGCAGCTGTATCGGATACGGCCATATTGGTAATGGCCGTAGTCCTTGCGGGTCAGTGTACCGCTTGGATCGCCCTGCTGGCTCCATTTCCAGTATGTGCCATGTCCGTGGCAATAGTAGTTCTTTACTTCCCCAATATAGTAGGAATAGTTATAACACAGCATCCCATAGCCCTGCCACATTCCGTCACAAATCAAGCCGGAATACCACCGGCCGCCCAAATCACTTGGGCTTTGTATCCGATGAACCATTTCCCAGTCGGAGCCGGTCACTGCGTAATCCGAATCAGGGTCTGGTTCCTGGTATAGGTAAGTCCCCTCTCCGTGCACTGTTCCATCCCGAAATTCTCCGTAGAAAGTGCCGCCATCCAGAAAATCCAGCATCCCAAAGCCGCATGGCATGTCATCCTTCAGCATACCGATGTATACCATGTCCGTTCCATTGTAGTGCGGACCGTTGCCAGACTTTGACTCTTCCATCGTGTAATTTCGTCCCGTGCTCCAGTTGAAGTCACCGTTTATCGATTTTCCATTCACATAGGTATAGGTTCCTTCGCCTTTCGGATAGCTGTCTTGGAAAGAGCCTGTATACTGGCCGCCATAAGCAAGTGTCAGTTTCCCCTCTCCGTTGGCTTGTCCATCACTGACTTCTCCCAAATAGGTACCACAGCTTTCCCCGTACCATTCCCCTATCTCATATAAAAAGGGGATCTCAGCAGTTTCCCTTGCCGGGGTTGTTTCTGTTGTCTCCATTGTTTGCGTTGTCTCTGGTATCTCTTGTACCGTCGGCTGTGTCGTTGACGGCACCTGTGCTATCGTTGGTTCCGTATAATCTATCCTGACTTCTTTTTCGTTTGCCCCTCCGTTTGTTCCCGCTACATTGGAGGAAATTCTCCCTAAGCAAAATACTGCGGTCAAGGCAACCAAAATCATCAGTGCATATACCGCCTTGGATGGGCCTTTCTTTTTAGTCCTGGCGATATTAATAACCTCTTCTTTGACTTCTTCTTTGGGCTGCACCTTTTCCCGCTCATCCGGCACCTGAGTTGCTTCCTTAGAAATAAGTACCGGTGCTATTTCGCAGGCCGGGCAAACCATCACCGTGTCCGAATATGTTCGACCGCATTTTGGACATCTTTTCATGGTAGCTTTCTTTCCTTCCTCCGGCACATTTTTCCTTTGGGACACCGCCTGAATGTGTATTTTTGGCAAATACCTTCTGCTCCGTATCCGCCCTATCAGGAACGAATTCCATCCCCGCCGCAAGCGATACAGATTCCGGTTCCGTTGCAGAGCGTGCAGGTTGTTCCCCAGATGCTACCTTTCATCGTTTCATCTACACCGTCTCCTCCACAGACAAAGCATTTTCCGGTTTCATTGCAGCGGTTGCACGGGCGTCCGGTGCTGCTCCCCGTACCACTTTCGTAGCCAACAGGCCACTGCTGTGTATGGAACAGGTCCTCGTCCAGATCCACGCCGGTATAACCGCACTCACTGCAGTGCTTTCCGGCGCATGTGCCATAGGTGCAGCTGCCGTCGCTGAATGACACCTGTATGCCCTTTGTCAGGCTGGCATACTCGCTCTTTTCATAGTGATATTTGGAAAGTGTAAAATTGTAGGGCCGCTTCGACATCGGGCGCAGCAGGCAGGCTTCCTGAAATTTGGCGTTTAGTTTGTACTCGTCACTAAACTCCCGACCATCCGCATCCTCAACGGCAAATTTCGCATCTTCCAAACCCAAAATATGGTATTCCTCATTGAGATTGACAATGTAGCCCTCTACGATCAATTTACTGCCGTCCCAGTAGGCATTTTCAACTTCATAAACGAGATTGTCCGCAACGCTTGGCTCTTCCGCTTTTACGGTTTCCGGAAGCAACGCAAGAAAAACCAGCAATGCCAAAAATACAGCGATCCTTTTCTTCATTTTGTCTGCACTCCTTTACAATGATCTCTTTTATTCCAACGCGTTTTCTTTCGCAAAAACACCATATCCGGCTTCCACCATCCGGTCCAGCTCTTCGTTTGCCGGTTCATAGTCAAGCAGTACCGCATCGAACATACAGATGGAGGCTTCCTCCGGGTTGGGTTCTACGCCCAGGCCATCCCGGTAAAGGATCGCCGCACCGTAGAAACCGCCGCCGTTTTGGGCATTCATCGCCGCCTGATACCACTGCATGGCCTCGTGGTAGTCTGTGTAGCCTAGAGCCTCATTCCGGTAAAACTCGCCCAGGCAGAACATGGCGTCGCTACATTGCAGGGCTGCGGAGCGATAGGTATATTTCAAAAACTGGGTAAGGTCCACGGGGACCCCCACCCCGTCTCCGTAGCAGATTCCTAGCCACAGCAGCCCCAGGGGGTCATCCAGATCCGCCGCCATCTGGAAATAAGAAAGTGCCTTCTCTTCGTTTACTTCGCCGCCCAGGCCCTGCTGATAGATTCGACCCAGATTGTCCATGGCCAGGGGCTCTCCGGCCTCCGCCGCCTTTTGGAAATATTCCATGGCCAAAGGCACATTCTTTTCCACATAGTCCCCGTTCAGGTAATGGACGGCCAGATTGCTCATGGACAAGGGATCTCCGGCCTGAGCAGCAATTTTGTAATACTCTATAGCCAGCGGAATATTTTGCTCGATGGTAGTGCTGTATTCCAACGCATAGCCGTAATCTGCCATCGCATCCACCGACCCGTGGTCGGCAGACCACTCGTACCACCAAACCGCTTTCTCCGGATCCCTATGGAATTTTTCCTCGTTCAGTTCTCCCCAATCGTAGGCAATTGCCAATCGGCAGCCTGCCTGGGCATCCTGCCCGAAAACTGCCTGGGCTGCCAGCTGGAGCTGGCGGGGAACCCGATAGGTTTTGCAATACCACATGCCCAGGGCTCCCGCCTCCAAAATGCATACGGCGGCAAGGATTTTCATGGCATACAGCATCTTCTGCCTTTTGGTTTGCAAGGGATAGGGAAGATGGTACAGCTCTGCCCGAAATTCCTCCATGGTCTGGGGGCGGCGGCTGGGATTCAGAGTCAGGCTGCGGAAAATCATCCGCCGGATCCGCCGGGGCACCCGCTCCCGGGGCTTCCAATCCTCTTTGATGGTGTCCGCTTTCAGACGCTCTGGGGCAGAAAGCAGGGGCTGCTGGGAAAGAATGGTGTATAGCGTGGCTGCCATGCCGTATACATCCGTCCAGGGACCAACCCTGCCATCGGGGCGGTACTGCTCCGGAGCGGCAAAGCTTCGATTTAAGGCGAAGCCGTTCTCCACCGCTTCCAGGCTGGTTGCCGCGCCAAAATCGATGAGCTTGACGGTGCCGTCCTCCTGGACCATCAGGTTGTTGGGGCTGATGTCCCGGTGGAGAACTCCGGAATGGTGTACCAGCACCAGGCTATCGATGGTGGGCCGCAGCAGCTTCAGCAGCTTTTTTACCGGCAGTGCGTGTGTCTGGCAGTAATCCTTCAAGGTCTGACCCCGGACATACTCCATGATGATATATGCGGTACTATTCTCTTCAAAGCAGTCAAAGAATTTGACCACCACGGCAATATTTTGCAGCGTCGCCAGAACATGGGCCTCTCTTGTAAAGGTTTGCAGCCCCAACTGGTAGTGCCCGGTGTGATTCGCCAGCGGGATCACCTCGTCCCCTTTCAAAACATCCCGGCTGCAAGATGCGTCGGGAAAGTATTCCTTCACCGCCACCGGCAGTTCCAGCACCGAATCCCAGGCCGCGTAAGTAATGCCGAAGCCCCCTCGCCCGATCACCGCACCCAGCTGATAGCGACCCTCCCGCAGGAAGGTCCCTTCCTCCAGCTGGGGACCCTGATAGGGAACGGATGGGTCATACCCGCAGTAGGGACATTTTCCTTCATCCTCCAAGGGGCGCATACATTGGGAACAATAAAAAGCTTCCCCTATATTCACGCTTCCACCACCTGTCTGTTGTTTTATGCTTCCATATTATCACGTTTTTCCTATTTCGTCTTGCCTGAGAAGCAAAAAGATTGATAATATCGGTTGCTTGTGATAGAATGGGCTTATAATTTACCGAGGGGGCATTCTTCATGGGGATTTCCGGAAGCGAGCATAACCTGAATACCATCGCGATCGTAGAGCTGATCCGCAACGGGCAAAGTATTGAGGACTTGGTCAGTCAGGCCAAGCTCCCCAGTCTGGCCTCCTGCCTGAACGAAATGATGGGCCGGAAGGGCTACTCCACCGCGATCACCGCTGATATGGCAGACATCAATCCCGCCTCTCTGCATAAGATCATGACCAAAAAGATGGCTCCCTCCCGGAACGTGCTGCTGCGGATCGCCTTCGCCCTGGAAATGGATTTTGAGGAAACTCAGGTCCTGCTGAAATCCGGCAACTGTGCCGCTCTCAGTGCCAACCGGAAGCGGGATCTATACATCATCCAGGGGATTGAGAATAAGACACCCTTTGACGAAGTAAACGAAGCGCTGCAAAAGCACGATTTGCCGGATCTTTACAGCAAAGGTTAAACATAACGGGCCCCACCAGGCAGCAAATTGGTCAGCTGTTCTGGCGGGACCCGTTGTTTTTTATGCCCAGACCCGGCGCATCATGTCCTCGCTGATCTTATTCATAACGTCCATAATTCGCGCAAGGGCTTCAAGGGCAATTTCTCCAACATCCCCGCTGGCAAGGGGCATGTCGTACTCCATCTGAAGGGTATTGTCTGTGCAGTTGACAACAAGCTTCACAAAGCGATACTTACTGTTGCATTCATTGGCAAAGGTGAGCATATCCGCCCGCTTCTCTTCCGGGAATTTGACCAGATCAAAGGCCCGGATCGCCACATCGTTGTCCTCGTCCCGGGAAATGAACTGGATCCTGTAGGTAATGAACTTGCTCCTAATCCCACAGCTGACTACGGATAATTTTTCCGTCTCCTTAACGTCGTGGTTGAGGCCCTTCTCGGTGAGCTTGTCCGCGATCTTTTGTGTTGCTTGGTAAATCATAGTCGTTTCTCCTTTTCGGTATCGTTTTTAGTTTGGATAACTTTATTCTAACCGATTTTGGATTCTATGGATTGCCTCAAAGGCAATGTTGTTTAGACTTCTGCAGCAGTTTCCTCAGCGGGGTCTGCTTTCTTCTTTCTATGGATTTTGCCTGCGATGGCAAAGGCAATCAAGCCGGCAACAAGCACTTCTCCCGCCAGAATAGCTGCTATCAGCAGGAGCGATCCTGTAAAATCGGGGTCCGCAAGGTCTGCAATTGATATCTGCGAAAACGCTTCAGCTACAGTCAAATCAAACTCCGGCGCGGCTTGAAATATGGTGGCCACCACAAAAAGAATCAAGCCAGTCATTCCCTCCAGCGCCGCACCCACAAGAACCATACAAAAGCCATTCTTTTTACCGCCGAGGATTGCGCCCCAGGCTGCACCAAAGAGCAGTGGTACACCTACTATAGCCGCAATGTATGCAGCAGCCGTACCTATACGGTAGAAAATAAACGCCGCCAGCGCTGTGGCCAACCATACGATCAGCATTGTCCATTTGTCTTTCTTTTCAATTTTCATATTTTGTCTCCCATTCTCTTTCACATTTATTGGTGCCTTTTTCGTATTCCCTGTAACATCGATGACAGGCGGTCCCGCATATACTAACTTAAATCCCGAGTCACGTTCAGTTTCTATGCCATGGCTAAACGGATAATCGTTGTTTTTATCTACATTTGAAACGGTATCAAATTTCACGCCGCACATAGGGCACATGGATATTAATTCTGAATAATATACTTTCCCACATTTTGCGCATTTTTTCATCTTTGCTGCCTCCTTATCATTTTCTTTGCGGCTTATGATTCCTTGCGCAGTATAAAGATTCATACAATTTTCCATGCGTAAAATAATTGTACGACCTGCAGCCGCCCGCGCACCTGTTTCCATACTCACAGTGCCTGCATTGCCCGCTCAGGTTCTCTTCCGTAAACTGACGGTTGTAGGAAAAGGCGTTGGGGGCATTCCAGATTTCATACAGAGAGTAATCGCGAAGATTCCCCTCTATAAAGTAATCATCGTACATGGATTCACAGCCACGAACGTTTCCAATGCTGTCAATACCAATGCTTGTCAGTCCCGCTGTACAGCCGCGGAAAATGCCACCTCCTCTTAAATGGCTTTCTTCCTCGGTGTAATATCCGATATTATCGGCAGTACCTATAGCAAAATAAGGATCACCATGATGTTTTTCAACAAAGTCGATCACCTTTTGAAAATCAATGCGGGTTGAAAACCGCGGGTCTGATGCGTTTCCCATAGGAGAACAAGCCTGTATCTGCCATGCAAAAATTTTCTTTTGCTTTAATATTTCATACAGTTTTTCCAGACCATCTACATTCTTGCTGTGCAAAGTTGTAATGACTGAAACAGGAATGCCGCTCTCCGTGAGCACATCGATCGTGTGCATCGCTCTTGCGAAGCTTCCTTTTTCACGGAACGCATCATGGATTACCCGGGGACCGTCCACGGAAACAGAAACGGATTCGATGCGGAGCTTTTTTACCCTGTCCAACAATTCTTTTGATAAAAGGAATCCGTTTGTGATAATATTCACGCTGATATTTCTGCTTGTCAGTGCCTCTACAATCTGTTCCCAGTCCCGGCGCATAAATACCTCGCCGCCAATCAGAGAGACCCGCCTGCATCCCATCTCGCCAAGCTGCCTTGCCACATTCAGGCATTCCTCCGTCGATAGCTCATTTTCCCGTGATGCTCCGGCTCTGGAACCACAATACGCACAGGAGAAGCAGCACGCCAGTGTGATTTCCCAGACGCAGGATCTAAGGGTATAGCCACATGGTAAAAATTTTTTGCTCATAATATTCCACCGAATTATAGTTCTACTGTCATACAAGGATGTGTTTCTGGCAACTGCAGAGGCCCAGGAGGACTCGCATATAGTATTGCAAAGTTAGTAGGATCATCAACCTCCACTCTGAAGCGAACCGGGTAACCACTCTTATTGCGCGTACTATGGACATTTTCGGGCTTCTTCCAGGCTGCGGTCAGTTCTTCCTTGCACAGCGGGCAGCTCACCACAAATTCCGCATAAACTCTGTGGCATTGGGGACATCTTTTCAATTCTGATTCCTCCTTTTTTCCCAGAAACGGATGAATAGTCAGCCGACACCAGAAATTGTCGGTTTTACTCCAGTGTAAACTGGAAAAATCCGTCCTCAATGGTAATGGGTGCCAGTGTCTTATCTCCCGTCATAGGCTCCACCACTGCCTCCAGCGTGCCGCCATAGGTCAACCAGTCATCGCTGCGGTCTGTGATTTTCAGAGTGTAGGAACCGGTGGTTCTGCCGTACAGCTTCACCCCACCCTTTGTATGGTCTGCCGAATAGGTGGCGGAATTCCCTTTCTTCGTAAGCAGAACCGTTACAATCTGGCTGCTGTCCTCGGAGGTATACGTTCCGGGGCCTGCGTTGGACTTAATGGAAAGCGCCAGGTGATACATCCACTCTCCTCTGGGATTCATGCACTCATATTCCGCCTTCATATAACGGTCACCCAAAATAAAGGCTTTTGTCTGGTTCAGCTCCAGCTCCTGGCCGTCAATGGTGCAGATTATGGAATCCCCCGCACCCTGCCGGGAAACAGGCTCCTGGGGTTCCTCCCACTGCCATTCGCCCTCTTCGGCAGGGGCCTCGGTCCTGCCGGATATCGTGCCGGAGAGCTCCTTTTCGTACTCTTTTTCTTCCGCTCGGTCAAACAGCAGTTCGGCCGCCAGCAGGATGGCAAATACCGCCGCCAGGATCCCCAAAACAGGTTTCTTTTTTCTTGGCACCGGGCTCTGATACCTGGCCTGCGGGTTCTCTGCCGGCCGCCGGGGCTGCCGCTGCGGCTCTGCAGCCACAGGGCGCCTTTGCGGAGGAACGGCGTTTTCTTGCAAAGGTAATTTGCATACGGAGCATTCCGGCGTAAAATCCGAGTAAGCTCTGCCGCATTTGGGACATCTTTTCATAAATATTCTTCTTTCTCTCACATTCGTCTTCAAAATAAGGGTATTCGGCAGGTCAATCGCCCTTGGCGGCCTCATAGGCTTGATACCACTTTTCCGCTTCCTCAGCATCTTGTGGAACACCGTTGCCATTTTCGTAACAGTATCCCAGATTCCACATTGCCGCCGCATTTCCTTGTCCTGCGGCAAGGCGGAACCATTTCACCGCCTCAGCGTAGTCTTGCTGGACACCGTAGCCGTTGCGGTAGCATATCCCCAAATCATTCTGCGCATGTGCATATTTCTGATCCGCAGCAAGCTGATACCATTTCACTGCCTCGGTATAGTCCTGTTCGACACCGTTGCCATAGTAGTAGCAATCCCCCAAATTATACTGTGTCTCTGCAAGGGATAATCCCCCTTCTATAGCGAGTTGGTACCATTTTATCGCCTCGGTATAGTCCTGTTCGACACCTTTTCCATCATAGTAGCAGTTGCCTAATTGATCCTGCGCAAAGGGATGTCCTTGGTCCGCAGCAAGCCGGTACCACTTCACCGCCTCCTCATAGTCCTGCTGGATACCATCGCCCCATTCGTAGCATTGTCCCAGAGCATACTGCGCATCGGCATACCCTTGTTCCGCGGAAAGACGGTACCACTTTACAGCCTCAGGCATAGTCTGCTCGCTTTCTTCGTAGTTACGTCCTATCATAAACTGTTCTTTCGGGTCCGTAATGTCACCCGTTTGCGCACTGCCGAAGCTCTCTGTTGTAGCCGCTGCTGTAGCTGGTTCTGAAGCATTCTTCGGTGTGGGCTTTCCTCTGGAAACAAACTGGGCACCACAATACGCTACTAGGCCAAAAATGATTGCCATGATTACAACATTCGGCTTTTTCTGCTTCTGGGTCTGGACCGGCTTGCTACCCAAGCTTACATTACAGCTCGGGCACACCGTGACCATGTCGGAATAGCTTCTTCCACATTGCGGGCATTTCTTCATTTTTCTGTCTCCTTTGGTTATATTTTCTTATTACATGAAAAGCACAAAAAACAATACGATCGATACTACAATTCCCAAAGCCATCTTTCGGGCCTTTGCGATATTTCCGTCCTTGAACGCCCGCATAACCTGATCTACCAGCAGCAACGGAATGACAAGCATAAACAACGCCGGAACCGTTTCCTCGATAGCGTCCTCCATCCCGAACAGGCTGAGATTATGGAAAAAGGCACATACAAATAACACGGCAATCACATAGCCCGTGTAGCCTGCCCATGTCATTTTCGCCTTTTTCTGCGGTGGGCTTACCACCGTTTCCATGCGGACTGTTTCTGCCCGTACCGTCTCCCGCTTCGGTTTTTCTTCCGCTTCCCGCACAGTCTGGGACTGCTGGGTATTGCCAAGAACGATATTACAGGCAGGGCACACCGTTACAATGTCGGAGTAATTCCGGCTGCATTGGGGACATTTTTTCATCTTTATCTCTCCTTATCGTGATTTCAGCTTTAGGAGTGCATTCTCATTGCCGTGCTCCGCTGCCATGGTATATAGCTGGACAGCTTTTTTCTGATTGATTGGTACACCACGCCCCTCTTCATAACAGATTCCCAGACGATACTCCGCATCGGCATATCCCTGTTCCGCTGCCATTGCGTACCATTTCACTGCCTCCACATAGTCCTGGCTGACCGCCCGTCCATTTTCATAGCAGAGTCCCAAATTATATTGCGCTACCGCATTCCCATTTTCTGCCGCCTTGCGGTACCATTTTACCGCCTGCTCATAGCTCTGGGAAATTCCATATCCTCGTTCGTAATGCCAGCCAATATCGCTCTGCGCAGCCGCATACCCCTGCTCTGCTGAAAGCATACACCACTTTAAGGCCTCTTGATAATCCTGCGGAACGCCACGTCCGCGCCTGTAGCAACCGCTTAGATTGTGTTGTGCCACAGCGTCTCCATTTTCTGCTGCCTTTTGATACCATTTGACAGCTTCTTGAATGTCCTTATGGACACCGTTTCCTATATCATAACAATACCCAAGAAGGCATTGCGCCCTCGCATCCTCATTCTCGGCTGCCTTTCGATACCATTTGACGGCTTCCTGAATGTCCTTATGGACACCGTTTCCTATTTCATAACAATACCCAAGATGGCATTGTGCCCTCGCATTCCCATTCTCGGCTGCCTTTCGATACCACTTGACGGCTTCCTGAATGTCCTTATGGACACCGTTTCCCATTTCATAACAATACCCAAGATTGCATTGTGCCAGCGCTTCCCCATTTTCTGCTGCCTTTCGATACCACTTGACGGCTTCCTGAATGTCCTTAAGGATACCGTTTCCCATTTCATAACAGTACCCAAGATTGTTTTGCGCCGCCGCATTCTCTTGCATCGCGGCTTTTTGATACCACCGGACAGCCTGCGCGTAATCCCGGGCTATCCCCTTCCCATGAAAGCAGCACCATCCCATTTTGAACTGCGCATCCGGATTTCCCATTTCTGCCGCGATGCGGTAGCTACGCACCGCACCTTCCATATTGCCCAGTTTCTCACCCGTCAACCCCATCTGGTAGTACCCCTCAGGGGAAAGCGTATTCCGATCGGTTGAATTCTCCGATTCTCGCTGCTTTATCCCCACCATGTTGTCTGAAGCATCCAGGCTGATCGCACAGGCCGGACATGTCATAACGATATCAGAGTACCTTCTTCCGCATTGCGGACATTTTTTCATGGATTCTCGTCCTTTCTTTCTGTCAAACTACCCGGAAGCTCTGATCCTGGCTGCCCAGCCAGAAGGTATCTCCGGATTTCAGCAAATAGCCCTTCATAGGGGTACAGCGGCTGCCGTTGAGCCAGGTGCCGCCGGGGGTACCCAGGTCTGCCAGGTATACGCCGCCGTTTTGCTGCAGCAGCTTACAGTGCAGCGGGGCAATGCCTGGGGTATTGACAGGATAGCTTAACCGACAGGACTGGTCGCTGCCTACCAGGATCTCGCTGCGGGTCAGGTGGAACGCAACGCCGCCATGGACACCATTGATGCCCTGGATGGTAAGATTCAACGTCTGCGCACCCGCCGCCCCTGCTGCCTGGCTGCCGGACACGGGAACCTTGGCTACCAGCTGCCGGAAGGAAGCCCGCATAGCCCGCTGGGCGTTGAGCCATACCACAAGAGTAATGACCACCAAGGTGATCAGAAAATGCTCACTTGAAAAATAGTTCCACCCCATATGGCAGAAGAAAGAGATCGCGAAGCTGATCAGAAACGCCGGTCTGGTGATCGCTTGTTTGGGTGTATCACCGTTACCGATGTACAGTGCGGCAATGGAGGCATACGGAGCGCAGTACATAACGTGACCATGAAACGCACACAGCGCACGCAGCAGTGTCACTGTTGTCACTCGGACATATCCTACCAAATCCATCCACATCCATCCGCTGAGCATCACATTCAACAGCTCATCTCCGCTGGTCTCAAAATTCTCCCCCAGTGTCTGTGCAAATGCCTTTGCATACTCACGGTAAGCATATTGGGCGCTTTCAAAGGCGGCGAAGCCGGCTCCCACCGCCGCACCGATAGCCAAGCCGGTCAGGCCATACATCTTTCCGTTTTTCTTCTTGATTTTCTTGATGCAATACAGTGCTGCCAAAAGCTTTCCCGGTTCCTCCGTCAACGGCGCCAGAAAGGACTCGGAGGAGAGGTTCAATAATCCCAGAAGCATTGTAAAAAACAGGGACAGTACACCGCCGGTAAAGAAGAAGCCAAACATATCCACCAATGAAATATTCCGGGGCGCATTCATTTCCCAGAAAAAAAGCATCAGCGTCAAAGGCACAACGGCAGGCGGCAGAATGAAATATAACAGATTCAGCGCCGGATATTGGCATACTCCTGTCAGCAAAATCCAGGCCAATATCACCCCCGCCAGTGCCAGAGATGCCGCACCCAGCCCTAAAAATACCTTTCTGCACAGCCAGGGCTGCTGCCACTTCTGGATCATGCCAACTTCATCGCTGACAGTGTCCAGCGTGGTGCCCGCGATCATTGCATAGTCCGCGTCTTTCTGGGTATGCTTTTCTTTCAGTCCCTGGAAAATATTCAGCCAGGTAAGCTTCATAGGCTCCCGAAGGATCCGTTCATAAATTGACTGTGCCGCTGCCATAATGATCTCCTTTTTCTCTTTCTTCTCTGTGCTTCGCCTGTTGTGCCAACCTACAGATCGTAATACTCGTTGTACTTCAACCGCACTCCGCAGTTTGGACAGAATTTGACCTTCGCCGGGTCATATACTTTCCCACATTGGGGGCATTGCAACTTTACGGGTGACGTGAATAACGTCTTAGCACCTCTTGTGAGCTTCTCGAATACATCCTCGTATATGTAAATTGTTGGCTCTCTATCTACCATTGGCTGGTTTGATTCCCATTCATAGCTGCCCTGCCGGGAGTTTCCCTCCGGAGAATACTGCCAGCTCCTGGGCTGCTGGAACTTTCCGCGGTAGGGGTTTCCGGTCCTGTTTCGCTGTGACCCGGCAGGGGTCCGGTAGGGTTCCGAATGCCTGGGCGATTCCGACACCGGTTTTTCCGGCTGTGCCGGTTGCTGGTTCGGCGTTTTTTGCGCCTTTGCCCAGCCACCGGTTGGGGTAGGCTTTTTCAGCGTTGTTGTACCGGAATAGAGCTGCTTTTTTTGCTCTTCTTCCCATTTCTTCTGTTCCTGGACAAAGGCCGCCCGCTCTTTCTCTACCTCCGGTCTCGTGGGCCGATCCAACTGGGAAAGATTGACCACCGACACTACGGTCAAATCATCGTGGACTCCGCAGTCTTCGGCCCATTGGGACAGATACTCTTTTGCTTTCTCCGGGGCTGTCCCGGGCGCGGGCCGCTTACTGTAGACCAGATCCGCAAAGAAGGGGTAATATACCCGATTGTTCCGGGCCGCGTTTCCCACATAGGAGTCCAGTACGCCGTCCGTAGACATTACGAATGCCGCCACGTTCGTGACCCGCTGAACCTGCCACATACGGTCGGCCTGCAGCGTGAAAACGCTGTTGGCTTCCTCTCCTTTGATCCGCTGGGTGATCATCTGGTATTTCCCGCTGACTCCCTCTGCTACAATACCGTCATCGCCTACATGGCAGATATAGAGGGTATCCCCGTCATAGATCGCAGCTGTCAGAGTGGACTGAAACTCCACCGGTGACCGTCCGTTCCGGTCCGCAAAGTCCTCCACCGCGGTTCTTGCCTGGTCAAACGCATAATCAAAAAGCTTTGTCGCTTCCTCCTCCGGAAACTGCCGCAGGGTCAGCTTCTTCCCGCCGCTGCGGGCGTGTAACTCAGCTCGGATACACTCCAGCGCTTTGCTGACCGCCGTGTAGGCTCCCCAGTGGGACAGCGCACAGCTGCCGACGCCATCCGCAATGGCCAGCACCCAAACTTCTTCCTCCGGAAGATAGGTAAAGTCATTGTAGTCCTGGCAAGGAGTACCGGAGGAAATATGCGAAGTACCCCGGACAGACATTCCGTAAACGCCGATATTTCCCTCCCGCAGAGCCAACCCCGGGTCTTTTGTAGGTGGGAAGCGGTGTTCAATGTCGCCGTCTTTCTCGCTGTCCTTCCGATTCGTCTCCGGCTGCTCCGGTTCCTGCTTTTCTGCCGCAGAGGGTTCTATTGGGAGCAGTTCGTTTCTGCCTTCCTTTACATCGTCATCATCCAGCGGAACATCATACCTGTTAAAATCTTTGTCCATGAATGCCATGCCTCCATTCCGTTTTCATTGGCTCTTAAAAGAGCCAGCCACGTTTCTTCTCCACGTTGACGGTCGTTTCCGCCAGCTTCTGATTCACATCGTATATTTCAATTTTGTGCGAACCGGCAGCGGCATCGCTGATGGTCACATTCATCATCTCCCCGACGCCGTACTGGCTCGCCATAGGCTGCATCGGGCCGATGGCCCCATTGGGGGCGGTATAAACATAGTAAAAGGTATGCTTCTGCCCTACAGGGCCATTCTTGATCCGGAAATGGCAGCAGACCGTATTGCCGGGCCGGAAGGTCTGTATGTTGGTGCTGTAATCGGAAGTCACCGAATTGTTCACACTGTGCTCCACCTCCCAGGTCTGGGCGGAATACGCCGGTGTATTCTTGCTGCTGGGGCTGCCGGAAGGGCTGGGGGCAGGGGTTCCGCCGCCAGATACCGTGCCGTTTGCCAGGAACAGGTCATAGCGTGTCTTCGCCGCACACAGTTCACACGTTCCCCGGCTGGCCAGGTAGTAATGCTCCGGGTTCCTCCGGCACTTGATCAGGTCCGCTTTCGGCCCCTTGGTTCGCTGGAAATACTGATACAACTGGTAGCGCCAATAATTCGCTGTTGCCCGCTCATTGATTTGAGACATAAAGTTGGTCTTGTTATAGCCAAAGGTCCACCGGAAGCCATCCTGAATGGTTCTTGGCAGCATGGAGATCCTTGGCGCGTAGGCCGGAATATCGTAGCCGGGCACCTGCTTGATAAACGCGCAGCTTCCTTCCACAATATTGGTGGCCGCCTGATCCTGGGATCGGGACTGCTTGGCGGTACACAGAGTCGTTACGTTATTGAACCGCGCTTCTCCCGGCTGCAAGGGCCGGAGGGTAAAGGGATGGCAGTTGCCCATCAGCAGAATAAAGATATGCACCGCCAGGGCAAATTCATCCGTGTGCTTGGTGAAATTCGCCCGCCGCAGATCCCGCCCCTGGAGTTCCGGCGCCAAAAACTCACAAATTCCTACATTGCAGGGATAGCGAGTCCCGGTATCCGGGTCGGTTATGTCAAAGCTATCCACGTCCAGGATGGTGATGGTTCCATCTCCGTGGATCACTATATTATTCGAATTCATATCCCCAACGATGTAATTGTGCTGATGGATGTAGTTTACCGTCCAGGCCAGATGATAGGCCACCATCAGGGAGTACCGCCAGTCGTAGTTGGGGAAAACCTCGTGGCAGTCATTGCTGTGTCGCTCATTGTTTCTGGCCACAACATAAATGGGATGGGTATCTTTTACAAAGGGCATGGCATACCCCACAAATCTTCCGTTTTCATACACCACCGCCTGGGGCCAGGCAATCAGGAGGTGAACCCCATCGGCCTTCGGCTCCAGGGGGTGCTTGATCATACACAGCAGCTTCTTTTCCAGGAGAGCCTCCGGCTGATGGTAGACCTTGATAACCAGTGTCGGGTCATCCGTCAGAAATACCGCACCCTCGCCGCCTTTGGCCAGCTGCTTTTTCAGGCAGAATCTTCTGCCGGTGCTACTTGTTAAAATGGAGCCTTCTGTTGCCATTGACGTTCCTTCTTTCTCTTTCGCTTTTGTCTACCCTGCATCTCCCGTGCCGAAGATGCAGGGTAGACTTCTGTTATGTTACAATCGAGACAATAATCAGAATAACCAACGTGGGAATCGAAGCATACAGGCCAAACAGTTCGTTGGCCAACGTGGTGACCGCCAACGCGATTTTTCCAAGCTCCTGTTTCCCTTTGCTTTCTGCAACCTTTTTGGGAATCAGTCCCAGCACAAAGCCCATACCGATTGCGCCAAGCATCGTTGCCATAGATACATCCAAAAATGCAACGAGTACAACGGCAATGACTGCAACGACATTGTAGATAATCTTCGCGATCTTGTCTCCGCTGCCACCGGTCGAAGCCGTCTGCCGATTCGTAGCCGACTTCGGCGAGTCCGAAATCACCTGTTCCCGAGCTTCCGACAGTGCCACATTGCAGCTGGGGCACTGCTCCACCATATCGGAATAACTCCGTCCACAGCTAGGACATTTTCTCATATTCTCTTTCCTCCTTTTACAGGTCAATCGTCATACAGGGGGGCGTTTCCGGCAGATCTGCCGTTTTCTCACCAACTTGCGACTTGATGGGCACTGCCATACTGCTGGACAGCCAGACAAAAGCCTCCTTGAAATGATTCTTTTCTGCCTTCAGCACTGCCCCGTTGCCATTGGCGGTATAGCTCTTCAGCGCCCGAATATCCGCATCGGCTCCAATGCCCATGGGGAAGAAATTGACCTTCCGATTTGCCAGGGCCTCCGCCAGTCTCTGGTGGGCATCCGCATCAAATTCCGTGTCCGTAGCGCTTCCGTCGGTCAGCAGGAACAGCCAGGGCTTGTAATAGTCTGTGCCAAGCTGGCGGTACAATGCTTTCTGCTGCTCAATCGCATCCAGACCGGTAATGATGGCTTCGTTCAAGGCAGTCAGACCACCTGCTGACAGGGTAGGCGCCACATAGTCCGCAGCGGGGCAAAAGGGAATCTCTACCGTAACTTCCGTGTTGAAGTTAATGACGCACACATCCGCCACGCCGGAAGCGTGTGTATCCGACATCAAAGCCTCGCCAAAGGCCCGCAGGCCCTCGTTCAGCTCGTCAATGGCATGCTCACTCTGCATAGAGCCGGAAGTGTCCACCAGCAGGACGCAAGCAATGTGCTTTTCTCCAGAATTCATAATACCAGGCATTTTGTTTTCCTCCGTTTTCTTTATTTTCTCTTTCTATAGCAAGGCAGCGGGGCACTGCCGGTTGCTTACTGTTGCCCGGAGCACCACCATTTACAGTTCAATCGTCATGCAGGGAGGCGTTTCCGGCAGGTCAACCTTGTTCTGTCCGGGCACCGAGGTGCTGGCTACTGCCATACTACTGGACAGCCACACAAAGGCCTCCTTGAAGTGATTCTTTTCTGCCTTCAGCACCGCCCCATTGCCATTGGCGGTATAGCTCTTCAGTGCCTGAATATCTGCACCGGCTCCGATGCCCATGGGGAAGAAATTGACCTTCCGATTTGCCAGGGCCTCCGCCAGTCTCTGATGGGCATCCGCATCGAATTCCGTGTCCGTAGCACTTCCGTCGGTCAGCAGGAACAGCCAGGGCTTGTAATAGTCTACGCCTAATTGGCGGTATGTTGCTTTCTGCTGTTCAATCGCATCCAGACCGGTAATGATGGCCTCGTTCAAGGCCGTCAGGCCACCGGCAGACAGAGTAGGTGCCACATAGTCCACGGCAGAAGAAAAAGGGACCTCCACCGTGACTTCCGTATTGAAATTAATGATGCACACATCCGCTGCGCCGGAAGCTTGTGCATCCGACATCAAAGCCTCGCCAAAGGCCCGCAACCCCTCGTTCAGCTCGTCAATAGCTGCTCCGCTCATTGATGTAGAAGTGTCCACCAGCAGGACGCAGGCAATGTGCTTTGCCCCGGGATTCATAATATCAGGCATTCTATTTTCCTCCGTTTTCTTTATTTTTCTTTCTATAGCAAGGCAGCGGGACGCTGCCGGTTGCTTGTGGTGATTGGGTTATAGTTCTATCTCGAAAATAGGGGTTGAATCTGAATTCTCAACCTTAGGAATTTGCCAAGAAGGTTCACAAATTGGCCATAAACAACCCCTACAGAATTCGTTCCAATGTTTGAAGCTTAGCCACTGAATGGCATTGTAACCACTGTTCTTCAAACACTCCACATTTGATTCGTAGGTAAATGCGCAAGAATTCAGCCGCCTCTCCGCTAAATTTTTTGAAAGGGTCTGCCAAGCCTCATCCGCCAGATCTTCGTCCTCCGGTGTGCTTCCCAGCAGCAGGACAATCCAAGGCCTATAATAGTCAATTCCCAAGGACTGATACTGTTTCTTCCGCAGCGCGATCGTATCCACAGCCGAGAGAATACCGGCGTTCAGATTTGCGGAGCCGGAAGCTTCCAATCTGGGTATGTCCCCGGCTTGAACCCGGTGCGGCACAAATCCCAGCGGACAGTTCAGAGGAATCAGATAGCTATCTAACTTGCCAGAAAGATACGTGTCGTTTGAGACCAACTCAAAAAGGTAGCACAATGCTTCGTTTATTTCCTCCATGGGTTTTCCGCACATAGCTTGCGAATTGTCCGCCAGCACTACCAAGAGACAGTGCTTTTCTCCCGGATGCTCAATCCTTCCAAGTTTTTCCTCTGATTCTTCATATGTCCAATCCTGCATAGCTTTTCCTTTCAGCCAAGCGGCCCCTTACGGGCGGTCGTCTTCATAGTAGTAAATAGCGCAATTCCGATTGTTGAATGTGCGTCCAAGGCCTAAGCTCGACTGCACCTTTGTTTTTCTGCTGAGCCATACCTCCTGAAAAGGCGTTGGATTGCACCAGGAATCCGTTGAAAACGCATATGCCCCAATCGTTTTCATATTCGGCGGGACATACAGCACCCCCGGCCGAGTTTGCATGACCCCAAAGTCCACTGTTTTTAATCTGGGGCATTCCCCAAAGGCTTGTGAGCCGATCAAATATATATCGGGATGTGCAATAACTGTTTCCAACCGTCTGCACCGCCAGAATGCTCCTACACCAATCTCAAGAATTGTTTCCGGGATGATAACCGTCTGCGGCCTCAACGTTGGAAGTATTCCTCCAAACGCTTGATTTTCAATCCTTACCACCCGATGCCCCCGAATCTTTGCCGGGATCACCACCATGGCCCGATTCCCCACATACTTCTTGATCCCGCAGTCGCCGCCATGGGCAGAAATCACAAACTCTTCCTCCGGCGTAGGCTGGAACTGGTGGCGGTTGGCATAAGTCACGGGGATATTCTGCACGCTGTTCTGGCTTATACTGCCTTGGGTTCCGCCCCCCGGATAGGTACCGGAACCCGACTGCTGCACAGGCGGCTGTATCGGAGACTGCACAGCGGTCTGCCCGGCACCATTTATGATGTTGCTACCGGCCCCTCCGCCTAATTCCGCAGCCGGATCTCTTTGCACCGCTTGCTGATTTGCCAAAGCAATTTTGCAGGTGGGACACTGCTGGACGAAATCGGAATAGGCCCGACCGCATTGTGGACATTTCTTCATCGTCTCCCCCCCTTATCTGTAATCCTCATAGTAGAAAATACGGCATCCTTGGCCAAAGGGCTCAGGCTCAAACCATTGCGGTTTCAGCTTTTTACTGATCCATACATTGCTGAACAACGGCTTGTCCGAAATGAGACTTTTTGTCCATCCCCGCCCTCGGTTTAACAATCCCTCCGGAAACTGCACTTCCCCCGGCCGCATTTCCCCCACACCAAAGTCAATTGTTTCCAACTCTTTACACCCGCAAAAAGCATACTCTTGTATTACTTTGATTCCGGAATGTGCCCACACATATTTCAATTTTGTGCAATTACAAAAGGAATAGGCGCCAATGCATACCAACGACTCTGGAATCACGACCTCCTCAATTCCTGCATTTTGAAAAGCATGTGCAACGATAGTCACGCACCCAGGTGATATTGTCACCTTTCGCACTCTATAGTCATTCCGAAACGCCGATTCTCCGATAGCAATCACCCTATGTGAGCCAATCATGGGCGGAATCACGACATCCAAATCATTTCCGATATATTCTTTGATTTCACACTCGTCCCCTTTGATTCTGACGAGGAAATCCGTCTGGGCAGAATATTGGAAGCTCTTGTCCACGTTTTCTACTTTAGGAGGATACGGCGGAATCATGCCACTGTGCGTTCTTTCTTCGGATTCTTCGCAAATATCGTGGCTCCTACCGTTGATGACAGCCTCCGTCCCACATCCGCAACATGGACATTGTCCGACAATATCCGAATATGTGCGACCGCATTGCGGACATTTCTTCATGGATTTCCTACCTCCAATGTTGCCTCCGGCTTATCCAGCTTTTTCTCCATGTCGATCAGCTTCCTGTGGTAGTAGTCCCTGTCACTTCTCACATGGTCCAACCGATACTGAAGTTGCCGATTCTGCTTCTCCACCTGCTCCAGTTCAGCGGTTTTCTGCGCCAGCTTCTCTTCTGTCTGCTTTTGCTGCTGCTCTAACTCTTCACAGCGCTGTACCGCCTGGCTATAGTCTGCGGTGGTTATCTGTGGAAAAAAATATCTTCCCACCGCCAGTCCACCTCCCAGGCACAGGACCAGCGCCGCCGCGGCCGCACCCACTTTCAGTGACTTCCCACGCCCTTTAGGCTTTCTTTCCGCACTTTCGACTGTTACAGCAGGGGCAGGGGCATCCCTATCCGGCTCCACGCCCATCCGTTTCCTTTCTCCGCTCGGTACCGGCTTACCGGCCAGACGAAGCTTGCGGTACTGGGTACTTTCCTCTTCGATGGTCCGCCAGATTTTTTCACTGAAGGGCGGATGAATGCCCTTCTGGATTCCTTCGTTGGACACGGCGCAGACCATGGTCAGATCATCCGTAACACTTTCCCGGTATTCATCGCTGAGCAGATATGCCTTGTACTGGCTGAGCACCTCGTCCGGTTCCTGCTTTGCCAGGCCGTAAACCGCATCCTCCATAAAGCCATAGTAAACACCGTTGTTATAGTTGACGTTGAAGGCATCCGTGTGCCTGGCAACAAAAGCATCCAACACGCCGTCGGTAGCCATTACAAACGCGGTGACACCGGATGTCGCCCCAAAGCGCCACATTTTCGGCCCGCTCTGCAGGGGATAGACGCTGCTGGCCTCCTCCCCCTTCAGCCGCTGCGTTGCCAGGAAAACCTTGCCGTCCTGGGTCTGCACCACGATGCCGTCGTCTCCGACGTGTCCGTGAAAAAGGGTCGTTCCGTCATAAATTGCCAGCGACAACGTCGATTGCAGAGAAAACACCGCCTGGGGCGGCTCTGCCCGGTCCGCGCAATTCTCTACAGTCTCCACCGCTCCGTCAAAAGCCTCTTCCATAATACATTTCAGGGCTTTTTTCATGGAATCGTTTTGAAGATCCAGTATCAGGGCCTGACCGCCCGCCAGTTCCTTCAAGCCTTTTTGGGTAAGCTCCAATACCGTTGTTACCGCCGTATAAGCTCCCCAATGGGACAGTGGACAGCTGCCGACTCCATCGGCAATGGCCGCAACCAAAAGCTTCTCTGTCTCCATCAGGCACACATCACTGTAATCCTGACAGGGTACCGGCGGATCATTTTGCAGGTGGGAAGCCCCCTGCAGTGACACGGCAAACCCCCTAAAAATAGAACTTGATACGGTCTTTCCCTCCTGAGTGGGAGGAAATGCTGCTGTAATATCCATATGTATAGCCCCTTTCTAATGTTTGTTCTGAAATGCCCGCAACCGTGCCGCTGCCTTACACAGACCGCATCCATGCTGATAGTTCAGATAAAAATGTGTCCGGTCATTGGGACAAATTCTGCACAAATCCGGGTCGTATATTTCCCCTAAAAACCGCTCTAAGTCATGCGCCCATTGGGCCGCCGGAGTTCTGGTCTTTTCCACAAGACGGATTTCCGGCTCTGTATAGCAAAAGGTCTGGTAAAAGTCCGCAATCAAATACCCCGGAAGCATCTCCTCCAACCTGGGCGCGCCAATAGGGATCTCCACCCCTGGATGATGTCCCACAAAGGGGGAAACGCCTCTGGCGATCCGCTCCACCCGCTGGTTCACATTTCCGGAATCCTTGATCCGTACCTGCTGCACCCCACTAAACGGGTGATAATCGTTCATTAAAAGCCGAAAAATATGAATCGCCAACCCAAAATTATCACTATATACAGAAAAAACAGAATTGGCGGACTCCAGATTTCTTCCCTGCAGCTCCGGTGCGAGATAATCCTCCATGCCAACACAGCAGCGATGATGAATGCCGCTTTCCGGGTCCAGCAGGTCAAAGCTATCCGTATCCAAAAGGACAAGGCTCCCTGAATCGGTAACCAGAAAGTTTTTAGGATTCAAATCTCCGATAATACAATTCTGTTCGTGCAGATAGGCCACAGTTTTCGCCAGATTACAGGCAACGATTACCGGAAAAGCTCTGTTATAATTGGGGAGAACCTTTCTGTCTGATACCAGGTTGCACCCCCGCTCCACAGAAATGATTTCTAAGTTTCCCGATATTTCAGGCATCACATACCCAAGGAAATTATTACTATCCGAATACAAAATATCTAATGGCCAGGTGGTCTGAAACGCGAACCTGCTCAATCCGCCCCCGTTTTGCACATCTTGAATCGGGTGCTTTACCATGTACCACAGCTTTTGTTCCGTTCGCTTTTGGGGGTTCTTAAAGATCTTTGCTACCTGCGCTTTCCCCTGAATGCGAAAAACATCACCCTCTCCGCCGCTTCCGATCAGTTCTCCAAATTGGTATTCTCTTCCGGAATAGCTCCGCACATTCAGCAAGTCTGTCCGGCCTGCTTCCATATAACCACCACCCTTACCAAAATAATACCAGCCTTTTCTTTTTAATAATTGCCGTTCAGGCAATTATTAAAAAGATATTTCATCTTTCTATGAAATCCATGGTCGGTAAAGCACAGTTTATCAACCATACAAAAAACAGAAGATATGTGCGCTTTTTATTATAGCTATTTGACAAACAAATTACAAGTACCAGGTGGATGATAAACTGTACTTTTTCATCCGTTGCATTCCTTCACCCACCGCAAAAAGGTGCTGTGGGTGATTCCCAACTGTTTTGCTGCTGCTCTGGCTGATATCTCATGATTCTGCCAGAGCATGCTCAACTCATCAAACGCAGCAGGGCGTTCCATTGGCCGTCGGCCAAATTGAACGCCCTGCTTTTTTGCTGCTGCGATGCCCTCTGCCTGACGTTGGCGAATAAATTCCCGTTCCGTCTGAGCCACATAGGACAGGAGCTGAAGAACGATATCCGCAATCAATGTCCCGGTCAGATCCCGATCCTGCATGGTATTGAGTAGCGGCATATCCAGCACCACAATAGCCACCTGTTTTTCTTTTGTCAGGATTCGCCATTGGGCCAGGATATCATCATAATTTCTTCCCAAGCGATCGATGCTTTTGATGACGATCGTATCTCCGCATTTGACTTTACGGAGCATTCGCTTGTAATTCGTTCGTTCAAAGTCCTTCCCCGATTGTTTATCGACAAAAATGTGCTTATCAGGAATGCCGAAATCCCTCAATGCAATCATCTGTCGCTGCTCGTTCTGCTCTTTTGTGGATACGCGTACATAGCCATATTTCATTTTATTGACCTCCAATTTATCGATTTGGATAAATTGTAAGTCAGTTTGTCAACCACTGTGTTGCTTCACTGCCTGATATGAACTTCGTTTTACGATGATATATGCGGTATACTATTGTCATAGGCTGACGAAAACACGTTATTATGACAAGTTTGAGCCTACACAAAGTAATTAGCTTTATGTTTTTTGTTCGTATTGCGTAAAGGGCTACTATAAGCACAATTATCGTGCAATAAGTATTTATAGTATATCATCCAACCAAAACAATATCAATAGTCTGTTGATATCGGCATACAATATTCATAGACTATATTTGAGGTGTGGTGATTAGAAGATGAGTGCGATTTCAAAGCTTGTCGGTCAAAGAATCAGAAATTATAGAACGCAAGCAGGCATGAGCCAAGAAAGAGTTGCTGAGTTATCCGGATGTCATCCAACATACATCGGGCAGGTTGAACGAGGGGAAAAGAATGCCACACTTGAAAGCGTGGAGAAAATTGCATCAGCCTTGGATTTGCCTCTGTCAAAACTCTTTGAATTAGTTGGCGACGACACATTCGATAGCATCCCTATGAAATGTTATGAATTGTTAGCCTCCAAGAGCAAAGAAGAACAGGAAAAACTGTACAATATTATAGTCGAAATTGATGCATATAAGCACCAGTAAAGTAACAGGCTATGTGCGTTCGTAGCATTTTAGGATTAGCAGGTAAGCAGAAGCTAGTCGCATCTGATACACCTTTACATCCATGCGCATTTCAAAAAAGCATAAAGATAAAGAGCATGACTAGCAAGAGCACCCTATTTCAGGTGTACTATGCGATTTGATTGCACAAAATGTTACGACCTTCCTGTTCGGAAATCTTGTCACAGGGGACTCTAAAAAATACGGCCACACCGTTCCTAAAAGGAAAGTGTGACCGTATTCTTTACTTCTACTACTCAGTCTTTAACTCTGTCCGCAAGGAGGCTCAACTGCCGCTCCATTTCTTCCCGCAAGGCCGCAGGCTCTTTGAGACGCATCCTACCCCCAAACTGGAATAGCCAGCCCCAGAACGTTGGGCTGATTTGAACTTTGACATTGGCGGCGTACCTTTCGTCCTCTTGCCATATTTCTGTATCCTCTCCAAACTTGTCATAGATGACTCCAATCAAATCTCTGCTGAAGCTCAACGTGATCGACTCTATCTTTCCATTGTACATTTTGAATGCCTGCTCTGTATAATCCGCAACATCCGCCGCATGGATCACAGCCCGCTCATCGGCGGGTACATCCTCCAGTTGCACACGCTCCATCCGGTCCACTCGGTAATTCACAATATCGTTGTGCTTTGCTGAAAAGCACATCAGGTAGTAATTGTCCTCGTTATAAACCAACGCCACCGGGTCAACGACATAGCGTTGCCTTTCTCGGCGGTACACCTTCTGATGCTTTTCATCCAAATCAAAATAGCAGAAAGAAACTTTTAAGTGTCGGCGCAATGCCCCCTCCAAAGTTTCCACAGAGTAGTAGATTTGCTCGTTGCTGTGTTTCCGGGAATTGAAGCAGACCATGCCACCCTGCAGCAGCTCCGCACGGTGGGCATTTCCCAGCGCCGCAATCTTTTGGATCAAGTTCTCCGTTTTGGATTCCGTTATAAAGGAAGCCGCCTGAACCGCATCAATCAGAATTTTTAATTCCGGCAGGGAAAAGCTTCGCTCCACGATGTAGTATGCCTTGTCATGGCCCTGCATGGTTGAAAAAATCTCATAGCCGCACTCGTTCAATGTGGCAATATCCCTGCTAAGCGTTCGTCTGTCGCAGGAAATTCCCGCATTTTTCAGCATCGTACAAAGTACATTCGTTTTCAGCGGATGGTCCTCATCGCTGTTTTCACGCAGCAATTCCATAAGCTTGAGCAGCTTGATCTTTTGGGGTGTACTGATTTCCATACTTTTCCCACTTTTCTGATTTATAAGTTGCTTCCATTATAGTGTGCGCCGTTACCGTTGTCAAACCGAACATCCCTTCTGGCTATCCCCCAGAGGGCCTGATTATAAAAGAGTCGCAGTTCTGTGACTCTTTTATTTTATACGAACATTTGTTCTTGGCGCTGTTTGTGTATCCGGCTATAATAATGACATCCGAAGTAACCGTTCCAAATGTCCGGGGCATTCCACTTATCAGGAGTTGGGAAGCCGCCATCTTCTGTAGCTTCGGCAGCCGGAACACCGTCCGTATGAAACATTCTCATCCTCTCGGAGAATGCGGTTTTTCGCTTGAGGAGGTTCCCTGATGAAAGTATTTATTTCGAACAAGGAGATTGAAGAAATTGCTTACGGCCTAATTCAGATCACTTGCGGCTCCCCGGCATCCGGCTCCATCGACATTGACGGTATCGCACGATTTCTGGGGCTGCAAGTACATTACGAAAGAATTGCCGAAGAAGACCGGGACAAAATCGGTTTTGTCTCCAACGGCTCTTATCCATTGTGCGTCATGCGCCAAAATCAAAAGGTCGGCATCGTTTTCCCGAAAGAGACAATCATTTTGGACACGTTTCTCCAACGTCCCACCGAAAACTGCCGCAGGCGGTTTGTCCTGGCCCATGAAATCAGCCATGTCCTTATCAACCGTGCTGATCCATTGCACAATCCCACCTGTTTTGACCGGGAATATGACCTGGAACGCTGCTATAGTTTGCAAGAGTTTCAGGAGCGTCTGAATCTGGGCGAATGTCAAGCAAACTCCATGGCTGCCATGCTTCTGATGCCCAAACCTCTGGTAGAAAACGCCCTGCGCCGCCACATGCACCGCAGCCGCATCCCGATATACGGAGATTGTGTGCTGCTGCCCAGTACAAAACCGGCGATCCATGCAATTGCTGACGAGCTGTGCGTTTCTTTTTCATCATTGCTGATTCAGCTGAAAAAGTACAACCTGGTAGACCGACGGGATATGCAGGAATACTTTCTGAAAATGAGGGAAGCAACATGAGCGAATATTCACCATATCACAGGCCCTCTCTCCCAGTTCCCGAGAAACAAGAAAAGCTGGATAAATCTGCCGATGAAGCATCCTGCCTGACACTTCGAGAAATTCGTTGTCCTCGCTGCAACTTCCCAATTATGAAAGTTTATTCGGATGCAGTTGGTCACGTTCGCCCCAAGTGTCCCAAATGCAAAGCGCAAGACCCAATCAACCTTGCCTACTTCCGTAAGCAAAAAGGTATTGCTCGTTTGAAAGGCAAATATTATTAACTGAATAACACGACTTACATTCGCGTATGCGGAGCCGATCTATGATCGAGACTGCCCTAGCACCGTACAAAGTCGGAATCAATGGGATAACCATACCCATTTTGATTCCACTTTTACGGTGCTTTTTTGCTGCCCGCTGCGCTTTGTACGATGAAAAGAAGTCCTTTCCCGGATCGTTCTGCGGAAAGGACTTCTTATGTTTTTATCCCAATGGCAGGAGAGCCTTGGCCGGTATCCCTGATCTCCGGAATTTTGACCAAACCAAAAATCAAAATTCAAAGGAGATCATTATGGAATTTAATTATGGACTGGAACGGAAACGCTTTGAGCGTGAATGGAATAAATTACGACAGCAATATCGTAAGGCCGATATGGATGAAAATGCTATCAATGAAATGTATGCTTTTGACCTTGAGATTTTCAATGACAACAGGGCAATTGCCAAACACGAGCAGCCGATTACCCCTGACATGTCTGGGGACAACGAGGATAAATCCACCCTCTTTGAAAAATTTATGGACCAGCTTTCCTACCAAGACAGTTACGTTTTTATACCCCAGCGCTATGCCTGGTTGGATCAAATCAGAAATAATCGCCTGTACGAATTACTTTCGGATCTTCGCCCTGATGATATTGAGCTTATTACTCTGTATGTTTTTGAAAGATACACCTACGAGGAAATCGGCAAGAAATTTGGAATATCCAAGCAGGCCGTCAATCAACGTGTTAATCGGCTGAAGCGGCAGCTGCGCTGTGCTTAAGGAGGGTATGAAAATGGCTGTCAAGTGTTTCTTATCTTCAAGCAAAAAAACAATTGAACTGACGTTATGCACCACATGTGCCAGACAGTTTTACAGTTCCAAATCATGTTTTATCAGGCGAGCAGACTTATGGCAGGCAGAAAGAGAGGTCTGCATGTTTTGCAATACACGGCGTGGATTTGATTTCTTAATTTCAGACATTGAATTGCGGTAACGAATCGTCATATTGCCCCTACCCGGGCATACAGTAAAGAATCAGGGAGGTGTCCAAAATCGCAAGGAAACCAGCCCCAATCAATGTCATTTTTCATTATCCCACAAGTGAAGCCGGGAAAGAAGAACTCGCCGTGCGTGTTGCTGATGTACATGCAGCCTGTGTAAATCAGAGATTAAAATCACTTACGTGTCCCAACTATCAAAAGCTTGAACTTCTGGATGCTGTTATACTTACAGTAAAAGAACGTGCTCATATGCAAAAAACGCTGCTTTCTCCTACAGAACCTGATATCAGCACATAGAAATCTTACCTTTTAAGGGGACCGGTGCATGTCATCCGTGACATTTGCCGGCCCCCTCAATTGTTATTCCGCACACAGCCGCAAATCCGTTCTTGCTGCTGCCTCTGCCCTTAATTCTTCTGTAAATCCATTCACGCTGAACAGCACGAACCAGGTCTTTCGTTTCTCTTTCTCCCAGGCAACCGTTTTGGCCTTGGATTCCAGCTCCCGCAAAACACTGACTCCCACCGGCTCCTGCCAATATTTGCACTCGCCCAGAATCAGATTCTTTCCATCTGGGTCAATGGCTGCAATGTCAATTTCCTCTTTGGAATCCCAGTATCTTCCCAATTTGGAAAAATAAAACGGCCATGCGCCCTCTGCGTTCATTTCCCACATCCGTTCCCTGCAAACGTCCTCGTAAACAAAGGCAATGTGGTTCCGCACGAGGCTCTTGCGAATCTTGTCCATGACGATGCGCCCGTGTCCACTTTCGATAAAGCTCATATTGGGATACACAAAGGCGAACCAGAAGCGCAGATAATTGTCCTTGATTTTATACAGGCCCTTTTTACTCTTTTCCGGGCTAACCTCCGTCACCGGTACCTCCCGCTCCAGAATATCCAGATCGATCAGCGTTTTCAAATACTTGGTTAGGCTGGTGGACTTGACCTCCAGCACACCGGCAATGGCAGACAACTTCGTATTTCCCGCCGCAATTGCCTTAATGATAGAGAAGTAGCTGCCTACCTCACTGACCTCCTGCTGGAGCAGGAAATGCGGCTCATCATAAAGATAGCCGGAGCGATTCAAAACGCACTTTTCAATGGCGCTATAAATGTCTTTACTCTGAGAAAACAACTCAATGTATTTTGGAACGCCACCTGTGACCGCATACATTTCAATCAGTTCTTTGCGGCTTTTCTCTGGGAAGAACTCATGATAATATGCAAAGGGGATCTGCTTCAGCCGAATCTGCGCTGTTCTTCTGCCATAAAGGGGACTGTCATAGGCCAAGGTCTGAGACTGCATCATGGAAATCAGAGAGCCGCAGAGAATGACCATCACCTGTCTGTCTTTTAGAATTTCTTCCCATATCCTCTGAAAAACAGACGGAAACGCGGGATTTGACTTTCCCAAATACTGAAACTCATCCAGAACGATCACGGGCTTGCTGTCAAAGTGGATATCCATAATGGCTCTGAAAAGTACATCCCAGCTCTTGACTTCCACATTTTTCAAAAGGTCACTGTTCAAGAAGTCTGCTGCCTTTTCCTGAAATGCCAGCCGGTTTTGAGATTCCGATTCCTCGCTGGCAAGAAAAAACAGGGCTTTCTTATTCTTAATGAACTCAGAGATCAATGTGGTTTTCCCCACTCGCCGCCGCCCATACAGCACCACCAGCGCACTGCCGTCTCTGCCATATTCACTTTGCAGCGTCGCCATCTCCTGCTCTCTGTCAACAAAGTGTCTCATAAAATCCACCTCACTTCCCAATAACTATTATACCCACAATTATTATAATTTCAAGTATAATTTCTGGGAACTGTTGTAGCGTCCGCTTGCTATCATGCCCTTCCTTTGAAATATTTCTCCCAGCATTTATAGCTGACGGTCTTATTCCCCTTTTCCCATTCCCGCAAGCTGGTCAATGGAATACCTGTGTATTTACAAAAGGGCTTCTTTTTCATCTTCAGTCGGCTACGGTAGGCAGAAATACGCTGGACCTGGCCATCCAAGTGGAATCGGGTATACTCATCAATAAAATCATCAGCCGATACACCATAGTATTCTGCCAACCTTCTGGCAGCCTCCAATGGAATATGTTGAGTCGTCCCACACTCAATATTATTGTACACGCTCCTATTCAGGCCGGCAATCGCTGCCGCCTCCCTTTGCATCAATCCCTGATGATGTCTGCACCACCGAAGCTTGTCCGGAATCGCTGTGATTTCCCCATAGCTGTGGTAGGTTTGATTCATCATCGTGGCCTCCAAAATCTTATGTGGCGTGTACAGTCTGAAGTGATGGATGTAGAGCAGCACATACCGGAGGCACCCTTCCTTAGAATTACTGTAAACATACATGTCTTCCGAAATTTGCGACATTACATTCCAATCTTTGCGTTTCTTTTGGATTGTCACCTGTTCCTGTTTCTTAAAGTCCTTGGCGATAGGGTTGCATTTTCTACACATCTGGCAGCATAGGTAGCCAGGCGGGCGCCCTTGGCCGGGTCAAAGGTGGTGATTCCCTTGATGAGCCCGATGGTGCCGATGGAAATCAAGTCCTCCTGCTGGGCCGTCTGGGCGTAGTATTTCTTCATAATGTGCGCCACAAGGCGCAGATTCCGCTCGATGAGGACATTTCTGGCCTCCAGATCGCCCTGCTGGGCCAGTGCCAGATAGTGCTGCTCCTCTGCCTCAGAAAGGGGCTTCGGAAAGCTGCCGGTGCTCAGCTCCAGAGAATACAGCAGAGTGCTGAGCATCAGCCACACAGCCGATAGCATACGCGTCACCTCCATGGCTACTGTATTCGCCGTTGCTCGTCCGATTTCCTCCCCTCGAAAGAGGCAACCGGCAGAATCCGGGAATTGGATGCTGCCGGTTCACACTTTCGTTCAAAGATAAAGCCATCACTGACGCTTTTGGATTGTTATGGTGTCAGGTTTTCCGCTTACTCCGATGGAAATGAGTGATAGGATATGACAATTTCCACATCGCTGTCAAAGATATCATTTGCAGAAAACTTTGCAGAGCCAGCAATCGAAACTTCTTTGACTTCACCTTCGTCGTGCAGCCACCCCTTTTTCAAGTCACCCATACCATTCGGTACAGGTTGGTTCAATCGCATAAGTGCAGAGACTCGTACCGGTCAAGGATACTGTAGTATCCAGCCTGTGCGAGTCTTTCTGTTGAGATTGCTCGCTGCACATGGCCATTTCTGGCAAACTGGAATTTATAAAATCGCCGTTCATACTGAACTCCAATTAAAATTCTTAAAAAAGATTTTAATTGCCTGAAGGGCATGGAGTTCATATGAGACTTGTTTTG